>Ga0207648_10006770_pt1 | contig 11365 bp, 10 predicted proteins | sample KBSMisM32_FD_184310 | JGI IMG/M metagenome (GOLD analysis project Ga0207648, IMG submission 184310) | Miscanthus rhizosphere microbial communities from Kellogg Biological Station, Michigan, USA - KBS Miscanthus M3-2 (SPAdes) (version 2) | ecosystem: Host-associated > Plants > Roots >... | reverse complement strand
AACAGGGCGGTCTTGGCGACCATCAGCATGCCGTAGTCCGAACGCCACACGTCCGGGTCGAGCCCGAGCCTCGTCCAGGCACCGACCAGGCCGCTGGCCGCGACCGCGAGGAAGCACAGGAGCGCGAGCCGGCTGAACCGGGTCACGGCCACCACGAGCGCCGGGCGGTCTCCGCGCAGGTGCAGGACGACGGCCAGCAGTCCGCCCATCCACAGGGAGACGGCGAGCACGTGCACGAGCAGCGTCTGCGTCGCGAGGAAGTGGTTGGAGGCCGTCGCGGCGTGTCCGGTCGCCAGCAGCGGCGCGAGCAGCGCCGGCGCGAGCAGCGCCCAGGCGCGGGCCACCGCTTTGGTGCGCGCGGCGCTGATCCACAGGGCCAGGGACAGCGACCCGACCACGACCAGCAGCAGCGCGCGTCCCTGCGGCAGGTCGACGCCGTACAGGAGCAGGTCGGGCGCGGCGAAGATCCGGGTGACCGGGACACCGACGACCTGGGCGGCCGAACACACGAGGTACGCCAGCGCGGCCACGCACCAGGCCGACGCCCATCCGGCGGAGGCGGCGCGGAGCCGGCGAGTCGCATCCGGCCTGTCCCAGGGCACGAGCCAGGCCAGCGCGGTGGTGCTGCCGATGGCACCGATGGCGGCGAGGTCGAACAGGCCGCGGGTCACCGGGAGCAGCCGGGTGGTGAGGGCGCCCGCGTCCGAGAGTCCCGAGGCGCTGCCGGTGGCGGCGGAGCTGCCGGTCACGGCCAGCCCGGCGACCACCGTGAGGAGCAGCAGCGTGAGGACCGCGAGCAGTCCGCGGGCGAGGCCGGGAGGGGTGGGACCGGCCGGGATCGTCGAGCTCGGCTCGACGCGGGTCGCGATGATGGTCATGAGTCGGCCTTCCGCCGGTACTGGACGACGCGGGCGACGGCGACGGCGAGGACGGCCAGCCCGGCGAGGAGCGGAACCAGCCAGGGCGGCGTGCCGCCGGAGGCGTCCGCGTCCGCTGCGAACGCGGAGACCGCCCCGCCCTCGTCCACGGCCGCCGCCGACGCGGCGACCGTGAAGTGGTAGCTGCCGACCACGGGGTGACCGTCGACGGCGACCACCCGGTAGCGCACCTCGTAGCGTGCGGAGCGGTCGACCGAGCGGACCGGGGTGACCACCTTCGTGCCGAACGTCGCCGCCTTGCCGGCCACGTGGTCCTCGCCCGCGTCGTCGAGCACCTCGACCTCCGCGAGCCGCTGCAGGACGGGGGTCGCGAACTCGAGCTGGACCCGGGTCAGCGGCCCGACGGTCGCCCCGGCCACCGGGTTGGCGCGGACGAGCTCGGTGTGGGCGGACGCCGGCGACACGACCAGCAGGCTCAGGCCGATGAACAGCAGCACCAGCGCGCGCGCGTGCCGGGCGGGTCCGCGGGTCATCGTCCGACTCCCGTCGCGACGCGATGCCACGGCCAGACCGTGGCCACGACCTGGCCCTCGATCTGGTCGACCGGCACCGGACCGAACCGACGCGAGTCAACCGAGTCACCCCGGTTGTCGCCCAGCACGAACACTGTGCCCGCCGGCACCCGGACCGGGCCGAAGTAGACGCTGTCGATGAGACGCGGGTCGGCGTACGCCTCCCGCACCCGGTTCCCGTCCACGAAGAGTCGGCCGTCACGCAGGGAGACCGTGTCGCCGCCAAGCGCCACCACGCGCTTGACCCAGACCTGCCCGCGGTGGTGGAACGCCACGACGTCGCCGCGCTGCCACGCGTGCCCGTCCGCTCCGGCCTTCCAGCTCAGCATGCGGTCGCCGACCTCGAACGTCGGCACCATGCTCTCGCTCCGGACTGCCAGTGGCTCCGCGACGAACATCCGCACCGGCAGCTGGAGGACGAGCAGCACGAGCACCAGGGTGCCCGCAGCCCGCAGCGCCCGCACCAGCCGCGCGCGACCGGGTCGCTGGTCCCCGGTCTCGTGCGGCCGTGTGGCGGGTCGGTCAGTGGCGGTCGTGGTCATCTCGTTCTTTCCGGCTTAGAGGGGCCGGGCGCCGTCCGCCGTGATCGGGTCCAGGTCGGGCGCGTAGTCGCGGTCACCGACGCTGAACTGCATCATCATGTCGTGGTCCTCGTGGACGAGGTTGTGGCAGTGCATCATGTAGCGGCCACGGGGCTCGTTCCAGCCTTCTCCGGCGCTCGGACCGGAGAAGCGCATCGCCACCCGCACCGACTCGTTCTCGCCGACGTAGACCACGTCCTTCGGACCCCGCTCGTACGGCTGGACCTTGGCGGCCGAGCCGTTGCGGGAGAGCACCTGGAAGTCGACGAGGTGGATGTGGACCGGGTGGAACCAGCCACCGGAGGTGTTGGTCAGGTCCCAGATCTCCACCGACCCGAGTGTCGGCTCCGCCATGCAGTGCTTGTAGTCACTGTCGATGACGTTCTCCCAGGTCTCCCCGTTGATCGTCCACCGACTGTTGCTGCGGATGAACTTGAACTCCCTCTTCAGCGTGCCCTGTGCCAGCAGCTCCGACTCGGTCCAGGTCATGCACTCGGGGGTCGTCAGCTTCTCCGACCAGTCCGCGGGGATCGCGTTGCCTGCGTCGTTGGTGACGGCGTTCCCGACCTTGAACTGCATGACCTGACTCATCGAGTCGTAACCGATGTTGTTCTTCGGGTTCGTGTTCTTCAGCGTGATCCGGGCGCCCTTGTACTTGCTGAAGTCGATGATGATCTCGTAGCGCTCCGCCATGCCGTGCCGGAGCTTGGAGACCACCTTCGGCTGGGGCATCAAGCCGCCGTCGGTGCCGATCACGGTCATCGGCACGGTCGACCTGCCGTCGCTGAGCGACCACTCGTACGAGCGGGAGACCGACGCGTTGAGGATCCGGAAGCGGTAGATCCGCGGCTCGACCTCCATCAGCGGCCAGGGCACGCCGTTGATGATGGGTACATCGCCGTAGACCCCTGACTCGGAGTTGTCGTCGTAGATCAAGGTCCCGTCCGTGGCGAACATCGCGTCCCGCACGATCATCGGCACGTCGTAGGGCGCGGAGGGCGATCCCGGTGCGCCGGTCGGGATGCCGAGGCTCGCCTCCTCCTCGTCGTGGAGGATGTAGAGCCCCGCGAGGCCGTTGTACGCGTTCTGGGACGTGTGGTGCACGCCGTGGTCGTGGTACCAGAGGGTCCGGGCGTCCTGGCTGTTCGGGTAGAAGTACTTCTTCACCTGGCCCGGGAACGTCAGGTCCGAGGCGTACCCGTCGTACTGCGGGAGCGAGGCCGACCCGTGCAGGTGGGTCGAGGTCGAGCGCTGCCAGGGGTCGGAGGTGTACTTCGACGGCATCGGCTTGCTCTGGTAGGGCGCCGCCGGCGGCTGCTGCAGCGCGTTCGTCTGCCGCACGACGGCCGGAGCGCCTCGGGTCATCCGCAGGGTCGGCCCCGGGACCTCGCCGTTGTAGCCGAAGACCGGGGTCTTGTACCCGGGCATGATCTCGGCGACGGTGAAGCGCTGCGTGATCTCGTACCTCGGGTAGTTCCGGGGCGCGCCGTCCGGGCAGAGGATGCTGGCCTCGCCCACGGGAGCGAGCTCGCTCGGGCGGACGAACGGGAGTGTGAACTTGGCGGGCATCTTGCTCGTGGCCATGCGGACCGCGGTGGTCCCGGTGAAGCCCGATCGAGCCAGCGGCAAGGTGACGGCGGCCCCCGCGACCGCACCGATCTTGAGCACATCACGACGATTCAACGACATTTGGGTGTCCCCCCAGTTATTGCTTTACGACCGCCGGCCCTTCCGGCGCTCGTCCCTTCGTGTTCTCGGGCGCAACCAGTGACCCCCCGGTCGCGCCACGCTGCCTACGGCACCGTCCCGATCACCGACAGCACCGGCGAAGAGTGGGCGTCACTGCCGAACGTCAGCCCGTGCTCCTCGGCCCGGTCGGCACGTGCGCGACGACCGTGCTGTCGTACATACAGATGAGCCCCCTCATCACCCCCAGCTACTAAGCCGGGTAGGAGTACATATCTAGCCAGCCGCCGCCTTGGGAAATCCTTGGCCCATGAGGCATATGCAGGGAAAACGGACGCGAAGGGCCGGTCGTCGCGAGCGTGACCAACTCCACTGGGCTAGACCTTGCGACCGCTGACGGCCGCCGGAAGGGTTCACCCCGTGAACCAGATCCTCGACGCCATCCTGGCCGGCGACACGTCAGCGGACGACTTCGCGGCCCTCGACGCCCCCGACTCCTATCGGGCGGTGACCGTGCACAAGGACGAGGTCGACCTCTTCGAGGGCATGGAGAGCCAGGACAAGGACCCACGGAGGTCGCTCCACCTCGACGAGGTGCCGCTGCCAGAGCTCGGCCCCGGCGAGGCGCTGGTGGCCGTGATGGCGAGTGCGATCAACTACAACACCGTCTGGACGTCGATCTTCGAGCCGGTGCCCACGTTCGGCTTCCTCGAGCGCTATGGCCGGCTCTCGCCACTCTCGGCTCGCCACGACCTGCCGTACCACATCGTCGGCTCCGACCTCTCCGGCGTGGTGCTCAAGATCGGCCCCGGCGTCCACCTCTGGTCGCCCGGTGACGAGGTGGTCGCGCACTGCCTCTCGGTCGAGCTGGAGAGCCCCGACGGCCACAACGACACGATGCTCGACCCCGAGCAGCGGATCTGGGGCTTCGAGACCAACTTCGGCGGACTGGCCGAGGTGGCGATGGTCAAGTCCAACCAGCTGATGCCCAAGCCGCGCCACCTCACCTGGGAGGAGGCCGCCTCCCCGGGCCTGGTCAACTCCACGGCGTACCGCCAGCTGGTCAGCCGCAACGGAGCCGGCATGAAGCAGGGCGACAACGTGTTGATCTGGGGTGCCTCCGGCGGCCTCGGCGGCTTCGCCACGCAGTACGCCGTCAACGGTGGGGCGACACCGGTCTGCGTCGTCTCCAACGAGGAGAAGGCGTCCGTATGCCGCGCGATGGGTGCGGAGCTGATCATCAACCGCTCGGAGGAGGACTGGAGGTTCTGGAAGGACGAGAACACCCAGGACCCCAAGGAGTGGCGCCGCCTCGGCAACAGGATCCGCGAGCTCACCGGTGGCGAGGACGTCGACATCGTCTTCGAGCACCCGGGTCGCGAGACGTTCGGCGCCTCCGTGTACGCCGCACGCAAGGGAGGCACGATCGTGACCTGCGCCTCGACCAGCGGCTTCATGCACCAGTACGACAACCGCTACCTGTGGATGAACCTCAAGCGGATCGTCGGCTCGCACTTCGCGAACTACCGCGAGTCGTGGGAGGCCAACCGGCTGATCGACAAGGGGATGATCCACCCGACCCTGTCGCGGAGCTACGCGCTCGAGGACGTCGGCCAGGCCGCGCTCGACGTGCACCGCAACGCCCACCAGGGCAAGGTCGGGGTGCTCTGCCTGGCGCCCGAGGAGGGTCTCGGCGTCAGCGACCACGAGAAGCGCGGCCGGCATCTCGACGCGATCAACAGGTTCCGGGGCGTCTAGACACGCGGACCCGTCCCACTGACCACCGGTTCACCCGCGAGCCGCGGGTTGCCCCAGCGCCTGCATCGGCAACACTGGTGGGGAACACCTCACCATGCACCCAAACCGCGGCCCCGAGGCCGCATCCGGAAGGCGGAATCAGCGCATGACCGAAGTTCGGGGACTGTCCATCTTCGAGGACGAGCCGGAGGACGCCGGGGAGTCACAGCATCAGGAGACCGCGGCCGAGGATCCCACCGTCGTGATCCCGGTCGGCGCCCGGAACACGCCCCAAGGGGCGACGGCAGCGTCCGGCGATACCTCGTCCGGCCAGCGCCGCGACGCGACGCGGACCCAGACGATCCCGGTGGCGAAGGCCGTCGAGGCCACCGAGTCCCCCACCCGGCGCACCGACACGGAGCCGGCGCCGGCAACGAGCGTGGCCCCGCCGCAGCCACCGGAGCCACCGGAGCAGCCCGCCAGAGTGATCCCGGCGACGGCTACGCCCGCGCGGCAGTCGACCGCCGGCCGGGCATCGTCGCCCGTGGCGCCCGGCAGCGCCTTCCCCGTCGTCCGCCGCGGCGGCTACGACAAGGACGCCGTCGACCGCAGGCTGCTCCAGTTCACCGGCGAGAGGGACGGCCTCAGCGCCAGCCTCGACCGCGCCCGCGAACAGATCGGACAGCTGGAGAAGAAGGTCGAGGAGCTCTCCCACCAGGCCAAGGAGAGCGACACCCCGTCCTACGCCGGTCTCGGCGGCCGGGCCAGCGAGCTGCTCCGGCTGGCCGAGGAGCAGGCCGACGAGGTGCTCACTGAGGCCAATGCAGTGGCCAACCAGGTCCGCCAGCAGGCCCAGCGCGACGCGGCCGCGATCAAGGCGGCCGCCGACCGCGACGCCGAGGACATGCGCGTCGTCCAGCTCACCGAGCTCGAGGAGACCCGCAAGCGGGTGACCGCCGACATCGAGTCGGAGCGTGCGCGCGCCCTGGCCGAGGCCGACGACGTCCGGGCCTCCGCCAAGCGCGAGGCAGACCAGCTGCGGCTCGGTGCCGAGCAGGAGGTGCAGGCGCTCCGTGCCTCCGCTGCCCGCGAGGCCGAGCAGTCCAAGGCGTCGATCGACCGCGAGGTCCAGGAGGGCCGACGGGCCCTGGCCGTGGAGAAGGAGCGGCTGACCCGCGAGGCCGTCGAGCACCACAACATGGCCACCGGTGAGACCGCTCGCCTGGTCAAGGACGCCGAGGAGCGCGCGGAGGCCGCCGAGGCTCGCACCCGGGAGGCGCTGGCCGCGGCCAACACCGCGCGCGAGCAGGCGGAGGAGGCAGCCGGGCACGCGGTCGCGCGCGCCCGCCGCGAGGCGGAGCAGATCGTCAGCTCGGCGAAGGCCCAGGCCGAGACGCTCCGCGCCGCCGGTCAGTCGGACAAGGACCGCGAGGTCGCCGCCCTGCACGCAGAGGTCGACCGGCTCACCAAGCGCCGCGACGCGATCGCCGCCCAGCTCGGTGCCCTCCGCGACGTCGTCTCCGGGTTTGACAAGGACGAGAGCTAGCGAGTGGCAGGTCAGCAGGCGGCACGAGGCAAGGGCTCGGCCGCCGCGCCGCCGAGCGCTGACGACGACTTCGGCAGGCCTGGTCCGCCCTTGAGCAACCGGTCACCGTTCGTGATCGGGTTCTTCGGCGGTCTGGGCCTGCTGGTGGCGTGGTTCCTGTACGGCCTGTTCCTGATGGTCGGCCCGGTCCTCCTGCTGATCGTGGTCGCGATGTTCCTCGCAGTGGGGCTCAACCCGGCCGTCGAGTTCTTCATGCGGCGTGGGCTGAAGCGGTCCTGGGCGGTGGTGGTCGTGATCACCGTCGTGGTGATCGCGATCGCCCTGTTCCTGCTGGCGATCGTGCCGGTGGTGACCGACCAGGTCGCGAACCTCACAGCCAGCGCTCCCGGCTGGTTCGACCAGCTCCAGCACAGCAGGACGGTCGAGCGGCTCGACCAGAAGTACGGCGTGGTCGAGAAGCTGAAGTCCTACGTCACCGGCGGCAGCCTCGGTCAGCAGGTGTTCGGCGGGGTGCTCGGCGTCGGGCTGAAGATCCTGGGATTCATGGCCAACGCCTTCGTGGTCATCGTGATGATGCTGTACTTCCTCGCGACCCTGCCACGGGTCAAGACCACCCTGTTCCGGTTCGCACCGGCCAGCCGCCGCGACCGCGTCACCAAGCTGGGCAACGAGATCCTGGAGGGGATCGGCGCCTACGTCTCGGGCGCCTTTGTCGTCGCGCTGTGCGCCGGCGTCAGCTCGCTGGTGTTCTTGTTCATCGTCGGCCTGGGCCAGTACGCCGTGGCCCTTGCGCTGGTCGTCGCCCTGCTCGACGTGATCCCGATGATCGGCGCCACGATCGGCGCGGTGATCGTGTGCGCGATCGGCTTCGCCACCGACGTACAGACCGGCCTGGCGCTGGTGATCTTCTACCTGGTCTACCAGCAGCTCGAGAACTATGTGATCTACCCGCGGGTGATGTCCCACACCGTCGACCTGCCCGGTCTGCTCACCGTGATCGCCGCCCTGGTCGGGGCCTCGCTGCTGGGCGTGGTCGGGGCGCTGCTGGCGATCCCGACCGCCGCGGCCCTGGTGCTGCTGTCGCGGGAGATCGTGATCAGGCGTCAGGACGCGCGCTGACGCCTGCCCGCTCGCTCGTGTCCCGCTCGCCCACCTTGACCAGCACGACCCCGGCCACGATCAGCGCGCCCCCCACGATCTGCACGGGTCGCGGAAGCTCCCCGAGCAGCAGCCAGGCCCAGAGGAGGGCCGAGAGCACCTCCGACAGTCCCACGAACGACGCCACCCGCGCGCCGAGCCGGCGGATCCCAGCGATCCCGCTCACGTAGGAGAGCGAGGCGGTGAACAGGCCGAGGCCGAGCACCGGCACCCACCAGTCGACCGCGTGTCCGTCGTAGTGCACGGTCGCCGTGGACACCGACCACGGCAGCAAGCCGACCAGGCCGGCGAGGAGCAGAGTGACGCCGCCCAGCAGCAGCCCACCGGTCGCCAGCACGATGCCGGGCAGGGCACCGTCCTCGTCGGCGGAGACCAGCCAGTAGTACGACACCGCCACCATCGCGGCCAGCGCCCACACCACCCCGACCGGGCTCACGTCGGCGCCGGAGAGCAGGTCGAGGACCAGCACCAGCCCGACCCCGGCCACCAGCGCCCCGACCACCGTCGTACGCAGCGGGCGCTCGCCTCGCCGGAACCAGAGCCAGGCGATCACGGCCACGGGCGAGGTGTACTCGATCAGCAGCGCGACACCGACCTGCATGTGGGCGACGGCATTGAAGTACGCGAGCTGGCACCCGGCAACGGCCACAAGCCCGAAGGCGGCGATCCGACCGGCGTGCTGCCGCAGCAGTGACCAGCGTCCGCGCAGCGTCACCACGGCGGCCGGCAGCAGCACGAGCGCGCCGACGAGCACCCGCACCGCCACCGCGGAGGCGGCGCTCCAGCCGGCGTCCATCAGGCCGCGGGCGAGGGCGCCGGAGAGCCCGAACGACGCCGCCGACACCAGCGCGAACCCGAGGCCCGCGCCGGTCCGGGCGCGCGCCGTCCCGACGACGCTGTCATGGGTCAACGTGCTCATGACACATGACGCTACGGGGAACTGGTGTAAGGTGTCAATGTGGTCTTTGCCCATGACACCGAGTTGTCACTGCAGTCCGCGGTGGCCCTTGCCAACTCGGCCGAGGGCGTCGACACCCTGACCACGCTCGACGACCTCGATCGCTACGTGCGCGAGCACGAGTTCACCGGATCCCGCAGCAACGACCAGGCGGAGCTCGACGCGGTTCGCGCCCTCCGCGCCGAGCTGTGGGAGCTGCTGAGCAGCGACCGGGACACCACGGTCGCCGTCGTCAACCGAATTCTGGCAAGCCGCCACGCGCTTCCCCAGCTGGTGCGCCACGACGGCTGGGACTGGCACCTGCACGCCACCGACCCCTCGGATCCGCTCGCCGACCGGATCGCGGTCGAGGCAGCGATGGCGATGATCGACGTGGTGCGCCTGGACGAGCTGAGCCGCCTCGGCACGTGTGTGGCCGACGACTGCGAGGCGATCGTGCTCGACCTGTCGCGCAACCGGTCGCGCCGGTTCTGCAGCACCTCGTGCGGCAACCGGGTCGCGGTCGCGGCCTACCGGGCCCGTCAGCCCTGACGCTGCTGCGGTCCCGGCACGGGGACGTCCTTGTAGTCAGACAGGTTGTGGGCGTTGTAGGCCGAGGTGTCGGCGGTCTCCATCGGGCCGTCCCACTGACGAGGCAGCGGCAGCGTGACGTCGGGCGCCACCCGGCGGACGACCTCGTCGAGCACCCGCTCGGCGTCGCCCACCCAGAGGTGCTTCGAGCTCTCCATCGGCACCAGCTCGACCTGGGTCAACGGCGCGAACCGCTCCCGGGCCTCCGCCGGCCGCAGGTAGTCGTCGTGCTCGGGCACGAGCGCGGTCACCGGCTTGCCGGACTCGGCCCAGCGGGTCAGGTCGGCCTCGGTGCTGAACCGCAGCGGCGGCGAGAGCAGGATCGCGCCCTTCACCTGAGGGTCGAGCCCGTGCATCAGGGCGAGGTCGGTGCCGAACGACCAGCCGAGGAGCCAGACGTCCGGCAGGTCGTGGAACTCGGCGTACTCGACCGCCGCGGCAACGTCGTACCGCTCCCCCGCTGCGTTGTCGAACGCGCCCTGGCTGGTGCCCTGCTCGCTCCAGGTGCCGCGGGTGTTGAACCGCACCACCGCCAGCCCGGCCAGTGCCGGCAGCCTGAACGCCGCCTTGCGGAAGATGTGACTGTCCATCATTCCGCCGTGCGTTGGCAGCGGGTGCAGGCAGACCAGGGTGGCCACGGGCTCCCGGTCCTCCGGCACCGCGAGCTCGCCGACGAGCTCGAGTCCGTCGCCCGTGTGCAGCGTGATCGGCGTGCGGCGGGCGGGCAGCACCGAGTTGGCGCGGATCGGGGAGGTCATGGGGGTCATTCTCCCCCGGGTCAGCAGCAGCGCACCGGCCGCCCGCCGGCTATGCCCCGGTTCACGAGCGCTGCGCCTCGTGCTCGGCCAGGTAGGCCTCGATGCGGCGGTCGGGGACCATCCACATGACGGCGACCGCGACGAACGGCAGCAGCCCGAGCACCGGCGACACGAACACGAGCAGGATGCCGGCGACGTACAGCAGCGGCGATAGCTTGCCCTTCACGTCCGCGCCCATCGCCTCGCGCAGTCCGGCGCCACCGGGCCCACGGATGATCAGCTGCTGAAGGATCGTGTACGCAATGGCGGCGGCGAGCAGGTTGACGCCGTACACGAGGGTCGGCGTGGGCGCGAGATCGCTCTCGTCCATCCAGGCCGTCGTGAACGGGTAGAGGGAGAGCCAGAACAGCAGGTGCAGGTTGGCCCAGAGCACCGGGCCGGTGATCTTCTCGCAGAGCTGGAACATGTGGTGGTGGTTGTTCCAGTAGATGCCGATGTACACGAAGCTCAGCACATAGGTCAGGAAGCTGACCCCGGTCGCGTCCCACAGGTCGTGCAGGGTGTGCCCCTCCGGCACGTCAAGCTCGAGCACCATGATCGTGATGATGATCGCGAGCACCCCGTCGCTGAACGCCTCGAGCCGGTTCGTCCGCATGCGGGGGAGCCTAGCCGCGGGCTGTGGGTGGTCTCGCGGCACGCGCAAGCGAGCGCGTCGAGCGGACGACCTCGCGGCTGCGGGAGGTCATGGGTGAAGAGCGGGGCGACGGGGAGCTGCGGCGGGAGGTGACGGCCCGCTCTCGTGGCGGCGCTGGCGGTGGTTGAACTTTCCGGTGGTCGAGCAGCGAGCGCCAGCGAGCGGGTGTCGAGACCACGCCTCGCGACTGCGGGTGGTAAGTGGTGGAGAAGCGCAGCGACGAGGAG
>Ga0207648_10006769_pt1 | contig 11365 bp, 9 predicted proteins | sample KBSMisM32_FD_184310 | JGI IMG/M metagenome (GOLD analysis project Ga0207648, IMG submission 184310) | Miscanthus rhizosphere microbial communities from Kellogg Biological Station, Michigan, USA - KBS Miscanthus M3-2 (SPAdes) (version 2) | ecosystem: Host-associated > Plants > Roots > Rhizosphere... | reverse complement strand
CACCGGCACCAGTGCACCCACCGGAGCACCCACCGGCACCGGTGCACCCACCGGAGCACCCACCGGCACCGGTGCACCCACCGGAGCACCCACCGGAGCACCCACCGGCACCGGTGCACCCACCGGCACGGGCGCACCCGCGGGCACCGGCGCCGCGACAGGAACCGGCCCAGGCAAAGCCATCGGAACACCGGCCATGTCAGAGAGTGGAGCGCTAGCCGGACCGCACGCGCCCGCTGCCGGAGCTGCACCAACGGCCTCGGTCGCTGCCGGAGCTGCACCAACCGCGTCGCCCGACGACGTCTGGACGCATGCGTAGCCGCCGCCGGTTATTAGCGGGGCGGCCGCAACCTGCGGGCTCAACGCCAAAGCGACGCCGCACAATCCAGCGCCGACAGCAACTACTGTGATGTTGAATCGATCAAAGCTCGTCATCGACGTCGAACCCTTCATTTTCCCTCAGACATTTGCATTCATGTCATGCAGCAAAGCCGCATGCGGTACAGAAGTCGCGGTTAAACGACCGCGACAATTATCAGCAGCCAACGCCGGCGGCACGCCGCGCCGCACCGCATCGTTTCCAAATGGTGACGTTCGGCAGCCGCAGACGCCGATCAGGATCGAGGTACCCGCAAACCGCTTGAGGTGCATCGATCTTGAACAGCGAACGGGCCCGCAACATTTGCCGGCGCAGAAGATCCGGAGTTACCCAACCGTTGCAACGGCGAAGCGCACCCGTGACTGGATTTCGGTGCGCTTGCCGTCGGAGTCATCGTGTGGCGGCGACGCCGCTGACGGTCCGTGCCGTCAGGGCAAGGGCGCCAGCCAGTTCAAGTGAGTGCCGCCGGCCGGCAACCGTTCGACGGAGAACTGGCCGCCGGCGTCCTCGGCCCGTCGACGCAGATTGGTCAGGCCGCCGCTGCCGGTGATGTCGGCGGGAATTCCCCGGCCATCGTCGACGACGTCGATGCACAGATCGTCGTCTACGGCGACGTTCACGGTGAGCGTTGTCGCGTCGGCGTGCCGCACTGCGTTGCTAACCGCTTCTCGCACCACAGCTTCCGCGTGGTCGGCCAGCGCCGCATCGACCACCGACAGAGGTCCTGTGTATTGCACTGTGGTGCGCAGATCCGACGTCGAGAACTGCGCGATGGCTTCGTCGAGGCGCTGGCGGAGCCGGGTGACGCCATACGATGCCCCGTGCAGATCGAAGATCGCCGTGCGAATCTCCTGAATGACTTCCTGAAGGTCGTCGACGCAATCGGTAAGCCGCTGCTGCACTTCGGGCACACGTGCGCGCGGAATCGTTCCCTGAAGCGCAAGTCCGACTGCGAACAGGCGTTGGATGACGTGATCGTGGAGATCACGCGCGATGCGGTCACGGTCGGTCAAGATGCTGAGCTCACGCATTTGACGTTGGGTGCTGGCCAATTGCCAAGCCAGAGCGGCCTGATCGGCGAATGCAGCCATCATGTCCAGCTGTTCGTTGTTGAACGGCTGGGAGCCAACCGCCCGCACTGCGACGAGGACGCCGGCGACGGCATCGGTGGCCCTGAGTGGCAGTACGAGCGCGGGACCAGTCAACGTCGTCTCACCGGGCACCAACTCGAAGTTGTCGAATCGACCGGGCACGCGCTGAACGAACGCTTTGCCGATCAATGTTCCGTCAACTGGAATCGGTTGCAGCTCCATCGCCTGACCATCACCGGACGTTGCGGTGATGACCAGCTCATCCACCTCGCTTGCCGGCGCGTCCGGATCGACGGGTACGGCCACCAACGTCAGTTCGGCTCCACTGAGGGTTCGACACTCGTCGGCGACCAGACGAAACACCCGGGCGGGATCGGTGCCTGACAACAGCTCGGTGCCGATGTCACGGGTGGCCTCGATCCACGACTGGCGGGTCTTCGACGCCTCGTAAAGGCGTGCGTTGTCGATCGCGATGCCGGCAGCGGCGGCAAGAGCCTGCACCAAGACCTCGTCGTCCTCACTGAACGGCTGCCCGCCGGTCTTGTCCGTCAGGTAGAGATTGCCGAAGACCTCGTCACGGATCCGGACGGGCACCCCGAGGAAGGTCCGCATCGGTGGGTGATTCGGTGGGAAACCGACGGACGAGGCGTGGTGCGAGATGTTGTCCAGCCGAATGGGTTTCGGATCGTCGATCAGCACGCCGAGAACGCCGCGCCCTTCGGGCAGATGCCCGATCTGCTCGCGCATCTGTTGGTCGATGCCTTCGTAGATGAACTCCACTAATTCGTGGTCGTGCCCGCGCACACCCAGTGCCCCGTACCGCGCGTCGACGAGCTCGATCGCGGTGTGCACGATCGTTCGCAGGGTTTCGTCCAATTCGAGCCCACTGGTCACGACGAGCATGGCTTCAACCAAACCGTCGAGTCGGTCGCGACCCTGCACGATCTGCTCGACGCGGTCCTGGACCTCTACGAGCAGTTCTCTGAGCCGCAGCTGGGACAGTGTGTCACGCAGCGGGCGCACGCCGGTTTCAGCGCCCGACTCGACCGGATCGGTCACGCCACAATCGTCCCATCTTGTCGAGATCGATGACGAAAGTTCCATCGAAACCCCGAGCAGCCGCGAGTTGGCGGGGCGGTCCCGGCACCCCCCATCCCGGGACCGCCCTCATCGTTTCAGTCCTGAAATCTCAGCGCATCCGCCTCAGGCGAGCGCGGATTCGCGGTCCGGCTCGGGGCCAAAGACGAATCGACGACCGGTGACGCTCAGTGGCCGAACACGGACAAAGTGCTGTTTGGTCGTCGCGGTCCAGGGCAGCAGCTGTGCGTGTTCGGCATCGGCGATGTCGTCGTGGGTACGCAGCACGCGAGCGTGGCCCCTGACGATCACGCTCCAACCACCGGTAACGCCGTGGTCGTCGGCCTCAAACAACACGCGGTCGTTGATCGCAGTGCTGACCAGCTTGGTGCCCTCGGCGGTACGGAACAGCACCGTCTTGTGCTGCACGACGAAATTAACCGGGAAGATCTCCGGGTGGCCATCCACGCTCGTGACGAGCCGTCCCAACGCGACGCTGGACAGCAGACTCCAGCATTCCGTCTCGGTCAGGATTGAGATCGGTTCAGACTCTCCATACATGACCGCGACGTTAACGGCGGTCTGTGCCCGACGATACGGTCGAAAGTCCCATCAATTGGGATCGAACGGCCACGGGTCGATCACTAGTGGGCCCGGTCAACCCTGTTCGTCTGACGAGTGGCAGAACATGACCGGGATGGTTGCGTGGTGAAGCAGCTCGAGTCCAATCGACCCCAACCGGGCGACAAGCCCGCTGGCGCGGCTGCCGACTACCTGTATTTGCGCGCCCTGTGCGGATCGCAGAAGCGCCCTGTCGGGCTTGTCCGGTTCGACAATCTCCGCGACATCGACGTTCGGATATAGATCGATCCACGGCAACAATGACTCCGAAAGATGTTGTTGTGCATCGCTTTCTACTTGTGCCCAGAGTATCCTGGACCGAAGCGTGACATCGCCCAGTGGTCGGCTGGTGGTCCAAGCGTGAACAGCGAGGATTCCCACGCCCAGGTGATCGGCGAACTCGAATGCCGCCGTGATCGCGACCCGGCTGCCTTGGTCGTGGTCGACTCCGACGGCGATTGGTTGTCGAGTCGGAGAAATCACATCACCCCGCCAAGCCACGACCGGACAGACCGAATACGCTGCTACTGCCTCCGTCGTCGAACCGCCCAAAGCGACTGTGCCCGAGGACGCCTCGTCGGTGCCGAGGACGATCAGTCGGGCGGCATGGCTCGACTCGATCAGCGCTTGGCCTGGCGAACCATCCACTCGAATGACGGCTATGGGCAGACCCTTGAAGTGCACGCGTACCGCCTGTTTGGCGGATTGAAGAATCGCTTCTGCGGACTGACGCCGGACAGCCGAGTCCGCGGCCGGGCGGTCCGCGACGGCGTGCACGATCTCCAGCGGAGCCTCGAACCTCTCGGCGATCGCCGCCGCCCAGCGTGCAGCGTGGATTGCGGCGAAACTGCCGTCGACGCCGACGATGACGGGATACGTGTGCTCAGGCGTCCGGTCACCGTCGCCTAGATCACGCGGCAGCATGCCTTCAGCGCTTCTGCGTGAACACGCCGCGTCGTTGGCCAATGCTGTTGCAGAACAGAGACGGTCGCCGAGTCGCCGTTCATGTCCTCATGTCCTCAGGTTGCGCCCGGCCGAGTCCGTCACACCGGGGCCATAAGACCCCAGGTTGGGGACCATTGACCCTGGCCGCAGTGTGTCCGGCAGTACATGGTGGAGGCATATAGAGCGGAGGTTGCAATGCCTGCCACCACGGTTGACGCAGCGTTCATCAGGGATGCCGTGCGATTGGCGTGCCGTGCGCCATCACTGCACAACAGCCAGCCGTGGCGTCTGGAGGTCGAACGTGACACCGTTTCCGTCTTCGCAGACCCGGACCGGGTCGTCCGGGCTACGGACAGGTCAGGTCGCGAGGCGCTGATCGCCTGCGGCGCCCTGATCGATCACTTTCGGGTCGCGATGGCCGCCGCCGGATTCAAAGCCAATGTGGTCCGATTTCCCAATCCGGACAACCTGTTACACGTCGCATCGGTCGACTTCGCACCAATGGAGTTCGTCACCGACGGGCACCGGCAACGCGCGAATGCGATCCTGCTGCGGCGCACCGACCGCCTCCCGTTCGCCACTCCCCCGGACTGGGATGCCTTCGAGCCGCAGCTACACGACGCCGCCGACTCCGCCGCCGTGCGCATCGACGTGATCCCCGACCATCTCCGTCCCCAGCTGGCCGAAGCGTCTCAACTCACCGAATCGCTGCGTCTCTACGACTCGCCGTACCATTCCGAACTAGCCTGGTGGACAGCGGCTTTCGAGGTTGCCGACGGTATCCCCCACAGCTCACTGGTGTCGGCGGCCGAGAGTGACCGCGTCGACGTGGGGCGGACATTCCCCGTGACCAACCACCGCGAGCGCAGGCTCGAGGTCGGCGACGACCGTTCCAAGGTCTTGGTCTTGTCGACGTACGACGACACGCACGAAAGCGTGCTGCGTTGCGGTGAGGTGCTGTCCGCCGTACTGCTCGACGCGACGATGGTGGGGCTCGCCACCTGCACGCTGACCCACATCACCGAGGTCGCTGCGAGCCGAAAGATTGTCGCTGGATTGATCGCTCAGGGCGATCAGGGCATCACCCCCCAGGTCCTCGTCCGCGTCGGCCTGACGCCGTCGATCGATGACGTGCCTCCTCCAACGCCACGCCGGCCGATCGGCGACGTCTTCGACGTTCGGTGAGAGACCAACCCGCACAACGCGAAAGTACAGGAGCCACCATGGGAGAACACTTCTCGCCATCCCGGTCCGTCGTAGTGGGCATCGATGGTTCACACTCGGCCATCGATGCCGCATTGTGGGCCGCCGACGAAGCAGTCAGTCGCGATGTCCCATTACGCCTCGTATACGCGATCGACCCCGGCAACACCGCGGGCACCGATCACGAGGCAGCAGCCCGCGACCTCGCCAAGGCCGAAGTCGCCGTCAGGTATGCGTTCACGGCGGTTGAGTCGACCGACAAACCGGTCAAGATCGAAGTCGAGATCCTGCAGGACCGACCCACCCGGGCGCTGATCGAGGCCTCCCGATGGGCCGCAATGGTGTGCGTCGGATCGGTGGGACTCAAGCACAGTGCTCAAGGGCGGATGGGCTCGACTGCGGCGGACTTGGCGTCGTCCTCTCACTGCCCCGTGGCCGTCGTCCGTGGACACGATCCGTTTCAGGCAGAACAACAGTGGGTGGTGGCCGAGCTCGACCGCTCTCCTGCCGGTGAGGGGGTGTTACGCCGCGGTTTTGAGGAGGCGCAGCTCCGAGGCGTCCCTCTGCGGGTGTTGACCGCGTGGCAGTTGCGCTTCACCGACATTCACGACGGCGGTGCCCTCGCCGAATGCACCCGGCTGGCGGAGGCCCAGCTCGACCGTCGCCTCGCCAAGTGGAAGAAGCGCTACGCCGAGGTCGATGTGCACGCGGTGGCCGTGCACGGTAGCACCTTGAACTTCCTCACCGAGAATGCGCGCTCGATCCAGCTGCTGGTCGTCGGACGCGAGCGGCCCCACGGCATCACCGAGCTGGTCGGCCCTCCCGGGTACGCGGCGCTGCACAACGCGGCTTGTTCGGTGCTGATCTGCGAAACGCAGAACGTACTGTGAGCAATACATCCACCGTCTCCGCGATGTCTATGGAGGGCCTTCGAGTGGTGAAAGTCTTTCTCGTCGACGACCATGAGGTCGTCCGGCGGGGACTCATCGACCTCCTCAGCGCCGATTCCGAGCTCGAAGTCGTGGGCGAGGCGGGATCCGTGGCGCAGGCACTGGCGCGGATCCCCGCGCTTCAACCCGACGTCGCAGTCCTTGATGTCAGGTTGCCGGACGGCAATGGCATCGAACTCTGCAGGGAACTCTTGTCTCGGCAGCCGGAACTTCGGTGCCTGATGCTGACGTCGTATACATCCGACGAAGCGATGCTGGACGCGATATTGGCCGGCGCCAGCGGTTACGTCGTCAAGGACATCAAGGGCATGGAGCTCGCCGAGGCGATCAAGCAGGTCGGCGCGGGCCGTTCGTTGCTCGACAACCGGGCTGCGGCGGCGTTGATGTCGAAGCTGCGCGGAGCCGCCGAGCAGTCCGATCCGTTATCGGGACTCAGCGATCAAGAACGGGTGCTACTGGATCTGCTCGGCGAAGGCCTGACCAACAAGCAGATCGCGGCCAGGATGTTCCTCGCCGAGAAGACCGTCAAGAACTACGTGTCCCGGTTGTTGGCCAAGCTCGGCATGGAACGCCGAACCCAGGCTGCGGTGTTCATCTCCAAGCTGGAACAATCACGTCGGCGCTCCAAGGACTGAGCGTTACGCGGGCGAACCGTCCAGCCGCGCAACCACTTCGGCCAGGGCACGGCGCGGCGTTGACGACAACGGGTCGGCGTTGACGGGCGCCCATCCCAGTCGCAGCAACATCTGCGGGTATTCGTCGGCACCGAACACATCGGCACGCACGGCCGCGCGCGTCTCGGGAATCTCCAACGGTTCGGTAATCGGGCAGCTGGCGAGCCCCAACGCGGTCGCCGTCAGCAGCACCAGGCTTGTGGCTTCGCCGGCCCGCAGCCTCGAAACGTCGTCGTCGGCGGCGGTGCCCAAGGCGATGACAACGGCGTTGTCCTCCGCCGGATCGACGTCGGGCGTCTGGGCGAGCACTGCGCCGGCGAAGGCGCGGGCCGGGATCGCGGCCGTGGGATCGGATTCCGGCGTACTGCGCGCCGGCACACCGGCCGCCGCGCCGTACCTGCCGCTCCATGTCGCCAGCTCAGCCAGATAGCCGTGATCAAGCGCGTGGCGCATAGCAGCTTGGGACACAAGGGTTTTGAGACTGTCGAGCTCGTCGACCCGCCGCAGCGTCACACCCGCGCGTGCCGCCCTGGCGGCCATCAACGCGAGGTCGCCCTTTGGTACCGGCCATGGGCTGTAGTGCCGCCGGTCGGTACGGCGCCGCGGGATCGCGGCCGCCAGCGTGATGTCGACGTCATTGGCCGCGTACCGATGAAGTTCGATGGCGGCCAGATGGTGCGGTTCGTCGGGATTCGGCATCCGATGGATCTTGGATTGCCATCCGAGCGCCGCGAATGCGACCACGCAGTGGTTCAGCGACGTGCCACAGCTGAGCAGGAGGTCTCGCGTGTCCGGGTCAGTGTGCGGCAGGTGCAGGTCGGGGTCGGAGTACAGATGCAGGCTGTGCTCGCCCACCCGCCAGCGCCACGGCTGCGAGTTGTGCACCGACGGAGCGCGGGTGGCCAGTGCCAGCGCCGATCGAAGGGTTTCGGCGTCGGGAAAGTGTGCGCTCATGGCTCCACGATGGCGGTCCGGGCATCAGTCTGAGCAGGGCACAAAGACCCTGGTGTCGAGGACTTGGGAAACCCGGCGTCCGATTCTGGTAAGACTGACTAAAAATACGACATCGCAGTGAGGAGTTCCGCCGAGGTGCCCAGCTGGTGCGTTCAGCGGATGACGACCTGGTGAGCGCGCCGACAACCGACCGCGTCATCACGGCCGAGCAGCCCCGCAGACTTGTCGTGGCCAGGTGGATCCGCCGGTTGGCAGTCCCGATCATCCTCGGCTGGATAGCGCTCATCGCGCTACTCAACATGACCGTGCCGCAGCTCGAAGTCGTTGGCCAGATGCGCTCGGTGTCGATGTCCCCAAAAGAAGCACCGTCGGTGGCCGCGATGATGCGCGTCGGCAAGGTCTTCCAGGAATTCGATTCCGATAACTCGGCAATGATCGTGCTGGAGGGCGACAAGCCGCTCGGCGACGACGCACACCGGTTCTACGACGACATGGTCGCCAAGCTCAAGGCCGACACCAGGCACGTCGAACACATCCAGGACTTCTGGGGCGACCCGCTGACGAGGGCGGGAGCGCAGAGCGAAGACGGCAAAGCCGCATACGTGCAGGTATATCTCGCAGGCAACATGGGTGAGGAACTCGGCAACCAGTCGGTCATCGCGGTTCAGAAAGTCGTTGGTGGGTTATCTCCCCCACCAGGGGTCAAGATCTTCGTGACCGGCGGGGCGGCACTACAGGCTGACCAACAGGCGGCAGGCGACAAGAGCGTCAGAGTCATCGAACTGGCGACGGTGGGCGTCATCATCTTCATGCTGCTGTTCTTCTACCGCTCAATCGTCACCGTCCTGCTGGTGTTGGTGATGCTGGTGCTGGGGTTGTCGGTGACCCGCGGTGTGGTGGCGTTCCTCGGCTACCACGAGCTGATCGGGTTGTCGACGTTCGCGACGCAGCTCTTGGTAACTCTCGCGATCGCCGCGACGACCGACTACGCAATCTTCCTGATCGGGCGCTACCAAGAGGCTCGCACCATCGGGGAAGACCGAGAGACGGCCTACCACACGATGTTCCGCGGCACAGCCCATGTGGTGCTGGGCTCGGGCATGACGATCGCCGGCGCGACGTTCTGCCTGTCGTTCACCCGGTTGCCCTACTTTCAGACACTCGGCATCCCGCTTGCGGTCGGAATGGTTGTTGCAGTGCTCGTGGCACTGACGTTGGGACCCGCGATGATCACTGTCGCGAGCCGGTTCGGACTGCTCGAGCCCAAACGCGCCATGCGGATTCGCTTTTGGCGGCGCCTGGGTGCCGCCGTCGTCCGATGGCCGGGCTGGATCCTGATGGGGACGATCATTCTGGCCTTGGTCGGCCTACTGACGCTGCCGGGCTACCAGCCCAGCTACAACGACCGAAAGTACCTACCGGCGGACCTGCCAGCGAATGAAGGCTTCGCTGCGGCCGAACGACATTTCCCCATCTCCCGGATGAATCCCGAAATGTTGCTCGTCGAAACGGACAAAGACCTCCGCAATGCGACGGACTTCCTGGTGATCGACCGGATCACCAAGGCCGTGACCAGGGTGCCAGGCATCGGACGGGTTCAGTCGATCACGCGTCCTGAGGGCAAGCCCCTGAAGTTCAGCACGATTCCGGCTCAGCTCAGCATGAGCGGCACCTTTCAAGAGATGAATCGTTCGTACATGGAAAAGACCATGAACAACATGCTGGTGCAGGCCGACGACATGCAGACCACCCTCGACACCATGAACCGGATGATCGCCCTGATGGAACAGATGAGCGCGATGACGCACGACATGGTGGGCAAGATGAACGACATGTCTGTCGACGTCGCCGAATTGCGCGACCACATCAGCGATTTCGATGACTTTTTCCGACCGGTGCGGAATTACCTGTACTGGGAGCCGCACTGCTACAACATCCCGATCTGTTGGTCGTTGCGGTCGACCTTCGACGCACTGGACGGCGTCGACACCATGACCGATGACTTCCAGAACCTCCTGCCGGATCTGAATCGACTCGATGCCCTCATGCCCCAGATGATTGCGGCGATGGGGCCGACGATCGAAACGCTGAAATCGTCGCGCACGATGATGCTCACCATGTACGCGAGCCAGTCGAGCCAGCAGGACCAGACGACGGCGATGAACGAGAACCAGAGCGCCATGGGTGATGCGTTCAACAACTCACACAACGACGACACGTTCTATCTGCCGCCGGAGATCTTCGACAACAAGGACTTCAAACGTGGCATGGACAACTTCATCTCGCCGGACGGCCACGCAGTGCGATTCATCATCTCCCACGAAAGCGATCCGCTCAGCGCGGATGGCATCGGCCGCATCGACGCGATCAAGAACGCGGCATTCGAAGCCATCAAGGGCACGCCACTGGAGGGATCCAGGGTCTATATCGGGGGCACCGCGTCGACCTTCAAAGACATGCAGGAAGGCAACAAGTACGACCTGATGATCGCCGGAGTCGCCGCATTGACGATGATCTTCATCATCATGCTGCTCATCACGCGCAGCCTGGTCGCGGCGGGCGTCATTGTCGGCACCGTGGTGCTGTCGCTGGGTGCGTCCTTCGGGCTGTCAGTTCTGCTCTGGCAGCACCTGCTGGGCATGGAATTGCAATTCATGGTGATGGCGATGGCGGTCATCATCCTGTTGGCAGTCGGTGCGGACTACAACCTGTTGTTGGTGGCGCGGATGAAGGAGGAGATACCGGCCGGGATCAACACCGGAATCATCCGTGCCATGGGCGGCAGCGGATCCGTCGTGACCGCGGCCGGCCTGGTGTTCGCGTTCACCATGATGTCGATGGCGGTCAGCGCCATGGTCGTGGTCGCCCAGATCGGCACGACGATCGGGTTGGGCCTGTTGTTCGACACGTTGGTCATTCGGGCATTCATGACGCCGTCGATCGCAGCACTTCTCGGGCGCTGGTTCTGGTGGCCGCAGATCGTCCGGACTCGGCCCGCACCGGCCATCCGGTGGTCGCAGTAGACGAGTTGCGACTTACAACGCTCCTTCCGCCACGCTGATCTGCGCCCATTCGGATTCCATTTCGATGCGATCTCGGATTCCAATCCTGTTATGCCGCAGAACAACTTGTCTGGGTCAACAGCGAGCGCAGGGCTGCAGGTGGTCGTACGGTTTAGCCATGGCCATCGCTACCGTCAGCCCCGTCACCGGTGAGGTCGATCCGCCTACGCCCGGGTGAGGCTATCTCCGTCGGATCCCGCGGGATCCCGCGCGGCATCCGACGCCGCCGCCGCACCACGTCGAAGCGTTCGGCACCGTCCTCGACGAGCAGTTGCGCAGCTCCACGTGTCCGCAGCAACCCCACGCTATCGGGGTAGGACGGCAACCAGACGGGGTCGCAGACGCTTCGGTGTGATCTCGGCGCCCGCCGCGAGGTCGGCGATCAGCGCATCGGCGTAGGCGACCAAAT
>Ga0207648_10006764_pt1 | contig 11368 bp, 12 predicted proteins | sample KBSMisM32_FD_184310 | JGI IMG/M metagenome (GOLD analysis project Ga0207648, IMG submission 184310) | Miscanthus rhizosphere microbial communities from Kellogg Biological Station, Michigan, USA - KBS Miscanthus M3-2 (SPAdes) (version 2) | ecosystem: Host-associated > Plants > Roots >... | reverse complement strand
GATGGATTGCGGCGTCGCGATCGGATGGTCATCGATGCCGTACGCGCAGCCGGCGTGCCGCTCGTGATCGTGCTGGCCGGCGGCTACGCGCGACGGGTCGAGGACACGGTCGCCATCCACGTTGCAACCATCGAAGAAGCCTTACGCGAGCCGACAACGGGTACGTAGTGTCACAGGTCTTCGATGCGGCACTCGAACACGCGGGCGGTCTCGAAGGCGAGCGGCAGGCTCGGGTCGTAGCGCTCCGTCTCGATCGCGTTGACCGTCTGGCGCGAGACGGAGAGCCGCTCGGCGAGCTCCGCCTGCGACCAGTCGCGCTCGGCGCGCAGGACGCGCAGGTGGTTCTTCACTCGTATCGCCGCGCGAAGATTCCGAGCCCGGCGGCCCAGGACATGACCAGCAGAGATGCCCAGAGGATCGAGGGCGGCCGCGGGACGTCCATCCCCTCCAGCAACGCGTAGACGATCGCGACCGAGAACTCGATCACGAACGCGAAGGCGAGAGCCTGGAAGAGAATCTTCCGCTCGAGCTCGTCGGCCCGTCGCACCTGCCGCACGAACGCCCAGACGAGGAGGGCGGCGGGGGCGAGAAGCAGGATCGCCAGGGGAAGCTCGATCGGCGCGAGCTCGGGACGGTTCCGGCCCACCTTGTAGAAGACGATGCACAGCAGCGCGGCGCCGAGATAGAGCGCCCATGAGTCGCGCCGCCGCCAGACCGAGCGGAGCAGCCAGAGAAGAGAGGCCGTGAGCGCGAGCGCGGCGAGCGCCCAGGCGATTGCGGCGGCCGGAATCGGGTTGCGCGTCCCATCCCGCATCGCCAGGGAGAGCGCCAACCGCAAGAGAGCCCCGTTCGCGGTGAGCGCGAGAAGGAGCCAGATCCCGAGCTTTTGAGTCGATTTCGGGTGGGTGTCGTTCAACATCGATGTCCTCGTTGAGCGAGATAGTAAAGCACACTTGATATTTAGTAAAGCAAGCATTACATTCTTGACTTACGACTAATTTACGCCTATTTTGCTCCTCCACGCGCGTCGGACCTACGGCGACTGCGCCGGCGGAGGCGGAATGGAGGCGTTGCCGGGATTCGCGATCGAAGCCCTTCTCGAAGGGAAGGACCTTCGACAGCAGCTCGCCCGGAAACCCGCCGCCGCCGATCTGCTCTCGGGCCTCGGCGCGCGGCTGACGCGCGCGAGCGACTTGGCGTCCCCCTCTTCATCCTCAGGGCGCGAGGCCATCGCCACGACGGTGCCGGGACTCGACCGTCTGCTGCGCGGAGGACTGTCGCGGGGAGGACTCGTCGAGATTTCGGGTCGGCGCTCGTGCGGACGCTTCTCGATCGGCATCGCGGCTCTCGCGTCGGCGACCGCGAGCGGCGAGGCGGCGGCGCTCGTCGACCTCGGCGGTCATCTCGATCCCCAGTCCGCGGAGGCCGCGGGCGTGGACCTGACGCGCCTGCTCTGGGTGCGTCCGTCGCGGCTGAAGGAGGCCGTTGCGAGCGCGGAGATGCTGCTCGCGACCGGGTTCCCGCTCGTCGTCGCGGACCTCGGTCTCGCGCCGGTGCGTGGACGGTTCGTTCCCGACTCCGCGTGGGTGCGTCTCGAGCGCGCCGCGCGCGCACACGACGCGGCGCTTCTCCTGCTCGCGCCCTACCGGATCAGCTCCGCCGCGCAGACGGTCGTATCGGCGGATTGCTCGCGAGCGGTCTGGGCCGGCGGCGAGCGCGCCAACGTCCAGGGAATCTCGCCGCGGCTGCTCTGCGGCCTCGTCTCGCGGCTGAATCTGCAGAAGGACTCGCGCGCGCGGACCGGCGTGAGCGAGCCGATGAAGCTCTCGATGGGCGAGACGGCGCCAACGCCGTCACGGGACTGCGGGGCCGAAGGAGTCGGCGCCGCTGTCGCCGTAGGTTCGGTCCCCCTTTCCCACCCCTCTCCCCCCGGTCCCGCCGGCGGGAGAGGGGACTTTTTGGAGCGGCTGCAGGCATCGTCATCGTGCCGTCATCCTGAGCGCAGCGAAGGATCCCAGGCGCAAACGCCACCTCCGCTATCAGTGACGGGATCCTTCCTCGCTCGCTCGCTTCGCTCGCTCCGCTCCTCAGGATGACAGGCGTAGTGCTCCACCGGCTCGCTCCGCTCCTCAGGATGACAGGCGTAGTGCTCTTCAGATTCCCGGCTCGCTCCGCTCCTCGGGATGACGGGCGTAGTGCTCCACTTCAGATTCCCGGGCTCGCTCCGCTCCTCAGGATGACAGGCGTAGTGCTCCACTTCAGATTCCCGGCTCGCTCCGCTCTTCAGGATGACAGGGGCGTAGTGCTCCACTTCAGATTCCCGGCTCGCTCCGCTCCTCAGGATTACAGGCGTAGTGCTCCACTTCAGATTCCCGGCTCGCTCCGCTCCTCGGGATGACGGCTAGTCGTGATTGCCTGCATCTTCGTCCCGCTCTTCCCCCTCGCGGCGCGGCTGCGCAGCGAGCCCGAGCTCAGGGAAGAAGCCGTCGTCATCTGCGAGGGCAACGGCACCGCGGCGCGCGTCTCCTCGGCGACGCGCAAGGCGCGCAAGGTCGGGATCGAGCCCGGCATGACGCTGCCGCAGGCCCGCGCGCGGCTGCCCAGGCTGATCGCGCGCGGCCGCGACGCGGCCTGTGAACGCACGGCGCAGCAGGCGCTGCTCGAGGTCGCCGAGTCCTTCTCGCCGCGGGTCGAGGACGCGGGGGAGGGCGTCGTCTACGTGGACCTGGAGGGACACCCGGCGCTGCGGGCGCATGTCGTCGCCCCCGTCACCTCGAACCCTGGCGATAAAGCAGTCATCCTGAGCGGAGCGAAGGATCCCTCGCTCGATTGCCACAGTCGCGTACAAGCCCGGGATCCCTCCTTCGTCGCTCCCTCCTCAGGACCGCTCGCTCGCGGGCTCGCTCCGCTCCTCGGGATGACGGCTCAAGGAACGACGGCTCCAGGGACGACGGCACAAGGGACGCCGGCCCAAGTCGCGGCTCCTCGGGACGACAGGCCGATGACCCTCGCCCGCGACCTCCTCCGCGCCGTCGAGAAGGCGGGGCTGCCCGGGCGCGTCGGCGTCGCCGGGTCCAAGCTCTCCGCGCGCGTGGCCTCGGGGCTTCCCGAGTCGCCCACCGTCGTCCCCGAGGGGGAGGAGCAGGCGTTCCTCGCGCCGCTGCCGCTCGCGCGCCTCGCGCCCGAGTGGGAGACCGCCGCGCTGCTCGACCGCTGGGGGCTGCGCACGATCGGCGACTTCGCGAAGCTGCCGGAGGGCGAGGTCGCGAGCCGCCTGGGCGAGGGCGGACGGGCGCTGCACGCCTCGGCGCGCGGCATCGATCCGCGTCCGCTCGAGCCATACCTTCCGCCGCCCGCGTTCTCCGAGGGCATGGAGCTCGAGTGGCCGCTCGCGTCGCTCGAGCCGTTCCTCTTCGTCGCGCACGCGGCGCTGACGCGCCTGGTCGGACGCCTCGAGTCGCAGGCGCTCGCCTGCACGCGTCTCGAGACCATGCTCGCGTTGGACCCCGACGGGCACGATACGCGCGCGATCCAGCTGCCCGCGCCGACGCGCGACGTCAAGACGCTCCTGACGCTCCTGCGCCTCGACCTCGAGGCGCGCCCGCCCGGCGCCGCCGTCGCCGGCTTCACCTTCTCCGCGCATCCCGACCAGCCGCGCCGCGCGCAGCTCACGCTCTTCGGCCCGGCCGCGCTCTCGCCCGACCGCCTCGCGACCACGATCGCGCGCCTCGCCGCGCTGCTCGGCGCGGACCGCGTCGGCTCGCCGCGCGCGCAGGACGGGCATCGTCCCGAGCGCTTCACCTACTCGGAGACGGGCTACACGCCGCCGCCCCCTCCGCCGATGCGCGTTCCTCCGCGCGCCGGACGCGGGCTCCTCTCGGTGCGCGTCCTGCGTCCGCCCGTGCCGCTCGAGGTGCTCATGGAGGAGGGCGGCCGCCAGGGCCGCCCCTACGAAGAGGATCGTTCCCGCGCCGATATTGAAACGGACGTAGGGGCGGGGCTTGCCCCCGCCCGCACCGACCCCGTCGATCGCGACGTACGCCCCGTCTCCCTCAAGTCTCCTCCCGACGCCGCGCTCGCGATCGCGGGCACCGTCCGCGTCGCCGCGGGACCGTGGTCCCTGGAGGAGAGCTGGTGGACCGACTCCGGCGCCGACCGCGACTACTGGGACGTCGAGCTCTCCGACGGCGGCCTCTACCGCATCTATCGCGCGCGCAACGGCGGCGAGTGGTTCGCCGACGGCGTGTACGACTAGGGAACGCCGACGGCTCCGCTCCTCGGGATGACGGCGAAAGCGTTGCCTGCCGCACCCCCGGTTACAATCGCCCCATGACCCTCGACGAGCTCGAGGCCGAGGCGAAGAAGCTCGATCCGACATCGCGGGCGGCCCTCATCAGCCGTCTGAGCGCGAGCCTCGCGGCCCTGCAAAACACTCCGGGCGGTCTCGCGACGGCCGCGCCCGGGGCCTCCCCGCCCCCGACCGAGGAACAGAAGGAGCGCGAGTGGCTCCAGGAGGCGCTGCGGCGCAGCCGCGAGCTTCGCGAGCGTCAGATCCAGACCGAACCGCCGGACCGCCGCCCCACGGCCGCGTCCGCCTCGCCGCCCGACACCGAGCCGGGGCCTGCGCCTACGCCGGCACAGCGCGCCGCGGTCGCTTCCCGGCCCACGCCCGGGTCGGGGACGGCCCCTAAGAAGAGGAAGGCGGCTCCGTCGAAGAGGGCGCGGCGCACCGCCGCGACGAAAGCGAAATCGAAGCCGCGCCGTCCGGCTCGCCACGTCGCGAAGAAGCGCGCCGCCTCCAGACCCAAACCCAAGGCGAAACCCAAGGCGAAATCCAAGCTCTCGAAATCGCAGGTTCAAAAGAAGCGGTAACGAGAAGCGGATCTCCGGGTCCTGATCGCCTCGAAGCCGTCGCGTGCCACCGTCACCCTCGAGGTCCGGCGAGCCGGGGAAGTCCTCGCGGTCCAGAAGACGTCGATCGCGATCCGCTGAGCGCTCGGCCGGTCCGCATCGTTCGCCTCCTCTCCTCGCGGCCCTCGTGTCGGCATAGAATCCCCGCAAAGACTCCGCAAAGCGCAGCATGATCCAGAAGATCGTTCGCGACTTCATGATGATCTGGACGACGATCGATCCGATCGGGAACGTCGCGCTCTTCGCCGCCCTCACCGGCTCGCTCACCGCCGCGCAGCGCGCCGGCATCGCGCGACGCGCCTCGATCTACGCGACGCTCATCCTGGTCGTCGCCGTCGTGCTCGGCCAGATCATCCTGGACGCGGTGGGCGTGCGGATGCTGTCGCTCCAGGTGGCGGGCGGCATCATCCTGTTCCTCTTCGCGATCAAGATGCTCTTCGGCGAGATGGACGCGGCCGCGCCGTCGGAGGACCCCAACCGCGACCTCGCCGTCTTTCCGATCGCGGTCCCGTCGATCGCGGGCCCGGGCGCGATCATGGCGGTGATCATCCTGACGGACAACGACGTCTACACCGTCCCGCAGCAGGCGCAGACCGCGGTCGTGCTGGTGATCGTCCTCCTGATCAATTACGCCTTCCTGCGCCTTTCGGATCCGATCCTGAAGATCATCGGCAAGCAGGGCGCGGCGGTCCTCATCCGCGTCATGGGGATTCTGCTCGCGTCGCTCGCCGTCGAGATCGTCATGAAGGCGCTCTCGGTCGGCGACTGGGCGAAGCCGGTGGCGCACTAGGATGCGGGCGGCGCCCGCGAGGCGTCGCCAGAACAAAGGGGGCTCTCGAATGCATGCCGGAAAAGGCGACCTTCTCGCCCTGGTCGCCGTTGCGGTGCTCACCTTTGCGGAAGCCGCGGCGGCGCAGACCGCGTGCGGCGACAACTTCCCGTGGACCGTCACGGGCACGAACATTCCCGGGGGAGTCGTCGTCAACTCCTGCGGGCACTGGGCGGGATGCTTTCCCCACGACCCGAGCGCCACGGTTTCGGGCAATCAAATCCAGATCGTGTTCCTGGCGGGCGGCGAGGATCCCGCCTGTAGTCAGTGCACCGCGAGCAACTATCCCTTCTCCCAGGACGTCTTCGTCCCGTCGCTGCCGCCGGGCACGTACTTCGTGACCGTCACCGTCTGGTATTGCGGGCAACAACAGCCCCAGGTCGTCGGGACCGGCACGATCGTCTCGACAGGCGGACGAAATCACCTGGTCGTCTATGGGGCGGGAGTCGCGGGCGCCTGGACGACCGAGCTCACGCTGACGAACGTCTCGGCGGAGGAGTCGAGCGTGGGCATCGGCGATCGCGTCGTCGTCCCCTGCGTTCCGGGGGATACCTGCGCTGCGTTCGTGACGCTTCCGCCGCACGGGACCGCCGTCGCCACGTATCCGCTTTCGGGAATCGGAAGCGACGTCGGCGCGGCGTACGTCTTCCCCGGACACGGACCGAGTCCCTCCGTGCTCGCTCGAGCGGTCGCTCCCGGCACGGCGTGCGCCACGGCGGATCTGCCCGTGTTCGGCATGGAGACGCTTCGCGCTTTCAACGCCACCGCGCTCGTCTTCGCCGGTGCCCGGCGCGGCGCCGTCGGGAGGAGCAACTTGCTCGTCGCCAACGTACCCGATCCCATCGGCGCCTCATCCGGCCCTTCCCTCCAGGCCGCCATCGAGGCCTTCACGGCGGAGGGTGCGTCGCTCGGCCAGACGACGACGACCGTCGAGTACGGAAAGACCGTCTTCGTGACGGACATCCTCGGCGCGCTGGGCGTTTCGGAAGTGGAGAACGCTCAGCTCCTGGTCACGAAGGTCGGCGGCGACGGTGTGCTGTGGGGGATCATGCCGATCTCTCGATCGGACGGCAGCTTCTCCGTGAGCGTCGGCGCGGTGCCGTGACGGCAGACACAGAACGAGCTGGACGACTCCGCGTCCTCAGGCCATGAGCATGAACCCCCGCCGCCTGAGTCTCGCCGCGCTCTGGGCGCTCCTCATGCTCGTCGTCGGAACGCTCGGCGTGCGGAGCGAAGGAGTCCTCGTCGCGGTCGGGCTACCCATGGTCGCGATCGCTCGCCTGGTTGAACTGCCGCAATCCCTCGCGGACAACGACATCCTCGCCGCGCAGGTCATGGCGCTGCTCGCCTGGGGCGGCAGCTTCCTCGTCTGGTTCTGGGCGGCGTACGGCGTCCTCTCCCTCATCGCTCGGCAGGGGCGCCGCGGTCTCGTCACGCGCACGCAGGACGGCGGCCGAGTCCACGGCGTGCTCGCGCCGCTCGGCATCCCGGTCGTGCTCGCGTTGATCGTTCTCGGGTTCGTCCAATCGAGCCAGATCGGTCGCAATCTGTTGCCGGGCCGCTATCGGCCATCCACCGAGGCCTACCAGATCGGCCCGAACCGCTCGGAAGCTCTCTGGCGCATCGAGGCCTTTCCCGACCGGCCGCTGAAGGAGCTGCGCTACGGCGAGGTGCCCGAGGGCTTCCGCCAGGTCGTCCCCGCGTCCGGCGCGCCGCGGCCGCTCAAGAAGGGCGAGTCGCTGGTGAGCCAGCTCTTCCAGCGCGACCGCATCCTCGAGTATTACGGCCGCGCGCTCGACGAGCGCCGCTTCAAGCAGGGCATCGGCATGTCCTCGCGCCGGCGTCTGCCGCGCGGCCTGTCGCGGGATCAGATGCGCGAGGGGATCGATCGCGTTCTCCCCGCCGGAAGCGACATGAAGAAGGTTCGCTCCACGATGGAGCTCGAGGGCTTCGGCTGCCGGGACTGGACCGGACCCGGAGTCGGCACGTTCCTGTCCTGCCGTCGCACCGAGATGACGAACGTCTCCGGAACCCGGACCTGGGAGGTGTCGTTCATGCCTCACGACGCGATGCTGAACACGGTCCTCGTCATGGAGACGCGCGGGGAGGGCGGCGCGGAGGAAGGCGGCGTCAATCTCCGCGACTTCGCGACCCGCTACGCCGCCGCCTGGTGCAGCCAGAACGCGGCGAGCGTCGCGTCGTTCTACGCGCCGCAGGGATCGCTGACGATCAACCGGGGCAAGCCGAGCGTCGGACGCGACGCGATCGCGGCCGCGGCGCAGGGATTCATGACCGCGTTCCCGGACCTCGTCGTGAAGATGGACGACCTCCTCCAACCCGACAGCGCTCGTCCCATCTTTCGCTGGACCGCAGCGGGCCACAACTCCGGCCCCGGGGGGACGGGGAAAGCCGTGCGCTTCGGCGGCTACGAGGAGTGGACGCTCGGCGCGGACGGCCTGATCGCCGCGTCGCTCGGCCACTACGACGAGGCGGAATACCAGCGTCAGTTGAAGGAGGGCGTCGGACCGGCGCCGTAGGCCGTCCTGTCGCCAGCCTCTCGGCAACATGGAAAAATTCGCCGGCTCCGTCCCGAAGGTCTACGAAACGCATCTCGTCCCCGTCCTCTTTGCTCCCTATGCAAGAGACCTCGCCCGACGTGCCGCCGGGCGACTGCGAGCGCCCTCCCGAGTGCTGGAGATCGCGGCGGGCACCGGCGCGGTGACGCGCGAGCTCGCGGCGCGGTTGTCCGAGAAGACGGCGATCGTCGCGACGGACCGCAGCCGTCCGATGATCGACCAGGCCGCGGCGCTCATGAGCGCGACGGCGCGCCCGATCGAGTGGCGCGAGGCCGATGCACTCCAGCTGCCGTTCGAGGACGGCAGCTTCGACGCCGTCGTCTGTCAGTTCGGCGTCATGTTCTTCCCGGACAAGCCGAGGGCGTTTTCGGAAGCGCGCCGCGTCCTGCGGCCGGGCGGCGTCTATCACTTCAGCGTCTGGGACAGCCTGGCGGAGAACGAGCTCGCGGACGCGGTTCAGTCCGCGCTCGCAGTCGTCTTCCCGGAGAACCCGCCGCGCTTCATGGAGCGGACGCCACATGGCTATCACGACCGTTCCGTGGTCGAGCGCGACCTGCGCCTCGGCGGCTTCACGCTCCCTCCCGAGATCGAGACGCTCGCGCTCCGCAGCCGCGCGCGCTCGGCCCGCGACGCCGCGATCGCGTTCTGCCAGGGAAGTCCGCTGCGGGACGAGATCGAGGCGCTCGACGCCGCGCGCCTGGAGGAAGCGACGGACGCCGCCGCCGCGGCGATCGTGCGCCGCTTCGGAGAAGGCGAGGTCGACGCGAAGATGCAGGCGCACGTCGTCAGCGTCGAACGCTGACGGAGATCCCCGCCCGCGGTCGAGGCCGCTCGCGACAATCCTTATTCAGCATGTCTCCACTCGGCCCGAGCGGAGGCCCGGCCGGGCCACAGGCTCCATCGCCCGGCCAGCCGCGGCTCCTCGACCGCGTCCGCTTCGCGATCCGCGCGCGCCACTACAGCCTTAGGACCGAGGAGGCGTACGTCGCGTGGATCCGACGCTTCATCCTCTTTCACGGCAAGCGCCATCCCCTGGAGATGGGCGAGCCGCAGATCAATGCGTTCGTGACCAGCCTCGCCGTCGACGGTCCCGTGAGCGCCTCGACGCAGACCCAGGCGCTGTCGGCGCTGCTCTTCCTCTATAGACACGTCCTCGCCAAGGAGCTGCCCGACCTCCACACGGTGATCCGGGCGAAGAGCACGGGGCGGCTGCCGACCGTCCTGACGCGCGCCGAGGTCCGCGCCGTCATTGGGCGCCTCGAGGGGCCGCCGAAGCTCGTGGCGACTCTCCTCTATGGAACCGGGATGCGCCTGCTCGAGGCGCTGCGCCTGCGCGTCAAGGACGTCGAATTCGGCAACAACCGGATCCTCGTCCGCGACACCAAGGGCAACCGCGACCGCGTCGTCCCGTTTCCCGCGGTCGTCCGCGCCGCGCTGCCGACCTGGCTCTCGCGCATCCAGCGCATCCACGCCGCGGACCTGTCGAAGGGGCTCGGGGCCGTGTTCCTGCCGGACTCGATCGCCCGCAAGTACCCCGGGGCCGATCGGGACTGGGGATGGCAATACGTGTTCCCGGCCGAGCGCACCAGCATCGATCCCCGAACCGAAGTCGAGCGCCGTCACCACTTGCACGAGACCGTCATCCAGCGTGCGCTGCGCGCCGCGGTCGTCGATCTGGGCATCTCTCGCCGTGTCAGCTGCCACACGTTCCGGCATTCCTTCGCGACCCACCTGCTCGAGGAGGGATACGATATTCGGACGATCCAGGAGCTCCTGGGACATCAGGACGTCAAGACGACCATGATCTACACACACGTCTTGAAGCGCGCCGGCCGCGGCGTCCGCAGCCCCGCGGACCTGCTCTGGTCCAAGGGCGGCGTCGCGGCTCCTCCCAACCTTATTCGACTGACTTCGCAGTCCATTTCCCCGCAATCCCTCATCCCCCCCGAACGACAGCTCTTGCCCGCTGAGCAAGATCGCGACGATTGGCTCGACACGGACGTAGAGGAATAGACGTCAATGTGCGCAGCAGCCGCGAAATCGTGTAGGCAGTCTAAGTACATGTTAGGCGCGCTCAAGGGTCGGCGTGGATAGCAGTCTCAGAGAAGACTTCTTTAGAAACTGGTTTGCCGAGTGGGCGCCAGAGATGCCGGTCCACGGCTGGGCTACTCAACTGTTAGTTCACCAGATCGAAGAGGAGCCGGAAGAAGCGTGGGATCTAATTCTTGGCTTGGTTGCGAGAGCTTCGGATGACGATTCCCTGGGCTGGGTAGCAGCCGGTCCGTTGGAGGACCTTCTTTGCGAGCATGGGAAGACGCTAATCGATCGCGTAGAGCAGCGTGCCAGAACCGACGCCAAGTTCAATCAATGCCTGAGAGGTGTCTGGGGCTCAAACCGAATGGAGCCGAGTGTCTACGCGCGGATAGTGTCGGTCACTCCCGGTAACCGACCAGCCGGGGAGCGCGCCTAACATGCGCGTGCAGCGGACTCGCTCGTCGGCTTCGCCTCCTCGCTCGCCGCTGACGCGCGGTCCGTTAGGCGGCTGGGGACGGTTGTTGCTTCTCGTGCCAGGGGTGTTCGCTGTAATTCTGTTCCCGGCGTGCCAGTCGATCGGTGGCCATTGGTACTTCTTGACCAAGAAGTACGCGACCCGCGTGGAATGCGCGGCGAGCAAGGCCGACACGGCAGCACAGATCAAGGTGGCCGTGTGTGACCAAGATGGCGGATACCTTCCCGCAGCCGATTTTAGCTTGACGGGTGGCGTGGTGTGCGAGACTCGTGACTACCAAACCGACTGGCGCGGTGTGTACACGGCTGATGTCGAACCGGGTCCATGGGAGGTGGCCGTGCATTTCGTGCCGTTCGCACGAGGCTCTACGTCACTCGACGTTCGGCCAGGCGAAGTCTGCACGGTTACCTTCTTCCTGACGGTGAATACCCAAGACAGTCTCATGGTGTACTAGGTGCGCCAGCCGCCTAACATGCGCGTGCAGCGGACTCGTTCGTCGGCTTCGCCTCCTCACTCGCCGCTGACGCGCGGTCCGTTAGGCAG
>Ga0207648_10006760_pt1 | contig 11370 bp, 6 predicted proteins | sample KBSMisM32_FD_184310 | JGI IMG/M metagenome (GOLD analysis project Ga0207648, IMG submission 184310) | Miscanthus rhizosphere microbial communities from Kellogg Biological Station, Michigan, USA - KBS Miscanthus M3-2 (SPAdes) (version 2) | ecosystem: Host-associated > Plants > Roots > Rhizosphere... | reverse complement strand
GATGCCGCGGTTGCTCGCCAGCACGTAGAGCAGGTCGAATTCGTGCGCGGTGAGCTCGATCTCGCGATCGTTCAGCCTGGCCAGGCGCCGCGCCGGATCGACGTGCAGCCCGGCCACCGTGACCGGCGCGTTGAGCGCCGAGGCGTTGGCCACGCTGCGCCGCCGCCGCAGCAGCGCGCGCACGCGCGCCACGAACTCGCGGATCCCGAACGGCTTGGTCAGGTAGTCGTCGGCGCCGCTCTCCAGCCCGTTGACCTTGTCCGATTCCTCGCGCCGCGCCGTGAGCATCAGGATCGGCACGTCCTTGAGGTGCTGCTCGCGACGGATCGCGCGGCACACGGTCACGCCGTCCAGCCCCGGCAGCATCACGTCGAGGACGATCAGATCGTAGGCGCCGTTGCGGGCCTTCTGCAGCCCTTCCGTGCCGTCGCCGGCCGACGTCGGCTCGAGCCCTTCGAGCCCGAGGTGGAGGAGCACGAGCTCGCGGATGTGCGGATCGTCTTCGACCACGAGCACGCGGCCCGAGGTTTTCTCGGCGGTGGTTTCCTGCAGTGTCATCTGTGCCGCCAGTGTACGGCCTCGACTGCCGTCGCGTACGCGGCGCTGCGGCCTGTCATCGATTTTTCACTGCCCGGCCACGGGTCCGTCAAGAACCGGGCGTATCCACCAGTATCATGAGACACCGAACCCTGTTGCTCGTCGCCCTGATCGTCGCCGCGACGATCAGCGTCGGCGCCTATTACTCGCGTCGCGGCGAAGCGGCGATCGCGCTGACCACCGACGCCGCGGCGCGCGGCGACATCGTCACCGCGATCCAGTCCACCGGTACGCTCGAGGCGGTCACGACCGTCCAGGTCGGCAGCCAGGTGTCGGGGATTATCGAGGCGTTGAACGCCGATTTCAATTCGATGGTCCGCAAGGGGCAGGTGCTGGCGAAGCTCGACCAGTCCACCTTCGCCTCGGCGCTCGAACAGGCGCAGGCGTCGCTGGTCTCGGCGGAGGCGGAAACCGAGCGGCTGCGCGTCGCCCAGCAGGCAGCGGACGTCGCGCTGACGCGCGCGCGCGAGCTCGCCTCGAAGCAACTGTTGCCGGCGGCGGATCTGCAGACGGCGGAAACGAACGCCAGGTCCGCGGCGGCCATGGTCGTCGGCGCCGACGCGAAGGTGAAGCAGGCGCGCTCGGCGGTCGATCAGACGCGCGTCAGCCTGGAGAAGACCGTCATCGCCTCGCCGATCGACGGCGTCGTCACGGCGCGCAACGTCGACGTCGGGCAGACCGTCGCCGCGAGCTTCTCGGCGCCGACGCTGTTCGTCATCGCCGCGGATCTCTCCGACATGCAGGTGAACGCGAGCATCGACGAGTCCGACGTCGGCCAGGTGCGGGCGGGGCAGCCGGTCACCTTCCGCGTCGACGCGTATCCGTCCGAGACGTTCGAGGGGCGGGTGCGGCAGGTCCGCCTCGATCCGGCGACGGTGCAGAACGTCGTCACCTACTCGACGATCATCGACGCGCCGAACCCGAAGCTGCTGCTCAAGCCGGGGATGACGGCGAACGTCACGATCGAGGTGGCGCGGCGTGACGGCGTGATTCGCGTGGCGAACGCGGCGCTGCGGTTCCGGCCGGACGCGGACACGCTGGCGAAGTACGCGCCTGGCGCCGCGTCCCCGCCCTCGTCGGCGAAGGCGCCGACCGTGTGGGTGTCGACCGGGGCGGCCATTTCTCCCGTCGCCGTCCGCCTCGGCGCGAGCGACGGCTCGCACACCGAGGTGATCGATCCGCCCTTTGGGGAAGGGACGCTGCTCGTCACGCGCGCGGCGTCCCCGACCGCGGCGTCCCGGCCGTCCACGCCGTCCACGCCGTCCGCGTCTGGCAACCCGCTGATGCCCACCCGTCCCGGCGGCCCCCGTCCCCCGGGGATGTGAGGGCGCGGCCCCCCGCTCGGGGGTCAGGTCTGCAAACTGGCGGTTTCCGGGGTCAGGCCTGCAAAACGTCTCCAGCGGGTGCCAGGTCGGCGGGTGATCCGGGGTCAGGTCTGCAAAACGGCGGTTCACGGTGCCAGGTCTCCCGTGAGGCGCGAGACCTGGCACCGGCAGACGCCGTTTTGCAGACCTGACCCCCGATTCGCGGGGAACCGCGGCCGGGCCGCCGCTCGTATCCACCGGGTGGGTATCCCATGCGGCCCCTGTCCAGAAAGATGTCGGGAACGGCCATCGGCGCGGCAACCCTCGTCCTGCTCGCCGTGATCGTGGGCTGCATGCAGTTGCCGCTGATTGGCGCGGGCGGACTGCTGCATCCGGCGCGGCATCACCTGACCGCGGCGACGCCGCGGGCGTGCCGCGACGCGGAATTCGCCGGCGCCGGCGTCACGCTCCGCGGATGGCGGTGCACGGCCGCCGCGCCCGGGCGCGCCACCATCGTCTACCTGCACGGCATCGCCGACAACCGCGCCAGCGCCGCCGGCGCGATCGCGCGGTTCGTGCCGCGCGGCTACGACGTCATCGCCTACGACAGCCGCGCGCACGGGGAATCGTCGGGCGACGCGTGCACCTACGGGTTCTTCGAGAAGGACGACCTCCATCGCGTCATCGACACGATTCAGCCGGGTCCCGTCATTCTCGTCGGAACGTCGTTGGGCGCGGCGATCGCCCTGCAGGAAGCGGCGGACGATCCCCGCGTCACCGCGATCGTCGCCGCCGAGACGTTCTCGGACCTGCGGACCGTCGGCACCGAGCGCGCGCCGCGCTTCTTCACGCAGCGCACCATCGACCACGCCTTCGAGATCGCCGAATCACAGGCACAGTTCCAGGTGGACGCGGTCAGCCCGCAACGCGCCGCCGAGCGGATCCGCGTGCCGGTGCTGCTGATCCACGGCGCGGAAGACACCGACACGCCGCCGGCGCACTCGCAGCGCGTATTCGACGCGCTGAAAGGCCCGAAACAGCTGATCCTCGTGCCCGGCGCGCACCACAACCAATCCCTGAGCGGCCCTGTCTGGGACGAGATTGAACGGTGGATTGTGGGTCAGGGCATAAAGCCCTGACCCACAGATCTGGCTGCACGTCGCGAAAATGTCAGGCCGTGCCGGCTTGCGCTGGGACTTGTGGGGCAGCCCTTTATGGGCTGACCTGAGTCAGCGGCCGCGGGTGAGAACGGGGGTCAGGTCTGCAAAACGGCGGTTCGAGGTGCCAGGCCTCCCGTGGAGCGCGAGGCCTGGCACCCGCAGACGCCGTTTTGCAGACCTGACCCCAGGACCCCCGACCCCTGGGTCACCGCAGCAGGAACAGGAGGCGCGGGAACGCGAACTTCTGGGACACCGAATCGATGATGTTCACCTGGCAGGTGTAGAGGCCGGGCGGCAGCGATCCCGGCGCCAGCTCCAACCGGAACACGGCGGCCTTGCGCTGCACATCGTCCACGCGGTCGCGCTCGATCACCGGCGTCTCGAACACCTTCACCTTCCCCCGATAGAACGCCAGGCTCGTGCGGACGGCGGGAGCGGCGGCGTCGCCGGCGGCCGGATCGTAGACCTCGTAATAGAAGGTCATCTTCTGATCCTTGCCGACGATGTGCGTCAGGTTCGGGATCATCTGCTCGCCGTTGCGGATGAGCGGGTTGTCCTTCGACTCCTTCGCCGGCTGGACCTGCGTGCTCAGGAGCACCGAGCTCACCTTCAGCGGCGCCTGCTTCAGCTCCGGGACGAGCACCGGCGCTTCGAAGCTCCCCATCAGGCCGCTCGTGTTCTCGCGGACGACCACCTTCACCGAAAACCGGCCGGGCGGCAGCGTCACGGCGGACTGGTAGAGGATCTGCCGCGAGCCGACGGTCCCCGTGGATCCCGGCGGCAGCTGCAGCGTCTGGCGGATGCGGCCGACTGGACGCCCTTGCTCGTCGCGGACGACGCCGAGGACGTCCAGCACCAGCTTGTCCTTGTCCTTCTCCGCGGGAATCGGCACGGCGGATCCGGGGACGGCGACGTCGATCGGCACGAAGTAGCGATCGGTGGCGAGACGGAAGTAGCCCGCCGTCACCAGGACGGGCAGATCGGTGGCCGAGACCGCCGAGAAGATCTGCTCCTGCAGCTGCGTCTCGCGATCGCCGCGCGCGGTGTGCTGGAAGTCGCGATCCGCGTAGTAGCCGCCGCGCGCTTCGACTTTCAGGCCTGGCTTCTTCACGCGCACGTGAATCGAACGGAAACGCCCGTCCTTCGTAACGTTCACGCTGGCGTAGCCGAGCAGGTAATACGCCGACATGTCCCGCTGCACGCGCGCGAACGCGGGGGCGAAATCGTTCGAGTCGAGGAAGGCGCGGCCGCCGGTGTCGGAGGCCAGCGAGCCGAGCGTGTCCTGCGACGCGGAGAGCTGCGAGAACTGCTGGCGCACGTTCTGGCCGGAGAAGAGCGCGGTGCCGCGGCCGCTCGCGCGCGTCGCGTCGCCGCCGGGGACGACCGCCTGCAGGCCGCGCGTGTCGACCGGATAGATGGACACGTGCGCGCGGACCGCGGCATTGATCGCCGACCGCAGCTCGACCTGGTTGTCCTCGCCGCTGCGCTGCATGCCGGCGCTGAAGTAGAGGATCGACTTCTTCTGCTCGAGCGGCGCCAGCGTCTCGGCCAGCGCCTTCAGCGCGCGCAGCCGGATGTCGTTGTTGAACATGTCCATCTCGGACGTGTCGGTCGAGGACGTGTCGTCGGCGGCGAGCTGCTCGTCGGTGGCCGCGGTGTCGGCCGTCGCGGGAGGCGTCGCCGTGCCTTCCTTGTAGCCCAGCGTCGCCAGCGCCGCCGCGACCTTCGACTTGTCGGCGGAGAAGTCGGTCAGGACGTCGAGCTGCGAGCTGATCGACGCGACCGCGATCATGTCGGCCGGCGTCATGTTCTTGTCCACGAACGTCGATGCCGAGTCCACCGCGCGCTGCACGTCTTCGGGCTGCATCGAGGCGACGTCGAAGAGCAGGATGATGAGTCGGCGTCCCGCAAGCTGCTCGGAGGTCATCGGCTTCGGCGTGTCGTTCTCGGCGGGCGCGGCAGGCGCGGCCGCGGTCGCGGGTGAGCGCCGCGTGTCTTCCGACAGTCTTGCGTTCGCGCCCGCCAGCAGATCCGCGGTCTCGACCGGCGCCGGGTTGGCCTTGATCTCCTCGAAGCTGAAGCTGCGGATGTCCTGCGCCTTGCCGTCTTCCGTGACCTCGAAGTCGGCGGCGGTCAGGCCGCGGACGACGGCGCCCGAGGCGTCACGCACGACGACGTCGACCGAGACGAGCTGCGTGCCGCCGCGGAAGACGGGCCTGCCCTGAGCCCCGTCGAGGGGACGGGGTTGTGATGGAGCTTGCACGGTGCCGGCGGCTTGCGGACTGCCGGCGCCAGACGGATGCGCGGCCGGCGCGAATGCGACGAGCGCGGCGGTCAGCAGCGAGGCTGTGAACGAGCGTGGGGCGCGCATCAGAACCGGAACCGCAGGTTCAGTTGAACCGATCGCATCGCCCGCACCGAGATCACGTGGCCGAACGTGGGGGAGTTGACGACCGTGTCGATGGCGCCGAAGTTGACCATGTTGAGCAGGTTGCTGCCGGTCACCTGCAGCGTCAGCGCGCGGTTGTTCTTCATGCGGATGTCGCGCGACATCTGCCCGTTGAGCAGGCGGCTGCCGGGGCCGATGATGAAGTTGCGCGGCGCGTTGCCGAACTGCCCCGGCGGCGGCACGCTGAAGGCCGCGGTGTTGAAGAAGAGCGCCACGCCCGGATCGCTCACCGCGACGGCGCTGCCGTTGTAGTCGGCGCGCAGCGTGCCGTTGGTGCCGCGCGACACGTCGCTGGAGATGTTGATGACGCGCGGCGTGAACGGCGTGCCGGACTGCCACGTGAAGGCGGCCGATCCGCGCCAGCCGCCGGCGATCGCCGCCAGCCGTCCGCCGTCGTGCAGCCAGTGCTTGTTCGGCCCGAACGGCAGCTCGAACGACAGATCGGTGTTGAGTTGATGGCGCCGGTCGAAGCTCGAGAGCGAGTACTCGGCCGCCAGATCCTGGTCGTTCTGTGCGACGACGGTGCCGCCGCCTCCGATCGTGGAAGCATCGTCCATCGACTTGGCCAGCGTATAGGTCGCGCTGCCGCCGATGCCCTTCACCATCCGCCGCTGCACGCGGAAGGTGGCGGCGTTCAGCACCGAGATGCCGCCCGAGTCCTGCCAGAGGAACGGCTGCACGTCGGGGATGCGCAGGCCGAGCGGCCCGCGGTTCGGCGCGCGGACGATGTCGAGGCTGGCGCCGGTCGTGCGCGTGTACGACGCGCCGACGTTCCACGACTGGTTGAGGTCTTTCGACAGATCGGCGTTCCACGTCTGCACGCGGCCGAGGGCGTAGCTCTTGTCGATGCCGTAGTTGTTCAGCACGTCATCGGTCGTCGGCACGGTGAAGACGCTGCTCACGAGCAGCGGCACCGTCGTCGTCCCCAGCTGCGTGTTGCTGGCGGCGAACGGCGGCTGCGAGGCGAGCTGGCGGGCGATCGTCGCGTAGGAGCCGCTGTTGTAGCTGATGCCGTAGCCGCCGCGCAGGATCAGCCCCGGTTGCAGCCGGTAGGCCGCGCCGAGCCGCGGCGCGATGTTGTTGATGTCGGTCTGCACCAGTCCACTGGGAAAGCTGCCGGAGTAGGGACCGGTTTCTCCCGCCAGCACCGGCGCGACGGCGGTGAAGTTGGAGTTGGCGTCGAGGTTCACCAGGTGCCCGCTCCCCTCGGTGAAGGGGGAGATCAATTCGTAGCGGACGCCGAGGTTCAGCGTCAGCTTCGCGCTCTTCCGCCACTCGTCCTGGAAGAAGAGACTGGCCGAGCGCCCGTGCAGGTTGACCGTCCCCGGCCCGTACTGCAGCGTCGCCGACTGCGAGAGGCCGAGCAGGAAGTCGGCGAAGTCGGCGCCGGTGATGCGCGATCCCGGAAGACCGCCGGCGTAGAGCCCGGTGAAGACGAACGCGCCGTTGGCGTTCGGATCGGTGCGTGCGCTCGATCGATCCAGCCGGAAGTCGCCGCCGGCGCGCAGCTGGTGCGTCTTCCACGGCTGCGTCCAGCTGTAGGCGAGCGCGACGCGCTTGTCGTTGCGGCGCGACGGCGTCACGTCGCGCACGCCTTGAAACGTCGAGAACGACAGCGCCGGCAGGCCGTAGTCGAAGGGATCCGCCGACACGCCGGCGATGCCCGCATTGCCGGCGACGTTCAGCGTGTTGGCGAAGTTGTTCAGGCTCTGCGACGAGGTCGACGAGTAGTTCACGTTCACCGTGTGCATCGTCCGACGGTGCCGGATGTTGAACGACACGGGGACGGCGAGGCTGTCGCCCGACGTGTGGCCGCCGAGCGCGGGCAGCACGTTGAGCTGATCGCTGTCGTTGCGGCGGTACTGCAACTGCGCGGTCATGTTGACGGCCGTCCCCTGCGCCTGGCCGCGCCCGCCCCGGCCGCCGGCCGCCCGACCGCCGCCGCCGCCGAACCCGCCGCGTCCGCCGCCGCCGCGGCCGCCGCCGGCCGCCGCCGGCGTGAAGTTGTGCGTCACGCGGACGTTGAGCGTGTCGTTGACCGACGACACCGTGTCGACGCGATGGAAGTTCTGCGTCAGCCCGCCGAGGTTCGGCAGCGGGTAGTAGTCGAGCAGCGCCAGCGACGTCGGGCTGATGCGGTCAACGGGAATCTGGTTGTTCGGGAACGGCTGCCCGGTCGCCGGATCGATCAGCGGGGCATTCACCAGCGAGAAATCGCCGGCGCGCATCGCGGCGGTCGGCACCGTCGCGTACTGATCGAAGAGGTTGCTGCCGCGGGATCCGTTGTAGGTCACGACGAAGTTGGTGCGGCGCGTGCCGTCGTAGACGCCGTGGATCTTGACCGGCCCGCCGATCGTCGCGCCGAAGTTCTGGCGCGTATACGGGTTCTTCACCGCCGGCGCATCCGCGCGCAGTTGATACGGCGTCGAGTCGAGCGCCGAGCCGCCGAACGTGTAGTTCGAGGTGCCGCTGAGGCGATTCTGCTGGGCGCCGCGTCCGCCGAGGAAGAACCCGCCGTCGCCCGGACCGCCGCGCCCCGCCGGACCGCCGCGTCCGGCCTGGCCGGCCGCGCCGCCGCGTCCGCCCGGGCCACCGGGACCGCCGCGTCCGCCCGGGCCGCCGCGTCCACCCGGGAACTGGCCGTCTGCGCCGGGCGGGCCGAACGCGTTGTTGAACTCGCCGGTCGTCGGATCGAAGACGCCGCGGCCGATCGCGTCGAAGCGATCGTTCATCATGCCGCGGTCGACGCTGGCGGCGTTGCCGCTGATCGTGATCGCATCGGCCGGCGCGTCGCTCGAGAAGCCGGGCGGCAGCAGCAGCCGGATGCCGGCTTCCTCCGCTTCCCGCTCGGGTGCCGGAGTCGCGCTCGCCGCTCCCGTGGCGTCGACGACTGTGCCCTGCGAAGCTGTCGCGGCCGGCTGCACCTGCACCGCGTTCGATTGTCCGCGCTGACCCGCGGGTTGCGGTGCGCTCGCCGTCGCCGCGCGCGGCGTCGACGCCAGCGGCTGCCGCGGCATCAGTGCCAGGGTGAGATTCACCGTCTGGTTGCACGCGCCGTCCGCGACGACGACCAGCGGCCGCTCGACGCGGGCGAACCCGGTCAATTCGGCCGACAGCGTGTACTGTCCGGGCCGAAGATTGATTGAGAAGCCGCCGTCGACTTCCGTGGACGTCGCGGCATGTGGCGTGTCGCCGGTCTTCACCGCGATGGACACGCCGGGGAGCGGCGTGGTGCCGCTGGCCGCGTGGCCGGTGATGCGGCAGGGACCGACGCCGGCCGCCTGGCGGGCACCGAGGGGCGCAAAGAATGAGAGCGCCAGCAGGACTCCCAGGGCAAACCCGGCCGTGCGCCGGTTATGAAATGACGTCATGGCGTCAGTGGGAATACGCCGCATCCGGTCACGCGGTTTAGCCGGCCGGGTCTATAATCCCCGTCGCCGAACCTGCCACGATCTTTTCACACGTCTTCTCCCGCGGAGGAGCCTTTCACGATGCGCGCGATGATCGTTTCCCTCTCGATCCTGATGCTCTCGGGCCAGACCACTACGCCCTCGCCGCCGCCCCAGCCGGAGACCGGCTGCCCTGAAATGGCCGCCGCACTACGGCAGCTGATGGGCAACGACGCGCGGCTGCGCGACTGGCCGGCGCTCGCGCGCTACCGCGACGCCAATCGCAACCTGCCGGCGCCCGCCGCGGCCGAGGGGCGCGTCGTCTTCATGGGCGACTCGATCACCGATCTGTGGCAGCAGCCGCGATTCGGCGGCTTCTTTCCCGGCAAGCCGTATGTCGACCGCGGCATCAGCGGGCAGACGACGCCGCAGATGCTCATCCGCTTCAGGCCCGACGTGATCGACCTCAAGCCCAGGGCCGTGGTGATCCTCGCCGGCACCAACGACATCGCCGGCAACACCGGTCCGATGACCGACGAGGAGATCGAGGGCAACCTGCAGTCGATGGCCGAGCTCGCCAGGGCGCATGGCATCAAGGTGGTGCTGGCGAGCATCACGCCGACCAGTGCGTATCACACCGCCGAGCGTGCGGTGCCGCAGACGACGTCGCGCCCGATGTCGCGCATCAAGGCGATCAACGACTGGATGCAGAAGTACGCCGCCGCGAACGGGCACGTCTATCTCGATTACTTCTCGGCGATGGTGGACTCGTCGGGCGTGATGAAGTCGGAGCTGACCGCCGACGATCTGCACCCCAACGCCGCGGGCTACGCGATCATGGGGCCGCTCGCGCAAGCCGCGATTGACAAAGCAATGAGGTAAACCATGAAGTTCACACGTCGTGACTTCGGCAGGCTCGCGGCGGTCGCGGGCACGGCGGCGCTGTTCCCCGGCGAGTACGAGGTCACGGCGGCGCCGCTCCCGCCGGTGCCCTCGGATCCCGGCGAAGCGTTCTGGCGCGACGTGCGGGCGCGGTTCCTCGTGCCGCGCGACCTCACCTTCCTCAACGCGGCGAATCTCTGTCCCGCCTCGCTTCCCGCGATCGAGGCGATGGATCGCAACCTGCGGATCTACGAGGCGAGCCCGTCGCCCGAGGTGCGCTCCGACCTGATGGCGAAGGGGCGGGAGGCCGCGCGGGGCCTGCTCGCCGAGGCGCTGCGGGTCACGCCCGAGGAAATCGTCATCACCCGCAACACGACGGAGGGCAACAACGTCGTCTCCAGCGGACTCGATTTCCAGGCCGGCGACGAAGTCGTCGTCTGGGCCGACAACCACCCCAGCAACCTCAACGCCTGGCGGCTCAAGGCGCAGCGTTTCGGCTTCACCGTCGTCAGCGTCCCGATCCCGCCGGCGCATCCCGGCGCGGACGGCTACGTCGATCTCTTCACGAAGGCGTTCACCGCACGCACGAAGCTGGTGGCGATCTCGCACGTCAGCAGCAACTCGGGCGACCTGCTGCCGGCGGCGGAGATCTGCGCCGCGGCGCGCGCCCGCGGGATCCTCTCGCTGGTGGACGGCGCGCAGGCGTTCGGCGTGATCGATCTCGACCTCGGCGCGATGAAGCCGGACTTCTACACCGGCTCGATGCACAAGTGGCCGTGCGGGCCGAAGGAAAAGGGGCTGCTCTACGTGAACAAGGCCGTTCACGATCGCGTCCATCCGTCCGTGGTCGGCGTCTACGCCGGCGCGGTCGGCATATCGCGCACGCTCGAGACGCACGGCCAGCGCGACGACGCCTCGGTCGCGGCGGTCACCGACGCGTTGAAGTTCCAGGGATCGATCGGGCGCCCGGTGATCGAGAAGCGCGCCCGTGAGCTGGCGCGTGCGCTGATGGAGGGTCTGTCGAAGCTGCCGGGCGTGAAGCTGTGGACCGACCCGTCGCCGTCACGCAGCGCCGCGATCGTCATCTTCCAGCCGGGCTCGCTCGACGTCCGCAAGCTGGGGGCTGCGCTCACGGCCGAACGCATCGTCTGCACGACGCGCGGCGGCGACCACAACCCCGGCGTCCGCCTCGCGCCGCACTTCTACAACACGATGGACGAGATCGATCGTACGGTGGGCGCATTCCGCAAGTATCTGGCGACGGGCGTCTAGCCGCCCTGCCCTCAACCGCGCAATACGCGCACCGGATCCACTCTCGCGGCGCGGCGCGCCGGGACGACGCTCGCCGCGGCGGCGACGGCGAGCAGCACCGCCGCCACGACGCCGAAGCTCACCACGTCGTGCGGCGTGACGCCGTAGAGGAAGGTCCGCAGGGCGCGCGTCAGCCACAGCGACGCCACGAGGCCGACGGCCAGGCCGGCGCCCGCGATCGCCATCGACTGGATGACGACGAGATTGACGATGTCGCGGACCGTCGCGCCGAGCGCCGAGCGGACGCCGATTTCCCGCGCGCGCAGGGCCACGCTGTA
>Ga0207648_10006759_pt1 | contig 11370 bp, 6 predicted proteins | sample KBSMisM32_FD_184310 | JGI IMG/M metagenome (GOLD analysis project Ga0207648, IMG submission 184310) | Miscanthus rhizosphere microbial communities from Kellogg Biological Station, Michigan, USA - KBS Miscanthus M3-2 (SPAdes) (version 2) | ecosystem: Host-associated > Plants > Roots > Rhizosphere... | reverse complement strand
CGCGAGCACCGCGGGCGTGACGGGCAGCCAGTTCGCGCCGCAGGGTGTGCTCACGCAGCAGCACTCGCTCGCGTTCCGCACCGGCACCGCCGAACGGTCGGCCGGGCTTGGCCTGAGCCTGAACACGTTAGGCGCATACGTTCCTGGCGCGTTTGCGCGCACGATCGCGGCGAACGGGGACGTGCGCGTCGTCGGGGCGAAGACGGTGTTCAGCGGCACCGCGCGGCTCTTCACGGAGCGCGCCGGGTCGCCGGCAAACCCGCTGCTGAGCGGGCTCACGGGTGGCTCGGAGCCGGGCCCGATGCCGCAGCGCAACGGGTCGTCGCCCCGCGGCCCGGGCTCCTCACAATGGGAGAACGACCCCCGACAGATGGGGCCGATGCAGACCTACGGGCCGTCGTTCCCGACCGATACGGGGAGGACGCAGTCCGTGAGCCAGTATACGGTCGGCGGCAACCTCGTCTGGGCGCCTAACGAACGGTGGACGCACACGCTCGTCCTCGGCGTCGACGGCTATCGTCTCGCGAATCCGGCGCTGGACGACGGCCCGATCCCGAGCGCGACCGACTCCGCCCTGGCGGCGTCGCGCGGTGGCGGCGACCGCGTCACCGCTCGCCTGACCAGCGCGGCCCATTTCGGCTCCGCCGACAAGACCGCGGCCGACCTCACGTTTACGGCGGAGCATGCAGCCGTACGCGAGGAGACCGCGGTCCTCTCCGTTTCGGGCCCCGATGGTGACTACGCGCCGCGTCCCGGTGACCCGACGCGTGGCTCGCAGGCACAGCTCATCGGCTGGCGAGGAAACAGCGGGCTGGTCGCTCAGGCGAACACGTCGATGCAGAACCACGTGTTCCTCACCGCCGGCATGCGTCTCGAGCGCGACGATGCACTGCTCGGTTCAACGCGTGTGAGCTCGCTCCCCATGCTTGGCGGCGCGGTCGTCGGCGGTCGGGGCGACGTCACGCTCAAGCTGCGCGCGGCGTACGGCAAGGGCGAGCGCCCCGTGCAGGGCGCGATCCGTGAGCTCGGGTGGAGCGGTCGTCGCACGACGCTCGTCGCGTACGACGTCACACCGGAGCAGCAGGCAGGCGTCGAAGCCGGCGCCGATCTGTTCGTCGGCCGAACGTTAGGCTTCCACGTGACGCGGTTCGACCAGAAGGCGACCGGCCTGATTCAATCGGTGCCGATCTCGGTCCCCGACGGTGCCCCATCGCGTGGCGCGCGATTCGACGACTACGGCCAGTCGTACGTCGCGTACGAATTGCAGAACGTCGGCGAGATCGCCAATCGAGGCTGGGAGATCACGAGTACCGTCGACTTCGGGCGTCTGTCGCTCGGCAGCTCGCTCTCGCTGGTCGACAGCCGGGTGCAGCGGCTTGCGTCGGGGTACACGGGTGACCTGCAGCCAGGCGACCGGATGCTGGAGGTGCCCGCGCGGACCGCGAGCGTGAGCGGCTCGTGGCAGGGGAAGGGCTGGTTCTCGTCTCTCACGCTGGCGCGCGCGTCCGATTGGACGGGTTACGATCGCGTCGCCGTCGCGGAGGCGCTGACGAGCGGAGGGCTCGCGCCGAGCGATCTCGTGGGCGACCGCCTTCGGAGCTATTGGCGGGACTACGCCGGGGTCACACGCCTCCGCGCCAACTTCTCACGCGACCTCTTCCGGGGCCTCTCGTTCACGCTGACTGGCGACAACCTGCTCGGTCAGCAGCGCGGCGAGCCCGATAACGTGACGATCGTCCCCGGCCGGACGGTGACGGCGGGACTCAAGGCAAAGTTCTGAATTCCGAGCATCGCTGTTCCTCGAGCTCTTCATGGAACAGCGATGGAAGCTGATCGTGCGGAAACGGCCGGATCCGGCTTTGCAATCCCGGCTGGTTCGCGCAACAGGCCGGGGACTTTGCATGCGGAGCGGGACTCAGCCGGCAACGCGATCCGCGAGCATCGCCTCTCTGGTGTCGGCCAGATACTGGTGCACGAACGCGATCGCCATGCTGCCTTCGCCGACGCTCGACGCCACTCGCTTGATGGACCCGTGCCTCACGTCGCCGGCCGAGAAGATGCCCGGTACGCTCGTCTCGAGCAGGTACGGATCGCGCTCGAGCGGCCACGTGCCGGCCTCGCGCGCCTCGAGGAGATCCATCACGTCGCGTCCGGTGCACACGTAGCCCCACTGGTCGCGAATCAGATTTGGCGGCAGCCACGTGGTCTCGGCGTGCGCGCCGATGAACACGAACAGCGCATTGCTCTCGCGGCGCTCGCGCCGGCGTGATGGCCCGGTCGCGATCTGCAGGGCCTCCAACCTGCTCGACCCCTCGGCCGCGAGGACCTCGGCGTGCGTCTCGATCGTGACGTTCGCCTTCGTGGCGAGCTGGTTGATGAGGTACTGCGACATGCTCGCCGCGAGCGACGGCCCGCGCACGAGCATCGTCACCGACTCCGCATAGTCCGAGAGGCGCATCGCCGCCTGGCCCGCCGAGTTGCCGCCGCCGATCAGGTGGACGCGGCAGCCGCGGACGGCGAACGCCTCGGTGCCGGCGGCGCCGTAATAGACGCCGTGACCGGTCAGCCGCTTGATGCCGGGCGTGTCGAGCGTGCGCCACTGCACGCCGCTGGCAAGGATCACCGCCTTCGTCGTTAGGCGTGCGCCGTCGTCGAGCAGGACCGTGTGTGCCGCGTCCTCCGGCGAGGTCGCGTCACCGGGATCGATCGCCACGACGGAACGGGCGACGAGCAGCTCGGCGTTGAACTTGAGTGCCTGGTGGCGCGCCTTTCCGCTCAGGTCGTCGCCGGACAGGCCACCCGGGAAACCCAGGTAGTTCTCGATGCGTGACGACGTGCCTGCCTGGCCCCCGCACGCCGTCCGTTCGACCAGCAGCGTGCGGAGCCCTTCGGAGGCGCCGTAGACTGCGGCCGCAAGTCCGGCCGGCCCACCCCCGACGATCACGACGTCGTACTCGTTATGCAGGGGCGCCGTCTGCAGCCCGAGGGCGTCGGCGAGCTCACGCGCCTTTGGCGCCTCCAGGCGGCGGCCGTCGTTCAGGATGACGAGTGGCAGCGTCACACTCGCGAACGCCGTCGCGGCGTCGTCGCTCGAGGTGAGGATCTCGTCGCAGACCAGCCGCTCGATGCCATCGGGATCGTCGAGGTCGCGCCACGCGAAGGTCACCCGGTTGCGCGCGAGAAATTCACGGAGCTCCAGGCAGGTGACATCGCTTTGGCGTCCGATCACCGTTGCCGCCGTCATCGGCGTGTCGACGACGATCTGCTGCAAGGAACTGACGCGCTGCGCCATCGTCTTCATGATCTCGGCGTTCAGCACACGGCAGTGCGAGATGAGATCATGGAAGTCCAGCGGATCCAGCCGGGCGACGCGGGACGCCTCGAGCGCTCGGACGCTCGCGACCGCCGGCGATGCAAGGAGGAGCGGGACTTCGCCGAAGTAGTCGCCAGGCTCGAAGACCGTGAGCTGCTGATCGCGGCCGGCGATGTTCTTCTCCGCGGACAGGCGCCCCTCGAGCAGCGCAAAGAACGAGGGCGTTTGTCCCTCGAGGATGAGCCATTCGTCGGCGTTGAGTCTGACGTCCGCGGCGCGCGCGGCGAGCGAGGCGCGTTCGTCATCGGGAACGCCGGCGAAGAGTGGAATGCGCTTGAGCAGCTCGGCGGTGATCATGGGACGACTCCTCTTCGCTCTGGTACGTCGGCGGGCTCCGAGCGTCTCCACGCCAGGAGCTCGAGACCTCCCTGAATGATGTCGTGCGGGGGAAGGCGGCAGCTGGACGCTCTGCTTGACAGGGGCGGGATAGTAGTTATCATAGCAAGTGTTGCCAAGACAATGAATGCATCACCGACCCCAACCGTGGCCAGCCACAAGCATCCGAGTCGCCGCCGGTCCAGCGCTGTCCTGAGCGAGATCCGGCAGACCAAGCCGTTCCGGTCGCCCGCGCAGGAGGCGACGATCGCCCTGCTCCGCACCGCGTCGATCGTGAACCGCGCGTTGGCCAGAGTCGTGGAGCCGTATGGCCTGAGCCTGGCTCAGTACAACGCGCTCCGCATCATCCGCGGCGCGGGAACCGGCGGGATTCCGACGCTGTCGATCCGCGAGCGCATGATCGAGGAGGGCACCACGATCACGCGCCTCCTCGACAAGCTCGAGGAGGCGGCCCTCATCCGGCGAGAGCGGAGCGTGCCGGATCGCCGGCAGGTGCTCTGCTTCGTGGCGGATGGAGGGCGGAAGTTGCTCGACACGCTGGACCCGCTCGTGAACGCCGCAGACGAAGAGGCTGTGGCAACGCTCAGCGGCCTCGAGATCGAGCGCTTCATCGACCTGTTGGACGCTGTACGCCGGTCGAATTCCGAGCGAGGTGCTCCGCGAACCGCCGCCGTTCGGTCGGCGACCACCGCTGCCGTGAAAACCCGTTAGGCATCGCACGGACCCGGACGTGTCGGTCGCGACATAAATAGATGCTCTGATAACTATTGTACTGGCACCCAAACGATCGGCAACCAGCCGATTCACCTTCACCCACGGAGTTATCGCCATGTCGATCAAACCACACGTACTCGACCTCATCAGCCTCGTCGAGAATGGCCAGATGCTGGAGGCCATGACCCGGTACTACGCCGAGAACGTCACGATGCAGGAGAACATCGCGCCGCCTACCGTCGGCTTCGCCGAGAACTTCGCGCGCGAGCAGGCGTTTTATGGTTCACTCGAGACGCTGAAGTTCAGCCTCGTCTCGGTCGTCGTCGAAGGCGATCGCGCGGCAATCAACTGGGTATTCGACTACACGACCGCGGACGGCACGCCGTACCGGATGGACGAGATCGCGATCCAGACGTGGCGCGACGGCAAGATCGTCCACGAACGCTACGTGTACGACACGGGATCGCTGTCGGTGGCTGCCTAACAAGGCGGGCGACGGGCGACGGGCGACGGGCGACGAAGGGAACCGGGAACGAGGAACCGGGAACGGGGAACCGGGAACGGGGAACCGGGAATGGGGAACCGGGAACCGGGGCCCTCTAACGGGACGATCGCGATCCCTCCCTTCGTCGCTGACGCTCCTCTGGGCAGGCGCCTGACGGCTCGGGATGGCCCGCCTTTTTGCCGCCGCCCGTCGTCCGCCGCCCGTCGCCCGTCGCCCGTCGCCCGTCGCCCGCAGTCCTACTGCTGACAAGCGCCGCGCGGATCCGGCTTCGGCTTATCGACCACAACCCGGTGGTCCAGATTCGCCACACGATCCGCAATACCGTACACCAGCTTCCCCACCTGCTCCATGCGGTTGTAGTCGATGTACTGCGGCTCGTCGGTCACCTGATGGTAGTCGGCGTGACCACCAGTGGTGAAGAAGATGATCGGGATCCCATACCGCGCGTACATGTAGTGATCGCTGCGGCAATAGATGTTCTGCGGATGCCCGTTGGCGTCGAGCGAGTAATCGAACGCGAGACCGATTCCCTTCTCCTTGTTCACCCGCTCGGCGAGATCGCCGAGCTCCGTCGACAGCCGCCGCGATCCGATCAGCTGCACGTAGCCCGGACCACCGTGAATGAGCGCACCGGCCTTCGTCACGCCCGTGATGTCGTTCGCTCCACCGCGGCCAACCATGTCGATGTTGAGCTGAGCGACGATCGAGTCGCGCGGGACCGTCGGATGATCCGTGAAGTACGAGGAGCCGAGGAGCCCGAGCTCCTCGCCCGTGTGCCAGACGAAGAGCAGCGAGCGCCTCGGCTTCACCTTGGCGTTCGCGAACGCCTCCGCGATCTCCAGCACCGTGGTCGTACCGGAACCGTCGTCGTCAGCGCCGTTGTAGATCGAATCGCGACGCGCCGGATGCCGCGCGCGGAGGCTGTCGGCGATATGGCGGATGCGCGCCCAGTCGGCGTCGCTCACGGGCGTCTCTTCGTTGTCCGCGCCCTGCGGACGCGCGACCATCTGAAAGGCCTTCACCGAATCGTGGTCGGCTGGCTCGTTGTTGTAGCCAACGTGGTCGTTGTGCGCGCCGATGGCGACGTATTCTCCACGAAGCGCGGGGTCCGACCCTCGGATGATCGCAACGACATTCCGTGCCGGAGCTTCCTTCATGATGAACCGGATCTGACCGCGCACCACGCCGCCGGTCGCACCTGGCTGCGCCGACTCGGCGTCTCGACCGAGCATCGCCCGCGCGACCGCCGTGGAGACATAGAAGTAGTTCGGCAGCGGCCGTGACTCGGACGACCCCTTTGGTGCGACTTGCCCGGAGCCATAGAACTGCTCCATGTAGCCGGGCGGCAGGTAGTCCAGGCTCGCGACCGCGATGCCGGCGGCTTGGGAAAACCGCGCCGTGAGCTGCGCCCGATTCACGTTGAAGTTGCCCCGCCCCTGGGCGTCTTTCGCGACCGTGACGAGCGCGATCTTCCCGGCGACGGCCGACGGAGGCAGGAGCCGCTGCGGGTCGCCTAACGAGCCGGCGTACACGACCGGTGCGCCATCGACGGCGCGGGCACCGGCGCCCTGATCCCGCGGCGCGAAGTCCTTCCATATCGTGAGCGGCCGGTCACCCACGGTGAGGCTCGTCGCCGGATCCATCTCGCGCTGCTCGAGCGGGAACTGAAAATACGTCCCGTTCTCGCCCGCCGGCTCGAGCCCCAAGCGCCTGACCTCGCGCTCGATGTAGAGTGCCCCCTTCGCGTTGTACGCCGTCTCCGCGCTGCGTCCCATCATCGAGTCGTCGGCGATGATGTAGAGTCGGGTCATCATGTCGGCGGCCGCGATGGCCGGCCGCGTCGGCGGCCCGACGTATTTGAGCGGGAGCTCGTTAGGCACTGCAGGTGACGGGGTCGCGGCGCTCGAGGCCACGGCGCCGGTGGATCGTGCCGATGACGAGCAAGCGCCCAGCGTGATCGCCGACCATGCAAGCACTGACGGGAAAGACTTCACATGTACTCCGCGTAAAGTGGAAACCGGGGCAGGCTGTCGGAGCCTACCCCGGCGGTTATCAGACCAACAAGGCCGCTTCAAACGTCACATCCAAACCGGCCCTCTATCGGGCGGATCACGATCCGTCCCGACGGAGAGGCCCGGTTCCCGGCTCCCTCAATCAGTTCTTCCCTTTCGTCCCCGCCGGCTCGCCGCCCTGGAAAATCCCGGCGGGCGCCTGCGGGCTGTCCGGAATCCCCGGCACCGCGTCCATCTTCTTCTGGCGCGGCCACACCTCATCCAACGTGTTGCCGTCGTAGAGTCGGCCGTTCTTCATCACATAGCGAATCGTATTCGAGTTCCGGATGTTCTCGAGCGGATTCGCATCGAGCACGACCATGTCGGCCAGCTTCCCCGCCTCCAGCGAGCCGAGATCAGAACCGAGACCGATCGCCTGGGCGCCGAAGATCGTGGCGCACCGCAGCGCATCGTGGTTCGACATGCCACCGCTCTGCACCATCCACAGCTCCCAGTGATAGCCGAGTCCCTGGAGCTGCCCGTGGCTCCCGACGCCAATGCGGCCGCCGGCCTTCACGATCTCGTTCGCGATCTTCGCCTCGTCCATGAAGGGATACTCCTCCTTCATGAACCAGCCGCCCGCGTTTCCGCCCCCCGGGAAACTCGAGCGCACCCGGCGCCGCGCCGACGCCGCGAGCACTTCATAGGGCGTGAAGCGACGCAGCTTCGCGTCGTTGTAGACGTTCTCGGTGGTGTAGAAGTAATTCTCGCCCCATGGGCCACCGTACGCGACGATGAGCGTCGGCGTGTACGTGATGCCGCTCTCGGCGAACAGCTTCACCGCGTCCTTGTACAGCGGGTAGATCGGCAGCGCGTGCTCCTGGCCGGGATACCCGTCCATGAGCATCGTTAGGTCGTACCGGTAGTCGAGTGCCCCCTCCGTGGTCGGCATGATGTTCTGCTCCTTCGCCGCCATGATGATCCACTGCCGCTGCTGGCGGTTGCCGGCCATGTACATCTTGAGGGTCTTCGTGTCGTAGTACTGGCTGTAGCGACGCATGATGCGGCGCGCGTGGTCGAGGTCCTTGATGTCCTCGCCCAGCTGTGGGATGTACCCCGTCCCGAAGAGCCCGGGGCCCGTCGAGTAGATCCGCGGACCGACGGCCGATCCAGCGGTCACGGCATCCTCGTACGTGAGTACATCGGTGGTGCCGGTCTGCGGGTCGCGCGTCGTGGTCACGCCGTATGCGAGATTGGCGAGATACGACCACGGCTGCTGGTGCACGCCCTGGTTCAGCCGCAGATGCGCGTGCGTGTCGACGAAGCCGGGCACGATCGTTTTGCCGGTGGCGTCGAACTCGCGAGCGCCGGCGGGCACTTGCACGGATCCGGCCGGGCCGACGGCGACGATGCGATTGTTGCGCGTCACGATGTCGCCGCGCTCGATCACCTCATCGCCCTTCATCGTGACGATGCGTGCGTTCCGGAAGACGGCGACGCCTTCCGGCATGTCGCGCTTCGCCTTGAGGGTAATGCGTGTCTCGGTCGGCTGATAGCCGCGCGGGTTGGCAGCCGGACCGGCGGGGCGTTGTGTCGTATCCGTTCGCGCCGGTGCGCCGGCCGTGTCGCCGCGAGCGCGGCGAGCCGCGGCGACAGAATCGTCGTACTGCTGCGCGCGGTCGAGATCGTATACGAAGTGCGCGTTGCCGATCGAATAGTGGATCCGTTTGCCGTCCGCGCTCCACGACGGGAACTGCGCACCGACGTCGGTGAGCCTTCGCGCCGGAAATTCCGAGGCGGTGGGTTCGGCGAGCGAGATGGTCGGCGCCTCGCCGCTGAATGGCACGGGCACGACGTACAGGTCGTTCGAGATCTGCGCGAGCGCCTGTTCGCCGACCGGCGCCATCTTCACGACCGCCGCCGGTGCCCCGGCCGGTCCGCCCGGCGCCGGCTCCGGGAACGGCGCGCCAGTCACCTTGAGGTGCGTCCGCGGGTCGCTGCCGTCCCACCGGATGGAAACCAGACCCTCCCCCTGGCTGTACATGAAGATGCGGGCCGTGTCCCTGGTGAAGTGCGGCCCGCTCCTGCCTAACGCGCTGGTGATGAAGGTCGCCTTGCCGCCCGCGGCGGGAATCCACACGAGCTCCGCCGGGCCGGAGAAGCCGCCAGACTCGCGAACCGCCTGGGCCGGGCTGCGCATCGCGACGACCCGCTTGCCGTCCGGCGACCATGCGGGCTGCACGTAGAGAGCGTTCCCGGTGGTGAGGGGGATCGGCTTTCCACCCGCGGCCGCGACCTTATAGAGGCTGCCCCCGTCGCGCGACCACTCCACAAAGGCGATCCATTGGCCATCCGGTGACCACGCCGGCTGCGCGTCGTTGCCCGGCAGGTCACTGATCTTTCGCGGCGTGCCGCTCGGGTAGTCCATCACGTACAGCTTGTCCATCGCGACGAACGCGAGCTTCTTCTCGTCCGGCGACGCGACCGCGTCACGGATCTGCCTAACGGTAAACTCCGGCGCGTCCTCGACCTTGTAGTTGAACGCCAGCTTTGGCCCGATGCCGATCTGCGTCTTCACGCGGAACGGGATGTTCGTCGCGGCGCAGGAGGGATCGGGTCGCCCGCCTTGCGCGGCAGCACCCGGAGCCTGCGCCGACGCACACGTCACCGGAACGCGCCAGATCTTGCCGCCATAGGAGACGACGATGGCCTTCGAGTCCGGCGTGAACGAATAGCCCGGCAGCACATCGAGCGGCGCGACCGACTCCTGTTCGTCATGCTGCACCGGGTACGCCAGCCACCGTTCCTCACTCGTCTCGAGGTCGCGAATGCGAAGCCCGGTTTGCGTCTCGTAGCGAGACCCGTAGACGAGGTACTTGCCGTCGGGCGAGACCGCGGGACGGAACGCCGAGCCGTACAGATTCGCGCGCGCTTCACGGCGGCCCGTTTGGCGGTCGAACGTCATGATCTGGTACTGCGGCAACCCGGCGTTGTACTCCCACGCGCCGAACCGCTGCGCGAACCAGATGTAACGGTCGTCCTTCCCGAACGCCGCGCCGCCGGTGCTCACCGGGTTGGCGCCCGCGAGCATCGGCTGCGGGTCGCGAATGAGCTGAGTTCCGCCGCCCGCGTTTTTGTGGATCATCCAGAGCTTCGACGGGCCGATGGGCGTCGTCGACTTCGAGACGACGATGTAGTCCCCGTCCGGCGTCCACTCGGGTGAGCGATAGCGATTGCCTCTGCCCTTGGTGATCTGCTTCAGCGTTTTGGTGGCGACCTCGATGGTCCAGACGTTGTCGCCGCCGTCCTTGTCGGACGTGAAGACGACGAACTTCCCGTCCGGGCTGAACCGGGGCTGAGCATCGAACTGCATACCGCTCGTGAGCGGCGTCGCTTCGCCCCCGCCGGCCGGAATGGTGTACAGGTCGCCGAGCAGGTCGAAGACGATCGACTTGCCGTCGGGTGAGACATCGACGGAGAGCCAAGAGCCCTCATCGGTATCGATCGTGATGTTCCGCGCAGCATCCAGCGGCAGGTCGCGGTTGCGACCAGGCTGCGCTGCGGCAACGGTGCGAGCGGAGTCCTGGGCCGCGGCCGGCACGGCCGTGCCGAGCGCAGACGCGAGCACCAGGGATACGAGAACGACGCTGCGAGCCATAGCCACCTCGAAATTGGGCTACCCAAGATGACCGGGCAGCGCTCCGCGCGCGAGGTGTGGCACGCACCGAAGGACCAGACCAGCCCTAACGATCTTCCGCAACGCTCCGTGTTACCGTGTGCGTGGCCACGTAGGAGCGGATCTCACGCACCATGAGGTCGTTGAGCTTCTCGACCTTGTAGCCCGTGATGTCCGGCTCCTCGTGCGGGTTGCCCACGCCGGAGTCATCGGTCAGGAACACGTACTTCCCTCCCGTCATCACCGCCATCGCACGGAAGAGAAACTCCGTCGGCTTGTCGACGCCGCTCGCGGCCACCGGGTAGATCGCGATCCCGTTCGCGGCCGCGTCCTGAATCGCCTCGTGGTACGTGTAGTCCTGCCCGGCGTACTGCTGTGGTGGCGCATCAGCGAGGAGGAAGAGCATCTGTGGCACCGCGTCGCGCGACCAATGCTGCCGCATCATTGCCTCGAGCCCGGAGTTCATGTCTTCGGGATAATCGCCGCCGCCATCCGCCGTCGTGCCCGAGATGAACGACACCGCATCGTCCGCACTGCGCGTGAATGGCAGTGCCTTCGTGATGAATGCATCACCGCGATCGCGGTAGAAGACCACCGACAGGCGAATGTCGAGATCGGGCTCGACGCTGCGCACGCGACGCACAATGTCCTCGAGCTCACTCTTCAGGAATGCCATCTCGTCGCCCATCGATCCGGTCGCGTCGACCAGGAACCCCAGGTCGAGGGCGCGGCGTGGCGAGCGCGGTCGGACTTCAGCGCGAACACGATGCGCTCG
>Ga0207648_10006757_pt1 | contig 11374 bp, 12 predicted proteins | sample KBSMisM32_FD_184310 | JGI IMG/M metagenome (GOLD analysis project Ga0207648, IMG submission 184310) | Miscanthus rhizosphere microbial communities from Kellogg Biological Station, Michigan, USA - KBS Miscanthus M3-2 (SPAdes) (version 2) | ecosystem: Host-associated > Plants > Roots >... | reverse complement strand
ATCCCGGACCTTGCCCGGCGGTACCGGCTCATATTTGTTGAAGAGCGGCTCGATCAGGATCGGCGACAGCAGGATCAAGACGGAGAAGACGATCGCGACAAGGGCGCCCGACCACAACCACCACCACCGACCAGCCTTCCGGATCAACCAATAGACCCCGACCAGCAGGATGGTCGTAATGATCGTGCTGATGACGACGGCAATTAGCGACTGGCCGAACCAGTCTGCAAAGGGCTGGCTAGTGCGGCCATAGCTCTTTTCGCGCCACCAGCTTTCGTAGATCGTCCACGGCAAGGTCAGCACGAAAGACATCAGGAGGAAAACGAGGCTGACCGAGAGTGCCCGAAGATTATGGTCGCTCTTTTTGAACTTTGCGGAAAGCTTGTCGAGCACGCCGGAACGAATGATCAGCCAGGTCACAAGCGCCGCGACGAGGAATCCCCACAGCAGCATCCATTCCTTGCCGACGGTATAGTCATGCGCCTTTTGCAACGCGGCCGGTCCAAGGCTGTCGATGTAGCGCGCGGTCGCGGCGTTCGGATCGAACGGCATGAAACTCTCTCCCCCAAATCGAACCGCCAGCGTAACAGCCGCGGCAGAGCGTGCAATGGGAACGACTGCGAGCAGCCAAGGATTGTCGGCAGGTGGCTAGGAAAGCGACACAAGGCCCGACGATGGAGGCGCTTCTTGCGGCCGAGCTCCCGGAGGGCGACGGCTGGCAGTTCGAACCCAAATGGGACGGCTTCCGCTGCCTCGCCCGGCGCGATGGTGCCGAAATCACGCTTACGTCCAAGTCAGGCAAGCCGCTGGCGCGCTATTTTCCCGAAGTCGTCGAGATGCTGGCGGGCCTGAAGGCGAAGCGGTTCCTGCTCGACGGCGAGTTGGTCATCCCTCTTGGCGACGTGCTGTCGTTCGACGCACTGCAAATGAGGCTTCACCCCGCCGAGAGCCGGATCCGCAAGCTGGCTAAGGAGACGCCGGCGGAAATCATGGCGTTCGACCTGCTCGAACTCGACGGCAAGTCGCTTACGGCAGGCCCGCTCAGGAATCGCCGAGAAGTTCTCGAGAAGTTCATCGACAAGAATTCAGCGGCGGGCCTGCATCTCTCGCCGGCGACGACAGATCGCAACGTGGCGCTCGGCTGGCTAAAGCGCAGCGTCGGCGCGCTCGATGGCGTGATCGCGAAGCGGCTCGACCTCGATTACCGTCCGGGCGAGCGGGCGATGCTCAAGGTCAAGCAGCAGCGTACCGCGGACTGCGTCGTCGGCGGCTTCCGCTACGCCGAAAAGAAAAAGGAAGTCGGCTCGCTCCTCCTCGGCCTCTACGATGATGAAGGCCTGCTGCACCACGTCGGCTTCACGTCCGCGCTGGCGGCGGCCGACCGTCCCGAGCTGACGAAGAAACTGGAAAAGGTGATCGAACCACCCGGCTTCACCGGGGGCGCACCCGGCGGGCCGAGCCGCTGGAACAACGAACGCACCACGCAATGGCAGCCTCTAAAACCGAAGCTGGTGGTCGAGGTTCGTTACGACCAAGTCACCGGCCGTCGCTTCCGGCACGGCACCGGCTTCCTGCGCTGGCGGCCGGACAAGGACCCGGAGCAGTGCACCTTCGACCAGCTCGCGCCCGAGCTTCGCCCGTCGGAGCTAAAGGAGCTGTTCGGGCAGTGAGCACATTGTTCGGCACGCCGCTGATCGCGGGCCTCGATTATCGCGAGGAGGTGATCTCCGAAGCCGACGAATGTGAACTGATCGAACGCCTGAGCGGGCTCGACCTGTCGCCATTCCGCTTCCAAGGCTGGCTTGGCAACCGCAAGACGATGAGCTTCGGCTGGCGCTACGACTTCGACGACGCCAGTTTCACTCGCACCGAGCCTATCCCAGGTTGGCTGAACTTTGTTCGCGAGAAGGCAGCGTCATCCGCGGGACTAAGCCCTGACGAATTCGCCCACGTCCTGCTCGCGCGCTACGACCCCGGCGCGGGCATCGGCTGGCACCGCGACCGTGACGTGTTTGAGAAAGTCGTCGGCATCTCCCTAGCCACTCCCGCGACGCTCCGCTTTCGCCAGCGCACATCGACGGGCTTCCGCCGTGCGAGCATCGAAGTGCAGCCGCGTTCGGCCTATCTGCTGTCGGGCGAAAGCCGCTGGGACTGGGAACATCGCATCACGCCGGGCGACCGGCTCCGTTTCTCCATCACCTTCCGGACAATGTCGGAAAAGGGGCTTCAGATCGCTTCCGGCTGATTGGAACGCTGCGTGGGCGAAACGGTTTTCGTCCGCATGGGCCGTAAGATGTTGTCATTGCTGCTGTTGTTCGCGGCTGGCTGTTCTGGCAGCGGGCCGGAGGCGGACCTCCAGTACATCAAGCAGGCGCGTTCGATCGGAGCCGAATGGGCGCTAGTCAACGAGCAGGCCGCTCATAACAAAGTGACCGCAACCTACGTCACCAGCATGCACCAATGGCTGCGCCAGCAGCTGCAGACCGCATCGACCTCGCTGACGCAGCCTGACACCCGGTACGGCGAGGAAATCCAGGCGTTACTCCAGCAACCCGACGACGTCGCTCCCGACGAGCTTCGGGCGCACGTCGCCAAGCTCAAACAAATCGAGGACCAGCTTGAATCCGCTTGAACTGACCCTCGGGATCATGACTGCGGTCGGCGGCTTCGTCGACATCAGCGAGTTGGTGTTCGCCGCCAAGGCAGGCTCCACCTTTGGCTATGCGCTGATCTGGGTGTTCGCCTTCTCGACCGTCGGGATCATCGTCTTTTCGGAAATGAGCGGCCGCGTCGCGGCGATCGCCAAGCAACCGGTGTTCAACCTGATGCGGCACCGGCTCGGTCTGAAGCTCGGGCTCATCACGCTGGCCGCCTCAATCATCAGCAATCTCGTCACCTGCGCAGCCGAAATCGGGGGCGTGTCCCTGATCCTCAATTACCTAACGGGAGCGCCTTATCGGCTTATGGCGATCGTCCTCACCCTGCTCATCATCCTGTCGATCTGGATGCTGCCGTTCAAGTGGATCGAGCGGGTCTACGGCCTGCTCGGTCTGTTCATGCTGGTGTTCGCGGCGGCGCTGGTCGGAATCCATCCTCCCTGGGCGAAGATCGCCGGCGGCCTAATCCCGCACATCCCGCACGGCCTCAGCACGAAGGAGCTGATGACCTTCGGCTATTTCTGCGTCGCGATCGTCAGTGCCGTGCTCTTTCCCTACGAGGTCTATTTCTACTCGTCCGGCGGGATCGAGGAAGAATGGGGTCCGAAGGACCTGCTGGTCAACCGCGTAACCAGCATCGTCGGAATGGGGCTCGGCTCGCTCCTGGCGATCTCGATCTTGGCCAATTCCGCCCAACTGTTCGGACCGGCGCATGTGGATCCGGAAATCCCCGGAAGCGCGGCCCTTCTGGCCGCCGTTCCCTTCGGCAAATTTGGACTGATCCTCGCGCTGCTCGGCATGCTCTTCGCCGTCGCGGGAGCGGCGGTCGAGACCTGCATGGCCAATGCTTATTCGATCGCGCAATTCTTCGGCTGGAAGTGGGGCCGTCACAAGAAGCCGTGGGAAGCGCCGCGCTTCACCATCACCTGGATTGCGCTGTTCGCCGTGGCGCTGCTGATCGTCCTCAGCGGTGTGGACGTGATGACCTTGGTCGAACTGGCGATCCTGTTCTCGATCCTCGTGCTGCCGCTGACCTATCTGCCGCTGCTCCTGCTTGCCGGCGACCGCCAGTACATGCGGGAGCACGTCAACGGCTGGCTCGCGAAGGGTCTCGGCTGGTTCTATTTCGCAGTGATCACCTTTGCCGCGCTGGCCGCGGTCCCGCTCTATTTGCTGACCTCGGGAGGCAACGGATGAGTCCGGACAGCCCGATCAAGCTCGTCGCCGACCTGCTCGACCTCCCGATCGTGGATGTCGACGGCTGCTATTGCGGCATCGTCGACGACATCGAGTTCAGCGGCACGAAGGAGCTCAAGCTCAAGGCTTTGCTGGTTGGTCCCGGGACGTACGAACAGCGAATGCCGGGCTGGATCGATTGGCTTGTGCGCAAGGTTGCAGGCGATCGTATCGTGCGAGTTCCCCTAGCGAAGGTCCGCACCATCGGCAGCGCCGTCACCCTCGATTGTGCCGGAAGCGACCTCGGCCTGCTTCAGAGCGAACAGGCCGTCGCGAAATGGATTCCGAAATGGGGCGCCTTGTGACCCGGCTGTCCGACCTTCGCGGACTGACGATCCGCTCCATCGACGGCAAGACGCTCGGGCGTGTTCACGAAGTTCATGCCGACAAGGGGCGCGTCGTCGCCGTGATGTGCGGTGCCGGAAGTTTCATCGAACGCTGGACTGGCCGAACCGAGGGCCGGCGCGTGCCGTGGGATCAGGTGAAACGGATCGACCGCGACGCAATCGTGATCGGGCCGGAGCCTAGCGCATCTCGTAACCGGCAAGGCACTCGGCGACCCAGCGCGTCGCGGTCAAAGCACTGAGGTCGGTTGGGTCGAGCGGCGGATCCCATTCGGTAAGGTCGATCACCCGCGTTCGCGGATCGGACGCCAGCCGCCGAACGGCGTAAAAGAAATCATGCGCGGCCATCCCTCCGGGCCGCGCGCCAGGCGCTCCCGGCAATTGCGAGCGGTCGATGACGTCGATGTCGCAGTCGATCACCAGCGCGTCGCAATGGGCGACATGGTCGAGCGCCCGGTCGATGGCATGGACGATGCCGTCGCGGCGGATATCGCCGATGGTGATGACCAGGTTGCCGGCTTCGACCGCATCCTCGTGCATTTGGCGGCTGTTGGCGAAGCTCGCGAGGCCAACCTGCGCGATGTTCGCGCCGGGGATGCCGTCTTCGATCAGCGCCCGCACCGGATTGCCGTTGCTGAGCCCCTGGTCGAGGTCGCGCATGTCGAAATGAGCGTCGAGCGTGATCAGCCCGACTTCGTCGAATTTGCCGCCTAGGCCGAGCACGCCGGGCCGTGTCACCGCATTGTTGCCGCCGACGAGCAGGGTCAGCGAATGCGCCTGGCTGCTCTTCGCCACCTCATCTTGAATGATCGGGGTAGCCTGCTCGATCGTCAGGTTGGCGATGTCGGCGTCCCCGCGGTCGAATACCCGGGTCTCCAGCTCTCGCCCGGTCTCAACGTCGTACAGCCCAATCCGCCTTAGGGTATCCCGCAAGATTCGCGGAGCGAGGTCGCATTGTCCCGGAGTCACCGACCCGAGTCCAAGCGGCGCACCGACGAGCCCGACGGCCGCATCACCGTTCGCCGTGGAAATCAGGTCAGTCAGGTTCGGCCAGCCAGCCATGCTTTGACCGTAGCAACTCGGCTCGCTTAAGGGCAGAGGCATGTGGGACCGGCTGCTCGTCGACTGCAACATCGCGACCTTCGAGGAGCGTCCAGGCAATCCGCTCGGGCTGATCGAGAACAGCGCGATCGCAATTGCAGAGGGCAAAATCCTCCGCGTCGGCAAGCGCACCGAGCTCGCCGGCTTCCGCGCCAAGAGCGTCGATGCGCTCGGCGGTGCCTGGGTGACGCCCGGCTTGATCGACTGCCACACTCACCTCGTCTTTGCCGGCACCCGCGCCGACGAGCACGCCATGCGTCGCGCCGGCGCAAGCTATGAGGAAATCTCGAAAGCGGGTGGCGGGATCGCGTCGACCGTGAAGCGCACCACAGCGGCATCAGACGAAGAACTTCTCGAACAATCTCGTCGTCGCCTCCACGCACTGATGCGCGGCGGATGCACGACCGTCGAAGTGAAGTCGGGCTACGGGCTCGAAACCAAGAGCGAACTTCGCCTGCTCAAGATCGCGAACGAGCTTGGTGAGAGTGAAGCGGTCCGGATCGTCCCGACCCTGCTCGCCCTCCACGCCATCCCAAAGGACCAGGCCGACCGCCGCGCCCATTATGTCGGCGAGATCGTCGACAAGCTCATCCCCGCGGCGGCGAAGCAGGGCATCGCGACCAGCGTAGATGCTTTCTGCGACACGATCGCCTTCACCCCGCAGGAGGTCGAGCGGCTGTTCAAGGCAGCGGCCCACCACGGCCTCCGCGTCCGCCTCCACGCCGAACAGCTATCCAACCAGCAGGGCGCTGCTCTCGCCGCGCAATACCGAGCGCTGTCCGCCGACCATCTCGAGCATCTCGACGAAGCCGGCGCCAAGGCCATGGCCGCGGCCGGCACCGTCGCCGTGCTGCTTCCCGGCGCCTTCTATGCGCTTCAGGAAAAGAAGAAGCCGCCCGTCGCGCTCCTGCGGAAGCACAAGGTGCCGATCGCCATTGCGACCGACTGCAACCCTGGCACGTCGCCGATGCTCTCCCCGACCCTCGTAATGAATATGGCGTGCACCCTGTTCGGCCTGACGCCCGAGGAAGCCATCGCCGGAATGACGATCAACGCGGCGCGAGCACTCGGCCTCGCCCACAGCGTAGGCAGCATCGCGACCGGCAAGCAGGCGGACCTGTGCGTCTGGAATATCGAAGGGCTCGCCGAGCTCGGCTATTGGATCGGCCTGCCCGGGCCAGAGCGGAGGATTTATGCCGGCAATGATGCCTAGGCTTGGCGCGGCGATCATTGCCATCGTCTGCTGGATCGGGCTGGGGATCCAGTTCTCCGCGAGCTACGCCGATCACGTCGACCTCATCTCGACCCTGTGGTCGCTCGGCCGCTTCTTTACGATCCTCACCAACCTGCTGGTCGCCGTGACCATGACCTGGGTCGCGATCGGCGGAAAGCCGTCGGTGAATTTCCTCGGCGGGGTGACGCTGGCGATCATCCTGGTCGGCGTCGTCTACGTGACCCTCCTTCAGGGCCTCCGCGTCCTGACCGGCTCCCATCTCATCGCCGACACCCTGCTCCACAAGTTATCGCCGATCCTGATGGCGCTGTGGTGGCTGTTCTTCGCCCCGCGCGCCAAGCTCCGCTACAGCGCGGCGCTGTGGTGGATCGCCTACCCGCTGGCCTACCTCATCTATGTGCTCGCCCGGGGTCAGCTCGATCACAAATATCCCTACCCGTTCCTCGACGTCGCCAAGATCGGCTGGACCCAGACCGCACTCAACATCGGCGGGATCGCGGTCGGCTTTGTCCTCGCCGGCCTGGTGCTGATATGGATCGACAGCTGGCGTCCCCTTGGGTCGGGGCGCTCCAGCCGCTAGAGCGGCCCCGAAATGACCGACAGACGCGATAATTCCCGCCACATCCGCGCCCGCCGCGGTAACGAGATCAAGGCCAGGCACTGGACCACGGAAGCGGCCGTTCGGATGCTGATGAACAATCTCGACGATGAGGTTGCCGAGGACCCGCAGAGCCTCGTCGTCTACGGCGGCATCGGCCGCGCCGCGCGCAACTGGGAATGCTTCGACAAGATCGTGGAGACGCTGGAGCGGCTCGACGAAGACCAGACCCTGCTCGTCCAGTCGGGCAAGCCCGTTGGCGTCTTCCGCACGCACAAGGACGCGCCGCGGGTCCTCATCGCCAACTCCAACCTCGTGCCCAAATGGGCGAACTGGGAGGTGTTCAACGATTTGGATCGCAAGGGCCTGATGATGTACGGCCAGATGACAGCCGGCAGCTGGATCTACATCGGCACGCAGGGCATCGTCCAAGGTACTTACGAAACCTTCGCCGAGATGGGCCGCCAGCACTATGGCGGCGACCTCAAGGGCAAGTGGATCTTGACCGCGGGCCTCGGCGGAATGGGCGGCGCGCAGCCGCTCGCGGCGGTCATGGCCGGCGCCCACTGTATCGCCATCGAGGTGCAGGAGAGCCGCATCGAGAAGCGCCTTGAGACGCGCTACCTCGACAAGCGCGCGACCAGCATCGACGAGGCTCTCGAGATGATCCGCGCGGCCGACGAGCCGATCAGCGTCGGACTGCTTGGCAATGCTGCCGAGATCCTGCCCGAGATGCTGCAGCGTGGCATCAAGCCCGATGCGCTGACCGACCAGACAAGCGCGCATGATCCGGCCAACGGCTACTGCCCTGCCGGCTGGAGCGTCGCCAAATGGCAGGACATGCGTGAGCGCGACCCCGCCGCGGTCGCCGAGGCCGCCAAGCAATCGATGGCCCGCCACGTCGAAGCCATGCTCGCCTTCAAGGAAATGGGCGTGCCGACCTTCGACTATGGCAACAACATCCGCCAGGAAGCCTATGACGAGGGCGTCATCCATGCCTTCGACTTCCCCGGCTTCGTTCCGGCCTACGTCCGCCCGCTCTTCTGCCGCGGCATCGGCCCGTTCCGCTGGGCGGCGCTGTCGGGGGATCCGGAGGACATCTACCGCACCGACCAGCGCGTGAAGGAGCTGATCCCGGACGACGCGCACCTGCACCGCTGGCTCGATATGGCACGCGAGCGAATCGCATTTCAGGGCCTTCCCGCGCGCATCTGCTGGGTAGGCCTCGGCCAGCGCCACCGCCTCGGCCTCGCCTTCAACGAGATGGTGCGCAACGGCGAAGTGTTGGCGCCGATCGTCATCGGCCGGGACCACCTCGATAGCGGGAGCGTCGCCTCGCCCAATCGCGAGACGGAAAGCATGAAGGACGGCAGCGACGTCGTCAGCGACTGGCCGCCGCTCAATGCTTTGCTCAACACCGCATCAGGCGCGACCTGGGTCTCGCTCCACCACGGCGGCGGCGTCGGCATGGGCTATTCACAGCACAGCGGCATGGTGATCGTCGCCGACGGCACCGACGATGCAGCGCGGCGGCTTGAGCGCGTGCTGTGGAACGATCCGGGCACAGGCGTGATGCGCCATGCCGACGCAGGCTACGACATCGCCATCGATTGCGCTCGAGAGCAGGGACTCGACTTACCAATGGTGACCAAGTGAAGCTGAATCCTGAAGCGATCGATCTAGCGACCTTGCGCCAGCTGTGGACCGGCGCCGAAGCTCGCCTCGACGACGCGTCGATGCAGCGCGTCGCCACCGCCGCGCAGTCGGTCGACCGCATCGTTGCCGGCGGCGAGACCGTATACGGCGTGAACACCGGCTTTGGCCTGCTAGCCAACACGCGCATTCCTGATGACCGTCTGGCCGAGCTCCAGACCAACCTGATCCTGTCGCACAGCGCCGGCCTTGGCGACGCGCTGCCGCGCCACGTCACGCGGCTGATGATCGTCCTCAAGCTGCTCGGTCTCGGCCGCGGTTATTCGGGCGTCCGCGTCTTGGTGATCGACGCGCTTCAGCGCCTGCTGGACGCAAACGCCATGCCGCTGATCCCTGCGCAGGGCAGCGTCGGTGCGTCCGGCGACCTCGCGCCGCTCGCGCACCTGATTTCGGCGCTGATGGGTTATGGCCGGATCGACGTCGCGGGTGAGATCATGAGTGCGGCCAAGGCGCTCGAGCGCATCGGCCTCGACCCGCTGCAGCTCGGCCCAAAAGAGGGACTCGCGCTCATCAACGGCACGCAGGCGAGCACGGCGCTCGCACTCGACGCCCTGTTCGTCGGCGAACGCGTGTTCGCCTCTGCAATCGCCGCCGGCGCGCTGTCGGTCGATGCGCTCAAGGGCTCGGCCAAGCCCTTCGATCCGCGCATTTCGGAGCTTCGGGGGCAGCCGGGTCAAATTCAGGTTGCCGCCGCGATCCGTAGCCTCCTCGACGGCAGCGAGATCCTGACCAGTCATGTCGCGTGCAGCCGGGTGCAGGACCCCTACAGCTTTCGTTGCCAGCCGCAGGTTATGGGCGCCTCGCTCGACCTGTTGACCAACGCCGCGCGCACGCTGACTATCGAGGCCGGTGCGGTGACCGACAACCCGATCGTCTTCCCGGACGAGGATCACGCGATTTCCGGCGGCAATTTCCATGCGCAGCCGGTCGCGTTCGCCGCGGATACGGTTGCGATTGCGCTGTGCGAGGTCGGATCGATTTCAGAGCGCCGTATGAGCGTCCTTGTCGATCCGAAGATGAGTGGGCTCCCCGCCTTCCTGACGAAGGATTCAGGCGTGAACTCGGGCCTCATGATCCCGCAAGTCACAGCGGCTGCGCTCGTCAGCGAGAACAAGAGCCTCGCCTTCCCGGTTAGCGTTGATTCGATTCCAACCTCAGCCGGCCAGGAAGATCATGTCTCGATGGCGCCGATCGCGGCGCGCAAGGCTGGCCAGATCGCGCGCAACGCGGCCGGGGTGATCGCAGTCGAGCTTATGGCCGCGGCCGAGGGCATCGATTACCATGCGCCGCTCAGGACCAGTCCCAGGCTGCAGGCGATCCACGCGAAGGTCCGCGCTTATTCGCCCCAGTTCACGGCGGACCGTTATTGGGCTGATGAGATGGCCGCGCTTCAAGCGGCGGTCGTGGACGGCGGAATTATGGGCGAGGACGGCGTCTGGCTCAGCTGACGCGCGTCCAGCGCTGCTCCTTGCAGATGAGGTTCATCAGCGCGCAGCCCTTCACGACCATTACGTTCGGACCTTGCTGGGAGACGATCGCCGAACCGCTGATCTTGCGCTTGGGCTCGTACGCGCGGCCGCGATAGGTGCCGTCGCCGAGCGGCTTCAGGTCGCTCAGAACGCGCGTGCCCGGGCCCGCGCCCTTGTCGCGGTTCTTGGCCGAGGCCCAGCTGACGGTGCCGCACAGGGCGTCGCCGCACTTGGCGACGTTGACGATCACCGATTTCTTGGGGTTCGCCCACTTGCCTTCGAGCGCCGCCTGCGCGGACGCGCCGACGGGCACGGCAACAGCCGTGAGGACGAGCAAAGCCTTGGTCAAAATCCGAATCATGCTTCCGCCCTAGTGAAATTTTGTGGCGGAAATGGCACCCTCAGCTTGCGCTGACATGAACCGTAATCAGTGGAAATCACGGCTTTTAGGGATGATTTCGGTGTCGCGTGGGTGACGTGCGGCGGGCGCTCTCCAACTCCCGGCGCCGTCGCCCTGGTTGAGAGTCGATGGCATTTGCTCATCGCTGAGTTGCCGCAGCATGTCGGTATGATCATCCAATTGCCGAGCAACGACGTGGATCACGCCGTCTTCCTGATCCTTCTGGATGATGCCGTGGACGCACATCAGCCGGGCGCCCATCACGATCTTGCGCTGCTTTTCGAACACGTCGGGCCAGATGACGAGGTTGGCGATGCCGGTCTCGTCCTCCAGCGTGATGAAGCAGACGCCTTTGGCGCTCCCGGGCCGCTGGCGGATCAGCACAAGCCCCGCCATCGACACCCGCTTGCCGTCGTGGATCGATTGCAGGCGGTCGGCGGTGATGAATTTTTTCGCCGCATAATGTTCGCGCAGGAAGCGCATCGGGTGCGCCTTCAGCGACAGGCGGATGGTCTGGTAATCGTTCACGACATGCTCGGCGAGCGGCATGGCCGGGAGCTTCGCGGGCTCGCTTTCCGACCCTTCGTCGCGCTCATCGGCATAAACGAACAACGGCAGGTCG
>Ga0207648_10006756_pt1 | contig 11374 bp, 11 predicted proteins | sample KBSMisM32_FD_184310 | JGI IMG/M metagenome (GOLD analysis project Ga0207648, IMG submission 184310) | Miscanthus rhizosphere microbial communities from Kellogg Biological Station, Michigan, USA - KBS Miscanthus M3-2 (SPAdes) (version 2) | ecosystem: Host-associated > Plants > Roots >... | reverse complement strand
CGGTCGCCGTGAGCTTGAAGCGCTTTTTGACGCCGCTCTTGGTCTTCAGCTTGGGCATTTTCGTCTCCTTGTTGCGCTCGGAAGCGCGACGTTATCCAACCGCCACGGCATGCCTTTTGGCCGGGCCATTGGTTTTCCAACGATCTGGAAAGCGTGCGCCCCTACGGACAAAGCGCTGAAAAGGCAAGCTCAGTCGGCGGAAACGGAGAGGGTCCCCGCGCGACATGGCGCAAGCAATTCGGTTGAAGCCGCCGACCCATCGAGCCACGCCCGCCAGTGCGGCGGCCGAAGGATTGCGATCTGCCGATTGTGGTAGGGCGCCATGTCCTCGCCTGGCGGCACCGTCAGCAGGGTGAACGCCTCGCCGACTTGCGCGTCGTTCCGCGTCAGCCCGGCGATCGCGAAATCCCCGTCCGGCCGGAAGCGCCAGCGGTCCTTGGTCTTCTTGGCCGGGTCCTCCGGCTTGGTGAATTCGTAGAAGCTGTCCGCAAGGACGAGGCAGCGGTCGCGGCCGAACTGGCGGCCGTCCGATCGCATGTTGAAAACCGGCTTGCCCGTGGGGGCCGGCCACGACCAGCGGCGCTGGATCAGCTCGGCGCCATCGCCGGCCCGGCTCCAGCGTACGATCGGTGCCTGCTCGCTGATGCGCACGTCGCGCGGCTGGAAATTGGGGATACCCTCCGGGAAGGTCAGCGGAATCTGCAGCGCATCGAACAGCCGGCGCACCGCATCGACGCTCTTTTCCAGCTGGTAGAGATTACACATCAGTCGAAAAGGCTGGAGACCGAGCTTTCGTCCGCGATCCGGCGGATCGCCTCGCCGAGCAGGGGGGCGACGGTCAGCCGCCGGACCTTGCCGCCCTTCGGATCGGCCTCGCCGCTCCAGATCGTATCGGTAACGACCAGCTCGCTGAGCTCCGACTTCGCCACGCGCGCAGCGGCGGCGCCTGAGAGCACGCCGTGGGTGCAATAAGCGAACACCTCGGTCGCGCCTTCCTGCTTCAGCGCCGCGGCCGCGTTGCACAGCGTCCCGGCCGAATCGACGATGTCGTCGACCAGGATGCAGGTGCGCCCGTCGACGTCGCCGATGATGTTCATCACTTCGGATTCGCCGGCTTTCTCACGCCGCTTGTCGACGATCGCCAACGGAGCGTTGTTGAGACGTTTGGCGAGGCTGCGCGCGCGCACCACGCCGCCGACGTCCGGCGACACCACCATCAGGTCGCGGTTGGCGAAGCGCGCCTGGATGTCGGCCGCGATCACCGGCGAGGCGAAAAGGTTGTCCGTCGGAATGTCGAAGAACCCCTGAATCTGCCCCGCGTGCAGGTCGATCGACAGCACTCGGCTGGCGCCCGCCGTCGTGATCAGGTTCGCGACCAGCTTGGCCGAGATCGGCGTGCGAGGCCCCGGCTTCCGGTCCTGCCGGGCATAGCCGAAATAGGGAATGACGGCCGTGATCCGTTTGGCCGAGGCGCGGCGCAGCGCATCCATGCAAATCAGCAATTCCATGAGGTTGTCGTTGGCCGGATAGCTCGACGACTGGATGACGAAGACGTCCTCGCCGCGGACATTCTCGTTGATTTCGACGAAGATTTCCTCGTCGGCGAAGCGGCGCACGCTCGCTTCGGTCAGCGGCACTTCGAGATAGTCGGAAATCGACTGGGCCAGCGGCAGGTTGCTGTTCCCGGCGAGCAATTTCATGTGGCGTTTCCCCGTCGTGTCCGGGCTTTAGCCAGCCCGATGCCGTTCCGTAAAGGTTGCGGGGGCGCTTAGGCTCGCTAAATCGCCCCCATGACCGATCGCTTGCGAATTGCGTTCGCCCAGATGAACCAGCGCGTCGGCGATCTCGAAGCCAATGCGAAGGCGATGCTCGAGGCGAGGCGTAAGGCCGCGGCCGAAGGCGCGGATCTGCTGCTCTGCCCGGAGCTTCAACTGACCGGCTATCCGCCCGAAGACCTCGTGCTTAAGCCGGAATTCGTCCGCCGCACCCACGAATGCACGGACCAGCTCGTCGATGCGACCAGCGAGCCGGGGCCGGCCATCCTGATCGGAACGATCCTCAATGAAGGCGGCCTCAACTACAACGCCATCGTTCTCGCCAACGAAGGCAAGGTGCTCGGCCGCGTGCTGAAGCGCGAGCTGCCCAATTACGGCACCTTCGACGAAAAGCGCGTCTTCGCGCCCGGGCCGATCCCCGAGCCGCTCGAGTATAAGGGCGTGAAGATCGGCGTCCCGATCTGCGAGGACATCTGGCAGGAAGTGGTCTGCAGCCACCTCGCGGAGGCGGGCGCCGAAATCCTGCTCGTCCCGAACGGCAGCCCCTACGAGCTCGACAAGGAAGAAATCCGCTATCGGCTGGTGCGCAACCGCGCGGTCCAGACCGGCCTTCCGGTCGCCTACCTCAACCGGGTGGGCGGCCAGGACGAACTGGTGTTCGACGGCTCTTCTTTCGTCATGCACCCCGACGGCGAGCGCGTCGTCCAGATGTGCGACTGGGACGAATGCCTGCTGGTCACCGACTGGGAGCGCACGTCCGAAGGCTGGCGCTGCACGACCCGCGAGGACCACAAGGTCGATGCCTTCCCCGAGGACGTCTATCGGGCGATGATGGTCGGCTTGCGCGACTATGTTCAGCGCAACGGTTTCCCCGGTGTGATCCTCGGCCTGTCCGGCGGGATCGACAGTGCTCTGTCGGCCGCGGTCGCCGTCGACGCACTGGGCCCCGACAAGGTCTGGGGCGTGATGCTCCCATCGAAATACACCAGCGACGACAGCCTCGAGGACGCGCGCGAGTGCGCTCGCTTGCTCGGTTGCCGTCATGACGTCGTCACCATTGCTCCGGGCGTCAGTGCGCTCGACGAAATGCTCCCGGACATGACCGGCTTGGCGCAGGAGAACGTCCAGGCGCGCCTCAGGATGGTTGCGCTGATGGCCCTGTCGAATTCGCGCGGGCAGATGCTCCTCACCACCGGCAACAAGAGCGAGATGTCGGTCGGCTACGCCACGCTCTACGGCGACATGGCCGGCGGCTATTCGGTGCTGAAGGACGCGTACAAGACGACGGTCTTCGCGCTCTCGAAGTGGCGCAATCACACCAAGCCCGAAGGCGCGCTCGGGCCCGACGGACCAGTGATGCCCGACCGGGTCATCACCAAGCCCCCGAGCGCCGAGCTCCGCCCCGACCAGAAGGACGAGGACAGCCTGCCGCCTTATTCGGTCCTCGACCGGATTCTCGAAGGGCTGGTCGACAAGGAAATGTCGGTGAACGAAGTCGCCGCCGCAACTGGCGAGGATGCCGCGCTCGTCGCCGACATCGAAACCAAGCTGCTCCGCGCGGAGTACAAGCGCCGCCAGGCACCGCCGGGCGTGAAGATCGGCAGCCGCAACTTCGGCCGCGACAGGCGCTACCCGATCAGCAATTTCTTCCACACGGGGCCGAAGTGAGCGTCGTCACCCGCTTTGCCCCGTCGCCGACGGGCCGCCTCCACGTCGGCAATATCCGCACGGCGCTGCACAATTTCCTGTTTGCTCGTAAGAATGCGGGGAAGTTCATCCTGCGCATCGACGACACCGACCGCGAGCGCTCGACCCCCGAGTTCGACCAGGCGATCCGCGACGATCTCGACTGGCTTGGGCTAATGCCGGACCAGGTCGTGCGCCAGTCGGAGCGCTTCGACCTCTATGAGCGCGAGTTCGAGCGGCTGAAGGCCGCGGGCCGGGCCTACGCCTGTTACGAAACGCCCGAGGAGCTCGACCTTCGCCGCAAAGTGCTGCTCGGCCGAGGCCTGCCGCTGGTTTACGAACGCAAGCCTGACGATGCGCCAGTGCCAGAAGGCCGCGCGCCGCACTGGCGCTTCAAGCTCGACCATGGCGAGCCGATCGTTTTCCACGATCTTGTCCGCGGCGAGCAGAGGTTCGACCCGAAGCTGCTCAGCGACCCGGTCGTCCGGCGTGAGGACGGCAGTTGGCTCTATCTGCTGCCGAGCGTGATCGACGATGTGGACTTGGGCATCACGCACATCGTTCGTGGCGAGGACCACGTCTCGAACAGCGCGACCCAGATCCAGATGTTCGAAGCGCTGGGTGCCAAGGCGCCGGAGTTCGCGCACGAAGCCTTGCTTGTGATGGCCGAGGGCAAGTTGTCGAAGCGCCTTGGCTCGTACGGCGCCCCGCACCTCCGCGAGGAAGGAGTTGAGCCGATGGCCCTGCTCGATGTCGTCGCGCGGATCGGAACCTCGCAGCCGGTCGAGCCCATCGCTACGCTCGCCGAACTCGCCGCCGACTTCGATTTCGCGACGTTCGGCCGCGCTCCAGCTCATTTCGATCCGCACGAGGTCGAGCTGATCAATGCGCGACTGATGCACGCGCTTCCGTTCGACACGGTGCGCGACCGACTTCCGTCCGAAGCGACCGAGGACGACTGGATCCTGCTTCGCCCTAACCTGACCCGACTGGCTGACTTCGCCGACTGGTTTGCGGTACTCCATGGCGACATCGAAGCGCCGGCCCTCAGCCATGAAGAGCGCCAGGTTTTGAAGGAGGCTGCAGTTGCAGCGGACAAGATCGACTGGTCGAATGAGCCATGGCGCGCGCTTACGATCCAGGTGAAGGAATCGTCGGGGAAGAAGGGTCGCGAGCTGTTTCACCCGCTCCGGCTAGCGCTCACCGGCCGTGACAGCGGACCGGAAATGGCGGGCCTCATCACCGCCATGGGCAAGGACCGGGCCGTCCGCCGTCTCGAAGCCGCGGCCAAGCGCTAAGGGAGACTGTCCCAGGATAACGCAAAAATAATCTTCTTGCGGAACTAATGTAATGATGTAACATTCCTCACGTACAGAGTCGCGTGAAGGAGGGTCCAATGCTCGCTTACGCCGCCAGCCGCCCCACCCCGGTCGAGCGCCGCCCGCACCCCAACACCATGCTTGCGATCATCGCCTTGCATGTCGGCGTCGCCGCCATCGTGATGAGCGCCAAGATGGACCTGCCGGGGAGGCTTCTTCGTGAGCCGCCGATTCGGGTCACACTTTATCCCGATCCACCGAAGCAGGACCCGATCCAGCAGCCGAAGACGCAGCAGGCCCAGCGGCCTATTCAGGATGAGACGATCACCAAGATCGAGCAGCGGGTTGTCACTCACCCGACCGATAATGTTGACCAGGGCACACTGACACCGCCAGTCAAACCGGGGGTGCTCATCGAAGGAACGGGCAGCGTCACCATCCCTCCTCCGGTACATGACGTCCTGAAATTCGGGCCGAGACTGCTGACTTCAGGCGAGGACCTGAAACCGCCTTACCCGGCGTCGAAGCTCGTCACCGAAGAAGAAGCCGCGCTTCAGCTCCGCCTCACCATCGATGCGAATGGCCGCGTGGTCGGCGTCGACCCGGTCGGCCGCGCCGATCCGGTGTTCCTCTCGGCCGCGCGCCGCTGGTTGCTCGCGCACTGGCGCTATCGCCCGGCGACCGAGGACGGCCGCGGCGTCACGTCGACGGAGGTCATCACCCTCCGCTTCCAGCTCGACGGTTAGCCCCCGGTCGTCGAGCTCTCTCCGGGCTGGCGGTCCCCACCCGCCAGCCCTATCTTCGTCGGCGAAATGTCCTGGTTCCCCCGCCCTTCGAGTCCGCGCGCCGCGATCAGCGACCTGGTCGCCTTCATGCGGCACACCAGCCGCGAGCAGAAGATCGGCGCCGCCTTGGCCTTCCTTGCGACCGGCATCATCGTCGGCGAGTTCCTGATCGACTCCTACTTCGGAGCGATGCCGGCCCCGACGCCGACCTATGTCGAGCTCTACTCGTCGAACCGGACGGACGCCGATATCGTCGCCGACCAGAAGAAGGACGCCGAGAACAAGGCGGCGATAGCGAAGGAGCAGCAGCGCCAGTACAAAGAGCTGGAAAAGCGGTTCGGGATTGAGTGACGAGCTGAAGTATATGGGGGAGGCGCTGGCGCTCGGCGAGCGCGCCCGCGGCCGCAGCGCTCCCAACCCCAACGTCGGCTGCGTCATCATCTCCAGCGGCAACCGCATCATCGGCCGGGGCGCCACCGCCGCCGGAGGTCGCCCCCACGCCGAAGCCATCGCGCTCGAACAGGCCGGCAAGCGCGCCAGGCATGCGACCGTCTACACCACGCTTGAGCCCTGCGCTCACGACAGCGTCCGCGGCCCGAACTGCACCGACCTCCTCATGGCCGCGAAGCCCGATCGCGTGGTGATAGCGCTCAAGGACCCCGATCCGCGCACCACCGGCAAGGGCATCCGCCGCCTCCGCAATGCGGGAATCGAGGTAAAGCTCGGTGTCCGCCGCGAGGAAGCGCGCCGCTCCCTGTCCGGCTGGCTCACCCGGCTCGAGCTCGGCCGCCCGCGAATCACGCTGAAGCTGGCGCTGTCGATCGACGGCAAGATTGCGCTTCCCTCGGGCGAATCGAAGTGGATCACTGGTGAGGACGCCCGCAGGCACGTCCATCTCGAGCGCGCGCATTCCGACATGATTCTTGTTGGCCGCGGCACCTACATGGCCGACCAGCCCCGGCTCGACGTCCGCCTGCCCGGCCTCGAAGATCATTCGCCGCGCCGCGCACTGCTGACCAACGGCGAAGCAGTCGACGGTTGGGAAATCCTTAGAAATCCGCAGGATGTCACCCGGCTTCATGACGTCAACGACCTGCTGGTCGAGGGCGGATCGGCGACCGCGACCGCCTTCCTGACCGAAGATTTGGTCGATCGCATCCTAATCTACCGCGCCCCGATCATCGTCGGCGAAGGCAAGTCCTCGTTCGGCTACGTCGGCCTCGACGCGATCGCCGATGCGCACGGCCGGTGGGAGCTGGTCGACGAGCGCCGGCTCGGCGTCGACCGGCTCGAAGTTTACGAGCGGGTTCGCGAGGGCTAGGCGAGCGCCATGTTCACCGGGATCGTCACCGACGTCGGCACCGTCCGCAAGGCCGAGCAGCGCGGCGACCTGCGCCTGGAGATCACGACGGGCTACGACCTCGCGACCGTCGATCTCGGCGCCTCCATCTCCTGCTCGGGCGTGTGCCTTACGGTCGTCGACAGGGGCGAAGACTGGTTCGCGGTCGACGTGTCGGGCGAAACCATCTCGAAAACCGCCGCCGATCACTGGCGCGAGGGCGCAAAGCTAAACCTCGAGCGCTCGCTCCGCCTCGGCGACGAGCTCGGCGGGCATATCGTCACCGGCCACGTCGATGCCGTCGCGACCGTCGTCGGCACCTGCCCGGAGGGCGATTCGCTCAAGGTCGGCGTCAGCATCCCGCGCGCGCTCGGCCCGATGGTCGCGCAAAAGGGCTCGATCGCCGTCGACGGCGTTTCCCTCACCGTCAACGAAGTGCGCGAAGCCGAGGACGGCACTACGCATTTCGCCATCAACATCATTCCCCACACCGCCCACGAGACCACGCTCGGCAGCCTTACCCAAGGGCAACAACTCAATGTCGAGGTGGATGTGCTCGCCCGCTACATCGACCGGATGCTCGCCGCCAACGCACAATAGGAACACATCTGTTCCTCCTTTTCATCACATCGCAATGTGATAAATGCGCTTTCCCATGAGCACGACCCTCATTGAACGCCTTGAAGCGATCATCGCCACTGGCGAAGTCAGCCGCTCCGGCCTCGCCCGCGCCGCCGGCCTCCACCCCAATTCGCTGCGCAAGCTCGGCTCGGACGAGTGGAATCCCACCGCCGACACGCTCACCCGCCTCGAAAAGCTGATTCACAGCGGCACCGACGTGCTCGTCGGCCCCGAAGCGATCATCGACGAGGCGCGCAACGGCCGCATGTTCATCCTCGTCGACGACGACGACCGCGAAAATGAAGGCGACCTCATCATACCGGCGCAGATGGCGACGCCGGACGCGATCAATTTCATGGCGCGTCACGGCCGCGGCCTCATCTGCCTCGCCATCACCAAGGACCGCGCCGACCAGTTGGGCCTGCAGCCGATGACGCGCACCAACCGCAGCCGCAACGAGACCGCGTTCACCGTCTCCATCGAGGCGGTGGAGGGCATTTCGACCGGAATCAGCGCCGCCGACCGCGCCCGCACCATCGCCGTTGCCATCGACGCCTCCAACGGCCCCGACGCCATCGTCTCGCCCGGCCACGTCTTCCCGCTCATCGCCCGTCCCGGCGGCGTGCTCGTGCGCGCCGGCCATACCGAGGCCGCGGTCGATGTCTCGCGCCTCGCCGGCCTCAACCCCAGCGGCGTGATCTGCGAGATCATGCGCGAGGACGGGACCATGGCCCGCCTCGAAGACCTGATGGACTTCGCGCGCACCCACGGCCTGAAGATCGGCACCATCCGCGACCTCATCGCGTACCGCCTCAAGAAGGATCACCTGGTCGAGCGAGTCGCCACCAGCCCCTTCACGGCAAGCAGCGGCGCCAAGTGGCAGGCGCAGGTCTTCCGCGACAAGGCCAGCGGCGAGGAGCAGCTCGCCCTCGTCTACGGCACCCCCGACACGACCCAGCCGGTGCTGGTGCGAATGCACAGCCTCGACCTCTTCGCCGACGTCCTTGGCGAAGCCGGCCCGCGCTCGGGCGTCCTGCAGGGTGCGATGCGGCAGATCGAGGCCAACGGCTCGGGCGTCGTCGTGACCCTCCACGCTGCAGCGCCCGGCTCCCTCTCGCGCTCGATCGACCTTCGCTCGGGCAAACCCGCCGAAGCCGGCGACGCGGTGCGCGGCTACGGCACCGGCGCCCAGATCCTCGCCGCGCTCGGCATCCACGACATGATCCTGCTCTCCAACACGCGCCATTCGCCGGTCGGCCTGTCGGGCTACGGCCTCGCCATCGTCGAAGAGCGCCCGATCGAGGTTCACGCCTGATGGCCACCATTCTCCTGGTCGAGGCGCGCTTCTACCCGCACCTCAACGACATGCTCCTCGCCGGTGCTCGCGCCGCGATCGAAGCCGCCGGCCATAAGCATGAGACGCTGACCGTTCCCGGCGCGCTTGAAGTGCCCGGAGCCATCGCCCTCGCCGCCCGCAGCGGGCGATTCTGCGCCTTCGTCGCGCTCGGCGTCGTTATCCGCGGCGAGACCTATCATTTCGAGGTGGTGTCGGAGGAAAGCGCCCGCGGCCTGATGGAACTGACCATGCAGGGCTACGCCATCGGCAACGGTATCCTCACCGTCGAGAATGAGGCCCAGGCGCTGGTCCGCGCCGATCCCGCGCAGGGCAACAAGGGCGGCGGCGCAGCCGAAGCCGCGCTCGCCCTGTTCCAGCTCCGCGAGCAATACGCGCCCTAAGCGGCGAGCTGCTGCTCCAGCGTAGGATAATCGACGTAGCCCGCCGCTCCACCGGCATAATAAGTCGACGGGTCACCCTCGTTCAGCTCGGCATTGAGCGCGATTCGGGTCACCAGGTCCGGGTTGGCGATGAACGGCCGGCCGATGCTGACGCCGTTGGCATGGCCAAGCGCAACGCGAGCGCGCGCATCGACCCAGTCATAATCGCTGTTGATGAGGATCTTGCCCGAATAGAGCTTCCGCATCGCCGGGCTGACATGCTCGGTCGGGATGGCGCCGGACGCGGTCGGCCGGCTCGGTTCGCGGAGCTCGATCCACGGCACCTTCAGTTCCTCGAGCCGGCGCGCGACTGCCTCGAACAGCTCGATCGGATAGGCATCTTCCACGCCCTGGACGAGGAAGTTGGGTGAGAAACGGATGCCGACCCGGTCCATGCCGATCTCCGCCCCGACCGCCTCCAGCACCTCGGTCATGAAGCGCAGCCGGTTGTCGATCTCGCCGCCGTAATCGTCGGTGCGGAAGTTGGCGCCGTCGCGCAGGAACTGGTCGACCAGGTATCCATTGGCGCCGTGGATCTGGACGCCGTCGAACCCGGCATCGATCGCGTTGCGTGCCGCCTTGGCATAGTCAGCGACGATCCGGCGGATGTCGTCATCCGTCGCGGCGCGCGCCTCCAGATACGGCTTCTTACCCTCGTAAGTGTGGGCATAATCGGGGGCGATCGTTGCCGACGACGAGACCGGGTCCATGCCGCTGACAGCCGAGTGGACCAGCCGTCCCATGTGCCACAGCTGGGCGACGATCCGACCGCCATGGTCGTGAACGGCCTTGGTCACCTGCTTCCAGCCCTTGACCTGGTCCTCGTTCCACAGGCCCGGCGCGTTCGGCCAGCCGAGGCCCTCGCGGCTGATGCCGGTCGCTTCGGAAATGATCAGGCCGGCGCTCGCCCGCTGCGAATAATAAGCTGCCATCAGGGCGTTGGGCACGCCTTCGAACCCGGCGCGGGCGCGGGTCAGCGGCGCCATCACGAAGCGGTTGGGCATGGAAATGGCGCCGAGCTGCAATGAATCGAACAGGCTGGTCATCGGGGAGAACACCTTTCAAGTTCAGGCGGCGCAGATAGTTTCAGTCCGCAACTAGACAACCTTCATTCTCTTTGGCCTGCGATAAGGCGGGCTTATGGCACGGGCATTTCTTCCGGCTTTCCCGCGCTCTCTTGCGTCCCTAAGCGCCTCTGAGTGACGAAGGCCCAACATCACCGTTTCGCATTCCCCGCGCTGGTCGTCGGCAGCAGCGCCCTCGCGCTCGGCCCCTGGCTCGTGCGCCTGTCGGGGACTGGGCCGGTCGCCGCCGGCTTCTGGCGGCTGGCGCTCGCCCTGCCGTTCCTGTTCGTGCTCGCACTCCTGACGAAGCAACCGGTTCACTGGCCCGGGCGCAAGCTTGCCGCGATCGCGATCGTGGCCGGCTTCTTCTTCGCCGCCGACCTCGCCGCCTGGCACGCCGGCATCCATCTCACCAAGCTCGGCAACGCGACCCTTTTCGGCAACACGTCGAGCCTGATCTTCGCCATCTGGGGTCTGTGGATGGCGCGAAAGCGGCCGTCGCTCGCCCAGGCTGGCGCGCTTGGCCTGGCCGTGCTCGGCGCGCTCCTGCTCATGGGAAGTAGCGCCGAGCTGTCGATGGCCAACGTCCGCGGCGACATGCTCTGCCTGATCGCGGGCATCCTCTACACCGGGTACCTGATCGCCGTGCAGAAGGCGCGGCGGTCGCTGCAGCCGCTGCCCATGCTGTTCATCGCCAGCGCGTTCGGCGCTGCGATGCTGCTCCCAGTGTCCTTCGCGCTGAGCGAGCAAATCGTCCCCGCCGACTGGACCTTCGTCTTCATCCTCGCGCTCAGCAGCCAGGTGCTGGGCCAGAGCCTGCTGGTCTATGCCATCGGCTCGCTTCCGCCGATCGTCGTCGGCCTCACACTCCTGACCCAGCCCGCCATCTCGGCGCTGGTCGGCTGGATCGCTTACGAGGAGACCCTGTCGCCCCTCGACTGGCTCGGCGCGTTCGCCATCGCCGGGGCGCTCGTATTGGTCCGCCTGCCGGAGCGGGGCTTGCGCCGGC
>Ga0207648_10006755_pt1 | contig 11374 bp, 10 predicted proteins | sample KBSMisM32_FD_184310 | JGI IMG/M metagenome (GOLD analysis project Ga0207648, IMG submission 184310) | Miscanthus rhizosphere microbial communities from Kellogg Biological Station, Michigan, USA - KBS Miscanthus M3-2 (SPAdes) (version 2) | ecosystem: Host-associated > Plants > Roots >... | reverse complement strand
GACGACCACCAGCGATACGAACGGACGGTTCGTCTTCGCGGGGCTGCCGCAGGGGATCTCGGCGTGCGTTGAGGCGGGCTACACGATGACGCGGATGATGTCCGACCGCGTGATGATGAACGTCTTGTCGGTCTTGAAGTCGCGAACCAGCACCGCCGGCATCTGCGGCGTGATCATCGTCGAGAGCAGGTCTACCGGCGTGGAGACGTCCACGAAGGGAAAGGCCGGCAGCATGATGGTCTCGACCGGCTCGGCCTTGATCGCCGTGTTCTTCACCAGCTCGGAATAGAGGTGCGTCTCGTTCAGCGAGCCGACGAGGCGGCCGTCCTGGGTGATCGAGATCTGGGAGAAGTCGTGGTCGCCCATCAGCCGGACCGCCGCTTCCACCGGCTGGCGTGACTCGATCGACAGCAGCTCGCCCGAGACGCCGGAGGCGACGAGGTCGCGCGCCGTCATGCCGCTCTTCTCGAAGAACCCCTTCTCGCGCATCCAGTCGTCGTTGAACATCTTCCCGAGGTAGCGCGACCCGTGGTCGTGGAAGATGACGACGATGACGTCGCCGTCGCGGAAGTGGTCCTTGAGCTGCAGCAGGCCGGCCATCGCCGATCCGGCGGAGTTGCCCGCGAAGATCCCCTCCTCGCGCGCGATCCGCCGCGTCATCAGCGCCGCGTCCTTGTCGGTGACCTTCTCGAAATGATCGATGACCGAGAAGTCCACGTTCTTGGGCAGGAAGTCTTCGCCGATGCCCTCGGTGATGTAGGGGTAGATCTCGTTCTTGTCGAGGATGCCGGTGTCCTTGTATTTCTTCAGCACCGAGCCGTAGGTGTCGATGCCCCACACCTTGATCTTCGGGTTCTTCTCCTTGAGGTATCGCCCGACGCCGCTGATCGTGCCGCCGGTGCCGACGCCGACGACGAGGTGGGTGATCTTCCCCTCGGTCTGGTCCCAGATCTCGGGGCCGGTCTGCTCGTAGTGCGCGACCGAGTTCGACGGGTTGTCGTACTGGTTGGCCTTCCACGAGTTCGGCACTTCCTTCTCGAGGCGGGAGGACACGGAGTAGTAGGACCGCGGATCGTCGGGATCGACGTTGGTCGGGCAGACGATCACCTCGGCGCCGAAGGCCTTGAGCGCGTCCGCCTTCTCCTTCGACTGCTTGTCGGTGGTGGTGAAGACGCACTTGTAGCCCTTGACCACCGCCGCGATCGCCAGCCCCATGCCGGTATTGCCCGACGTGCCTTCGATGATCGTCCCCCCGGGCTTGAGCGCGCCGCTCCGCTCGGCATCCTCGATCATCTTCACCGCCATGCGGTCCTTGATCGAGTTGCCGGGATTGGTGGTCTCGATCTTCGCGTAGACGGTGCCCTTGATCTCCTTCGCGATCGAGTTGATCCGCACCATCGGCGTGTTGCCGATCGCCTCGAGGATGTTGTCGAAGACGCGTTTCTGACTCACGCTTAAAGAATACGCCGAACCGCGTGCTCGATCCCAGCTACTGGGGCGGCTGACGCATGCCGCGTTCGAAGGCGGCGACGTCGTCGAAGTACTTGCGGCTGATGCCGGCGAGGGCGGGATTGGTGAAGACCTCGGCGACCGGCTCGTCGATCGCGCGGACGATGACGGCCGCGACCTCGTCGGCGGTCTGCGACGGCGCGCCGCCGGCGCCGGATCGGATCGGCGGCGTGCCGTGGACGGCGTGCTGCGCGAATTCCGTCGAGACGAGACCCGGCATGACCAGCGTCACGTGGATGCCGGGATCGCTCGCCGCCAGGTCCATGCGCAGGTTCGCGGTGAGGCTGTTCAGCGCCGCCTTCGACGCGCTGTAGGCGGATCGGATCGACGCCATCGGGACGCGGCTGAGGAACGACGACACGTTGACGATCTGGCCGGCGCCGCGCTCGCGGAAGTGCGGCAGGATCGCCTGCATGCCGTAGAGCGCCGACTTCACGTTGACCGCGATCATCTGGTCGAGCTCGTCGTCGGTCACCTCGGCGGCGAGCTTCGACAGGCCGCGGCCGGCGTTGTTGATCCAGACGTCCACCGCGCCGAAGCGCTCGATGGCGCGATCGCGCAGGTGCTCCACGTCGGCGCGGACGGTGACGTCGGTGACCACCGGGAACGCGTTGGCGCCGAGCTCCGCGGCGAGCCGATCCAGCTCGTCGCCGCGGCGCGCCGCCAGCACGACGCGGTCGCCCCGCGCGGCCAGTTGTGTGGCCACAGCGGCGCCAATGCCGCTGCTGGCCCCGGTGATGACGACGGTCTTCGCCATGCGTTACTTCCCCGTTGTCAGGCGATACAGGAGAACCGCCGCGCGCTTGGTCTGGCTCGGCAGCGTCGCGAGATCGGCGATCTCGTCGGGCGAGTGGTCGTCGCGCCCCATCAGGCCGATTCCGTCGATGATGTTCGGCACCTGGTCCGAGATGAACGAGACGTCGGCGGCGCCGGCCCGATCGGGGCTGACCGCGGTGACCGGCCCCGCGCCGACGTCGCGGCTGGCGCGATCGTATTCCGCCAGCAGCTTCGCGTTCCCCTCGGTCGGCGGCAGCGATGGATAGCCGTCCGCGAAGGTGAGCGACGCCTCGGTGTGTCCGAGCGGCGCTTCCACCATCACCTGCTTCATCACGGTGCGCGCGTGCTCGAGCTGCTGCTTCGACAGCGTGCGCAGGTCGCCGATCGCGACGGCGTGCTCGGCGATCACGTTCGTTTTGCCCGAGGCCGCTCCCTTCGCCAGCACGTCGTCGAGGTCCAGGCTCGTGCCGCCGAGAATCAGGCTCGGGTTGAACGTCAGGTGCTCCTCCCCGGCGAGCTTCTGCCGGAAGCCGTCGATGATGCGCGCCAGCTCGTAGTTGGCGCCGTAGCCCATTTCCTCGCGGAAGATCTGCGACGAGTGGCCGGACTTCGCCCTGACCTCGAGCTTCCACGAGGAGGTGCCGCGGCGCGCCGTGACGGCGAACTTCGGATCGCCGGGCCCGTCCTCGAAGCCGAGCGCGTACTTCGCCCCCTTCGCCGCGTTGACCAGTGCCGCGCGGGCCAGCGCCTGCGGATCGCCGGCATCCTCTTCGTCGCCCGTCATGACGACGATGACGTTCATGGGGTCGAGGGCGCCGGCCTTCTTCAGCGCCTTGAGGGCGGCGATGATGATGACGTCGCCTCCCTTCATGTCGATGATCCCCGGGCCGCGCGCGAGCCGCTCGTCCATCACCTGGTATCGCTGGAAGACGCTGTCCTTCTCGAACACGGTGTCGAGGTGGCCGATCAGGATGATGCGCGGCCCGCTGCCGGGATGGTCGGCGATGAGATGTCCCGCGCGCTTGAACGGCGCGCCGTCCACCCACGACGTCTTGAACCCCAGCGCGTCGAACTCCTTGCGGAAGAGGTCCCCGACGGCGCGGACGCCGGCGAAGTTGTGCGTGCCGCTGTTGATCTCGACGGCCGTCTGGAGAAGCGTCAGGGCCTCGCCGTTGCCGGCATCGACCGCCGCGACGATCGCCCGTTCGGGTGCTGTGGAGAGTTGCATGGCGAGCGCCACTATGAGCAGAACGACCATCGCGCGCATATACGGTCGATCTTACCCCGCGTAGCATTGCACGAGATCGAGCCGCTCCATTCGGTCGCCTACTCGAGTTTCTTCACATACCGGATCGTCTCGATCTCGTACCCGGTCCGCTCGTAAATCCGGCGGGCCCGTTCGTTGCCCGCGAACACGTTGAGATGGAGCCTCGGGTAGCCGTTCCGGCGCGCCCAGTCCTCGGCGGCGCGCATGAGCGCCGCGCCGACCCCCTTGCCCTCCGCGGCCTCGGCGACGGCCACCATGCCGATGTGGCCGTCGGCCTGGCCGGTGAAGTAGTCGACCGCGGGCTCCAGGAAGGTGAAGCCGGCGGGACGGCCATCGAGCTCCGCGACGAGCAGCGTGCGCCTGTCCCGAGCGGCGTCGAGGGAGCCGTCGACGGAGCCGGCGAGGCGTCCCTCGAAGAAATCGTCGAGACAGCGCACCTCGCCGGCCACGATCTCGGCGGCCGAGCGCCAGGAGGGCGGCCCGAACGCGGCGAAGCGCCGGGCCGTGGCGATGACGAAGTCGCGATCGGCGGCGGTGCCTTCGCGAACGGCGATCATGATCGGCGGGTCTGAAGACCCGCCTTTACTTCTTCGCCGCGCCCGGCGGCGGGTTGTCGCTGTTGTAGATCGCGCGCGAGATCGCCCAGCCGGCGCCCTCCTTCTTCAGCACGACGATGTACTTGCCGACCTCGTCGACCATCGGCCCGCCCTTCATCGGCATCAGGTTCTGCTTGTAGGTGCCGATGTCGATGGCGTGATCCCCCGCCACGGTGGTCTCCGTGGAGGTGATCGTCATGCCGTGCACCATCCACTCCTTGGCCAGCCCCTTGTGGAAGGCTTCGATGGCCGCGCGCCCCTTCTGCGCCGGCGCGTTCGGCGGCATCTCGACGCCGTCGGCCGTGTAGAGTTTCGCCAGCCCCGCCGCGTCCTGCGCACTGACCGCCTTCTGATACGCCTCCCGCACCTTGGCGACGCCGGGATCCGCCTGGCGCGCCGCGACGCCGCTCACCGCCAGCGCTACCGCGCAGGCCACTGCCGCTGCCACTCTCATGAGTCCTCCTACTTGTCGATCAACTCGAAAGTCATCGTCGTCGTCGTGTTGTTCTGCATCGACACGGCGTTGCCGTCGGGCGACTGGCCGGTGATCGTCGAAGGCATCGTGCTCTTCATCGTGCTCTTGCGAATCCGCCCCTTGCCGACGTCGAAGAACATCTCCCCGTCACCGCGCGCGTCCTGCAGCTTCACCACCATGCCGCCGGGCCCGGGCGGCGGTGTGCTTTCCTGTTTCATCGTGATGGCGACGCCGATGCGGGCGGCGGCCGCGTCACCCGCGCCGTCGAGCGCCTTGAGCGTGAAGTCCACCGCCCCGGTGATCTTCCCGATCATCTCGTTGCCCATGGTCATCTGGCCCTTCCAGGTGTCGCCGGGCTTGACCGGAACCACCGGCAGCTTCGTGAAGCTCTGCTCGAGCGTGGCCTTGAGGGCATCGTCGCTGAGGCTCGTCTTCAGCGACTGGCCGATCGCGGCCGCCGACGGATCGGCGCCCAGCGACTTGACGATCTTGTCCATGATCCGCGTCGCGCCCTCGACCCGCCGCACGGTGCCGTCGGGCGCCTGGATCACGAGGATCGTCTCGCCGACCATCGCGCCGAGGACCTTCCCCATCGACTGCGCCATCGGGTTCGAGGTCGCCGGCGCCGGGGACGCGGTGTCGTAGACGAACTTGCCCATCGGCCCGTCCATCTCCATCCGCACCGAGTCGAAGGTTTGCTTCAGCGTCGCCGTGCCGTCCGGCGCGACGTCGTCGACGGCGATCTTCAGGGTCTGCGTCATCGTCTGCTGCACGGTGGCGTCGCCGCGGCCCGGCATCCCCGACACCTGGCTGTTGGTGAGAATCACCATGCGGTACGAGAGCGTCTCACCCTTGTTCCAGTGGTAGCGGAGCGTGACGTTCTGCGCATAGAGCGGCGCCGCGACGGCAGCCAGGGCGAGCAGGCAGATGATGCGAGTGTAGATGCGTGACACGTGATTCAGCCTCCGGGCCTCGTTCAGCGCCTGCCTCCCGGCGTGCGCGTGATCATGAAAATGCTGCACAGCACGAGGACGCCGCCGAGCGCCGCGCTGACCGTCACCCTCTCGTGCAGGAACGCCGCGCCGAGCAGCACGGCAATCAGCGGCTCGACCAGCGCCATCGACAGCAGCGCGGCTGCCGACATGCGCTCCAGCAGCCAGTAGTTCAGCCACGTCGCCCCCACCGAACCGGCCAGCGCGAGGTAGAGCAGGCACGCGGCGGCCAGTGGTGTCCAGTGTAAGCCGAACGGGTTGCCTTCGCGTGCCGCGGCGAAGGCCAGCATCGGCCCGACCGCGCACAGCATCTGGCCGCACGTCAGCACCTCCGGCTTGAGCCTGAGATCGCGGTGGCGCTTGACGAACACGTAGGCGAAGCCGACGCAGGCGGCGCCGAGGGTCACCGCCGCGCACCCCAGCAGCGCCTGCCGCCCGGCGAGATGGAGTTGATCGGCGGAGATGAGGACGACGCCGGCGATGCCGATGGCGATCGCGGCGAGCGCCCTGAACGTGAACGGCTCGTCCTCGAGCAGGAAGTGGCCGAAGACCAGCCCGAAGGCCGGCGTCACCGCCTGCAGCACCGCGGTCATGCCCGAGGGGATGAACTGCGCGCCCCAGAACAGGAGTGCGTAGTTCAGGCCAAGCAGGACCAGGCCGGCAACGGCAATGACGTACCACTCGCGCGCGCGGCGCGGCAGCCGCACGCCGCGCAGGAGCAGGATGGGAAGGAAGACGGCGATCGCGACCAGCAGCCGGATCGCCGCGAAGCTGACCGGCGGCAGGTCACGCAGCCCGAGCTTGATGAACAGCCAGACGCTGCTCCAGATCAGGCACGTCACCCACCACAGACTGAGGACCCTCACGCTGTCGGTGTCAATGCCAAATGGCGAATGCTAAATGCCGAAAATGCAGAATGCAGAATGCCAGATGCACCAGGCTTCTTTCGGCATTCGGCATTCAGCATTTGCCATTGACACGTTTCAGCGCTGCTGCGTCGTCGTGGTCGTCGCAGGCCGGCGGCCGGCGTCGAGGTCGTTCCAGTTCAGGATCGTGTTGAAGCCGAGGAAGAAATTCCCCTGCGTCTGCCAGCGCCAGTAGGGGCGGTTGGCGAACATCACGACGTGCCCCTTCCCCACCGGCGCGTCGACGACGACGGCGCGGCCGGCGAGCGCCTGGCCGCCGACGAGCACGCCCGACAGCAGCATGTCGTTCGGATCCGTCGGAAACGTGATCAGCGCGCGAGGGGCGGTGACCGCGCCGCCGCCACCGCGGCCGCCGAATCCGCCACCACCGCCCGCGCCGCGGCCGCCGCCGCGACCGCCGCGGCCGGCGTTCTCCGCCGCCGGCGGCGTTCCGGCCATCGACGGCGCGCCCCCTTCGAGCGTGGTCAGCTTCGGCGGGACGGACTGCGGCTGCATGTTGAAGTTGCCCGGGCCGCCGTCCACGCCTGCGCCGCCGCGGCCGCCGCCGCCACGGCCGAAGCCGCCGCCGCCGACCGCGAGCACGGGCGCCTGGTTGAAGTAGACCGCGAGGGCGTTCTGGTCGTAGCCGTAGACGACCGGGCTGGTCTTGTCGGCGATCACCGCCTTCAGCACCGATCCGCGGACATAGAGGCCTTCGCCCTGCTCGATGGTCACTCCCGGCGTCATGTTGAACTCGGGGAAGATCGTCGACGTGCCTCCCTCGGTGATCAGCACGCCGCCTTCGTTGACGAACTTGTAGAGCTCCTGCAGCCCGTCGTAGCCGAGGCCGCCGCGCATGTCATCGGTCGAATCCTGGATGCCGAGGTGCGGCATGTCGTCGCTTTTCTTGTAGGGACGCGCCTCGGCCCCCTGCACGCCGCCGTAGACCAGGCCGCTGCCGCCGCCGCCGGCGTGCGGAAAGACGATCACGTCGTATTTCGAGCGCAGGTTCCCCTGCCGCACCAGGTTGTCGCCGAAGTAGGTGTAGGGCACCTTGAACTTGTCGAACGCCATCCGCACCCAGCCTTCGTCCTGCGTGCTCGTCCAGGTATGGATGTAGCCGACGCGCGGAACGTCGAGGTCGTGGGTCGGCACGGTTGGCGCTGAAGCCACCGCGTACGCCGTCAGCCCCAGTTCCTTGATCGACGGCTCGAGCGCCGCGCGATCGGCGTTCGCGATGACGAAGCTGCCGGCCGGGAACTTGTGGCCGGCCGCTTCGAACGGCTGCTCGGCCGCCGCCATCTTGACGCCGGCATGAGTGAACCGGAACGTCACCAGCGTGTTGTCGGTCGTGTTGTCGACGAGGACCACCGGACCGCTGCCGGTGATGCTGCCGGGAATCGCAATGTCCGCGCTCGCCAGCGTCATCGGCTGCGTCAGGATCGACTTGTCGGCCACCGCCGTCGCCTTGACGTTGCGCAGCAGCGGAATCGACCAGCCGGTGTCGTCGTAGGGACGCGGGTTGTCGGGCGAATAGAACTGGACCCCGAGCAGCGTCTCGACGATCGCGCCGTAGGGCTGATCGAGCCGGACGACGTAGTCGCCGGCGGCGACCTGGAGATTGCCGACGGTGAACGCGGCGTTGGCGGTATGGACCTCGGCCCCTTCGCGCCGGATCAGGTTCATCAGCTCCGCGGCCTCGACGCGGCGGCGCTGCGCCGCCGGCACGACGTAGGCAAACGGGGCCTTCGTCTGGCCGCGCTCGATGGTGTGCTTGTTCTTCAGGTAGTAATTCTCGAGGAACGTCTCCTTGTTCTTCGCGACGTTGTTCATCGAGATCAGGATCGCGCTCTGCTGCATGTTCACGTTGGCGCGCGGCCCCCACATGATGTCGTTCGGCGTCGGGTTGGGGCGGTACCACTCGCGGCTCTGGTTCGGCGAGACGGCGTAGTTCTGCCCGCTGAACGACTGCGTCTCGTAGAACCGCCCGATCGAGTTGTGGGTGACGCCGATCCAGAACATGTAGTTCGGCACCCAGCCGTCGTAGTAGTTGTAGGTCCACACGCCGGGCACGCCGCGCTTCACCATCTCCATCATCTCGTTCTGCGCCAGCAGCCACCACTCGTTGACCTGGATGGGATCGACGACGGTGTTGTAGGGGCCGGTGCCGGTGGAGACGTAGAGCAGCGTGACCGACTCGTGCAGGTCGTGGAACACCGTCGGGTGCCAGGTCAGGAAGCTCTTGAGGATGTTCTGCGTCAGCTTCAGGCCGACGCCGATGCCGTCACGGTTGTTGTCGTGCTGCACGTACTGGCCCCAGTAGACCAGGCCCGGCTGCGGCTTGCCCGGGTTCTTCAGGCTCCAGCGGAAGTTGTCCACCGCCTTCTCGCGGCCGTCCACCTCGGTCGAGGGCGTGAGCACGACGATCGAGTTGTTGCGGATCGTCTGGATGAACTGCGATTCTTCGACCGCGAGGCGGAACGCCAGCTCGATCAGCATCTCGGGGCTGCCGGTCTCCGGCGTGTGGATGCTGCCGGTGGCGTAGTAGATCGGCTTGCCCGTGGCGATCAGCTGTTTCGCTTCCGCTTCCTGCAGCTTGCGCGGGTCGGTGAGCTTCGCGGTGATCTCCCTGTATTTATCCAGCTGCTTGATCGTCGCCTCGTCGGAGATCGCGAGCGCGACCATCTCGCGCCCCTCTTCAGACTTGCCGATGCGGAACAGCTTCACCCGCGGCGACGCCTTCTCCAGCGCCTCGTAGTACTTGACGATCTCTTCGTGGTAGGTGAGGTGGCCCGGCTCGCCGGGAACGTAGCCGAAGAACTTCAGCGGCGACGGCACCGTGGCCGACGCCGGCATGTGATCGACGAGCTCGGTGATGATGCGGGGATCGGGCGTCGCTTTCTTGATCCGCGCCGTGTAGTCCTCGTCCAGTTTCTGCGGCGTCGCGGTCGTCCGCGGCCCCTGCGCGGAGACCGGCGCCGCGACGACCGCAAACGCCAGCGCCAGCGCGCAGACGAAACCCGTGGTTCTCATGCCATCCTCCTCCGGAATCACGGAGGAGTATACACGTCACTCCCTTGCACCATCCGGCCGGGCGGCGTCGGCGTCAGGCGCGAGCCGCCGATACTTTTGAAGGGCCGTCCTCGACCGTGACCGAGCCGGATCGGCCTCCCGACAGCTCGAATCGGATGCGCACCGCTTCGCCCCCCGGCGGGTTGAACACCAGGCCGCCATGGTGAAACAGGTTGCGCTCGGTGCCGCCGCTGCGCGTGATCGTGAGCACGCCCCGCGCGTTCTTCGCGACGGTGAGCCGCTCGGTCGATCCCGGCCCGAATACGTACTCGCCCACGATGGCCGCCTGTTCCGCATCGGTGAGCGGCACGTCGGGGTAGCGCGGGTCCGCGTCGCCGAGTGACTCGAGGTACTTGAGTACCTCGGCTGCCGCCGTTCCACCGGCTCGCGCGTGCGCCATCATCGTCAGCCCATGCGGACCGCGCATCCGTTGCAGTCCGGGGGACGCCGCGATCATCTGCTTCACGATGTCGAGCTGCCCCATCATCACCGCGGTGAAGATCGTCGGCCGCGCGCCGTTGGCGATCAGGTATTCGGCGATCGGCCGGTTGCCTACGTGCGACGCCGCGTCGATCGGCGTCTCCCAGTCGCCGTAGCCCCAGTCCCAGGACGCGCGCGCCAGCGCCGGCCGCGCCGACACCAGCTCCTTCACGCGCGCCAGGTTGCCATGGGAGACAGCGACCATCTCTTTGACGACGTCCGGTTCGTGCGCCGGGAACGACGCCGACGGCGACGCCGGCGCTGACGAGGCTGGTGGTGACTGCGTGGCCCGCCGAAGCCCTGGCGAAGGCGGCCGAAATGCGAATGGGACGGTGGGGACCAGGCCGAGAAACCCGCGACGGGAGATCGATTCGAACATCAGAGCCTCCTGATGCCCGGAATCTACGCACGGCGGCGCCGCGGGTGAAGCCATCACGATGTGAGCAGGATGTGAGCCGGGAAGATCTTCCGCCTAAAGGCGGAAGCCACAGTGACCCGACATGTGGCTTCCGGCTTTAGCCGGAAGTCAGCTGCGGCAGACAGGTGGCTTCCGCCTTTAGGCGGAAGAGACAGCTGGCGGACTATCCCCGGATCCGGGCGCTGACGGCCTTCGCGATCAGGTCGGCGATCTCCGACTGTGCGGGCAGGTCCATCGACGGCCGGTCGATCGTCGTCGCCCACACGTGCGTCTGGTCGCTGACGCGGATCAGGTGGGCGACGATCCGCATCTGGTGCTCGTCGCGCTTCATCTGGCCGAGGACCAGGTACTGCGCGCCGAGCGCGTCCCCCATGGCTTTCATGTCCGCGGGACGGAAGCTGAGGGTCAGGCCGGAGGCGTTCCCGATCACCCGCAGGCTGCTCGACTCGGCCAGCCTGGCCACCGTCGCATCCGAGACACCTTTCGCCACCCGATCGAGATCGGGCACGCCGGTTTCGTTCCGGAACGGAACGACGACTACCTTGGGGGTGCTGTGCGCGCCGGGCAGCCACGCCCAGAGCCCGACGCCGGCTGCGACCAGCAGGGCCGCGACCGAGGCGATCAGGAAGGTCCGCCTCGACTTCCGCCTAAAGGCGGAAGCCACATGTTTCCGCTCGCCAAAGCCGGAAGCCACATGTTGGTGATCCGTGCCTTCCGCCGTCGTCCCCGTGCCTTCCGCCGTCGTCCCCGTGGTTTCGGCCGTCGTCCCCGTGGCTTCCGCCTTCAGGCGGAAGGAACGACTAGAGCGATTTCAGGTATTCGACGAGATCAGCCTTCTGCTCCGCGCTCAATCCCAGCGCGAGCGCCCGGTCGTAGTGATTCA
>Ga0207648_10006751_pt1 | contig 11382 bp, 7 predicted proteins | sample KBSMisM32_FD_184310 | JGI IMG/M metagenome (GOLD analysis project Ga0207648, IMG submission 184310) | Miscanthus rhizosphere microbial communities from Kellogg Biological Station, Michigan, USA - KBS Miscanthus M3-2 (SPAdes) (version 2) | ecosystem: Host-associated > Plants > Roots > Rhizosphere... | reverse complement strand
CAAAGTCGAAGACTACATGGCGCAACGCGGCATCAAGTATGACGTCGTTACGCATGAGCATTCGCGCAACAGCATCGAAACCGCGCACCTGGCGCATGTTCCAGGGGATCGGTTGGCAAAATCGGTGGTTCTGGAAGATGACGACGGTTTCGTGATGGCCGTTCTGCCGTCGACCTGCCACATCAAGCTCGGAAGGTTGAGCCGGCAGCTTGATCGGAAACTTCGTCTGGCGTCCGAGAGCGATCTACCCGCCCTTTTCGGGGACTGTGAGTTGGGGGCCATCCCAGCGGTCGGGCCGGCGTACGGGATGCTGACGGTCATCGACAAAAACCTCGGCGCGCAACCCGAGATCTATTTCGAGGCCGGCGACCACGAAGAATTGATCCACATGAAGCAGGAAGAGTTCACGGTCCTCATGCACGATGCCGTTGACGGAGGGTTCGCCGCACGCCGGTGACCAGCGGCAACGAAGGACGCCCGAGATGCGAGGACTGCCGTGGCGGCCGAAACCGGGTTCTGGCTCGAAACCCCGGAGGTCCTGCGGCTGTTCCCTACGTTCGTATGGAAATGCCAATTGCGCCCGGAGGTACACCGACGGGTCAATGCAACGATTCTCACCCGAGTGCATGAGATGCGGCGCGGCCTGCAGGCACTCGGTCGCGGCGAAGCGTGGCAATCGGGTCACGGGCTACACCGGCTCGAGGATTTCGGCGCATTGGTGTCTTGTATCGATGCGGCGGTGGCTGCAGTGCTGGCCCACCTGCGCGTCGGCAATCGCGACGTCTCGATCACGGGCTGTTGGGCGAATATCAACGCACCGGATGCGGCACACCGGACGCACGCGCATCCGAATAATTTCTTGAGCGGCGTCTATTACGTCCAGGTGCAGGACGGCGCCGATAGCATCAATTTCCACGACCCGAGGGCGCAAACGGCCATCATCCGCCCGGCAGTGACTGAGCTGACCGCCTACAACACCGATCAGGTGGTACTGACAGTCAATACGGGAACGCTAATCGTCTTCCCCGCTTGGCTGCCGCACTCGGTGGACACCAATCAAAGCGAGCTGCCGAGAATCAGCATCGGCTTTAACGTCATGTTCGCCGAATTCGCCAAGACCATGGGCCAACCGCTGTGGGGTGAGCAGTGAAGTTCGACCTCCCAGGCATTTCCTGCCGTCACCCATCCCGCTTTCAAGGCTGAACCTGGTACGGGGGCAGGGTGGAAAGCCGCGTATCGTCCACCGCGCCGCCCAAGGTGAAGTGATACAGGCTTTGCCAGGAATGATCGCCAATCCCCAGCAGCGCGTGCATTTCGTCATCGAAGAAACAACCGATCCCGGTCGCGCGCGTGCCGGCTGCTTCGGCCTCGAGATACAGGACGTGTCCGAGCATCCCGCACTCCCAGAAAAGGCGACGGTAAAGCCAAGGCTCGTGCGAGGCGACTTCGAACCTGGCAACCATGGCTAGCGCAAAACAGGAATCCGCGCCGATGTCCTGGTGGCAGCAGATAAGCTTGGCCGCATCGCGCAAATCGTAAGGCAGCAACAGGTACAACGGCAGATGGTCCGGTCCGATCTTCTGCCACAGCCATTCGGGACGCATCGATCGCTTTAGATCAGGGAGTGCCGGCGCATCCCGAACGAACATGTACAGGCCGCGCTCCAGGCCATCCACGCGATGCACCATCAACGCAGGATGCACGAGGGAAGAGGACGGCAGCGCATTCCAGGGCGGCGTATTACAGCGCGCCAGCAGGCACTCGAGCATGTTGAAGAAGGCAGCGGTAGAGATGCGTGTCACACCGTCGAACTCCACGGCGCTGCGGCGTTGTCGTGCAATCGTGGCAAAGCTGAGGTCGAGGGCGGGCGCGACTGGCGATGGGAGGGGCAACGGTCCCGGCCCGGGTCCTTTCGAGGTGGAAGGCTTGTAAGTGGCGAGCGCAACCGAATCGATGTCCGGCCACTGCACATGCGCCTGGCTCAACGGGTTGGCGCGGCCGTGCCAAGTCGCGTTGTGCAGAGGCTCTAGCAGCCGCACAGGATCGGGCTGTCCATCCGAAATGCCAATCCACAGCAGGATATCCGGCGTTTCCGTTTCGGCGGATGCAAAATCAACGACGCGATCGAGCCCGAGCAAGGCCGCCACGACGTCGTCCGCAGCGGACAGGACCAGTCGACTCTGCCAGCCAAGGGCCGCCGCGGCGTAGCTCACCGCGGCAATGGCGTGGCCACAATCATGCTGGCAGTAGCGCCAACCACGCATGCCGTATTTCCAGGCCTCACGCCAGTGGATCGAACTGATGCCAATCAGAATCCCGTTGCCCGAGAATGCTTCGTTCCATCGCGGATCGTCGACTGCGGCACGCCGCTCGAGCACGTGATCGCAGCTCCGGTAGTGGTAGACACCGGCGGTCAAGCCGGGGATTCGCGGGCACAGGAGATAACCCTCGGTCGGATGTAGATTTCCGCTCGAAGGGTTGCAGCGCAGCGCCCAGCGCGTGCCGCGATAGGATTTCCACGCGGAGAGGCCGAGCGAAAGCTCGAACAGAATCGCCAGACTGTCGACGTCGAAGGTGCGTGTAGACGGAAGCACACCACAGCGCACGTCGTTGTAGCGTGTACGCAGGGAGTCCGCTAGCAGGCGCAGCTTGATCTGCACCGCCCCTTGAAATTCCCGGAAGGGGTTTGGCTGGTTGGCCCAGTCGAGCCCACCCGGGGCAGGAGCATAGTGATCGACACGGTGCTTGCTGCGCTGGTGATATTCGAAATGGGGTTTGCTCGAGCCGGTCATGCTTCATGCTGCCATGCCTATGACGATTCCGGTCGAAACGCTTGATTGACGGCCAACGCGGGGCGCAATTGGCGTCGCCCCGCTGCGAGGACGGAGACGCCCGAAACACCCAAACCGAGAGTGGACATCCGGCCAATGGCGGGCGTAGCATGGGTGCACAATTCGACGACGCAGGGAGCCTCTCATCGGTGAATCGAAAGGAGTGAACCATGTGCTACGAATATAGCGATTGGGCGTGGAAGGCGCGCGTTGCAGAACTGGCGAAGAAGGTGCGGGAGGTCGAGTCGCAAAGGCCGGCGCGAACCGAGCGGCAACCCGAGCCGGCAGCGGAGACGCCTCCGAAAGAGCGGGACACAGTCCCCGCCTAGGGTACTCAGCCTTATTCCGGCTCCGAGTCTTGCTGCGATATCCGAACCCGCGCCGCTCGCGCTCCTTGCTGTTGCTCTCGCCGGACTCGGCTTAGCACGACGGCGCGCCGTCTAGATTACGCCTCGCACCACAACGAACGGCTCACTTCGGTGGGCCGTTTGCTTTTGCGACTGGTAGTCGCGCGCTACCGTCTAGCCGTTGCCGTAACCGCACAGCCTTTAGGAGCAAGTGTCTCGGTAAAGTCTGCCTTCACTAAGTGTGAACGCCCGAAACGGGTCGATAGCAACATCGAATGGGCAGCTGATGGCGCCTTCGTTGTACGACGGCTCTTGGCCGGACGTTTTTCACTTTCGGGAATGTCTTGAGCGAATTGACGATCTGTCTGCATCTCGTTCCCCCGAGCGAGTCTGCACGATGCATGGACACCGCCTGAGCATGTACACCGTAGTGCAACGAAGGGGCTCGAAAAATGGCCACGAAGATCAAACACGTAGTCGTTCTGATGCTCGAGAACCGATCATTCGATCACATGCTCGGCTACTTGAAGACCGACCAATATCCCATCAATGGGCTAACCGGCCACGAGACCAACCCGGTCAACCTCGAGCCTGGAGCGAAGGAGATCGGTGTCCAACCCGATGCGACGGACATACTGGTTCATGACCCGGGGCACGAGTTCAGCGACGTGAACGTTCAGGTGTTCGAGAACCCCTTGGGACCTCCACCAGTTGAGCAGCCGAATCGAGGCTTTGTCTTCAGCTACGGTCAGCAGCCACATGTCACGCCGGAGATCGCGCCTCAGATCATGAGTTGCTTCTCGGCGGCCAATCTGCCGGTATTAAGCGCCCTGGCACAGGAATTCGCGATCTGCGATCACTGGTACTCATCTATGCCGGGTCCGACATGGCCGAACCGATTCTTTGCCCATTGCGCAACCTCAAAAGGAGGTATCACAAACGGCGGGGCGGCGAACTACGACATGCCGACCGTGTTCGAGCAGCTGACGGCCAAGGGTCTGACATGGAAGGTCTACTTCCATGATTTCGTCCACGCCCTACAGCTTACCCGTTTGAATAGCCCCGACAACGTCGTGAACTTCGTCAAGTTCAGCACGTTTGCACAGGACGCCAGGAAGGGGCGGTTGCCGAACTATTCGTTTATCGAGCCGCGGTACTACACCGGACTTGCCGCAGCAAACGACCAGCATCCGCCGCACGGCGTCGCGCGCGGCGAAGTATTGATTGCCAGCGTCTACAAGGCGTTGCAAGCGTCGAACACCTGGCCCGAATCCCTGCTGGTAATCGTATATGACGAACATGGGGGAACGTACGACCATGTCATGCCGCCGGCGGCGACTCCTCCCGACGAGCATACGTCGCAATTTGGATTCGATCGCTACGGTGTGCGGGTCCCGGCCGTGCTCGTCTCGCCCCTCATACCCAAGGGCACGATAGTGTCGCAGCCGCTCGACCACACCTCGATCATTGCAAGCCTGCGCGAGAACTTCGATCTCGACGGCCCACTGACGCACCGAGATCGTGACGCCAGCTCGTTTATGGGAGCACTTGACCTTGCGACCGCGCGCACGCCTACGCAGCAAGTCGAATCCGCACTCCGCGCCAACAGCCCCGTTCCGCCGCCAGCCAAGCGTCTGAAGGCGCTCGCAGGAGAGCGCTACCTCGTTTCAAGCACCCTATCCGAGCTGCAGCGTGCCATGGTCGATGCCACACGACGCATTACCGGTGCAGCACCCACGCCACTCAGGGCCGGAAAGCCGATTGTCGCGGTCGATTCGGAGCGCGCAGCAGGACAGTACGTCGAGCTCGCGATCGACGCCTATTTGGCGAGACAACGGTCGCAGGCCTCGGGGCGACGCACGTCTGGGTCGCGCCGGTAGTCGAATCCTGTCACGTACGCCCGCGAGATTGACCAGCGAGCGGGGTGCAGGAAATACTGCGCCCATGGTACCCGGATCGCGCCCGCGCCGCCCGTCGTCCCTCCCCGGGCGGTCGAGTCAGGGTGCCGTCGTCGAGGCAAGTTCGGCGAGCGCCGAGGCGATCTGCGATGGATAAAGCCGGTTTCGTCTTGACGTTCCTGTTCACGGACATCGAGGGTAGTACGCGACTGTGGGAACAGGAACCGATGCGCATGCAGCGGGCGCTGGCCGCGCATGATCACGTCGGGCGTGCCGCCGTGGAAAAACACGGCGGCCACATCGTGAAGATGACCGGCGACGGCATGTGCGCCATCTTCGACGACCCGCTGCACGCCATCGAGGCGACGCTCGACTTCCAGCAGGCGGTCGCCGACGAAACGCACACCGAAGGTCTCGAGCTGCGCGCGCGCTGCGGTATCCACGTGGGCCTAGCACAGCGCCGCGACGAAGACTACTTCGGCAGTACGGTAAACCGTGCAGCGCGAATCATGAGCGCCGCCCACGGCGGACAGGTGCTGCTGTCCCAGGCGGCTGTCGATCTCGTGCGCGACCGGCTGCCCGATTTGATCTCGGTGCGAGACCTCGGCTCGGTTCGACTGAGAGACCTCGCAAGCCCCGAGCGCCTGTACCAGTTGCAGCATCGCTCGCTGCGCGACAACTTCCCCGCGCTGCGCTCGCTGGAGCTCACCCCGAACAACCTGCCGCAGCAGGCAACCTCGTTCGTAGGGCGCGAGCGCGAACTCGACGAGGTGACGAAGGCGCTGACGGGAGCGCGGCTGTTCACGCTCGTGGGCGCAGGGGGCATCGGCAAGACTCGGCTCTCGCTGCAACTTGCCGCCAACGTGCTCGACGACTACGCGGACGGTGTGTGGTTCGTCGAACTCGCGCCAATCGCGGACCATCGCGCGGTGACGCACGCAGTCGCGAAGGTACTGGGCGTCGCGGAGGAACCGGGCCGTCCCCTCGTCGACGTCATCTTGCAATGGGCTTCCGACAAGCGATTGCTCCTCGTGCTCGACAATTGCGAACATTTGGTCGGCGCCTGCGCCGCATTGGCCGAGCAATTGCTGCGTGGGACGGCCGGGGTGAAGTTGCTGGCCTCGAGTCGCGAGCCGTTGCGGATCCCCGGTGAGGTCGTATACCCGGTACCGACGCTCGGGGTACCCGAGTCGGACAAGCCCGACGCCGATACCACTTATTCGCGATATCCGGCCGTGCGCTTGTTCGCCGAACGCGCCAGTGCGGTGCTGCCGTCGTTCCAACTCCACGCGCGGAATGGTGGCACGATAGCCGACATCTGCCGCCACCTCGACGGCATTCCGCTCGCGATCGAACTTGCCGCGGCGCGCGTTCGTGCAATACCGCTCGAAGGGATCGCGGCGCGCCTGGATGACCGCTTCCGCCTGCTGTCCACTGGAAACCGCGCCGCGCTCCCGCGACAGCAAACGCTGCGCGCGCTGATCGACTGGAGCCACGACCTCCTCTCGGCTCAGGAACGAGCGGTTTTCCGCCGGCTGTCAGTATTCAAGGGCGGCTGGACAATCGAAGAGGCGGAGGCGGTCTGCTCGGGGGGATGTGTCGAGGGCGGCGACGTGCTCGAGCTTCTCGCCGGCCTCGTCGACAAGTCGCTCGTTGCGGTCGACCTCGACAGCGGGCGATATCGGCTGCTGGAAACGATTCGGCAGTACGCGATGGAGAAGCTCGAGGGGTCTGGAGAAGAGAATGCCGTCCGCGAATGCCATCTAAATTTCTATCTCGCGTTTTCGGAGGCCGCCGAATCGCACCAGAACGGCCCTGACCAACCTGTCTGGCGGGGCCGGCTGGACTTCGAGCAGGAAAATCTTCTCTCTGCTCATGCATTCTGCGGCCGCTCGGCCGATGCGGGCGCGAAAGGCCTCCGGCTCGCAAATGCGATGCGGACGTACTGGTTCAGAAGCGGCTTGCTTCCGATGGGCAAGCGCGTCATGACGGAGGCGCTCCTCCATCCCGGGGCGCAGACACGTGACAAGCACCGCTGCATCGCTCTCTCCGCGGCCGGACTGTTCTGCTCGTTTGCTGGCGAGTACGACGAAGCGACGCGTTTCCTGGAGGAAAGCCTCGCGATCGCGCGCGAGCTCGGCGACTGCGAGCAGATCATCGCAACGCTGGAGTCGCTGGCCTTCGCGGAATTTGGGCGTGGGTGCTTCGAGGCTGCCCGCGGCCACGCCGAGGAGGCGCTTGCGCTCGCCCGCGAGTCCGGGGACCAGCGAAAGCTCGCCGAGGCGTTGAATGCGGTTGCGCAGATGCACCGCGCCGACGGCGATGTCGCCGCAGCCGAGCCGCTGTACGACGAGGCCGTCGCGCTTGGCCGGCGGCTGGACGACATGGAGCTGGTGGCGATCGGTCTGCTCAACTTGGCGATGATCTACATCGCGCGCCGGGCGCACCGCGACGCCGGAAAAGCGCTTCAGGAAATCATCGCCATCGCGCGCCAGACGCGGTCGATGCCCATCGGCCAGAGTGCGCTCGAAGTCGCGTCGGGCCTCGCCGCCAGCCTCGGCGACCCGGCACTCGCGCTTCGCTTCTTCGGGGCCGCGGAAGCGCACACGCGCGACACCGGCATCGTGCGCGACCCCGCGGATGATGCCTTCCTACGGCCACTCATCCAATCCGCCCGCTATTCGCAGGGCACGGATGCCGCGGCTTGCGACGAGCGGGATGGACGGGAAGCGGGCTATGAAGCCGTACTCGACGAAGTCGATGCCTGGCTGATACGGAATCGCTGACGCCAGAGGCAGGACATCCCCAGCCACTGACAAAGGGTGGGCACCCGCATGAACGGTTCGCTTCATTTTGGCCACACGAATGGGTCGTAGGCCACCGGGGGCGCGCCGGGACTTCTTTGCTTCACATGGATCGTGTACCCGTACTTAACGTTCGGGTCTGCGTCCTGTCCCACATTGCAGACCACTATGCGGGCGTTTTGTGCGGGGCATTTCACAACGCTAGCGGCTGCGTCATTCTTAAACGTGATGGGTGGCTCGACGTACTCCCACCCTTCGGGAAGCCAGAGATGGAAGACGCCACCGCGGTTCACCCGAATGTACTCGGCCACCCACTGCGGCTGGCTCGGATCAACCGGCACATAGCAACTGGTGGGGCAGTCGAAGGGTTTTTGGTCGCGCTTGTCTGGCGGCAGGAACTTCGCCGGGCTCGTCTGGCAGCCCGTGAGCAGTAGTGTGTTGGCGGCGATTGCGACGGCGAGCAAGCGAGTAAGCATGGAGTTCTCCCTGGTTTTGTTGCATCAAAGTGTGCGAACGAACCGGCCCCAGGCGCACAGCGAGACTTGGTTGCGACAATCCGCATCCTTGTGCACGCGCCGAGCGTAGCACGCGTCGACGCGACCGAGTCCAAGTCGAGATGAGGGGCGTATGGGCGTCATGGGGGCTCGTTGCCCCAGGTGCGGGTAATCCGCGAGCGTTGGTGCGTCCAAATCTCGCGTTTTGGCGCTTGGGGGTGCAAACAACGCCCTGATAGCGGCGGAGTAAGGCCGACAGACCGCTCACAAAGCGGCGCTGCCTGCGTTCGTACTCGATGCTGGACGGAAGCGGAGATCGAGGAATCGATCGTTGATTGGGCGGGCCCGCTCCCCCTGTCGTGGGCGAGGAGATCGCGCACCAGCGACGCGTCGGCAATGAAGGCGATTACCCCTTTCATGTCGTCCCTGCGGACCCAGCGGCCAGGCTGAACGGGTGCAACGAGAGAATCGGTCCGTAAGGGGCGCTTAACGGAAAATGCCGCGGCTACATCGACCGGCACCCGCTGGCCGGAAGCGGACGTTCATCGCTGTCCCAACCATTTTCGGGAATGATCTTGAATGATTTGACTCCGACAATCGGTGTACTCACCCGAACGTCAAGCACGGCCGACTCGCGCTGCTGCGGCGGATCGCCGAACGTAGGTTCAAATCCACTGGAATCCGTGGCTCACGACTGGCTAGATCGGCGACGGGTCTGCGACCAGATAGAGCGCTAGGGCGGGATTCGAACCCGCTCAGCCATAAGGTCACTGAGGGTTTTCTAGAGGGAAACCGGTCCGCTGGAGTTGGCTGAAATGGGCTGATTTGGCCGCAGATTTGTCCGCAATCGCTAGGCTAGCTCACCTGTGCGATATTCTCGCGATGGCTCTTATCGCGGCAGTTCTGCTCACCGCCTCAGTTGGGTCAAGCATCGATGTCTACTTCCGGCCACCGCTTGCCGATCAACGGGTCAAGTCAGTCGGCGGCGTTTCGAATCCACGCCGCAGTGAGGGCGCCTTGGTGTAACTTCGACTGCCGCGTTTCCGCCTCCAACGCGTGAGCATACCCCCGCAATAATTCGGCTGTGTGCCAGCGCTGGACCCTATTCTCAGCTTGCTTTAGCCGTTCAAGCTCTGCACTCCGCGTTGCGTCGCGAGCCCGCCGACGTACAGCGTTTTCCTCCCACGCGCGCGTAGAGTCGGCCGCAGTGCGCAGCGACGCTTTACGGCGTACATCGCTGTTGCGCACGGCTTGAGCATCGTGTTACGCCGACGCCACATTGTCTTGGAGCACGGCCAATCATTGCAGAAGTACGGATGCGACTAAAACGGCCGCGAGGGCGACAAGCGCGACGGCCGCTGCCTTGGGCACTAGAACGTGGTATTTGCCTGGCACCTGACGGCCCACGATAGTCCCTAGCGTGATCCATCCTAAACCTACGAGTACGAGGAGAATTGAAAAGCCCGTTAGATAGCTCGTGAGACTTGGATCGTCAAGCGGAATGATAGCGAACGCAAAGACCAAGACCTTTGGGTTCAGCAGCGTCGTGACGAACACGTGCCTTGGTATCACTGTAGTCCTGTCTACATCCACGCCGCGGCGCCAGAGCTTCGCGGCGAGACCCGTAAGATAGAGCCCTGCGAAAAGGACGAGCCATTGACGCGCGTACGGTGTGCCCGCGATCCACGGCGCCAGCACGAAACCCGCTGTGAGAATGCCCAGGTTGTAGCCTGCGAACTCTGCGACCAGTAGACGCAGCGAACGGCTGATGCCGACGGTCGCGCCGGACGTAAAAAGGAGGGTGTTTGTTGGACCGGGCGTAATGAGGACCGTCAACACTGCAAGCACGAAGAGCAGTGGATTTGTCATGATAGGCTAAGCGCCTTTTAGTACCAGTCGGAATTGTGCACATTCGATTACTTGAGCTCGGCCCGTTCAGTACCGGTATATCGCCACACTTATATTTTGGGCTGTGCGGACACCAGCGAGAAGAACAAGTGCACGTTCAGATCCGCGGGTGAAGCACCCGTTAAATACTCTACTTTGACTTAGGGTTCGATGCCCGCCAACTCATAGCTACAAGGGCAGTTCGATCATCCAGGTCAGCACCAAGGCCTGGTACGCAGACTGGAACGTGCCGACATCCGCGATTTTCGCTGGCACGATCTGCGGCACACCTGGGCGAGCCGGCACGTGCAAAACGGCACGCCGCTCTTCGCGTTGCAGGAACTCGGGGGTTGGGAATCAGCGGAGATGGTGCGGCGCTACGCGCATCTCGTCGCGGATCACCTAGCGCCGTATGCGGAGCGCTTGTGCGCAGCACGTGAGGTGGAGAACGAAACCGTGGCACGTTTTGGCACAGTCTCGAAAACAGCAAGGGCCTGCCGTCGGCAAGCCCTTGATTGTTTGGTTGCGGGGGCGCGCAATGTGTCATAGCAACATCGCGGCATCAAGGACTTAGCGCTACCGTATCCATCCGACTGGGCGACCGCATGGTGCGTAGGCGGCCAGATGCGGGGGACCCTCAATCCGCCTGTTGCATCACATAACGCCCAGGCGCCGGTTCCACTGTTCGGTACTTGCGATTGCCGAGCGTGGCTCGCGCAGCGGTCTTGGGGCCCGCTAGCTCGGCGAGCCAGTCGCGCCACCGCGGCCACCAGCTACCCGGCACGTCACGAGCCGTCGCGAGCCAGCGCTCCGGCTCCGGTCCGGATGCGCCGTTGATCCAATGATTGCGCTTGTTCTTGGACGCGGGATTGATCACGCCGGCGATGTGGCCGCTGGCGCCGAGGACGAACGTCGTGTCTCCCGCAAGGAGCTCGGTGGACGCGTAGGCGGTACGCCAGGGAACGATGTGATCGTCGCGCGAGGCATACAGGAACGCAGGCACGTCGATCAACGACAGATCCACCGGCACGCCACACTGCACCGTTTTGCCGGGCAGGCGCAGGTTGTCCTCCAGATACGTGTTGCGAACGTACCAACAGAACATCGGCCCCGGCAGGTTC
>Ga0207648_10006750_pt1 | contig 11382 bp, 6 predicted proteins | sample KBSMisM32_FD_184310 | JGI IMG/M metagenome (GOLD analysis project Ga0207648, IMG submission 184310) | Miscanthus rhizosphere microbial communities from Kellogg Biological Station, Michigan, USA - KBS Miscanthus M3-2 (SPAdes) (version 2) | ecosystem: Host-associated > Plants > Roots > Rhizosphere... | reverse complement strand
CTATTCTTGTATTGCACCCTGAAATGGCAAAAAGTATGGTGGAGTACCGTTATGAACGATTGAAAGAAGCAAAACACAACGCATTTGCACATGGATACAAAGGTGCCATGTATCCGTGGGAAAGTGCGGCCAGCGGCAATGAGGAAACTCCCGTGTGGGCGTTAAGCGGACCATTCGAGCATCATATTACGGCAGATGTCGCCATTGCTGCATGGAATTATTATTGTGTCACACAGGATAAAGTATGGTTGCGGGAAAAGGGATTTCCTGTAATGAAGGAATGCGCCGACTTCTGGGCATCAAGAGTGGAAAGAAATGGCCCGGGCCATTATGATATAAAAAATGTGGTCGCTGCAGATGAATGGGCAGAGAATGTCGATAATAATGCATTTACCAATGCAGCAGCAAGGGCAACATTGAAGTATGCAACTGATGCTGCAAAGCTGTTAGGTATACCTGCCGATGCCGACTGGATGAATGTGTATAATAATATACCTGTGTTAAAAATGGATAACGGTGTTACGAGAGAGCATGCCGCTTATAATGGAGAAGGTATAAAACAGGGAGATGTAAACCTGCTGGCTTATCCGTTAAAAGAGATCACCGATCCGGCCCAGGTAAAAAAAGATCTTGAGTATTATGAAACTCGCGTGCCCACCCAGGGTACTCCTGCTATGACACAGGCAATTTTCGCCTTACTGCATTCAAGGTTGGGCAATGGTGAAAAAGCATATCATTTTTTTAAAGATGCGTATGTTCCCAATCAAAACCCGCCATTTAATGTGTTGGCTGAAACAAAGGGCGGTACCAATCCATATTTTGCCACCGGGGCAGGCGGTTTGATTCAGAGTGTTTTAAATGGTTTTGCCGGTATTGACATTACAGCAAATGGACTTGTACAAGTGAAATCAACGTTGCCGCCGAATTGGAAAAAATTGACTGTAACCGGCGCAGGAACCCAAAAGAAAACTTTTACCCGTTGATCGTTATTTCGGGTACTTCATGTAATATTGAATAATTTTATATCTTTAGCTGCTTGAAGAAAATTGCTTCCATACTGTTTCTGTTTATTCTCGTGTTCAATTTTTGGGGATACAAGTGGGTTCTTTCCTACATGGAGCAAAAGGCTACAATAAGACTTGAGAAAAAATTGGACGCCGGCAAATACGATGTCAGTCAGCTTGTTGAAGTCAAAATTCCGCTCAACCTTCCTTACTATACCGACTGGAGCGATTATCAAACTTATTACGGAGAAGTTGAATTAAACGGCGAGAATTACCAGTATGTAAAACGCAAAGTGGTAGGTGACACGCTTTACCTTCTTTGCATTCCGCACGTTGAAAAGAACAACATTCAGCTGGCCAAGACCGACTATTTTAAAGTGATCAATAACATTCAGCATAACGGACAACAGAAGGATGGCCAGCCACCGGCGATCAAATTAATGCTGACTGAATTTTTGCCGAATGAAACGATTGCCTGTAACGCCGACTTAGAGAAAGTCTCATTATTATATGCAGTAAAGGATATCAACTATCCTTCGCAATTTGACCTTTCCACTCCTGCACAACCTCCCGAATGCTGATGTATCATTTCCTATCAGGGATTCTTTCAGGTAATACTTATCTTTCTAAACAAGGAAAACATATCATGCGGGTAGCATTTATTGCTATTGCGGGTTTACTGGTTATACAAGCCTGCAACAGGAAAAACGATTACGAGGCGGTTTTTAATAACTCTATCATGTTCGCTCAAACAGTTCATGAGCTGAACGGCGTAGTGATGGGCAATAATTTTAGCCCGATAGTCGCTTCACGTAATTACCTGTATGCAAGCGTGGCTGCATATGAAGTAGTAGCAGCGGGATACCCGGATCAATATGTATCATTGGGAAATCAGCTGCATGGTTTAGGTGCATTACCCAAACCAATTGCAGGAAAACCAGTAAACTTTCCTTTTGCTGCTATCCTTGCGTATTGTAAACTGGGTGAAGCGGTTACTTTTCCTGCGGGCAGTATGCAGGAATATACAGACAGTCTTAAACAAATGGCCAAAGATCATGGTATGCCGGACGATGTATTGAAGAATTCAATAGATTTTTCTGATACAGTGTCGTCGGTTATACTGGCCTGGAGTAAAAAAGACAACTATGCGCAGTCGAGAAGTTTTCCAAAATATACCGTGATTGATACACCGGGTCGTTGGGTGCCCACGCCGCCTGCGTATTCAGATGCTGCAGAGCCGCACTGGAACGAGATAAGAACATTGGTGCTGGATAGCGCTTCGCAATTTACACCGCCTCCACCGCCAACGTTTGATATTAAGAATAAAGACAGTAAGTATTACCACGAAGTATTGGCTATCAAGAACGCAGTGGATAGCATCACCCCTGAACAGGAACATATTGCCAACTTTTGGGATGACAATCCTTTTAAGTTGAATGTATCAGGACATGTAATGTTCAGTACGAAGAAGTTTTCTCCTCCCGGTCACTGGATGGGTATTGTAGGAATTGCTGCTGAAAAATCGAAAGCAGATTTTCCGAAAACAGTATATGCTTACGCTATCACTTCTATTGCATTGTTTGATTCGTTTATACAATGCTGGGATGAAAAGTACAGGCATAATACAGCAAGACCAGAAACAGTGATCAACAAATATATTGACCCGGAATGGCGGCCGATTTTACAAACGCCTCCATTTCCTGAATATACCTGCGGACATTCTACGGGATCGTCTGCAACGGCAGAAGCACTTACACATGTCTTCGGAGACAACTTCGCATACACTGATACGACCGAACTTGAATTCGGTATTAAAAGCAGATCGTTTAATTCATTCCGTGAAGCTGCTATTGAAAACAACTGGGCCCGTTTTTATGGAGGTATCCATTTTCATAACTCGTGCATTGTAAGCACTGAGTTTGGAAGAAAAGTGGGCGAACTGGTTGTAACAAAGCTCCGGATGAAGAAATAACCTATTTTTCTTTACCAGACTAACTTAACTTATATGAAAAAGATTTTCTTATTCGCACTTATAATTATTTCATTTTATCAAAAAATTCAGGCACAGGGTTGTGTGGCTGTTCGCCAAATGGGTGGAGTAACCGCGATGGCTCCCGGTAGTTCTTATAATCTTGACAAAGGTGAATTGCAAATGGGTTTTAACTACCGCTATTTTCATTCATGGAGACATTTTGTAGGAACCGAAGAACAACCGCAACGTCAAAAAACAGGCGGCGGACATGATATGTATGGAAACGACCGCGGTAATGCAGTGAACATTTATTCGCATGCTGTTGATTTGAATTTTTCATACGGATTGACAAACAGGATTCAATTGAATTTTACATTGCCCTGGGTGCATAATGAACGATCACAGGTGTTGAGACAAACAGCTCCGGAAGCAGACACGTTCCGTTATAGCGTATATGCAAAAGGCATTGGTGACGTCAGGGTAAGTGCAAACTACTGGATATTTGATCCTGCAAAATCGCACAAAGGCAATGTAATGGTTGGTCTTGGCCTTAAATTGCCCACAGGCAATTATGCTGCAACCGATAATGGCGTACCGCAATCCGACGGATCAAAAAAAGATTTTGTGGTAATGGACCAGGCTATTCAACCGGGTGATGGTGGTTTAGGCGTTTCGGTAGAAGTACAGGCGTTCCGCCAGGTGTATAAAAGCGTTTATGCTTTTGCAAATGGTTATTATCTTTTTAATCCCAAAGAATCAAATGGTACTTATAAATCTGCTCCCACTGTTGTGAAAGATGAAGATGGAAATGTGCTGGGAACGCTGACCGGGTACAATATCTATGCTTGTCCCGATCAATATTTCGGCCGTGCAGGATTCCTGGCGTCAGTGTTGAAGAAACAGAACCTTACGTTCTCGCTCGCGTACAGGGTTGAAGGCATTCCCGCTTATGATGCATTTGGCGGACAAAAAGCTTATCGTCGTCCCGGTTATGTGATGGCCGTAGAATCTGGCGTTGCCTATCGTATTGGTCAGCATGGTATCAGTTTATTTGTTCCATACAACTTTGCAAAAAACAGGATACAAAGCGCTGCCGATATAGCAAACCAGGATCTTCAGAATTCAGTGATCACCGATCCTGCAAAAAAAGTGCACGAACAGGGCGATGCTGCATTTGCTGACTACTCTATCACGCTCGGCTATACATACCGGTTTGTAAAAAAGAATAAAACAACCGGTACGTCGCATCAGCTTCCGACTTATTAATAAAATATTGTACTCTGTGGAATACGCGGCACTGTTCAGTGTTGCGTATTCCACAGTTTGTATCCAAAAAAATTTAAGGCAAATAATCACCCGTCTGCATCTTACTGTCTGTAAAAATTTACCGCTATGTCAAAAAAAATATTAATCGCAGCAATCGTGTTGCTTCCGTTGTTGGGAATGGCGCAAACGGATATTGATGCGATCATGATGGAGAAAAAGGCGCTTTGTGTAGGTCCAATGTATAGCTATAGCAGTTGGAAAAATTATTGGGAAGGAACATTAAAAAGAGATAATGAAAACCTGGGGACCGTTTCCACTCAAATGATCGGAGTAATGGGAACGTATGGTGTTTCTAAAAAGCTGAATGTTCTTTTTGGTGCTCCGTATGTAATTACTAAAGCTTCTGCGGGTACGCTACACGGTCAGAAGGGAATACAGGACCTGAGCCTGTTTGTAAAATATGTTCCTTACCGGAAAAAACTTGGCGATGGCATCTTCACTCTATTTGCAATAGGTGGTTTCTCTACACCTCTGACCAATTATGTTGCAGATTTTCTTCCGATGTCCATTGGTTTACATACGTCAAACCTGCTTGCAAGAGGCATGGTCGATTACCAGGTTAACAATCTTTTTGTTACCGGTTCTGCTACGTATGTCTACAGAAGTAATATAAAAATAGACCGCACCTCTTATTATACTACTGAAATGCATTATACCGATGAAGTGGAAATGCCGGATATGGCAACGTTTAATCTTCGATTGGGTTACAGAAGCTATCATTTAATTGCCGAGGCTGTGTTGAATAACATGACCACATTGGGCGGTTTTGATATTACGCGAAATAATATGCCTTTTCCCAGCAACCGGATGAATGCCACAACAGCCGGTGTAAATGTGAAGTATACTCCTGCATTTGTTCCTCAATTGTCCATCGTGGGTGGTGGTAATTATGTATTGAAAGGAAGAAATGTAGGACAGGCATTAACAGTCGACGCTGCAATATTTTATGCGTTTAGCCTGGCACACAAAGAGAAAAAACTTACTAATAACAATCAAACTAAATAGAATGAAAAAACTGTTTTTTTCATTGACAACAGTTGTTGCAACTCTGGTTATCGTGATCGTTGCATGTTCAAAGTCCGTAAGTGGAAGAACAGACGAAGCACCAGCACTGAACCCGGCGACTATCGATGTTAATGCGGGAGATTGGAAACCGGTGTTGCTGGCTGCACCAACCGACATCACTGTTGCTGCACCGATAGCGACTAATACGCCGGAATATATTGCACAAATCAATGAAATCAAGGCATGGCAGCATAATATAAGTGATGAAGATAAGGCGATAGTAAAGTATTGGAGCGCTGGTGCAGTGCTTCGCTGGAATGAAATACTGCGTGAGCTGGTAGCAAAACACAATTTGCCTCCCTACCAGAACGATGACGGAACTTACCCGATTCCCAGTGCAGCTAACCCGCTCGCCTATCCGCAATTTCCATTTGCAAACCCGCCATATGCAGCAAGAGCCTACGCTTATGTAAGTGCAGCACAATACGATGCATTGGTAACCACATGGTATTATAAAAGATTGTATAACCGAAAATCACCTTATGCTGTTGATAGCAGTGTAAACGTGATGATCCCAAGATCTGATCTGCCTTCCTATCCTTCCGAAGATGCAGCGGTAGAAGGCGCAGCGGTGGAAACGTTGAAGCTTTTATTTCCCGGCGACCAGGATTTTATTCAGCAAAAAGCAGAAGAACATAAGCGGGCAAGGATAATTGCAGGCGCTAATGTGCGCAGCGATATAGACGCAGGCGAAGCTCTTGGAAAAGCAGTAGCTCAAAAGTTTGTTGCCCGTGCAAGAGGTGACAGGGCCGGAGCTGCTGTTGGCACACCAGCCGGATGGGCGCAATTGGAAACTGATTGTATTGCAAAAGGTGAAATGCCGTGGTATAGCCTGGAACTTCCCAAACGTCCGCCTATGTTGCCGGTATTTGGAAAAGTAAAGGCGTTTTTATTTGATTCATTAACCGCAATATCGCTTCGGCCGGGACCGCCCCCTTCTACGTCCAGTCAGCAAATGAAAGATGAAACAGAGGAAATTTATAACTATACAAAAAATGATACCCGCGAACATTATCGTATTGTACATTTTTGGGCCGATGGGGTAGGAACGTATACGCCTTCAGGTCATTGGGACGCAATAGCTGCTGAAGATTTTATCAAAGAAAATTACAGCGAGGTTCGATGGGCAAGAAATTTGGCATTGCTGAACATGTCGTTGATGGATGCGGCTATCGTTTGCTGGGATACAAAAAACTTTTATTTCAATCCAAGGCCTTCGCAAATGAATCCGGCGATCAAAACATTAACCGGCGTTCCGAATTTCCCGGCATATATCTCAGGACACTCAACGTTTAGCGGAGCAGCAGCTACCGTATTGGGTCATCTTCTTCCTTCGAATGCAGACAAGTATACAGCTATGGCAAGAGAAGCATCGCTTTCCAGGATGTATGCAGGTATTCACTACCGCAGCGACTGTGAAAAAGGACTGGAAGTAGGAACCAATGTGGGTAATTATGCAGTACAACGTGCTCAGACCGATGGGGCCGAATAAATATTTTTTTTGAGGATATAAAGCATAAGCAGTTAAAACGCTGCTATTCCTGGCAGCGTTCTCTTTTTACTACTAAATCATTATCGACATACAATTATTTTTTTGAGGAAATAAAGCATAAGCAATAAAACGCCGTTAGTCTTAGCGGGGTTTATTTTGTAATCATTTTTTTATACGCTTGCAAATAGAAATTGAAGACAAAATTTTTTTACTATTCGACCTTAATGAGCACGGGATTTTGACGTTTTTGAATTCTCTGACATTATCGTGAAGGCATAAAAATTACAGCAGTTAGTTTGATTGTCAGCATCCCTGGTCTGCGGGATGCTTTTTTATTCCTTAAATTCGATCGTCAAATGACTGGCTTATATGAGACAAACCTGGTTTTTATTTTTTACCATACTCGTTTCAGGAATTTGTTATTCGCAAGACACCATTCCTCCGGATAGAATTTATGGCGAACTTTTTAAGGATATTCAATTATCAAAAATTTTTCCGGATAACAAAACGTTTGTGGATTGTATACCAAAACGCAAGCCTGCAGACATTATGTATGATTATGGACTGGCAAAAGGGCCAAATCTTAATCTGAAAAAATTTGTTGAAGATAATTTTCAAATACCGGGTAGCCTGGCTTCAGACTATAAGACAGATACTTCAGAGAATGTAGTGACCCATATAAAAAATTTATGGAAAGTATTGAAACGGGATCATGATGTTGCAACAGATGGAAGCAGCTTATTGCCTTTGCCCTATCCTTATATTGTGCCAGGCGGCCGTTTCCGCGAAGTATATTATTGGGATTCTTATTTTACCATGTTGGGATTAAAGGAAAGCGGAGAAAATGAGATGATCGAAAGCATGGTAAATAATTTCGCCTATCTTATTTCCCAATATGGCCATATACCGAATGGTAACCGTACCTATTATCTCAGCCGTTCGCAACCACCATTTTTTTCGTTGATGCTCGATATTCTTGCTTCCATAAAAGGGAACTATGTGTATGCTACTTTTTTACCGGCTTTGCAAAAAGAGTATGATTATTATACAGACCGGGTTGCTGCAACAAAACACGTTGTGAAAATGCCGGATGGGAGTGTGCTTCAACGTTACTATGATCGGGATGATATACCGAGACAGGAAAGTTATAGAGAAGATGTGCTGCTGGCCGATACGGCATGGGCAAGAAACCTGAGAACCGCGGCCGGATCTAAAATACCCCAGAATTTAAAAACCGCAGCCGAAACTGAGTTTAAAAAAAATAAATTCAGGGATCTTCGTTCGTGTGCAGAAAGTGGCTGGGATTTCAGCAGTCGTTGGTTTGCCGACGGAAAAACATTGGCCACTATACAACTTACCAGGTATATCCCGGTTGATCTGAACTGTCTTCTATATCATTTGGAAAAAACATTAGCAAAAGCAAACAAAGAAAGCGGCGAACTGGTGAAGGCAAAATATTATGATGATATTGCTGCGCGCAGAAAGAAGGCAATTAACAAATATTGCTGGTCTGCTGCGTATAACTGGTATGTTGACTATAATATTGAAACAAAAAAACAATCGCCGGAATTAACGCTGGCGGGGATGTCGCCTTTTTTTCTGAAAGTTGCCGATGATAAAAAGATCAATCTTATAAAACGGGTATTGGAGAAAAAATTTTTAAAAGCAGGCGGATTGACCGCTACATTGAAAAATACAGGCGAACAATGGGATGCGCCGAATGGCTGGGCGCCATTGATGTGGATCGCTATTGACGGGTTGGAAAATTATAAGCAATCTGCACTGGCAAAAGAGATTTCAAAACGTTGGGTAGACCTAAACGTCAAGGTTTTTAAACGAACAGGTAAACTGATGGAAAAATACAATGTCGCCGATACGCATCTCGATGCCGGTGGCGGTGAATATGCTTCACAGGATGGATTCGGGTGGACCAACGCAGTGCTGATCACGTTGATAAATAAGTACAATCTTCCTTATTGATTAATGCTGTACAGCCATATTGATTGTGTACATCTTTCCGTTTATTCGTGCAACAACATGGTAGATTCCTGAAGACAACCTTGATGTGTTTATAGAAGTGAGTACCTGGCCGGCAGGCAAACTCTGCGCCGGTGTCACAGTCAGCATCTTTTGACCCAGTTGGTTAAATATCTCTACCTGGTAAGTAAATGGTTTATCTACAATTACTTCAAGCTTTCCCGATAAACTTACAGGATTGGGATACAATCGCAGGTAAATTCCATTATCTAATTCAGGCGTTTTAAAGCTTCCGGTTTCTGATGGAATAAATATGCTGGTTGTATTGCAAAGAGGAATGATTCTGTATTCGTACGTTGTATTTGGCAACAAGCTGTTTATTTCATATTCCGTTTGATTGGTGAAAACGGTTGTCCATTCCTGTGAGCCTTGCATTCGGTATTGAATGCTGTCACCAGTCGTACCTTGCGGATTTTGCCACTTAATTCCTGTTCTTGAGGGGCTATAAACAGACGCTGTAATATTGATAGCGTCGCCACAGCCAATTACAACTATTTTGGCAGAAGCAGTGCCTTTACATCCATTATCATCGGTTCCTTCAATCGTATATTCCGTCGTTGTTAATGGCTCAACAATACTTGTATTCGAATTTGCACTGACGAGAGCAGGCAGGTTTGCCCAGTTGTAAGACGATGCGCCTGTTGCCGTTAATGTTTGTGTATGATATTTTTCTATTACTGATGAATCAGGTGATATGGTGATGGCTGGCAATGGCAAGACAGTTACAGCTGTCGCCGCTGACGTTTTATTACAGGTACCCAGGGAGGTTACAACTGTATAGCTGCCGGTGGTTGATGCTGTATAAGTAGATTGTGTTGCAGCGTTTATGATTGTATTGTTCCTGTACCATTGATATCCATAACCTGTGCCGCTACTCGCAGTAAGCAACACATTACCACCCTGGCAAAAACTCAGCGCTCCCCCGGCTGTTATTGCAGCTTGTGGCGATGTCACTACATTAACGGCAACTGCCGATGAGGTCGATTCACAACTTCCTGAATAAACTCTTACCGTATAGTTGCCCGTGGTAGTTGCGGCAAATGTATTTGCAGTTGATCCACTGATAGCTGTTCCATTTCTATACCATTGGTATTGATACCCGCTGGCAGGATTTGCATTTAATGTCAAACTGTTGCCCGTACAGAAATTCAATGCACCGGTATATGTAATGCTTGCAGAAGGTTGTGTTACCTGTGTTACGGTGACGGTCTTTGTAACCGAACATGCACCCGACGATACCAGCACTGAATACGTTCCCGATGTTGTTGCTGTATAAGAAGACTGAACAGCCCCACCGATAGGGGAACCATTATTTGACCATTGATAAGAATAAGAAGGATTATTGGTAGCTGACAAAACAAGATTGTTGCCGGAACAAAATGTTGCTGACCCGTTTGGCGTAAGTGTTACGGCCAACGTTGCTCCTGCATTATTGATTGTATCAATACCCATTACTTTACACCCTGCCGCATCAGTCGCGGTTACGGTATAAATTCCTGGTATGGCATTGGAAAGGGTAGCACCCGTTTGTCCATTACTCCATAAGTAGGTGTTGACGCCCGTTCCATTTACCGTTGTTGTTGAAATGGATCCGTTGTTCTGTCCGCAGGATGCATCGACCGCGGCTAATGACAGGGTCATTTTACAATTTCCTATGCAGGTAGCCGCACCGATTACAGTTCGGATGGCATCTCCGGGCAAAGTACCAAAACCGTTGGCAAGATTGATGCCTACTGAACCGAGCAGGTGACAATAGCTCATGATGGTACCACCATTTGGCGGTGGAATTGGACCTACTGCGCATGTGCCTTCCTGGTAGCCGGCGTTTGCCGTAGGGCCACACCCGTCAATAGGGCCACCGGGCCAGCCGCACCAGTGAGTATGGTTAGAGCCAAAATTATGTCCGAGTTCATGCGTTACAACTTCCACAGTCCATGAGTATGTCGGAAAGCTGCTATACGTGCTATTAACCGCGCTTACAGCAGTGTGATTTCCCTTTGGCGAGTTGCAGGGATTATTGAGTAGCCATGCGATTCCACCTCCCAGGGGTCTCGTAGAAAGAAAATGCGCATAGTCGCCAACGAAAGAACTGGTACTCATGTTGGTTGAAAATGCATCGAGAATATTGTCGGTTGCGGTCAGGCCGGTGTATGGATCGGGTGTTGTCCACACCTTTATCTGGGATACCTGGACAGTTATGCTTTCATTCGCATACAACAGTGCAACACTGTTAAAGAAACTCAGCACATAATTAACGACATTGGCCACATTACTTCCTTTATCCTGGTAAAACCTGTAATCGCACTCGAAGTAAATTTCGATGGGCTGACCAACCGCCGTTACACGTGCAGATGGTGATTTCGGTACTTGCAACGCCTGTGTTGCGTCAACAGGTGTATCGCTGGTAAAACAGTTTATACCGGATTTTATTTTCAGATCAATATCACGGTAAAGTGCATACTGATTGGTGGCACGCCCATTTTGTT
>Ga0207648_10006744_pt1 | contig 11387 bp, 8 predicted proteins | sample KBSMisM32_FD_184310 | JGI IMG/M metagenome (GOLD analysis project Ga0207648, IMG submission 184310) | Miscanthus rhizosphere microbial communities from Kellogg Biological Station, Michigan, USA - KBS Miscanthus M3-2 (SPAdes) (version 2) | ecosystem: Host-associated > Plants > Roots > Rhizosphere... | reverse complement strand
CCACCGGCGCGGCTCGCATTCGCATCTGGGACCGCGTGAGTGGTACGATCCTGTACGACAGCCGGCCTGGTGCCGCATTCGATGAGAGCGGTGTCACCGCGCTCGGTGGGGGGAGCATCCAGCTGCACGCACACTGATCGAGGGCCTCGACTGGCCGTCAGCGTGGCGGTGACGCATACCTCGCTGACGGCTGCCCTCGCCTGCCCGGTTCGATTGATTGGGTCATAAATAGTTTTGACACCAAGTGATTAGGCTCCGCCCACGACGGGTCGCCCGGGGGTGAAATCGAACATGGGCGCTAGGAGGCAATTCGGCCTCGCGACCGACGGTGTGCGACTCGCGACAAGCGCCAGGCTGGGCTGCAGTCTCGAGATAACCGCGAGATCGTTGGAGCACATCGGGCATGTTTTCCTCCGTGCGGCGGCCGCCGACCGAGCCGTAGGCTCCCGGCTTGCAGGGATCTCCAGCGAGAGCACCGCCGCTCCCACGCGGGGCACTGCTCACGGTCAGGACGGCGACATTCCTGCCCTCCGTGCGCTGGCTTGTGCTGCGGCGACGGCTTACGCGAGGCGGCTGAAAGCCGAGGGATCGCGCCGGAACAAATGCTCGTGCTCGTCAGGTCAAGCGACGGCGAATCACGGATTGTTAGGGTTTGGCACCCAAGCGTTGACGAGCGATATTGTCAGGTGGAGTATCGATGCGTGTTTCGATGAGAGGTCCGACAAGCCGGCTCAACCCCGCCCCGGATGAGTGCAGAGCCGAAACCTGATATCAGCGAGTTTGCCGACTTCGCCGACGCCCTATTCAAGCAGCGCCGACGGAGCGAGAAGGTCGTTAGGCTCGCGCTGAACCGGGCGAAGGCACAATCCCCCGTCCCGGTTAACGAGTTGAACGACGTGTCGCGAGCGCTCGACTCCGCGCTCAACGTCGTTGAACACGCCGTCGAGGAGCTGCGCATGCAGAACGACGCGCTGTTCGCGGCGCGGACGGAGGTCGAGGACGCCTACGCACAGTTCCGCGACTTCTTCGAGTTCGCGCCCGCGGCGTACGTCGTCACATCGCCCGACACACGCGTCCGCTACGCAAACCAGGCTGCGTGCGCCCTCCTGGGGCTGCGACGAAACGGGCTGGCCGGGCAGCTCCTCATTAACTGGGTTCCGCTCGAGCATCGCGGCGCGTTCAGGTCCGCGCTGATCCGGAGCCTGTCGCCCGGCATGGTCTCGGATTGGCCGGCGACCCTGCTCTCGAAAGATGGAACGTCAAGCCGGCCGTTCGGCTGTCGAATGCGCATTCGGGCCGTTGTCGCGTCGGGTGCGAGCAGCCCTACTGAACTTTACTGGAACTTCACGGAGGAGACCGATGAAGACCTCTTCTGACTCCGCGGTCTCGACCCGACTGAACGCTGCTCCGGTCAACGGCGAGCGTGGCGACGATGTTGGAGTCATTCTCGACGCCCTTCGCTCCATCGTTCGAGAGTTGCGTCTCGCGTCTCGGGTGGCAGAGCAGCGGGTCGGGGTGCACGGGGCACAGCTCCATGCGCTGCGTCAGCTGGGCGACAGCGCGGCAACGTCGTTGACGGAGCTCGCCGAACGCACCCACACCGACATCAGCTCGGTGAGCGTGGTCGTGAGCCGACTCGTCGAACAGGGCCTGGTGGCCAGAAAGTCCGCCGACGACGACCGTCGCCGACTATCCCTCGGCCTCACAGCACGGGGCCGCGCGCTGCTTCGACGAGCCCCGGAAACCGGAACCTCCCGCTTGCTTCGAGCCGCCAGCCATTTGAGCGATCGCGAGGTCCACGCGCTTGCGACCGGCCTCTCCAAGCTGGTGGCCGGCATGGACGGCACGGACGACTAGCCGAATTCAAGGGGTCAGAGCCCTTGAACCGGCCGGTTCAAGGGCTCTGACCCCTTGAATTTTTGACTCCTGACCCCGTGCCGGCTTTTGGCGGCGGTTTTGGCGAATGTTCAAAACCTTGTGGACAATGTTCAAAACTTTGAACGCGTCCGCCAAAACCCATCATTCGCCGGAACTAGGCGCCTCCAGATCGTTCACCACAGCGGCGCCCGCCCTTTCGTAGTAGGCCCCGCGCTTCTCCCCTCGTACCACCAGCTCGCCACGACGGACGAGCTTTTCCAACACCGTCCGCGCCTCACGCCCCTCGAGCCCGCACAGCTCAGCCACCGCTGACCGCGTGATCCGGCCATGTAAGCTCACATACTCCAATATCTTGCGCGCGCGCTCGCCAGCGTGCTCAGCCGCTACATCCTCGTCCAGGTCCTCCACGCCGAGCAACCGCGCAACCTGCGACGTGAAGTAGTAGACCCGCTCCCGTCGATCGTCCCACCCGTCGAGCAGGCCTGACTCCAACATTCGATCGAGCACGGCTCTGGTCGGGCCCTCCATCCTTTGAACCATCCCCGCCGCCCGCCCGATCCCTATTGGCTCCTGCGTCCGAACGATCTCGTTGAGCAGAAGCAGCTCATCCACCGACAATCGGCGACCAGGAACATCCCGCTCGGCCACCAGTCGCGTCACGCCGACGTTCGCCGGACCATCATGTAGTACGACCTGCACCGTCGAGACACTAGAGCGCGAGTAATCAGGCAGTTGCCGTCCATATCGCAGCTGCCCCTCGAAAATTGTGTCGATGCCGCGTCCCGTTCTCTCCACCAGGCCGATTCTTTTGAACGCGTCCGCCAAAACCGGATTTCGTGGGCGGGGCGGAGCCACGAGGATGTTGTCGAGGCGAACCTGATCCGGGAAACCACCTGGGTTCGACACCTCGATCTCGTCGCCCTCGCCATTCGGTCCGCCCGATTCGCGGATCTGGACGTGAACGGCGCCGAGTCGGGTGTAATCCCGGTGGACGAGCGCGTTGTGGAGCGCCTCGCGAAACCCGGAAGGGCTGTGCGCAGGCACTCCTACGCGAACCATCCCGACCGCCAGCTCATCCTCGTGATTTCGCGCGTCGAATCTGAGCCCGATCTCCTCCGCCGCCCGCACGAGCGGCCACCGGACGAACTCGTTCACGGCGATGCGGGTCCCACGGAGCACCTGGAATGCGACCTCGTGATTCGGCACGTAGCGGCTGATCGCCTCCTCGCGCCCCACCATGAGCAGCGCCGCCACGCGCAGTCGCTCTACACGATCGCCTCGCTCCTTCCCTCCCTCGCCGAGGCCGAGCGCGCGCACGATCTCCGCATCCGACAGATCGAGCAACGCGGCGTCGGCCCGGCCGCGATTCATCGCGATCGTTCGGCGGACGCGTTCGATCTCGAGTGGGTCGAGGTCTTCCCACCTCGCCTCGGGGACGACGAGCGCCGTGTAGTCGAGGGCGCCGCGTGTCGCTTCGCGACCCTGGATCTCATGCACGAGAAATGGCACACAGACCGGGCGGCCGTGCGCATCAGTTCCACGGCGGCGGTAGACACCGTCGCTGGTCGAGGTCACGGGGCGACCCGCGGGAATCTCGATGACGAGAACCTCCACGCCATCGATCGGCATCACGCTGCCCTTCACCGGACAGCTCGGCACGGTGCGCCCGGAGATCATCAGCGCGACGCGATGCGCGTCCGTGTAGGTGCCGTGCCGGTGGTGAGCGCCGGTCGCACGGCCATGGTCGTCCACTCCAACGAGCACGACTCCGCCGTGGCCGTTGGCGAGACACACCACCGCGTCCACCAGCTGATCGTCGGCTAGCGGCCCGTCAGTTTCAGGGAGGAATTCGGTTGTGAACTGCTCCCCACTCGCGAGGAGCCGGCGGAGTTCTTCGTCGGTGAGCACGCCATGAACCTATCGCTTGCGCACCGCCGCGACGACTCCGGAAGAACAGTCCGTCGTAAAGACTGATGACCGGTTTAAGGGCGGCGGCCTACCGCTACCTGGTGATCCCGACGCCCGCGGTGACCCCGGTGTACGCCCCACCATCTACCGCTACCTGGCCATTCACGATGACGTACCTCATTCCCGTGGCGAGCGCCGTCGGGTTCCGGTAGGTCGCGTGGTCCATGAACGTCGCATCGTCGAATACGACCACGTCGGCGTACTTCCCCATCGCCACCACGCCGCGGTCCTTGATGCCGAACGTCTCCGCCGTCAGCGCGCTGGACTGCCTAACGAATTGCTCGGGCGTGAGGACCTTCCTCCCCCGCACGTACTCCGCCCACTTCTTCGGGAACGTCCCGTACTTGCGCGGGTGGCCCGCCGAGCCGTCCGAGCCCGTCATCACCCACGGCCGGCGCATGAACGCGACGATGTCCTTCTCGTCCATGTTGAACGAGGCGACCGACGCGTCACCCGCGACGATGATCTGGATAGCGGCTTCGACCGGGCTCACGTCGCGGGCCGTCGCGATGTCCTCCAGCGTCCGCCCGAGCATCGCCGTGTCGCGCGTCGAGGTGATGAGCAGCGACTTCGCGCCACCTCGCCGGCGCAGGTTCTCCATCATCTCCGTCACGAGGCGGGCCTTCGTCGCCGGGTTGGCCACGCGCGCGCGCAGCGAGTCGCGGCCACCGACCTCCGCCCAGCGCGGCAGGAGCGACGCACCCACGGACGACCCCGATGCCGTGTACGGGTACTGGTTGGCGCTGACCTTGTCGCCGGCCTTCCGTGCCGCCTCGATGATCGCGATCGCCGAATCGGAGCGGCCCCAGACGTCGGTGCCTAACGCCTTGATGTGGGAGATGTGCGAGGGCATGCCGGCCTCGTGCCCGATGTGGATCGCCTCGCGGATGGCCGCCAGCAGGCCGATCGTGTACGAGCTCTCATCGCGCAGGTGCGTGTCGTAGATCCCGCCGTACTTCGCGGCCACCTTCGCCATCGCGATGACTTCGTCCGTCGTCGCGTAACTCTGGGGGGCGTAGTACAGCCCGGTCGACATGCCAAGCGCGCCCTCGCGCATCCCCTTGCCCACGAGCGCGCGCATCGAGTCCAGCTGCGCCCCTTCGGCCTTCGCGTCCGACATCCCCATCACGGCCTCGCGAACGGTCCCGTACCCCACCAGCAGCGCGCCGTTGGTCCCGAGCTGCTCGGCGTTCCACTTCGCGAGCGTCCGAGCGACCTCGTACGGGCCGCCACCATCGTTGCCGGTGATGACGGTGGTGACGCCCTGCATCAGGTAGTCGACGTTCGCACGCCGCTTCGGGTCGCTGCTCGACAGGTCCTCCAGGGTGTGCGTGTGTGGGTCGATGAATCCTGGCGCCACGACGAGCCCGCGGGCGTCGATCGTCCGTTTCGCCTGGACGTTCGCGCGTGCGGCATCGCCGACGAACGTGATCCGGTCACCCGTGATCGCCACGTCCGCGGTGCGCGCCGGCGCGCCGGTTCCGTCGATGACTCGGCCGTTTCGAATGAGGAGGGCGGCCGGCGCACCCTGAGCAGCGAGCGGGCGCTTGGCCGGGACGAACGGTCCGAGGAGGCCCACCAGGGCGATCGCGACAGCGTGGCGCACCCCACCTCGCGGGCGCCCGATGGGACGAAGGGAGTTGGTCATCGCGCAAAGTTGCGTCGGCGCCGCGAGACGAGGCCAGTGTTTTCGTGGACACTGTGAACCCTTTCGGGCCGTAGGGGCATCAAACTGCGGGCGCATGTGACCATCACACGCCTGAAAGCAACCCGAACGAGTTGCCGTCTGTCCTATTCGGAGATCCCTCATTCGCGAGGCGCCGCGACGTGCAAACCGCGACCGCAACCTCAGTGCTCCTTCCACCTCCGCTCGCCGCCGATCTCGGGAAGCATTCCCGGGCCGAGGTCGCCACGGGTGAATCGGGATCGCGGGTCACCCGGTTCGAACGATCCGGCAGCTCCGCGGTGTTTCTCAAATCCCGCGCGTTCGGGACCGCACCGGGCGGTCGACCTCTCTTCGACGAAGCAGAGCGCCTCGGCTGGATGCAGGCCGTTGGATTGCCGGTTCCCGCGGTGCTCCAGTATCACGAGTGGAAAGGACACGAGTATCTGCTCCTCACTGCGGTTCCTGGAACGGACGCGTCGGTGTCGCGCCCGCCCGAACAGCATGGCGCGATCGTCGCGGCGCTCGCTGCCGGACTTCGCGCGCTGCACGCAACGAACATCAGCGCGTGCCCGTTCGACCAGTCGCGCCGCGTTCGCGTAGCGGCCGCCGAGGCGCTCGTGCGAGCCGGACGAGTGCGAGAGGACGACTTCGACGCCGCGCGTCAGGGACGAACCGCGGTGGACCTGTATTCCGAGCTCGTTGCCCGATCGCCGGCGTCGGAGGACCGCACGTTCACCCACGGCGATTATTGCCTGCCTAACGTCATCCTGATGGAGGATGGCGGCGGCGGGTTCCGGGTGAGCGGCTTCGTGGACTGCGCCAATGCCGGCATCGCCGACCGCTACCAGGACCTCGCGCTTTGCGCCCGGAGCGTCGCGGACAATTTCGGCGACGAGTGGGTGCAGGCGCTGTTCGCGCGCTACGGGCTCGACTCCGTCGACCAGGACAAGCTCGCCTACTATCAGCTGCTCGACGAGTTTTTCTGAGCGGGTGTTCCGACCCCTTGTTGACTTAGGCATGGTGACCGCCTTATACTCTGTTCACTTAGGGGTGTACAGACGACGAGGGCGACCATGGCCGGCTCCGATCTCTTTACCGGAACACTCGACATCCTGATCCTCAAGGCGCTCACCTGGGGTCCGCGCCACGGCTACGCGATCGGCCGCTGGATTCGCGAGACCACCGAGGAGGTGCTCGCCGTCCAGGAAGGCGCACTGTATCCCGCGCTGCATCGCCTGGAGCGGCGCGGGGTGATCTCCGAGGCGTGGGGCGAAACGGACACCGGCCGCCAGGCCAAGTACTACACGCTCACCGCCGCCGGCCGCGCCCACCTGCGGGCCGAGGCGGCTCGCTGGACGGCCTATTCACGTGCCGTGACGCGCGCGCTCGCCGTCAGCTCTGCCTAACGACTCGATCACCAGCCGCGGCCTTGCCCGCCGCAGACGGGCGCCGCGACCCTGACGACTGGAAACGGTCATGAAGCACACCTTTCGACTCAGCGATACTCACCCGGACGCGCGTCGCGACGTCAGCGACGAGATCCGGTTCCACCTCGACATGCGGGCGCAGGAACTGATCGAGCAGGGCATGCCGAGAGAAGAGGCCCTGCGGGAGGCTCGGCGCCAGTTCGGCGATGTCTCGGCCATCGAGGCCGAGTGCCGCGATGAGCGCCGCGCGCGAACGCGCGAACGCGTCCGCCGCGAGTGGTGGCGTGGCTTCGCCATGGATCTCCGATACGCCGTGCGGTCGCTGCGGACGAACGCCGGCTTCACGGCGGCGGGGGTCCTCACGCTCGGCCTCGGAATCGGTGCAGCGGCAGCTGTGTTCACGGTCGTGGACGGCGTCCTGCTTCGACCCCTTCCGTATGCCCAGCCGTCGCGTCTCGCGATGGTGTGGCTGTCCAGCTCAATGGCCCAGGGCGGAGGCGAGCTCCCGCTGTCCAGCGGTCTCTACGTCGAGGCGCGCGATGTGGTGAAGGGACTCTCGACAACGGCGGCGTTCCGATCATGGCCGTTCGTGTTGAGTGGTGAGGCGAACGCCGAGCCGGAACAGATCGCCGGTGCGCGTGCCGAGCCGACCCTGTTCGGCACGTTAGGCGTCAGGCCGGTGCTGGGACGCACGTTCACGCCCGACGAGGCGCGGCCGGGCGGCCCTCGGGTCGTCCTGATCTCCTACTCGCTCTGGCAGCGGCGATTCGGCGGCGCACGCGACGTCATCGGCCGAATGGTGACGCTGAGCGGTGAGCGGTACTCGATCATCGGGGTCATGCCGCGCGGATTCGGGTTCCCACGAGGAGCCGAGCTTCCGTCGGGATTGCAGTTTGGCGCGCGGACCGACCTCTGGGCCCCCCTCTCGTTCACGGAGCAGGATCGGCGAACCTACGGGACCATGAACCTGGCGGCGGTCGCCCGACTCGCGCCCGGTGTCGCACCCGCTGCAGCCCAGGCCGAGATCGACGCGTTCGCCAAGAGGCGATTCAAGGAGCTCGGCCTGCCGGACGGGCGGTTCGCATACGCGATCGTTGGTCTCGAGGAACAAGCCGCGCGAACTGTCCGCCGCGGACTCTTCGTGCTGCTCGGCGCGGTGGGATTCGTCCTGCTCATCGCGTGCACGAACGTCGCCAACCTGCTCATCGCACGAACCGGGGCGCGGGAACGGGAGTTCGCTGTGCGGGCCGCGCTAGGAGCCGGCCGTCTCCGCGTCGTACGGCAGCTCGTCACCGAGAACATTGTCCTCGCGTTAGGTGGTGCGGTCGTCGGCGTCACGATTGCCATCTGGGGTTCTCGCGTAATGCTGTCCCTGGTGCCGGGGAGCTTGCCGCGGGCCGACGACGTCGCCGTCGATGATCGCGTGGTCGGCTTCGCGTGTGCCGTGGCCGTCGTGGCCGGCATCGTGTTCGGCATCGCGAGCGCTCTCCACATCGCGCGACGGAGCGTCGCGGCCACGCTTCAGAGCGGAGGGACTCGGCTCACCGGGAACGCGCGCCAGCGGCTGGGTCGTCGCATGATCGTCGCGGCGGAAGTCGCCCTGTCGGTTGTGCTGCTCGTGGGCGCCGGACTACTCGCCGGGAGCTTTGCGCGCCTGCAGCGGGTCACCCCCGGCTTCGACCCCAATGGTGTGGTGACCGGAAACATCGTCTTGCCTGTCGGCGCCAACTTCGACCCCGCGCGGGACGGACCGGGATGGCAACGGTTCTTCGACCAGTTCACTGCGAGGCTCGACGCCCTCCCGGGCGTCAGCCATGCCGGCGGGGTCTCCTCGCTGCCGCTCTCCGGCGCAGTGGAGTCGGGCGGGTTCTCCGTCGAGGGCCGCCCGCGGCCGGCACCGGGTGAGGGGCCCGTTGCGGAATACTCGGTCGTGAGTGGCGACTACTTCGGCACCATGGGAATTCGTTTGCTCAGTGGACGAACGTTCGACAGTCGTGACAGGAGCGACGCGCCGGGCGTGGTGATCGTGAACCGCGAGCTCGCGCGCCGCCACTTTCCAGGAACGTCGCCTATCGGACAGCGGCTCCGCACCGGGTTCGACTTCTCGAATGGTGCCTCGCCCCGCGAGATCATCGGCGTGGTGGACGACGTGAAGCAAACGACGCTCGACGCCGAGACGAATCCGGCGGCGTACGTGCCCGTGACACAGATGCCGTATCCGTTCATGTCGATCGTGGTTCGCGCCAAGTGCGCCGCCGGCGTTACGGCGTGCGACCCCATGGCGGTCCTTCCGTCGGTTCGCCGAGAGCTCGCGCGAATCGACGCGACGCTCGCACTGTCCGACGTGCGTCCGCTGTCGGGCGTGTTCGCCGACTCGATCGCGCGCCAGCGATTCAGCATGGCGGTGCTGGGCGTGTTCGCCGCGTTGGCGCTGCTGCTCGCGCTCGTCGGGTTGTATGGCGTGATTGCGCTCAGTGTCGGTCAGCGACGTCGCGAGATCGGCGTCCGCATGGCGCTCGGCGCGCAGCCCCGTGACGTCCTCTCGCTCGTGCTCGGTGAAGGGATGCGCGTGACGCTCCTCGGCGTCGCGATCGGGCTGGTGGGCGCGCTCGCGCTCACTCGCGTGCTCCGGAGTCTGCTGTTCGACGTGAGCACGACCGACCCACGATTCTTCGCCGGCGCCGCGATCCTGGTTGCCATGGTGTCGCTCGCCGCGACCTACATCCCTGCGCGCCGGGCCCTCGGCGTCGACGCAACGTCCGCATTACGGGACGCATGACCTAATAGCGAATAGCTCGTAGCCAATAGCGATTGGCTCTCTGGGCGTCAGCGGCGATCAGCCGCTGACGCCCAGAGATGCAGCGTCGCGTAGCCGCGCCACGGGCGCCAGCGTTCGGCGGCTTCGACGATCGACCCTCGGGCAACGCCGGCCGCTTGCATCGCCTTGATCACGCCCAGATCCGCGCTCGGGAACGCGTCGCGGTCGCCTAACGCGCGCATGCGTACGTAGGACGCCGTCCATGGGCCAACGCCGGGAAGCGCCTCGAGCGCCGCCTGCGCTTCGTCGGCGGGCACGGTACGAAGCTGCTCGAGATCCAGTGTCCCCGCTGCGATGTGCCGAGCGGCGCCGTGCAACGTCGCGGCACGTGTTCTCGTTAGGCCGAGTCCGCGGAGGCGATCCGCGCCCGCCTCGGCGACGTCGGCGGGTGTCGGGAACGCGAGAAATCCCGTGGTTCCTGCGCCGGGCGCCGGGCGCGAGAAGAGACGCACCAGGCGATCGGTGATCGTGCTCGCGCCCGCGACGCTCACCTGCTGTCCCAGGATGGCGCGAGTCAGTCCCTCGAAAGGATCGAGGAGCTGCGGCAGCCGGATGCCGGATCGCCGACGAACAATCGGGGCGAGGACCGGGTCTCGTCGGGCCAGCCGGTGAAAACGCGCGAGGTCGACATCCAGATCCAGCATGCGCCTAACGGCTGCCTCCAGCGCGGCTGCCGTAAGCCGGGGACGTGAACCGGCGACGAGCACACGCTGTCCGCGCTGCCCAGCGACGGACGAGCCGCTCACGACCTCCCTCAATGTCAGCGTGACGGGCCTGCCGTTCACACGGACCGATCGGTGGTACGCGCGCTCGCGAACGGTCTCGAGCGACGCGACGGTCCGGGCCGCGAGGAACCCGAGCACCCAATCGAAGTCGAAGTCCGGCGGGAGCGCGATGCGAATGTCGCCGTTGTCTCGCGAAGGCATCGCGCAAAGCTATCCCGGTGGTCGCACTCGGCGACCCGAATCACGCGATTCGATCGCTAGTAATGACCGCCTGCTCCGCCACCACCGGCTGACCCGCCGCCGAAGCTGCTCCCTCCCCCGCCACCGCCGCCACCCGACCCGCCGGAGCCTCCGGAGCTTGCCTGCACCTGTGGAATCGTCCGCGTGTACGTGCGACCCCACCCGCAGTTCCTGCAATGCTCGGTCACTTCCTTGCTGCCCTCGTGACCCGTCGTGGCCCGCACCAGCGTTCGTGACTCCGTCTCGAGCGTGCGGCGCCCGCATGACTGGCACTTCGAGTAGCGGCTGAACCAGGCCTTGTGGGGGATGATCGATACGTGCTGACAGGTCGGGCACACCCACACGTCGTAGTTCACGCTCTCGAGCTGCTCCTCGAGTCGCTGACCGCTGTCGAGCTGGGCGTCGTCGGCCTGCTCGTCGAGACGCACCATCAAGCCGTGTCCGTTCGGGCACTGCCGTGACCGTCGCCGACGGTACGCCGCGGCACCGCCCACGCCGCCGGCCAGCGCCAGGAGCCCACCCATCGCGCCGAACACGATGCCCGTTCGTCGACCTGCCGTTCGACCCGACTCCCTCTCGACGAGCTGTCGCCCGTTAGGCGGCGGGTTCGTCGTCGACATTGTCGAGCCGCGAGCGTCCCTTTCCTCGCGCGCGGCGGCCGCGAT
>Ga0207648_10006743_pt1 | contig 11389 bp, 11 predicted proteins | sample KBSMisM32_FD_184310 | JGI IMG/M metagenome (GOLD analysis project Ga0207648, IMG submission 184310) | Miscanthus rhizosphere microbial communities from Kellogg Biological Station, Michigan, USA - KBS Miscanthus M3-2 (SPAdes) (version 2) | ecosystem: Host-associated > Plants > Roots >... | reverse complement strand
TCTGGTCTACGGCGCGGTGCTGCTCGGCATCGTCGCCGCGTTCGTCGGCAGCCTCGCGCTGCGCGCGCCGTTCAAGGCCGACATCGTCCGCGACCGCGGCGCGCTCGCGCGGATGGTGCAGGACGGCCGGATCGAGAACGTCTACAAGGTGCAGCTGATGAACGCGACCGAGCGGCCGCTGCGCCTTTCCATCGGCGTCGAGGGGCTGCCCGGTGCGACGCTCGAAGCGGGCGGCGACGTCGCCCTCGCTCCGACCGAGGCGCGCTGGGTCCCCCTCGCGGTGCAGCTGCCGCCCGAGGCGGCGCGCGCGCTCGGGCCGGGCGCCCACGCGATGCAGTTCCGCATCGCGCAGGTCGGTCCGCACGAGGATCCGGGTCGCGGCTCGGCCGGTGCCATCGCCGCGGGCGTCGAACTGCGCGAGAAGTCGACCTTCGTCGTCCCCCGTTGACAAGGAGCATTCGATGCAGATCTCGGTCCCTCCGCTGCCGGTCGCGCTCGCCGGACCGCCCGATCGGGCGGCCCCGTGGTGGCGCTTCGGGATCGTCTGGCTGGTCGTCGGCGGCCCGGTCACGGTCGTCATCGCCGGCATCGCGACGACGGTGCTCGCGTTCCGCGGTGCCGATCCCCCGGTGCCGGAGCTGCGTCCGACGGCGGTCGAGGCGCTCGCCGCGCCCGCGCGCGCCACGGCGCCAGCGCTGCAGGTTCGCAACCACGCGGCGACGCCGTCGCGCTGAGCACGCTCCGTGATGACGCCACGCGCCTTGCGAATCCTCTGGCCGGCCTTCCTCGTCGCCGGGGTGCTCGAGATGCTGGTCTTCGCGGTCGTCGATCCGCACGACCTGCGCTGGTTCGGCGGCCCGTCGATCGACTGGCCGCCGGTCGCGGTCTACTCGATCACGTTCCTGATGTTCTGGGGTGCCATCGCGACGGCGGGCGCGCTGACGGCGCTGCTGTCGCTGACGGCCGACGAGGTCAACCAGGTTGCGGACATCGGCGCGCTCGATGCGCGCGCCGATGGCGCGGCCGGCTGAGGCGCCTGCGAGATGGACGCGGCCCTGGTCGTCTCGGCGCTGCTGATGGGGCTGGCCGGTGGACCGCATTGCGCCGCGATGTGCGGTGCCGCACAGGCCGGGCTGACGCGCGCCGGCGGCTCGCCCGGCGCGGCCGCCAACCTGCTCGCGCTGCAGGGCGGACGCCTGCTCGGCTATGCGGTCGGCGGCGCAGTCGTGTCGGCGAGTGTCGCGAGCTTCGGCGCGCTGCAGGCGGCCGCGCCGTGGCTGCGTCCGCTGTGGACGCTGGTCCACGTCGCCGCGATCGCGCTCGGCCTGTGGCTGCTCTGGAACGGCGCCGCGCCGGCCTGGCTCGCGCGGGTCGCGCCGAATGCACGCGTGCTGGCCGGCCCTCAGCCGATCCGCTGGGTTCCGCGCCTTGCCGCGACCAGCCGCGCCGGCCTGGTCGGCGCGTGCTGGATCGCGATGCCGTGCGGGCTGCTGCAATCGGCGCTGCTGGTCGCGGCGCTTGCCTCGGGACCGCTCCAGGGCGCCTCGGTGATGGCCGCATTCGCGCTCGCGTCCAGCATCAGCCTGTGGCTCGGACCGCAGCTCTGGCGCCGCCTGTGGCGCCAGCGCGGCGCCGATGTGGCCGCGACTGCCTCGGTCCGGCTGGCCGGTGCGCTGCTCGCCGGCGCGTCGCTGTTCGCGCTCTGGCACGGGCTCGGCGCGGCGATCGAGCAGGCGCTGTGCCGTGTCGCGACCTGACGACGAACGGCCGCTGCCGAGGCGGTCGAGCTCGCGCGATGAGCGGACGCGGCGCAGCGCATCCGCTCGAACGCTGCGCTCAGGTCCGGGTGTGGGTGGCGGCCGCGGTGCCGCGCGCGCGATACGACCCGCGCATCGCTTCCATCGCCGGACCGAGGCCGATCGGTGCGGCTGCCGTCATCAGGATCCGCTTGAACAACGGGCGGTAGGCATCGTCGCCGGCGCGATGCGTCAGCGGGTCGCGGTTGCGCATGAAGGCGGCATCGAGCTCGGCCCAGTCGGCAGGCGTGAGCACCTTCTCGGCCAGCGGCAGCACCACGCGCTCCTCGGTGCGGATGTGCTCGAGATAGCCGCTGATGTAGGCGTCCATCGCGTGCTCGAAATGAGCGCGCCGCGCGGCGCCGTCCGGGCCCTCGTGCATCATCTCGACGGCGAGCAGTTCGTGCTCGAGCTCGCGCACCGCCAGCGCGCTGTGCGCATGGTCGGCGTCGAGCCGGTCGAGGACCTCGGCCGCTTCGGCGCTGCGCGCGCGGATGCACGGGAACAGCAGCTCGCTTTCCTTGGTGTGGTGGATGCGCTCGGGAAATTCGTCGATGTAGAACAGCATCGCGCGCAGCACCGTGAAGTCGGGCAGGCTGCCGCGCCGTCGGTGCTCGGAGAGCAGCAGCCCGATCGAGCGCAGCACCGCGGAGAGTGCGCCGTGCTCGTCGTAGATGACCTGGAGCGTGGGATGGGATGCCATCGTGGGACTCCTGCAGTGGCTTGACGTGCCTGGCGTGCCGGGCCGTTCAGCGGGGCGCTCGGCCCGGCGCGCCGTGCGCGCTCGTCCCCGTCCGCGCCGCCACGTCGACGGCCGCGCGCTGGGCCGCGGTGGTCGCCGGGTCGGCCTGCAGCGGCGTTTCGAGCAGCGCGGCGCCGAACAGGATCAGCGCACCGACGACCGCACAGGCGTCGGAGAGCGGAGAGGAAAGACCGATTGCTTGCATGGGTGCCTCGTCGCGGCTGACGGGCGGCCGGCTGCCACCCATTTGATGAAGCCACTGTACGAACGCGGCGAGGCCGGCCGCTTGACGTGCGTCAAGCGAGCCCGCTATCGCGAGGGCGCCGCGGCGTTGTCCGCGTCGAGGGCCAGCGTGTAGCAGAGCGCATCGCTGTCCGACCCTTTCGGATCGACGGCGAACCCGTGCGCGCGCGCGAGGTCGCGCATCGCCGTGTTCTCGCGCAGCACGTAGGCCACCATGCGCTGCGTCCCGCGTCGGCGCAGGTGCTCGATCATCTTCGCGAGCAGCAGGTGACCGAGGCCTTCGCCCTTCAGGTCGGAGCGGACGATGATCGCGAACTCCGCGTCGATGTTGTCCGGATCGATGACGGCGCGCACGACGCCGAGGGTCTGCGCGCTGCCGTCGGGGAGCGTGCGCACCGCGATGAACGCCATCTCCCGCGAATAGTCGATCTGGGTCAGCCGCGCAAGCTCGCTGCGCGGCAATTCGCGCCGCGCGCTGAAGAAGCGCAGCCGCAGGTCCTCGGCGCCGAGCTGCGCCGCGAACGCCTTGTGCTGCGCCTCGTCCTCGGGACGGATCGGGCGCATCTCGATCGTCTCGCCGTGCCACTCGATCGTCTCGGCGAGCTCCGCCGGGTAGGGGGCGATCGCGAAATTGGCCGCCCCGGCACCCGCCTTTGGATCGAGGCGGACGCGGGCGTCGAGCGCCATGACGCCGTCGGCATCGGCGAGCAGCGGGTTGATGTCGAGCTCGGCCAGCTCCGGCAGGTCGGCGAGCATCTGCGACAGCGCGATCAGCGTGTCCGAGATCGCGTCGAACGCGGCCGGCGGATGGTCGCGGTAGCCGGCCAGCAACCTGGCGACCCGCGTGCGGCTGATCAGTTCTCGGGCCAGCACGCGGTTCAGCGGCGGCAGCGCGATCGCCCGGTCGGCGAGCACTTCGACCGCGGTGCCGCCGGCACCGAACAGCAGCACCGGCCCGAACAGCGGGTCGATGCTCGCGCCGACGATCAGTTCCTGGGCCTGCGGACGCCGCACGAAATGCTGCACCGTGAAGCCGCTGATGCGGGCGGCCGGTCGCAAGGTCCGCACGCGTGCGAGCATCCGGTCGGCGGCGAGCCGCAGTGCATCGGCGTCGCGCAGATCGAGGTCGACGCCGCCGACCTCGGTCTTGTGGCTGATGTCGGGTGACAGGATCTTCAGCGCGACCGGGTAGCCGATCGCGTGCGCAGCAGCCACCGCGGCGTCGGCCGTCGCTGCGGTCGACGCGGTCTCGACGGTCGGGACGCCGTACGCCTTCAGCAAGGCCTTCGCGTCAAATTCGTCGAGCACCTGCTGGCCGTTGGCCAGCGCGCGGTCGACGACGGCGCGTGCCGCAGCGCGGTCGGGCGGACCGCTCTCGCTCGCGGTCGGTGCCTCGAGCAGCAGCTCCTGGTTGCGCCGGTAGGTCGTCAGCAGCGCGAAGGCGCGCACCGCTTCCTCGGGGGTGCCGTAGTCGGCCGCGCCGGCGTCCTGGAAGATCCGGCGCGCGTCGGCCACGGCCGCATCGCCGAGCCAGCAGGCCATCACGCGGCCAGGCGCCTGCCGGAGCAGCGGCGCACAGGCCCGCGCGATGTCGTCGCTGCGCACGATCGCGGTCGGCGCATGCATGAACAGCACCGCCCCGCCGCCCGGGTCGGCGAGCACGGCCTGCAAGGTGTCGGTGTAGCGCTGCACCGGCGCGTCGCCGATGATGTCGATCGGATTCGCGCGCGACCAGGTCGGCGGCAGGACCGTGTCGAGACGGGTGCGCAGCGTGTCGTCGAGTTCGCGCAGCGGCATGCCGGCCAGCTCGGCGGCATCCGCGGCCATCACGCCGGCGCCCCCGCCGTTCGTCATCAGCACCAGTGCGGTGTCGCGGTTGCGCCCGAAGCGGGCGAGCGTCTGTGCCGCCATGAACAGGTCCTGCAGCGTGTCGACGCGCAGCATTCCGGCGCGCCGGATCGCCGCGTCGAACACGATGTCGGAGCCGGCGAGTGCGCCGGTGTGCGACAGCGCCGCCTTCGCGCCGCGGCCGGCGCGGCCGGCCTTGACGACGACGACCGGCTTGTTGCGCGCGGCGGCGCGGGCTGCCGACATGAACTTGCGCGGCGCCTCGATCGATTCGATGTAGAGCAGGATCGATCGCGTGCGCGCGTCGCTCGCGAGGTGATCGAGCAGGTCGCCGAAATCGACGTCGGCGCGCTCGCCGAGCGAGACCATGTGCGAGAAGCCGATCCGGCGCGACTTGGCCCAGTCGAGCACCGCGGTGACGAGCGCTCCCGATTGCGAGACGAAGGCGATCTCGCCGGGCAGCGCGTCGGTGTGCGCGAAGCTGGCATTGAGGCCGCGATGCGGGCTCAGCAGGCCCAGGCAGTTCGGTCCGAGCACGCGCAGCAGGTACGGTCGCGCCGCATCGAGCATCGCCTGCTTCTCGTCGGCGTCGAGACCGGCCGTCATGACGATCGCGGCGCGCGTGCCGAGGCGGCCGAGCTCGTCGATCAGCGCCGCCACGGTGGCCGGCGGCGTGCAGACGATCGCGAGGTCCGGCACCTCGGGCAGATCACCGACGCGCGCATACGCCGCCTCGCCGTCGATCGTCGCGTGCTTCGGGTTGACGGCACGGATCGGGCCGGCGTGATGACCGGCGCGCAGGTTGCGCCACACGGTTGCACCGACGCTGCCGATCCGGTCGGACGCGCCGACCACGGCAACGGCATGCGGCTCGAGAAGCCGATCGAGATGACGGATGCTCATCCGTCAGATGATCGTCGCAAGGAGCACCGCTTGCAGCACGAAGCGACGCTGGTCCGCCCGGGAAGCGTCGCCGCCGAGCAGCGGGACGAGCCGGGCGGTCGGGTGAGACGGCGCGCCGAGACCGTCGTAGACCGGAATGCCGGCGGCCGCCTGCACTTCGTTCAGCACGCCGGCGGAGGCGCCGGGCCATTCGATGGCGTCATAGAGCCGGCCGAGCAGGTGCGCCGTGTGCAGCAGGTCGGCGGGTGCATGCAACCCCGGCACGAACGGACGGACCTGCGCGACCTTCGCGCCGAGTTCGTGCGCGGCGCGTCGAAAGAGTTCGGCCGCCGGGTCGCTGTCCGGCTCGCCGAGCATGCCGATGTTCTTGCCGCGCAACCAGGGCTGGCAGGCGCCCGCGCGTGCTTCGCGCTGCAGCATGCGGGCGTACGCCAGCACCACCGCCGAGTCGGCCGGCGGCAGCATGCCGGCGCCCAGGCGGGTGGCGAGACCGGGTTGCGACGCGCTGAGATCCATGATCCGAATCGATGAGCCGAGCTGGACAGGGGGGAAGCGTAGGCAGGGCGCTCGCCTTCGGACTTGATGCCGGTCAAGCGAAGGCGGGCGGCCCGCCGACTTGCTGCACGGCCGGCCGTTGCCGGCGATTCGATCGGCTGCGCCGATCCGATCGGGAATGCGCATTGCCCGAAGCAGGGCTGGCGATCGACGGCGCGCTTGACGCAATGCACGCCGTCAGACCGTCGTTCGCACGGCGGCTGTACCGCGTCGCCGATCAACCCGATGGAGCGATGGATGAAAGCACTTTGTTGGCAAGGAAAGCATGACATCCGGTACGAGACGGTGCCGGACCCGCAGATCGAGGAACCGCGCGACGCGATCGTGAAGATGACCTGCTGCGCGATCTGCGGTTCGGACCTGCACCTCTTCGACGGCTTCATGCCCGGCATGGAGAAGGGCGACGTGATGGGTCACGAGTTCATGGGCGAGGTGGTCGAGGTCGGCCGCGACAACAAGAAGCTGAAGGTCGGCGACCGTGTCGTCGTGCCGTTCACGATCTGCTGCGGCGAATGCGAGCAGTGCCGGCTCGGCAACTTCTCGGTCTGCGAGCGCACCAACCGCAACAAGGAAATCGCCGACAAGGTCTTCGGCCACACCACCGCCGGCCTGTTCGGCTACACCCACCTGACCGGCGGCTATGCCGGCGGGCAAGCCGAGTACATCCGGGTGCCGTATGCCGACGTCGCGCCGGTGAAGATTCCCGACGGGCTGAGCGACGAAAAGGTCCTCTTTCTCGGCGACATCTTTCCGACCGGATGGCAGGCCGCGGCGCAATGCGACATCCAGCCGACCGACACCGTCGCGATCTGGGGTGCCGGCCCGGTCGGGCAGTTCGCCGCGCGCAGCGCGCTGCTGCTCGGCGCGAAGGAGGTCGTCGTGATCGACCGCCTGCCGGACCGGCTCAGCATGGCGAAGGCCTGCGGCGCGCTGACGATCAATTTCGACAAGGAGAGCGTCGTCGAGCGGCTGAACGAGCTGACCGGCGGCAAGGGCCCGCAGAAGTGCATCGATGCGGTCGGCATGGAGTCGCACGTCGGTTCGACGATCGATACGTTCTACGACCGCGCGAAGCAGACCGTGATGGCGGAGAGCGACCGTCCGCACGTGCTGCGCGAAATGATCTATGTCTGCCGGCCGGCCGGCGTGCTGTCGATTCCCGGCGTATACGGCGGCCTCGTCGACAAGATTCCGTTCGGCGCGCTGATGAACAAGGGCCTGACCGTGAAGACCGGGCAGACCCATGTGAACCGCTGGACCGACGACCTGCTCGCCCGCATCCAGAAGGGCCAGATCGATCCGTCCTTCGTGATCACCCACACCGAATCGCTGTCGAACGGACCCGAGATGTACAAGACCTTCCGCGACAAGCAGGACGGCTGCATCAAGGTCGTCCTGAAGCCCTGAGGAACCTGCCATGGCAAACCCTGAACTCACCCGTGAACCCTCCCAGTTCGATGAAAAGGCCAAGGCGTTGGTGCGCAAGGCTTCGTCGTCGTCGGCCCGGCGCATCAGCGCGACCCGCAAGCTCGCGCGCGGGCTCGGCTGGTTCAGCATCGGCCTCGGGCTGGCCGAGCTGCTGGCGACCCGCAGGCTCGCGCAGATGGTCGGCCTGCGCGGCCGCGAGCCGCTGCTCTTTGCGTACGGACTGCGCGAGATCGCGAGCGGCGTCGCCATCCTGGCATCGCCCGGCCCGAAGGCCCAATCGGTGGCCGTCTGGTCGCGCGTCGGCGGCGACGCGCTCGACCTCGCGACATTGGGCACGGCCGCCAGCGGGCCGAATCCGCGCGACGCCTCTCCGGTGGCCGCGATCGTCGCAGTCGCCGGCGTGACCGCGCTCGATGTGGCCTGCGCGCGCACGCTCGCGCTCGAGGCGCAGGCCGCCGACGCGACCACCGACTACAGCGACCGCGCCGGCATGCCGTCGCCGCCGGACCAGATGCGCGGTGCCGCACTCGACACCTTCGTGCAGCCGCGCGACATGCGCGTCTCGCCCGAGGTCCGCGAGGGCGCGCTGCACTGACGGCGTTCGCTCTGCGTACCGGCATCCGATCACCGGTCGTGAGCGCGCCGCAGTGAACCGGCGGTCGGCGCGCTCGCCTCGGGCGAGCGCGCTCGACACTGGCGTGACGGCTTGATAGCCTCGCCGCAGCGCACCAGGCCGACCGGCGCATCGGCCAGGGACGTCCGGCGGCTGGCCCGCGCACCCCCGCGGGCAGCGCGGCGCGTCCTGCTGCGCGAGGAGGCGTTCCGTGGAAGATCGCGTGCTCGTCTCGGGCGGGAGCGGCTACATCGCCGGCTTCCTGATTCGTCAGCTCGTCGCCGAGGGCTGGCGCGTGCACACCACCGTGCGCAGCCGCGTCCGCGAGGCAGCGGTCCGCCAACTGCTCGGGGTCGATGACGGTCGGCTGCATTTCTTCGAGGCCGACCTGACGTCGGATGCCGGCTGGGCCGATGCGATGGCCGGCTGCACCTGTGTCGCGCATCTCGCGTCGCCGTTGCCGACGAATGTGCCGAAGCAGGCCGACGAGCTGGTCGTGCCGGCGCGCGACGGCGCCTTGCGCGCCTTGCGCGCCGCCAAGGCCGCAGGTGTCCGGCGCTTCGTGATGACCTCGTCGGTCGCGGCGATGGCGTACGGCCGCGGGCGGGGCGTGCACCGATTCACCGAGGCCGACTGGACGCCGCTCGAGCGGCCCGGCATCACGCCGTACGTCCGCTCGAAGACCGTCGCCGAGCGCGCGGCACGCAACTGGGTGGCGGCCGAGGGCGCCGGCATCGAGTTCTGCACGATCAACCCATCGCTCGTGCTCGGTCCGGTGTGGAGCGGCGACTATTCGGCCTCGGTCTCGGTCGTCAAGCGCATGCTCGACGGCAGCATGCGCGCCTGCCCCGACCTCGGCTTCGGGCTCGTCGATGTGCGCGATGTCGCCGATCTGCATGTGCGCGCGCTGACCGCGCCGGACATGGCCGGTGAGCGTTTCATCGCCTCCGGACGCTTCATGAAGTTGCGCGAGATCGCCGCCGTGCTGCGTGCCGAACTCGGGGCGCAGGCGAGCAGGGTGCCGAGCCGCGAGCTGCCCGATTGGGTCGTGCGGGTCGCGGGCCTGTTCAACCCGGTCGCGCGCGCCGCGATACCCGAGCTCGGCTCGGTGCGCCATCAGGATGCATCGCATGCACAGGCAGTGCTCGGATGGGCGACCCGGCCGGTCGAGCAGAGCATCGTCGACTGCGCCCGCTCGCTGATCGCGCTGGGTGTGGTCGCCGCCTGAGCGGGGGAGCGCCGACGCGCCACGCGGCGCGCGAGCGCGCGCTCGAGGCCCGGCCGCCTCCCGGGCTCAGCGGCGCACGAACCGCACGATCATCTCGACGATGCTGTCGCGCCGCGCCCGCAGCGCCGCCGGTTCTGACAGATCGCGCTTGAAGATCAGCGAGAACGTGTGGCGGTTGGCGACGTTGAAGAAGCAGAGCGCCGAGATCGACATGTGGAGATCGGTCGGATCGATGCCGCGTCGAAACACCTTCGCCTGCACGCCCCTCTGATAGACCCGCCGCACCGCGTCGATCGCGGGCACGTTGAGGTCCTGGATCGACCGGCTCTGCGCAAGGTACTCGCCGCGGTGCATGTTCTCGTTCATCACCAGGCGGATGAACGCCTCGTTGTCCTGCTGGTAGTCGAACGTGAAGGCGACCAGCTTGCGCAGCGCGTCCTCGGGCGCGAGGTCTTCCAGGTTCAGCTGCGCTTCGATCTCGCGGATGCGTCGGTACGACTCCTCGAGCACCGCGAGGTAGAGGCCTTCCTTGCTGCCGAAGTGGTAGTAGATCATCCGCTTGCTCGTCGCGGTGGCCGCGGCGATCGCATCGACCCGCGCGCCGCTCAAGCCCTTGTCCGCGAACTCTGCGGTGGCGACTTTCAGGATGTCGGCCATCGAACGGTCGGCGTCGTAGCTGCGCACCGCCGGCTTCGCGCGCGCTGCGATCTTGGCCTTCGACGGGCGTACCGGTTCGTTCATTTTCGAAGCGTAGCAGACCGCGTTCAGCGCGTTCCCATAGCGGCAAAGATAAGGGTTTCCACTGATAACAATGATTGAACCAGTTAGTACATTTACGCCAACGCCTCGCAGAAGGTGCCACTCAGGAGACTTCATGACCTCGTCCTCTCAAGCCGCTGCGCCGTCGCAGCAACCGGTGCGCACCCCGAAGAAGGCGGCCTTCGCCAGCTGGATCGGCAGCGCCGTCGAGTACTACGACTTCTTCATCTACGGCACCGCCGCCGCGCTGGTGTTCGGCAAGATCTTCTTCCCGTCGGTCGATCCGAAGCTCGGCACCGTCGCCGCGTTCGCGACGTTCGGCGTCGGCTACGTGACGCGGCCGATCGGCGCCTTCTTCATGGGCCACATCGGCGACAAGTTCGGCCGCAAGAAGGTGCTGACGTTCACGTTGCTGCTGATGGGCCTCTCGACGTTCCTGATCGGCGTGCTGCCGACCTACAACCAGGTCGGCATCGCCGCGCCGATCCTGCTCGTGCTGCTGCGCCTGCTGCAGGGCCTTTCGGCGGCCGGCGAGCAGGCCGGCGCCAATTCGATGACGCTGGAGCACGCACCGGACAACCGGCGCGCCTTCTTCACCAGCTTCACGCTCAGCGGCACGCAGATGGGCTTCATCCTCGCGACGATCGTCTTCCTGCCGATCTCGGCGCTGCCCGAAGCCGAACTGCTGTCGTGGGGCTGGCGGGTGCCGTTCTTCCTGAGTGCGATCGTCGTCGCGGTCGGCTTCTGGGTCCGCCGCTCGCTGCCCGAGACGCCGGCGTTCGAGCAGGAAGCCTCGGCGCACGAGACGCCGAAGCTGCCGATCGCCGAGCTGTTCCGGACCCACACGCCGGAAGTGCTGCGCGTCATCTTCGCGGCGCTGGTCTCGGTCGTCAGCACGATCTTCGGCATCTTCGTGCTGTCGTATGCGGTCAACACGATGCACATTCCGCGCGCCACGATGCTGACCCTGCTGGTCTCGACCAACATCGTCGCGCTATGCGCGATCCCGCTCTGGGCCACCCTGTCCGACCGGATCGGCCGGCGCCCGGTGTTCCTGATCGGCGCGCTCGGTTCGGCGATCTGCATCTGGCCGGCGCTGTGGGCGATCTCGAAAGGCGACGTCGCGCTGATCTTCGTGACCGGCGTGCTGCTCTCGGGTGTCGTCTACAGCGCCGCCAACGGCATCTGGCCGTCGCTCTACGGCGAGATGTTCGACACCCGCGTGCGCCTCTCCGGGATGGCGATCGGCTCCCAGATCGGCTTCGCGCTCGGCG
>Ga0207648_10006740_pt1 | contig 11393 bp, 7 predicted proteins | sample KBSMisM32_FD_184310 | JGI IMG/M metagenome (GOLD analysis project Ga0207648, IMG submission 184310) | Miscanthus rhizosphere microbial communities from Kellogg Biological Station, Michigan, USA - KBS Miscanthus M3-2 (SPAdes) (version 2) | ecosystem: Host-associated > Plants > Roots > Rhizosphere... | reverse complement strand
TTTCTATTGGGCGGGTTCCCGGGCTTGGCACCGCGCGCGTCGATCGTTCTTTTCGTGATGCTCGCGGCGATCGGCGCGTTCGTGTGGGTGCGCTCGGCCGACCAGACTCGAGCGCGGCCGATCAATCGGCGCTTCGAGTCGAGGGCGCTCCGGGAAAGCGCTCCGTTCTATGCGGCGTATCTGCTGTTGCTCGTGGCACCCATGACGGCGGAGCTAGTGCCGTCATGGCGCTGGTCGTTCGGCTTTGGGACGACGCCAGGCCTGGACTCCGGAACCGTGCCCCACATTGTAGAGACGGTCGCCGCGTTCACATTGCTCGGGTACATGCTCGCCGAGTTCCGCGGACGACTGGAGGCGCGATTTCGGAGCGGCGCGCCGCACATTGCGTTGTGGAGCGGTGTGGTTGCGCTCGTCGTCGAGGTCCTGGAGGGTTTCAAGGTGGGCGGTGGGGCGAGCGCGCTCCAATGGGTTATGCTGGTTGGGGCGTCGCTGTACGGGTCGTGGATCTACGACCTCCAGCGGGCGCACGTTAGGCGGCTGCTGGGCCGGGGGTAACCCACGGTTGTCATCCCGAGCGAAGCGACGGATGACCCACAGCTACTCAACGACTCCCGTCCGCGTGGCGTAGACGAGGGAGTAGCCCACTTCGAGCCGACCGAGTCATGCTCCGTCTTCGCGCCGCCGCATTTGCCTTGCTCCTTTGCCCCTCCATCGTCGTTGGTCAAACGCCGTTCCGGCCCGCCAGCCCGTCAGGGCCAACGAAGGTGGGGCCGCCGAAGGGCACGGTCATCGTCGTCGGTGGTGGGGCCATGGGCCCCGAGATCTACGCCAAGTTCATGGCGGCAGCGGGCGGGCCGGACGCGCTTATCATCGACGTCCCGAACGCGGGCGGCGCCGACTCGTACAGGCAGGACGGGCCGGGCACGCGAGGGTGGAAGACTGCTGGGGCCACGAACGTCCACGTGCTGTTCACAAAGGACCGGAAGGTCGCCGATTCCGATTCGTTCGTCGCGGTGATCAAGAAGGCGAGCGGCGTGTGGTTCGAGGGCGGACGGCAGTACCATCTGGTGGAGGACTACGGCGGGACCAAAACGGAGAAAGCCTTCCGCGAGGTGCTCGAGCGAGGCGGAGTCGTCGGTGGGTCCTCGGCCGGTGCCTCGATCCTCGGGGACTTTCTCGTCCGGGGAGCGCCGTCGCAGAACAACCGGATCATGGACTATCCGGGATACGAGAAGGGCTTCGCCTATCTCCGGAACGTCGGCATCGATCAGCACGTCGTCGCGCGCGAGCGCCTGCCGGACCTCGCTGACTCCATCATGACGAAGTACCCGAAGCTGCTCGGGATCTCGGAGGACGAGGGCACCGCGTGGGTGGTGCGCGGCGACACGGCGACGATCATCGGCCGGAACAAGGCGTTCGTGTACGGCGGCAACGACCCAGACGACCCGGGCGTCCCATTTCTCACGCTTCGCCCTGGCGACACGTACAACCTGGCGACACGCCGGGTCATTCGGCGGGCGATCGCGGAGTCACCGCTATCGCTCGCATTCGTCGATTCGGCTTTCGCGAAGTACGCCGATCGGGCTGCCGGTGGCGCAACGGTGCTCGTGGCGCAGGATGGGAAGGTGTTCGTGAACAAGTCCTGGGGGATTCCGGTGCAGCCACGCTACATGCCGACGACCACGCTGCCGCAATTCGCGCTGAGAGCGATGTCCGGTGTGTTCGCGTCGCTGTGCTCGCAGCTCCCGGAAGCTCCAGCGGGCCGCGGGGCGGGGAGCGCTCGCGACAGTACGCAGGCGGAAACCGTGTCGACGGCCGTCGCCGCCATGACGCCGCTTCAGCGGTGCGTTGCGCGGCAGGTGAGCATGCCGATCGGAATGCACAAGACCGCGGCGACGACGGACGGCCAGGTACAATCGAGCGTGGATGAGCTCTATCGTCTCGCGCTCGGCCTCGAGAATCCGCACACGTGGCCCGACATCGATGCGACGAAGGGTTGGGAGACGGAGACGGGCGGCGGCCTAACGCGGCTCGCCGCGTACGGTGCCGATGGCGGTCGTCGGAGCGCGTTCGTGCGCGTGCCGGACAGGCGGGCGGTGGTCATCGTCCTGACGAACGATGACCAGGCCGACGCGAAGAGCCTCGCGAACCGCATCCTCGACCGGCTAACTCTAGTCGATAGTCGTTAGTGGCTAGTCGTTAGCTCTGATTCCGGATCCCGCTCTCGGTACCAATACGCCACGGCCAACAGGAACACGCCCGCGAGCAGGTAGCTGCCGACCCGGAGCCCGATCGCCAGCGACGATGCTTCGGCGATCGCCTTGAGCGCGGCGAAGATTGCCAGCCCCAGGCCAACGTGGCGGAGAGCTCGGATCTCGCGTGCGCGGCCAACGAAGATCGAGGCGACGCCCACCGCCGCGTAGTACAGGATCAGCAGAAAGGTCGCTACGTCTGTCGAGTAGGCGTGCGACAGCTCCGAGTTCCCCCAGAAAAAGGTCACGCCGGAGCCCGCGAGCCGGATGGCAGTACGAGTCTCGGTCGTTCCCGAGCCGGAGTCCGTCAGCTCGACGTGGTACGCGTTCCACGACACGATCAGCCACGCGGCCGACATGGCCAACCCCGCGAGCGATGGGGCCGTGAAAAAGGGGACGTATCGATACGGCAGGCGGTCGAGCAGCAGCTGGAACGTCCAGATCGTCAGGATCGCGAGGCCTAACGCAATCGGCACACCGAGCAAACGGGTTCGCGCTCGGCGCAGCAGTAGCGACAACGCGGCGGCATGTGCGGACAGTGCGACACAGGACTCAACCGCCCTGTCCTCGAGCGCGAACAGCAGCGCTGCTCCACTCGCGATTCCGCCGACCATGAAATGGGTGGATCGTACCGCCGGCTGGAGAAACGCCGCCGCAATGGCGGCCACCGTCCATGCGAGCGCCGCAGAGGCTCTCGCCAGCGCGGTGTCGGGAACGCTGGCGACGGCCACGCCGCCTAACGCTATCGGGATGAGCGCCGCCGTGACGAACGGCGGCTTCGGCAGCTGTTCGCCGATGCCGTCGCCAAGGGAGGCGTAGACCGTCACGTACGCGGTAACGGTGCCGAGTGCCGCGAGAACGAGAAGGTCCGTCGCGGGTGATCGGTCGATGGCCTGTGCCACGAGAGTTCCGAACAACGCGATCAGCGACGACTTCGACACACGCGCGCCCCAGACGCCGCCTGTCGCCAGGATCGCCGTCCATGCGACGGCGATGGCGAACACCGCCGGATAGCTCCGTGCGTTCGACTGACTGGTGGTCAATGACGAGGATGCCACCGCGACGTAGAGCCAACATCCAGCTGTGGCCACCATCACCGCCGTCCGCCACGCTCGCCGCCGAAGCGCAGCGAGTCCGGTGCCGAGGACGACATAGCCGTAAATGAGCAGCGCCACGACGTTGCCCGAGTTGTTCGACGTCACGAAGGGCGCGACGAGCGCTCCGCCAACGCCAACGCTGAACAGCGCCTCTTCGTCGTTCACCCAGGCGAGGACGGCCAACGCGATGGACGCGGCCGCGGCGATGCTGAGCGCAACCGGCGATGGGACGAGCTGCAGATAGGGTCCGGCGCCCCACGCATCGACATGGACGAGGGCAAGCGCGAGGGCGAGGAGCGTGCTGCCGAATCGAACCGAGCCGCGGGCACGGAGTCGCCAGCCAACGGTCGCGACCGCGGCGGCACCTAACGCGCCGAGGGACACTCGCAGGCCCGGGCCGATCTTTCCGTGCGCGATTGCCCAGCTCAGAAACGCACCGGCACCGAGCAGAATCGTGAGGGACGCGAGCGCGAGGGTCCCGTACCGGCCGATGAGCGACTCGATGTCGAGGGAGCGCCGCTCAGTGCCGGGCACCCGCGCACCGCCGGTCAGTCTCTCGATGCCAGCCGGCCGCTCGGTGCCAGTCAGCCGTTCCGCGAGACGCCAGTCCTCCGGTTCCGGGGCGACTGGGACAGGAACATTTTCGGGCTGATTGGCGTGTGCCGTTGCGCCGTCACGCTGCTGGTCCAGGCGCTCGACAACGGTCCGAAGCGCGCGCAGGTCGCGCGCGAGATTCGCGACCGTTTTCTCAACGGAGTCGAGGCGGTCCTGGAATGGGTCGGGGATCGGGGTCGGCACGGATGAGAGTTCGGGCAGCCTGACGCGTCCGCACCAACCTACGCCCCGTGCGCGATCGCGATAGGCGCACGAACGATTTCGGCGTTTGGCTTGTCCCAACGTACGCTGGGTGTCGCCAACCTCGAGGTCTGCATGGACACGCTGCTCCGGGATCTGCGGTATCTCGTTCGCTCGCTCCGCTCCAATCCGGGATTTTCCTCGGTCGTGATTCTCACGATCGCCGTCGCGGTAGCGGCGAGCACCGCGTTGTTCAGCGTGGTCAACCCCTTGCTGATTCGCGCCGAGCCGTACGCTGACCCCCAGCGCCTGGTCGCGCTGTGGGAATCGCCACCGCGGGCGGATGGCGGCGTCGCTCCGGGCAAGAACGAAGTTTCTGGCGGCACGTACGCCGACTGGATCGCGGAGCAAGCGGTATTCGATGGCGTCGCCGCGCTGGCGCCGTGGAGACCCAACCTCACTGGCGGGGACGAACCGATCCGTGTCCGAGGCACGGCCGTCTCGCGCGACTTCTTCCAGACGCTGGGCACTCGACCGATGCTCGGGCGCGTGTTCGTGCCGGAGGAAGCGACGACGGGCAAGAACTCGGTCGTCGTGCTTTCGTACGCATTCTGGCGCCAACGATTCGGTGCGGATTCGTCGATCGTGGGCCGTGAGCTCTCGCTCAACGGGCGGAAGTACATGGTCGTCGGTGTGATGCCCGAGCGGTTCCAGCTCCGATATCCCTTACCGGAGGCATCCGATCTCTGGCGGCCCATGATTCTCGAGGGCGAGACGCTGGCGAACCGCCGAGCGCATTACCTGTATGTATTCGGCCGACTGCGACGCGACGTATCGATCGAGCGGGCGCAGTCAGCGCTTGCGTCGCTGGCCGCGCAGCGAGCGGTCGACTTCCCTGCCACCAATCGGGGCTGGGGGGCGCGGGTCATCCCACTGCGCGAGGACATCGCGAGCGACGTGCGTCCGTTGCTCGTGATCGGATCGGCGGCGGTCGCACTGGTGCTGCTCATCGCTTGCGCGAATGTCGCGAACCTGTTGCTGGCACGAGGGGCCGCGCGCGCACGCGAGGTGGCGCTTCGCACCGCACTGGGCGCGACGCGCGAACGGATCGTTCGACAGCTCGCCACCGAAAGTGTCGCGCTCGCGGTCATCGGCGCCGCGATCGGGCTGCCGCTGGCACGCGGGCTCGTCGCGATTCTCGTTCGTTTCGGACCGCCTGCATTCCAGTCGAATAGCGACATCGCCCTGGACTGGCGCGCTGTGACGTTCGCGGCCGTGCTCGCGGTGCTTACGGGCGTCGTGTTTGGGCTGGCGCCAGCCTTGTATGCGGCGCGCACGCCCGCGGGCGACGCTCTGCGTGAAGCCGGCCGGCGTGTGTCGAGCGGCCGCGCGGGGGCGCGCACACGCGACGCGCTCGTCGCGCTCGAAGTCGCACTGGCCGCGATGCTGCTGATCGGCTCGGGCCTCACGATCCTGAGTTTTTCGCGTCTGCTCCGGGTGGATCCGGGATTCGACACGCGCAACGCTCTGACGTTCGAGCTCGGACTGGCCGCTGCGAGCTATCGCACCAACGACGAGATCACGGAGGCGCATCATCGACTGGTGGCGATGCTCCGTGCCCTTCCCGGCGTTACGGACGCTGGTGCGTCGACGCACGTACCACTCGCCGGTGGCAACATGACGACGGGCCTGGAGATCGAAGGCCGTCCGGTCGTGCCTCCGGACAGACCTGCCGAGGTCGCGTACCGCCTAACGACCGACGGGTTCACCGCCGCGGCGGGCATGTCCATGCGCCGCGGCAGGGCGATCGCGGCGAGCGATGCGGGCGATGGGTGGCGCGTCGTGACGATCAGCGAGACCGCGGCCCGCACGCTTTTCCCCGGCGACGACCCCATCGGGCATCGCGTGCGGATCACCGGCGACTCGGCGTGGCTCACGATCGTCGGTGTGGTGCGTGACGTCAGGCACACGTCGTTGGAAAGCTCACCCGGTGTGGACATCTACGTGCCGCAGGAGCGCGAGCCGTCGAGCTACATGCGCTACGTCGTCCGCACGAGCGGGTCGACGTCGGCACTGGCGCCGGCGGTCCGGCGGGTGGTTCGGGCGTTCGACCCGACACTGCCGATCGTGGGTCTCGAGAGCCTGGAGAGTGTCGTGTCGCGGGCGAGCGTGCCGCGTCGATTCGCGATGCTGCTGCTCGGATCGTTCGCGGTCATCGCCCTCGTCCTCGCGGTGGGAGGCGTATACGCGATGGTGGCATATGCCGTGAATCAGCGCACGCACGAGTTGGCGGTGCGTGTGGCGCTCGGCGCTCGACCCGTCGAGGTGGTACGCACGGTCATGGCTCGCGGGCTCGGCGCCGTCGGCATTGGGCTCATGGCGGGCGTGCTGCTCGCGTTAGGTCTCGGCCGCGTGATCACCGCGCTGCTCTACGGCGTGAGCGCGCATGACCCGGCGATCTACGTTGCAGCGCCCGCGATGCTTGGCGTGGTCGCGGGGCTCTCCGCGCTGCTCCCCGCGCTGCGGGCATCGCGAGTCGACCCCATCATCGCTCTGCGCGACTCGTGAGGTCCGAAGAGGAACGGTCCGAGCTCAGCTCGTGACGCCCAGCCGTCGTTCCAGCTCCTCGCGGCGCGAGCGGCTCACGCGCAGGCGCGCGCCGCTCTTGAGCTGGACTTCGTAGTCGCCTCCGGCACCGCGATGAAAGGTGTCGATGAGATCCACCCGCACGATGATCGAGCGGTGGATCCGGAGGAACCGATTGGGATCGAGCTTCTCCTCGAGCGTGTGAATCGCTTCGCGGATGAGATACGCGCGCTCGCTGGTGTGCAGCTCGACGTAGGGACCGCTCGCGGTGATGTACTCGATCTGCGAGACCGGAACGACGCGGACCTTGCCACGCATCTCGACGGCGATGCGCTCGAGATACGGCGATCCGCCTGACGTTGGCGCGGCGGGCGCGCTCGACGGACCACCGCGCGAACCACTGTCGAGCACCGCGAGCAGGCGCTCGCGAAGCTCTCCCATCTCCTCGAGCTCGACGTATCGGCGGGCGCGCTGGAATGCCTGCTCGAAGCGCTCGTCATCGAACGGCTTGACGAGATAGTCGACGGCGGCGAGGTCGAATGCCTGCAGCGCGTAACGATCGTAGGCCGTCACGAAGATCGTGAGCGGCATCGCCTCGGCCCCGACCTCACGCACGACGTCGATGCCGGTCTTGCCGGGCATCTGCACATCGAGAAACGCGATGTCGGGGTGCAGTGACCGAACGGCGTCGACAGCAGCCTCGCCGTTATCGACGCTGGCCACGATCTCCACGCCGGTTTCGGCGCGCATCAGGTCCTCGAGACGCTGGCGCGCCAACGGCTCATCGTCCACGATCAGCACGCGGATGGGCGGGCGGTCGGCCATGGATCGACGTCAGGCGCTCGCCGGCACCGCTTCGGCGTGGAGGTCCGCCGCGGTGTGGAATGGCAGCACGACCTCGGCCACGGTCCCGACGCTCCCCGCCCGGCGGAGCGCCAGGCGCTGATCCGGACCGTAGAGCTGCTCGAGCCGCGCTCGCGTGTTGCTGAGTCCCACGCCGCCCGTCCCGCCGCTCTCGCCGCGCGACCGCGTGAGGCTTCCGTTGCTGTCGGTGGCGATCGCGGCGTCGACTCCCGGGCCGTTGTCCCGAACGGTGATCACGAGATCGTCACCGACGCGCTGCGCGCGCAGCTCGATCCGGCCACTGCCCTCCACCTTCGCAACGCCGTGCATCACGGCGTTCTCGACCAGCGGCTGCAGCACGAAGTTCGGAACGAGCGCATCCATGACGGCATCGTCGACCTGGACGTCGACATCCAGGCGCCCCTGAAAGCGTACCTGCATGATATCAAGGTAGAGGCGAAGCAACTCGAGCTCGCGCGACAGTGGAATCTCCTGCTCGCTCGTGCCCTCCAGCGTCACGCGAAGGAGCTCGCTCAGGCGTGCGATCATGCGACGTACACCGCGCGGGTCGCGTTCGACGAGTGACGACACCGCATGGAGCGTATTAAAAAGGAAGTGCGGGTTGAGCTGTGCGCTGAGTACGGCGAGCCGCGCCTCGGCGAGCTGCGCCTGCAGCTGCGCTGCCTGCGCCGTCAGCCGAACCGTCTCATCATGTCGGGCGCGATAGCGCGTGAAGATGTCGCGTGCGATGCCGGCCGCGAGCACGGCGAAATAGACGGTGAGGTCATCGAGGAACCACAGCCGCTCGATGCCGGTGAGCCAGGTGACAGGCGGTCCGCGACGCGGCCGCGGCGGAATGTCGAGCAGCGACACGCGCATGAAGTGGATGGCGATGTCCACGAACATCGCCGTGACGACGCCGACGCCGAGGAACAACAGGACTCTTCCGAGTCGATTGCCGCGCGGCTCGAGGCTGACGCGGCTTGCGAGCCAGAAGATCGGGACGGTGAGCACCGCCCAGAGGTAGTACTCGGCGAAGGCGAGCGTGATGGGCGTCGAGGCCGGAAACGGTTGCTGAAACGCGGGGCCACGCGGGTCGAGCAAGCGGCTCGCGGCGTTGAGCACGGCGAGCACAGTCCAGAACGCGAAGATGAGCAACAGCTCCGTGCGCCGCAGCGGGAACCCGATGCTGCGGCGCTCGCTCGGGGCGACAGGATCGCTGAGTGGAAGGGACGCGGTAGCCACGATCAAAGGATACGACCGCCGCCAGCCACACGTCAGGGCAGCCAAAACGAACGGCACGCTCGGGTACACGGACTGCACACAACTGCATGCCGACGGCGTTCGACTCATGCTACCAGCTGCGTGCTGCCATTAGCGCCGCGGTCGCTGACGCGGTCGCAGCAGTGCGGAATCAGCAGCAGAAGTCGCGGGCCGTCCACGATCAGTTCGCCGTTAACCTCGTCCGTCGTGCCGTTCGTTACGCCCCCGTGCACTTGGCGAATTTTGCAAGCACGGAATGCCCCTTGACGCGTATTCCTCACGACAGGAGACGGGTGAGTTCCCCGTTAGGCTCGCTGTCGAAAATCGAGCCGATCACTTGTGAGGAAACACATGACCAAGAACACGCGTTTCGCAGTAGGGGCCATCGTAGTCGCCGCAGGCGCTCTGGGGCTGTGGATCTACCGGAACGCCGAGGCGCACGAAGCGCCGTCATATCGCTTCGCGACCGTAACTCGCGGGAACCTCGAGTCGACCGTGTCGGCCACGGGCCAGCTCAACGCCGTGACCACGGTTCAGGTTGGCACTCAAGTCTCCGGTCAGGTCTCGCAGATCCTGGTCGACTTCAACGACCGAGTGAAGAAGGGTCAGCTGTTGGCGCGCATCGACCCGACGCTGGCGCAACAGGCCGTGCTCGACGCCGAGGCAGGGGTGGTCCGGGCGCAGGCCGACCTCGATCGGTCGAAGGCCGAGTACGATCGCAACAAGACGCTCTATGACCAGAAGGTTCTGACGGCCACCGAGTTCACGACCGCGCAATACAACTACACGGTCGCGCAGGCCAGCGTGAAGTCGGCGCAGGTCGCCCTGGATCGCGCGAAGCAGAACCTGGCATACACCCAGATCTACGCCCCCATCGATGGCGTGGTCGTTCAACGCAACGTCGACGTGGGCCAGACCGTCGCGGCGAGTCTCTCGGCGCCGCAGCTCTTCCTGATCGCGAATGACCTGTCTCAGATGCAGATCCTCGCGAACGTGGACGAGAGCGACATCGGATCGATCCACGAAGGCCAGGATGTGCGCTTCACGGTCCAGGCATACCCGAACCAGTCGTTCAACGGGAAGGTGCGCCAGGTGCGACTGCAGTCGACGACGACCGAGAACGTGGTGAACTACACGGTCGTCGTGACCGTCGACAATCCGAAGGGCACGCTGCTGCCGGGCATGACGGCGACGGTCTCGTTCCTGACCGGCACGGCCGAGAATGCCCTGATCGTGCCTAACGCCGCGCTGCGTTTCCGCGCGACGCCGGAGATGATGGCAGCGGCCGGCGTCACCAACGCGACCGGCGCGCCACGCACGGCGGCCGAATCGCTGGCGTTCGCCGCGCGGCGAGACAGCATCCGGAAGGCGCGCGCAGCCGCTGGTGGGAACGCTGGCGGTGGTCAGGTTGGCGGTGGGCCGGGCGGCCAGGCCAATGGCGGCGCAGCCGGAGCCACGCGCGCGCGAACGTCCGGCGCGCGTGGCGGCTTCGCCCAGCTCTGGTACGTCGGCGCCAATGGCAAGCCAGCCATGATGCGCGTCCGGACCGGGCTGTCGGACGGTCAGAACACGCAGGTCATCGGGCCGGACGTGAAGGAAGGCATGCAGGTGATCATCGGCACGAGTGGGTCGACGACGACTGCGGCCGCGACGTCGCCCACCAATAGCCCGTTCCAACAGCAGCGCCGACCCGGGCCTGGAGGGTTCTAGCCATGCCTAACGTCATTACGAACGACGCGTCGCCGACGCCGGTCATCCGGATCGAAGGCGTTCGCAAGGACTACACGATGGGCGACAACATCGTCCACGCGTTGCGTGGCGTGGACTTGACCGCCGATCGTGGCGAGATGCTGGCGATCATGGGAGCGTCGGGGTCGGGGAAGTCCACGCTCATGAACATGCTCGGCTGTCTCGATACCCCGACGTCAGGGTCATACTGGCTGGATGGGATCCGCGTCGATGGGCTGAACCGCAATCAGCTCGCAGACCTCCGGAACGAGAAGCTTGGCTTCGTGTTTCAGGGCTTCAACCTTTTGGCACGAACCTCGGCGCTGGACAATGTAGAGCTGCCGTTGCTCTACGATCGCGCCGGCCGCTGGAAGAACACGAAGGAGCTCGCGGCGGAGGCGCTGCGGCGCGTCGGTCTCGGCGACCGCCTGGATCACCAGCCGAGCGAGCTGTCGGGTGGCCAGCAGCAGCGCGTCGCGATTGCACGTGCGCTCGTCACGGAGCCGACCCTGCTGCTCGCGGATGAGCCGACGGGCAATCTCGACAGTCACATGACGGTCGAGATCATGTCGCTCTTTCAGGAATTGAACGAACAGGGGATCACCATCGTGATGGTGACCCACGAGCCCGATGTTGCCCAGTACTGCAAGCGCGTCGTCGAGGTGCGAGACGGGCGCATCAAGCGCGACCATCCGGTGGAAGAGCGACACAACGCCGCGGCCGACCTCCGTGAGCTCCTGGCAACGGAGCCCGAGGAAGAGGAAGACCCGGGTATCATGGTCGAGGAGACCGTATGAAGAGCTCAGTGTTGATCCGGGTCGCCGGAGAG
>Ga0207648_10006739_pt1 | contig 11393 bp, 9 predicted proteins | sample KBSMisM32_FD_184310 | JGI IMG/M metagenome (GOLD analysis project Ga0207648, IMG submission 184310) | Miscanthus rhizosphere microbial communities from Kellogg Biological Station, Michigan, USA - KBS Miscanthus M3-2 (SPAdes) (version 2) | ecosystem: Host-associated > Plants > Roots > Rhizosphere... | reverse complement strand
AACGGGCGGCGCGCCGAGTCTCGCGGTGGGCATGGCGCACATCTTCTCGAACGTGCTCGGCGGTCCGACAGCGATGGCGCTCTGGTATCACTTCGCGATCATGTTCGAGGCGCTGTTCATCCTGACGACGCTCGACGCCGGCACGCGCGTCGGTCGCTTCATGTTGCAGGACCTCGGCAAGCATCTCTGGGAGCCGTTCGGCAGGACGGCCTGGTATCCGGCGATCGTGCTCTCGAGTGCCATCTTCGTCGCGATGTGGGGGCACTTCCTCTATCAGGGCGTGATCGACCCGTTAGGCGGGATCAACTCGCTCTGGCCGCTGTTCGGGATCGCGAACCAGCTGCTCGCCACGGTTGCCCTCTGCGTGGGCACGACGGTGATCATCAAGACCGGCAAGCAGCGGTACGCGTGGGTCACGCTGCTGCCGCTCACGTGGCTTGCCATCGTGACGATGACCGCAGCCTACACGAAGATCTTTTCGTCGGACCCGCGTCTCGGATTCCTGGCGCACGCGAGCCTGTTCTCGCAGCAGGTGGCGCAGGGCGTGACGCCGAAGGGCGTGAAGACCCTCGCCGATGCCTCCCGGATCATCTGGAACGATCGTGTCGATGCGGCCGTCGCCGCATTCTTCGCGCTGAGCGTGCTCGTGATTCTCGCGGACTCGGCCAGGGAGTGGTGGTCGGTCGTTCGCGGCACCAAGCCGGCGGTGAGCAGCGAGGTTCCGTTCGAGGGCCGAGTGGCGGTGGCAGGAGACTAGGCGGCGGGCGACGGGCGACGCTAACGACTAATGACTTACGACTAAAGACTGAGGAGGACAGAGATTCCCTTGTCGGCCATCGGCCATCCGATCCCATCGCTGTGGATGCGACTTCAGCGTGCACTCCGGGTGATACGGTCCATCATCGGTGCCCCGGACTACGAGCGGTACGTGGCGCACATGGAGTCGCACCACCCGGGGTGCACGGTCTTGTCGCGAGACGAGTTCATGCGCCAGCGCCTCGAGAGCCGGTATTCGACACCCGGATCGCGCTGCTGCTGATGCGGAACGCGGCTGAGCAATCCAACGACTCCTCGCCGCCGTAGTCCTTGGGTGTGACCGCATCTCTGCCTACCGAGGCCCGCCCGTGCTCAACGCTCTGAAGGTGATCGCGTTCCTCGTCTGTCTGGCGTACGTGATCGCCATCGTCGGGATCCGACTGTACGAGCCGCGACTGGTGTATCAACCGGGCGCCCGTTCGGTGGATCCGCCGGACGCGTCCCTCGCGCTTCACGAACGGTCCGTGTCGTTCAAGGCAGCTGATTCCACGTCGCTCTCCGCGTGGGTCATCCCGGCCGCCGGGACCGCGCCGGACGCGCCCTGGGTGCTCATCTCGCACGGCAATTACGGCAACATCGGGTATGGCGGGCGGCCCCAATTCTACGCCTGGTTCCGCGACCTCGGCGTGAACCTCTTCGCCTACGACTATCGAGGCTTCGGCGCGAGCGATGGCAGTCCGAGCGAAGCCGGCGTGTATGCCGACGCCGCGGCCGCGTACCGGTACCTCACGGATTCCCTGCACGTTCCGCCGTCGCGCATTGTCCTGTTCGGCCATTCGTTAGGCACCGGCGTCACGATCGAGCTCGCGCGGCACGTGGCCGCCGCTGGCATGATCGTCGAGGATGCATATACGTCGGTCGTTGACCGTGGGCAGGAGGTCTTTCCGCTGTTGCCGATCCGGCTGATAGCGAGAAGCCGATTCGCGTCGATCGACAAGATCGGAGCGCTGCGGCTCCCCAAGCTGTTCCTCCACGCCCGCAACGATCGCACGATCCCGATCGAGCATGGGAGAAGGCTGTTCGCCGCGGCGGCGGAGCCCAAGGAGTTCGTCGAGCTGAACGCCGGGCATGCGGATGGGTACACCGCCGACCGTACGCGCTACTACGGTGCCGTCGATGCGTTCATCCGCCGCGTCACGGCGTCGCCGCGCGTCGTGGCCGCGATGCAACGTTAGGCGTCCGTGGCCCGCTGCGGGCGAACCGCCAGCAGCACCACGGCCGCCGCGAACGCGAGCGTCGCCCCGACGTCGAACGCCGCGCGCGGGCTGACACGGTCCCACACCAATCCGAAGAGCACCGACGCGGGCAGCGCACCGATGCCCACCGCCAGGTAATACCAGCCGTACGCGGTACCGCGCCGCGAGCGTCCAACCAGGTCGGCAATCAGCGCCGCCTGCGTGCCTTCCGTGAGGCCGAAGAACGTGCCGTATGCGAGAAACAGCGCCCACGCGTGCCACGTCTCCGTCGCTCTTCCGAAGCCAATGTAGACCGCCGCATACACCACCCAGCCGGCGAGGATGAGCGGCTTTCTGCCTAAGCGGTCGGAGAGCGCACCGCCGGGAACGCTCGCCGCAGACTTCACGACGTGCAGGGCCGCCCACAGGATCGGGACCAGTGCGACCGAGACGCCGAGCTGGTTCGCACGCAGAATCAGGAACGCGTCAGTGGAGTTGCCGAGCGTGAACAGGAGAACGGACCCGAGAAAAATCCAGAACGCTCGGCCGAGCGACCGGTCGAGGGATGGCACGCCGGCCTTCTTCGACCCGGCGGGCGCTCGCGCGTCGCGCGGGGTCTCCCGCACGCCCAGCACGAGCACGATCACTGACAGCACGCCCGGCAGCGCCGCGACCAGAAACACCGTCCGCAGGGGTAAGTGCTCCCAGCGCAGTAGCGCGAACGCGATGAGTGGCCCGACGACGGCTCCCGCATGATCCGCGGCGCGGTGAAAGCCGAACGCTCGTCCACGGATCGCCGGGTCGACCGACTCCGCGATGAGCGCATCCCGCGGCGATCCCCGAATGCCCTTCCCCACGCGATCCGTCAGCCGGATAGCGAGCACTTGCGCCGCCGACTGCGCGATCGCCACGAGTGGACGCGCGAGCGACGCCAGCGCGTATCCGGCGACGACGAGCGGCTTGCGCCGGCTCGCTCGGTCCGACCACCACCCACTCGCGAGCTTGAGCAGCGCGGACGTGGTCTCGGCCGCACCTTCGATCGCGCCAACGGTCGCGGCGCTCGTGCCGAGCACCGTCGTCAGGAAGATCGGCAACAGCGGATAGATGATCTCGCTCGACGCATCCGTCAGGAACGACACGGCAGCGAGCACGAGCACGTTGCGGCCGAGTCGCGGCGCGTTGGCTCGTGGCGAGGCGTTGGTCACGCGCGGAAGGTACGAGTCGGAGGGATCGTGTGCTCGCGGGGCTGAGAGTTAGAATTACTCATGGCCGCAATCCCCGTCGCTGATTCTCGAACGCTCCGGACGCACCGGGCGCTCGCGTCTGCGCACGCACGGATCGCGTCACGCGACTCGGCGACGATTCGCACGCAGGTCGCTGTCTCGCAGATCGCGGCGCCAACGGGAGACGAGCGCGAACGCGGCGACTGGTTCGCGGCCCGCCTGCGATCGCTCGGCCTTCGTGACGCCCGCATCGATCACGCCGGCAATGTCGTGGCCACGAGATCGGGCCTCGAGAACGTAGCGCCGGTGCTCGTGTGCGCGCACCTCGATACCGTCTTCGCCCGCGAGGTTCGGCTCACCTTTCGCCGCGACGGCGAGCGCGTGACCGGTCCGGGCATCGGCGACAACGGTCGCGGACTCGCGGCGATGCTCGCGATCGCCGAGGAAATGGACGGCCGCCTGGTTCGAACCCGTCGGCCGATCGTGTTCGCCGCGACGACAGGGGAGGAAGGGGCGGGGGATTTGCGCGGCGCGAAATACCTCTTCTCCGCGCTCGACGCCGAGCCCGTTGCGGCGATCGCGCTCGACGGCGCGGGCGACGAGCGGATCGTACACAAGGCACTCGGCTCCCGCCGGTATCACATCGCATATCGTGGCGCGGGTGGGCACAGCTGGGCGGCCTTCGGCGTGCCTAACGCAGTACACGCCGCCGCGTCGGCGGCCGCCATGCTGGCGTCCCTGCCGCTTCCGCGATCGCCCCGGACCACGTTGTCAGTGAGCCGCATCGGCGGGGGGACATCGATCAACTCCATCCCCGAGGAAGGCTGGCTCGAGGTGGATCTGCGATCGACGTCGGCGTCGGTGCTGGATCGGTTCGATCGCGAGATTCGCGTCATCATCCGCGCCGCCGCGCAGCAGGAGAATGCCAGACGTGCGACGGCGACGCCGCCGCTGTCGCACGACGTGATGGTGATCGGCGACCGCCCATCGGGCGAGCTGTCGGCCGACCATCCGCTCGTGCTGAGCGCGATCGAGGCCACCCAGCTCATCGACCGCGAGCCCGAGCTCGCGGCCGCGTCGACCGACGCCAACGTCCCGATCGCCATGGGCATCCCGGCGATCGCGATCGGCGCCGGTGGCCGAGGGGGCGACGCCCACACGCCAGTCGAGTGGTACGACAACATCGACGGTCCGCTCGGCATCGCGCGCGCGATGACGATTCTCGCGACCGCCGCGGAGCTCGCCTAACGCGAGAGCGCGCGGCCGTAGGTGAACAGGAAGGCCGCGAGGACGAAGTGAAAGACGATCGGGATGAGCACGCTACGACGTTCCGGCGGCGTGCGTGCATACCGGACCGCCCGCACCACCATCGCGAGCGCGTAGACGTAGCTCGCGTAGATGATCCAGGCGCCGACCGCGGGCGCCGCGGCGCCTAACGGCGGAGACCGGCGTGCCACGTTCAGCGTCATGACGGTCATGGCGACGAGAAACACGAGCTGCGTCGGGAGCAGATAGCGATAGGGCAGAAGCCCCGAGTACCACCGCCGCATCGGCGGGAGCCACGGCGGCGCGAGAGTCGCCGCGAGGATCTGGCCGACGACCCGGCCGAGAAAGAGCGCAAGCAGCACGGCCATGACGGTGGCGTAGGCCGCCGCCTCAGCCACGGGCGATGCGCTCGGCGGCAAGTGCCGAGTCCCGGCGAATGTTGTACAGGCCACCGGTCGAATCGTAGGTGTGGCCGACGAAGTACAGGCCCGGCTGGTCCGCGCTCGTCACGCGGTCCGTGCGCAGCGCAAAGCCCCGGGCATCGGTGCGGACGCGACCGCCTAACGACGACAACGCCGGCGTGAACCCCGTCGCCAGGATGACGTCGTCGAACGGCTCTTCCACCTCGTCCGTAAAGCGGACGCCGGTCTCGGTGAGCTCCGCGACGCTCGGCCGAACGGCGATGCGCCCGGAGCGAATCGCATCGACCAGGTGAAAGCCGATGAGTGGGATGGCATCGAGAGGACCGTACGGCGGTTTCGGGAGCACCGGTTTACCTCGGCGAAGCTCCGTGAGCCTGCCCACCAGGCGGGCGACCTCCTGTCGCGCGCTTTTCGGTAATCGACGCATCGCGAACACGATGTACTGAATCGGAATGCCGGCGAGGTCCCGAGGGACGACGTTCGCGCCCGTCCGCACTGCCACGGTCACGTGAGCGCCAGCGTTTGCGAGCTCGCTCCCGATCTCCCCGCCGGAGTTCCCTACCCCGACCACGAGCACGCGACGTCCGTGAAAGCCGGACGGGCGCCGGTATTCGACGCTGTGCATCAGACGACCCCGAAACCGCTCGCGGCCGGGGATGCTCGGCATCCGTGGCGCAGACACGATGCCGGTGGCCATCACGACGGCAGTCGCGCCGAGGTCGCCGGCGTCCGTTCGGACGACCCATCCGCGCTCACTCCGCTCCACCGCCGTGACCAGCTTCCCCGTCTCGATGGGCAGCTCGAAGACCTCCACGTAGCGGTGGAGGTAGGCGACGAAGTCGCCGCGCGACGGGAAGATCGGGACACGGCGGTTGAACGACATGCCGGGCAGCGTGGACAGGTGCTTTCCGGTATGCAGCGTTAGGCTGTCGTAGAGGTTCATCCAGGTGTGACCGGCCGCTTCGCCTCGCTCGAGCACCACGTGCTCGACCCGCCGCCGCCGAAGCTCGGCGGACGTCGCGAGGCCTGCCGGGCCGCCGCCGACGATGACGACGGGGTAGCGCTCAGCGGTCGACAAGCAGCGCCCCGCCTCTGAAGAACAGATAGAGTCCCAGCATCTGGATCACGTGGAACAGATCGTTGTGATTGAAATAGCGATGCATCGCGATGTGCCTGGCCTGGACGAGCACGGCGACCAGGGACACCGCGACCCCCGCGACGAGCCAGCCCATACCCGCCGCGTGCCATCGAGCGATGGCATAGAGCGCCGCGGCGAGCAGCACGGCCAACGTGCCGACGTAGTTCGCTGCCGCGACGCGAAACGTCGGCCGGCGCGCGACTCTGACCAGGTAGGCGAGCAGGGTGAGCCCTGCCACCACGAGAATCGCCGTCCGGATCGAGCCACGCGCAGTGAAGAAGGCCACCGAGGCAGTCATCGCCCCACCAGCGAGCCCCAACGCGTAGAGTGAGGCGCGCCAGCATCGTTCGCGCTGTTTCGCATCGACGCGCGGATCGATCCCGTGCGCGGCGGCGCCGAAGGCGGCCGCAACGGCCGTCACCAGCATGCCCAGGCCAAGGAAGCTCCCTGACGCGGAGCCTTGGGCGGCCGCACCGTACGCAAGCCTGGCTCCCAGCACGAAAGCCAGTCCCGCGAGCGCGACGTTCGTGGCAACCGTCGTCGGCTCGGTGATCCCGCCCCAGCGCGGCAGCGATTCGTCCGCATCATTCGTCATCGAGGTCGGCATCGCCGAGGACGGAGTCGAGGAGGGCGACGTGGTGCCGGTACCACTCGCTCCGGAATCGCTCGTTAGGGTCATAGCGTCGCTTGAGCCGTAGGAATTCGGGAAGCTCGGGGTAGCATTGCAGCAGCTGCGATCGCGTGCCGAAGGTGTGGTACGTGAGGTACCAGCTGCCCTGGCGCGTCGCCGCCATGTCGATCAGGCGCCGAAACGCCGCCGCCGAATGCTCGATCCCTTCCGCCGTGTGGTTCGTATGCAGGTTGAAGATCGTGCACGCGTACGGCTGCTTGGCCCACGTCAGGAAGCTCTCGTCGTCACGCTCGATCAGCCGGATCGTCCCGTAGATACAGTCCACGCCGTGGGCGCGGAAGTCATCCGCCGCCTCGGCCAGGAACTCCGCCAGCGCCGCGCGCGGCACGTACAGCTCGGTGATGATCTCGGTCGCCGGATGCACCGCCTCCGTCTCCCGGTCCAGCCAGGAGTGATAGTCGTCGATGTACGTGCTGAGCTGGTGCGTATCCGACCAGTACACCTGGCCGTCCGTACCGAGATAGTGGGTAGCGTAGGCGTCCCAGGCAGCCTGCTTGTCGACGTGCGCCAGCCAGAGCAGCTGCTTCCAGTCGTTAGGTGCGAGCGCGCGCTGGTGCTCCGGAATTGGCGTGTCGTTCGACACTGGCCTGTAGCACGAAAAGATCCCTCGCCGCAGGAAATCCGGCGAGCCCGGGTCGAGCGCGAACTGGAAGTCACCGAACGCGTAGCCGTCCGCGATCCGTTCATCGAACCGGGCGATCAGACGGTCGGCGGTCTCGATCTCCACGGTGCGCCGCACCTTGTGGCGAGGTGCGAGGCGCAGCGTCACGGTGTCGACGAATCCGAACAGGCCGTACCCTCCGCACGTGAGGCGAAAGAGCTCGGCGTTTTCGGACCGGCTGCACCTGCGCCGCTCGCCGTCCGCGCCAATGAGGGTCAGCGATTCCACGTCGTTCACGAACGGACGCAGCGTGAGACCGCGGCCATGCACGTTCGCGGCGACTGCCCCGCCAATGCTCAGCCGATCGGCGCCGGTCTGCTTTTGCCGGATCCCCCACTGGTGCGCCGACCCAGCCTGTTCTTCGACGAGCCACGCGATGAGGTCCGGCCACTGGATCCCTGACTCGACCTCGACGAGACCGCGCTCCCGATCGAAGCCGCGGACCGACCGGTACGAACGGGTATCGAGCAGAACGCCGCCGTGGGCGAACTGCTGGCCTCCCATGGCGTGTCGCCCGCCGCTCACGCAAACGGGCTTGTTGGCCGTTCCGGCCTCCAGAATGGCGTTTCGGGCGTCGGCAGCGGACCGAACCGTGACCACACGGTCGACAACGGTGCGGTTGAGCCGAGAGTGGACGTCATTGACGACGACGCCCCCGGGCGGTGCCTCGCTGACGGCGGGCTGGATGTTTCGCGGGACGCTAGTCATGGGTCGAACGTTGCGGTCCGGCCCCGCCGTTCCCCATACGCGGTCTTACGTAGATGCCCGCACTTCCGAATGGTCGCTCAGCGTCAGCTCGCCGCGAACCCCTTCAATGACCGCCGAGTCGCCGATCACCGAGTTCCGAAGAGTCGAGCCGACGATCTTCGTATTCGAGCCGACGAGCGTATCGGTGAGCTCGGATTTCTCGATCACCGAGCCACGTCCGATCGAGACGTTGGGGCCGACCCGGGCTGCCTTGAGCACGACGTCATCCTCGATATACACCGGGTCGATGATCGTCGAACCCGCGTCTAGCTTGGGCCGCCGCGCATGCCCCTTCTCGAGCATGACGCGGTTCGTCTCCAGCAGCGTGTCGATCTTGCCCGCGTCGTACCAGCCCTCGACGTCGATCACGCGGATCTTCGCACCCTTGTCGATCATGTACTGGAACGCGTCGGTGAGATAGTACTCGCCCTTGTTCTTCGGCTGCTTGAGGACCCAATCGATCCCCTCGTAGAGCAGCTTCCAGTTCTTCACGTAGTAGAGCCCGATGTTCGCCCGCTTGGAGATCGGCGTGTCGGGCTTCTCGACGATCTTCGTCATGTTGCCGTCGGCGTCCGTGACGACGACGCCGAAGCGCTGGTAGTCCTCGACCTCCTTCACCCAGATGATGCCGTCGGCGTCGATCGTCTTCGTGACGGAGAGGTCCGCGTCGAAGATCGTGTCGACGAAAATGATCAGCACCGGCTGATCGACGTACTTCCGCGCGAGCGCGACGGCGCCGGCCGTGCCGTCCTGCACCTGCTGCTCGATGAAGATCCCGGGAATGTCCGAGAACTTGCTCCGCGCGTATTCCTCGACTTTCTCCTTGAGGTGCCCCGTGATGTAGATGATCTGGTCGACGGTCCCGAGCCGCCGCAGGTCGTCGAGGATGTATTCCATCACCGGCTTTCCGGCGACCTTGAGCATCGGCTTCGGCGTGATGTGCGTGTGCGGGCGCAGGCGCGTGCCTTTGCCGGCGAGGGGGATGATCACCTTCATGACGCGAGCCTCAGGGGTGAGCGATGTGAGCGATCGTGGTGTTGTGGCAGGTCGTCAAGGCGCACTGGTGCCCTCACGTCCATAGCGATCCTCCAGCCGAACGACGTCGTCGAGCTCCGGTGTGCTCGCTTCGAGGATGTCGCAGTCGGTGATCGCCTCCATGTAATGCACAGTGCCGGGTGTTATGCGGAAGGACTGTCCGGGCTCGAGCCGCATGTCGCGCATCTCGCCGTCGACTTTCACCCAGTACACGAGGCGTCCCGACAGCAGGTGGATGGTCTCGTCCTTCCTGTTGTGATACTGGACCGACAACGCCTGTCCGGCGTTGATGTGCAGGACCTTGCCGCAATAGCGATCGGTGAGGGCCCAGATCCTTTCGTATCCCCAGGGTTTCGGAACGTGCTTGACGGCAACGGGACCCGACATGTCACTCCAGGAGAAAGGAAGAACCAAATAATATCGATCAAAGGCGCAGGCATGAACGGCGTCGGCCATGACGGCGCTGGCCACGACGGCGCAGGACCACAAGGGCGCGGGCCAGAACGGCGCAGCGCATGAGGGCGCCGGATGCGGAAAAGCGCCTGATGCCTGAGAGCGCGAGGTGCCAGAGAGCGCGTGATGCCAGACGGCGCGACAGGACCGCAGGGCAGGCAGCGGCGCAACGACGCCGCCTGGAGGTAAGGTCCAACTTTGTTTCCGCTTCGCGCCTTGGCGCCGTTGCCTGCCCAGCGGCCCTGTCGCGAGGTGTGGCTTCATGCGCCCGTAGGCATCATGCGACGTCAGGCATTTCGCGCCGTTTGGCCTCCGGCGCCCTCATGCTCTGCGCCCCTCTGGCCGGCGCCGTTGCGGCTCAGCGCCGTTCAAACTTGGCCTGCTTCGTGCCTTGCTCAGCTGTATGCTCTTGTCTCCTCGCTTCGTGCCGCGGCTCGCGGCGACGGTCGAGCTGTTCACCCGGTACGGCCTGCGCGACTTCGCACGCCAGCAGGGACTGATCGACCTCGCCCCCGACGAAGGCGGAGAGGCGACCAACGGCGACGGAACCGTCGACCGCGCCGTCGCGTTTCGCAAACGGCTCGTGGAGCTCGGTCCCGCGTACGTGAAGCTCGGGCAGGTGCTCTCCACGCGTCCCGACCTCATTCCACAGGCCTACATCGAGCAGCTCCAGCGCCTGCAGGACGACGTCGGCGCCGTCCCCTTCGCCGACATCGAACACACCGTTCAGGAGCAGCTCGGCGGTCGCATCAGCAAGCTGTTTTCGGACTTCGATCACGAGCCGCTCGCGACCGCGAGCCTCGGCCAGGCACACGCCGCCGCGCTTCGCGACGGCCGCGCCGTGGTGGTCAAGGTCCAGCGACCCGACATCCGCGCTTCGCTCGCCGACGACATCGAGTATTTCCGCGAGCTCGCCAAGTTCCTCACCGCGCACTCTCGCGCCGGCTCGCGCGTGGACATGGTCGGCGTCGTCCAGCAGCTCGAGCGCGCGCTCGCCGACGAGCTGGATTATCGGATCGAAGCGCGCAACATGGCGCTCTTCCGACGCTCACTGGCGGAGTTCCCGCGGCTCCTCGTCCCCAAGGTCGTCGAGGGCTATACGGCCGAGCGCATCCTGACCACCGAGCGTATTCGCGGGGTGAAGGTCAGCGAGATCCCACCGCTCGCGCGTCTCGACAACGATCTGTCGGCGCTCGCCGACGAGTTAGGCAAGGCCTACCTCAAGCAGGTCGCGATCGACGGGCACTTCCACGCCGATCCGCACCCAGGAAACATTTTCCTGGTCCTCGAGACGGATCGGAACCCGAAGACGCCATCCGACATCGCCGCGAACGAACGCCGCGGCGAGCCACGCGAGAGTGTCACACCGCTGGCAAAGCTCGAGCAGGTTGCGCAGCGGGAGGCCGCGCCCGCGGCGCCCCGGGAGGACCCGCGCCTCGCGTTGATCGACTTCGGCATGACGGCGCGACTCTCGCCGCCCATGCGTGATCGCATCGTACGGCTGCTGTTCGATCTCGCGGAGAACCGCGGCGACGATGCCGGCGAAACGCTGATCGAGATGGGTGAGTCCGTCGACGACTTCGACCGCGCGCGGTTCGCCCGCGAGATCGCGCAGCTGATCGCGCAGAACCACGAACGCGCGATCGGCGACATGCAGGCGGGACGCGTCCTTTACGACGCCATCTCGATCGCGTATCAGCGCGGGCTGCGTCTCCCCGCAGAGCTCACGCTGCTCGCGAAGATGCTGTTCAGTCTCGACACGATCA
>Ga0207648_10006734_pt1 | contig 11397 bp, 6 predicted proteins | sample KBSMisM32_FD_184310 | JGI IMG/M metagenome (GOLD analysis project Ga0207648, IMG submission 184310) | Miscanthus rhizosphere microbial communities from Kellogg Biological Station, Michigan, USA - KBS Miscanthus M3-2 (SPAdes) (version 2) | ecosystem: Host-associated > Plants > Roots > Rhizosphere... | reverse complement strand
ACGCGGCGGCTCGCCTTCGTCCTCGGCCACCACGCCGAGCGCAGCGGCGCCTCGGCGCTGGCCGCCCGCTACGCCTCGCTGGCGCAGTGCGAAACCGCGCTCGCCGACGCGGAACACTGGTGGACGGAGATGCTCGGCGCGGTGCAGGTGACGACGCCGGACGACTCGTTCGATCTGATCGTCAATCGCTGGCTGCCCTACCAGACCCTGAGCTGCCGCATCTGGGCGCGCAGCGGACCGTATCAGCCGGGCGGCGCCTTCGGGTTCCGCGACCAGCTTCAGGACGTGCTGTCGCTGCTGTACGCGCGGCCGGATCTCTGCCGCGAGCACCTGCTGCGCGCGGCCGCGCGCCAGTTCGTCGAGGGGGACGTGCAGCACTGGTGGCACCCGCCCACCGGCCGCGGCACGCGCACGCGCTGCTCCGACGACCTGCTGTTCCTGCCCTACGCAACCGCGGCCTACGTCGCGCGGACCGGCGACGAGCGCGTCCTCGACGAGGTGGTGCCGTTCCTCGAGGGGCCGCCGCTCGAGCCGCACCAGGCCGAGACCTACAACCTGCCGCGCGTGTCGGAGCAGTCGGCCACGCTCTTCGAGCACGGCGTGCGCGCCATCGATCACGCGATGAAGTACGGCGCGCACGGCCTGCCGCTGATCGGATCCGGCGACTGGAACGACGGCATGAACCGGGTCGGGCACGAGGGCCGCGGTGAGAGCGTGTGGCTCGGATGGTTCCTGGTCTCGGTCCTGAACGAGTTCGCGGAGATTTGCGTGCGCCGCGAGCGCACCGATCTCGCCGACCGCTACCGCAACGAGGCGCGCTGGCTGAACGGCATGCTGGAGCTGGCCTGGGACGGCGGCTGGTACCGCCGCGCGTATTTCGACGACGGCACGCCGCTCGGCTCGGTGCAGAACGACGAGTGCAAGCTCGACTCGCTGACGCAGTCGTGGGCGGTCCTGTCGGGCGCCGCCGAGCCGCGCCGCGCCGAGCGCGCCATGCACGCGGTGCGCGCGAACCTGGTGCGCCGCGACGCGCAGATCGTGCTGCTGCTGACGCCCCCCTTCGACAAGATGACGCACGACCCCGGCTACATCAAGGGCTACCTGCCCGGCGTGCGTGAGAACGGCGGCCAGTACACGCACGCCGCCGTGTGGACGGTGCTCGCGCTGGCGCGCCTCGGCCAGGGGGACGAGGCGATGGAGCTGTTCCACATGCTCAACCCGATCAACCACATGCGCTCGGCCGAGAACGTCGAACGCTATCGCGTCGAGCCCTACGCCGTGGCCGCCGACGTGTACGGCCACCCGATGCACCTCGGGCGCGGCGGCTGGAGCTGGTACACGGGATCGTCGGGATGGATGTATCGCACCGCCATCGAAGGGCTGCTCGGGCTGCAGCGCCGCGCGGCCGTCTTCACCGTCGACCCCTGCATCCCGGCGATGTGGCCCGGGTTCAACCTGGAGTGGCGCGTCGAGGGCACGCTCTTCCGCATCGAGGTCGCCAACCCCGAACACCAGTGCCGCGGCGTGCACTCGGCCGAGATCGACGGCGTCGCGGTCGATCCGCAGGCCATCCCCTTGCGCCTCGACGGCGCGACGCACGACGTGAAGGTCGTCATGGGCAAGCCGGGAGCGGTCGCGGTCGGCGCCCACCGCGCGGGCGATCACGCCGGCCGCGTGCCGTGATCGGCGGCGACCGGTGAGGCCAGTGCGAAACGCGGTCGCCGTGCTCATCCTCGCCGCGATCCTTCTGGTTCTGCCGCAAGGACTGCGTTACCTGCAGGCTCAGGCGCCGGCCGCGGCATACACCTCGCTCGTCTTCTACGTCGGCGCGCACCAGGACGACTGGGAGCTGTTCCGCGGCAACGCCGCGATGAAGGACCTCGCGGATCCGAAGACGCGCGTCGTCTTCATCTACGCCTCCGCCGGCGACGCGGGCCGGACCGACGGCTGGTGGGAAGCGCGCGAGCGGGGCGCGGTGGCAGCCGTGCGGAGCGGCGTGGGTGCGGCGCCCCTGACGATCGATCACGTTCGCGTCAACGACCACGCGATTTTGCGCTACACGAGCCGCAACAGCGCCAGCTACTTTCTTCGCCTGCCCGATGGCCGCTATCAGTTCGGCACCGGCTACCCGGCCACGAACAACGAATCGCTGACGCAGCTGCGCGACGCCGGGAAGGCGATTGCCGCGGTGGACAAATCGACCACGTATCGCACATGGGCGGACTTCCACGCGACCCTCGAGGCCATCATGAATCTCGAGCGGGGGCTCGTGCCGTCGGCCGTCCATCCGCTGGTGAACGCGCCCGATTACTTTTCGGTCGACAACTCTCACCAGGACTGTCAGACGCCAGGCCCCTGCAACGTGTGCGACCACCCCGATCACAAGGCGGTCGGCGATGCGCTGCGCCAGTTCGTCGGCGGCGTCTATAGCCGCAACTGGTGGGTGGGCTACGACTCGCAGAACCGCCCCGAGAACCTTCCTGCTCCAGACTTCGTGCAGAAGGGCCGCGCCTTCTTCGCCTACGCCGCGGCGGTGCTGCAGGAGACGACGGCGAACGGCAAGCCGGCGGAGGCGAACCTCGGCGAGTGGAAGGCCTGGGGCGCGAGGGACTACTACCGCACCGTCAACTGGGATCGGCCGGATGCCGAGAACCCGGCGTGCGAAGCACGGGTGTCGCGATTTCCTGCGGCGCGGCGTCCTGTCCCCTAGCGTGACGAGGGGCCGCCGCCGCGGCCGGGACGCTTCGCCAGCCGTTCGACGGGAGCCCCGTCCGCGCCATTCGCATCACCGCCCAGGGACTGGAACACCTGCAGTTCCTTTTGTGCCTTCTCGGTCTCGCCCAGCTGGCGGTAGGCCTGTGCAAGCTGGTAGTGCGCGCCCTTGCTGCGCGGATCCCTGGCGATGCACGCCACGAGGTGGGAAACCGCGTCGGCGGCGCGCCCCTGCTTGAGGAGGATCTTCGCCAGGCCGTAATGAGCGCCTGCGTGATCGCCGTCGATCGCGAGGAGGCGCACGAAACACGCGGACGCGCGGTCGAAGTCCTGTCGCAGGTAGGCGATCGTCCCGAGGGAGAACAGCGCGTCCTCGGAACGGCTGTCGATCTCCAGGCTCTTCTCGAAATCGGCAACCGCCGCGTCGGTGTTTCCGAGGCGGCGCCGGGCCTCGCCGCGGAGAAACCATGCCGACGGGTCGGTCCGCTCCAGCTTCAGGGCGTGATCGAGCACTCCGACGGCTTCGCGGTTCCTGCCGATGTTGATCAGCGCCCACGCGAGATTCGTGCGCGACGGCACGTCCGCCGGATCGAGGTCCACCGCCTTCTGCAGAGCGCCGGCGGCTTCGGCGTCGCGCGCCACGTCGAGCAGCGCGAGGCCGAGATAGTAGTGGAACGCGGCGTTCTGCGGTTCGAGCCGGGCCGCCTCGGCCAGCTCCGGCACTGCCCGGTCCTGCTGGCCGGCGAGCGTGAACGTGATCCCGAGAAAGTAGTGCGCCTTCCCGAGCGTCGGGTCGCGGCGAAGCGCGCGCTGCAACTGGGCGATGGCGCAGGGGTAATCTCCCCGCGCGGAACACAGCTGACCGAGGAGGACCTGGCCGTAGAGCGACGCGATGTCGGCCTCCTTCGGATCGAGGTCCACCGCCTTGCGGTATTCCGCCTCGGCATCCTGCAGGCGTCCCTGGCGCTGGTACTGCTGCCCGGCGCGGAGGTGATCCGCGGGAGTCTGCGCGGTCTGCGCCGATCCCGCTGCCGCCGCAAAGAAGGCCATCGAGCAGATGACGAGGCGCAGCATCGCGGGATTATCCGCCCTCGCGCACGACGATCGCGCGATCGACGGGCGTCTCGAGGCGATCGACCTGGCCGCCGGGCCAGCGGACTTCCACTGTCGCATTCGACGTGGTCCCCCCCAGTCCGAAGTGCGCGCGGAAATCGGAGTGGGAGAGGTAACTTGCGCCGCTGCGGACTTCCTCCACCCGCGAGACGCCGCCGGCGGTGACGGTCACGCGCGCGCCGATCCCGTCGCGATTGCTCTTGCGGCCGACGAGCCGGACGGTCAGCCAGTGGTTCGCATTGCCGCCCCTGTTCTCGAGCAGGCACGGATAGGCATTGACGCTGGCGATGAGCACGTCCAGATCGCCGTCGTTGTCGTAGTCCGCCACCGCCAGGCCGCGGCCGGGCCGCGGTCCCGCCAGCGCGTCACCGACTGATGCCGTGACGTCGGCGAACGTGCCGTTGCCGCCGTTTCGAAGCAGCACCGTCGGTTCGGCGTAGGTCTCGTCGAGCTTCTGTCGATCGACCTCGGGATAGACGTGCCCGTTGACGAGCAGCAGATCCTTCCAGCCGTCGTTGTCGTAGTCCATGAAGCGCGTGCCCCAGCCGAGATGATGCATCGTCGCGCGCCCGATCCCCGAGGCCCACGTCGTGTCGAGGAAGGTCACGTTCTTCTGGTTCGCGTAGAGCGAGTGCGGCTCGCCGTAGAAGTTCGCGATCGCGAGATCGAGCCAGCCATCGTTGTCGTAGTCGGCGAGGTCCACGCCCATGCCGGCGCGGGCCCGGCCGTCTTCGTCGACGGCGATGCCGGCTTCGAGCGCGGACTCGCGAAACCTGCCGTTGCGCTGGTTCACGTACAGCAGGTTCGGTTGGGCGTCGTTGGCCACGACGACGTCAGGGTAACCGTCGTTATTGACATCGCCCCAGGCGACCCCCAGCCCGCGATAGCCATCCTTGTCGATCTCTCCGGCCTCGACTGTGACGTCGGTGAAGGTCCCTTTCCCGGTGTTGTGATACAGGCGATCGCGTTCCCCCTTCAATCCACGCGGGCCGCACATCACCGCGAAGCCACGGTAGGAGCAGTTGACGCCGGGGATCTTCGCGCCTGGCAGCGGCGCGGTCCGGGGATCGAAGTCGATGTAATTGGCGACGTAGAGATCGACGAAGCCGTCGTTGTCGTAATCGGCGAACGCCGCGCTCGTGCCCCAGCGGCGCTCGCCCGCCAGGCCGGCGCGTACGGTGACGTCCTCGAACGTGCCGTCTCCGCGGTTGCGATACAACCGGTTCTGGCCCCAGTAGGTGACGAAGAGATCGTCGAAGCCGTCGTTGTCGTAGTCGGCGACGGCAGCGCCCTGGCCCCATCCGCTCTGAACGAGGCCGGCCCTGCGCGTGACGTCCTCGAACGTCCCGTCATGCCTGTTGCGGAACAGGTGGTTGGAGGGTTCCTGTCCTTTGGGAAAGCCGTCGAGCGTACTCCCGTTGACCAGGAAGATGTCGGGCCAGCCGTCGTTGTCGTAGTCGAGGAACGCGACGCCGGTGCCCGTCGTCTCGAGGATGTACTTGTTCTGGCCGGTACCGCCGTAGACGATGCGGGTGTGCAGTCCTGCTGCAGCAGTGACGTCGGCGAACGTGATGTCGACGTTCGCCGACGGGCGGTTCGCAGGTGACGCGCCGAGCGCGATGATCAGAACCGGGGGAAGCACTAATCGCGCGAGCGCCCTCCGGTTCAGAACGACCAACGCCCTCCAATACGAAACGCGCGAGGCCCGATAATCCCGGTCGGCTTGCCGAAGTCGGATCCGGTATTCGGATTCTGGTTCGTCACCGTGCTCACGTTGAACAGGTTGAAGAAGTCGCCGAGCACTTCGAGACGATGCTGCTGAACGCGCACGAACTTCGAGACGCGAAAATCCATCGTCGTCAGCGTGGGGAATCGTCTGGTGCCGCGCTCTTCCGCGAAGATCGTGATCGCCCCCTGGTTCAGCGGCGTGCCGCCCACGTCGCTGTCCACCGTCAGCGAGCGCCCGTACGGCGTACCGCTCTGGACCTTCAACACGGCGGCCACGTTCATGTCCCACCGGGGAACCTCGTAGCTGCCGTCCATCTTCAGGATGTGGGTGCGATCGAAGAAGCCCGGCCCGCTCGTGTTGTTGATCTTGCCGTTCGGGCTGGTGAACGCGCTGCTGGTGCCCGCGCCTTCCTCCTCGCCGCCAAACGCCGAGACGCCCGGGGCGGCGCTGCTCAAGTTGTCCTTCGACACGGAGTACGACGTCAGGAACTGCCAGCGGTTCGCGAACCGCCGCTGCACGGTCACCTCGAGCCCCTTGAACCCGGTGGTGAAATCGGACGGGTTGGTTTCGAGCTGCCGGTTCTGTCCGAGCGTGCTCGCGACCTGGTTGTAGACGGTGATGCGCTGATCGTCGGAGGTGCCCGCCCTGCCGTCGGGCCCGGGATCGAGAGCGGTCACCGGCGTGTACCCCGCCGAGTCCTGCGGAACACCAGTCTCGACGACCGCGATGAGATCCCGGCCGCGCCGGCCGACGAACATCGCGCTCACGCGGATCTGCTTCGGCGCCTCGAACTCGACGCCGAACGAGCCTTCGTCGGTATGCGGCTGCTTCAGGTTCGGATCGACCGAGGTGATCGATCCGCCGAAGGTGAACAGCACCTGTCCTTCCTCGCCGGGCTCGTAGTGCAGGTTGCGATTCGCGTCGTTCCAGGCGAAGCCGGTTCCGCCGAACCCGTTCTGGTTCGAGACGTCGACGAAGCCCGTCCCAATCGCGTGGTAGTAGCGCGCGTATCCTCCCTTGATGGCGAGCTTGTGCGTGCCGAGCACGTCGTAGACCGCGCCGGTTCGCGCCGCGACCGTGTTCCAGTGGATCAGATCCTGTTCGGGGAAGTTCCTCGGTCCGGTGAACCGGCCGGCCGGACTCGATTGCGCCGGCAGGAACCCGTGGTTGTTCTCGTAGCGGACGCCGAGGTTCAGCGTCAGCCGGTCGGTCGGCCGGACGTTGTCCTGCAGGAACAGCACGTTGCCGGTGAACGTGTCCTGGCTGTCGAGCGGCGTGTTGTACTGGGTGATCGACGAGCCCACTCCGTTGAGCACGCTCTGATCGACGGCTTCGAGCACATCCGCGCCCGTGCGCGCGTAGCCACGGAAGAACTGGTAGCCCCCCTTGAGATCGTGATCGGCGCCGAGCCAGTCGTTCTTGTAGTAGCTGAGCGTCAATTCCCCCGACGTGCGCGAACGATAGAACTGGAAGCCCTGGGCGGCGGCGCCGCTCTGGAACCCGGTCGACAGTTCGGTCGTGTGCGGGCCGGTGACGTCGGGCTGGAACTTCAGCGGGAAGTCGACCTTCAGGTAACTGACACGCGCATCGAACAGCGCGCTGTTGGTGATCGACGAGTTGTAGCGCCCCTGGTAGATCCTGAAGATGTCGTCTTCGATCCAGGTCGCTTCCGGCGCGATCAACGCGTCGGCGTTCCGGTTCGGCTTCCAGTAGGTCTGGCGCGTCGCCAGTCCGGTAATCTGGTTCTTGGCGTTGAGCTGATAGGTCGCGTTCACCAGCCACGAGAAGAGATCGGTGTTCTCCGACTCGGGGAAGTCGACCACGTTGCGGTGGATGCGCCAGTCGCGCCAGCTGGTGAAGAAGCGCACCTTGTCGCGGATGAGCGGGCCACCGAGTTGCGCGGTCCAGTCCGAGAACAGGTTGATGCTGCTGCCGCTGCGGACCCCCTGATCCTTGAGCTCCTGCGTCAGGTTGTTGCCGACCGTGCTGCCGTTCTCGAAGTAGTACGCCGATCCGCCGTGGAATTTGTCGGTGCCGCTCTTGGTCACCTGGTTGAAATAGACGCCGGGCGTGCCGACGTCCGCGGGGTGCTGCGCGGTCGAGATCTGCACGTCCTGGAAGCTGTCGTAGTCGAAATAGAATCCGCTCGCGCCGGTGGCGGACGGATCGGTGACGTTGACCCCGTTCAACGCGTAGGTGTTCTGGTGCCAGGTGCTGCCGTGCGTCGAGAACACCGCCTGGAGTCCGCCCTCGCTGCCGCCGACGTCCTCGCGATCGAGCACGACCTGCGGCGCCATGTTCTGCAGGATCGCCCACACGTCGCGCGCCGTGGGCACGCCCTGCAACTGGTGCGTGTCGAGGTTGGTCGCCAGGTTGGTCCTGGTCACGTCCACGTTCGGCGTGCCTTCCACGGTGATGTTCTCGGTCATCGCGCCGACGGCCATCGTGGCGTCGGCGGTGAGCGTGCGGCCGACGGAGACTTCGAGCTCGGTGCGGCTGAATTTCCGGAAGCCGCTCAACTCGAACGTGAGTGCGTAGGTTCCCGGCGTCAGCGCCGGGAAGGCGTAGGTGCCCTGCGCGTCGGTCGTAGTCGTCTTCGGCGTGATGAGAACCGGGCTCGTGAGGGTAACGGCGACGCCTGGCAGAACGGCGCCGCTGCTATCCAGCGCTCTGCCCCGGATATCTCCGGTTTGCAGGGCCTGGGCCCAGAGGATCGAGGGGACCAGCGTGAGGGCAAGGAGCACGATGACACTCGATCGCTTCATTGCACACTCCTCCGGAGAACTGCTTATCGGGGAGACCGCGATCGGTTATTGGGCGGAAGTTGTATAGCAGCGCTATACGCAGCGCAACAATAATGTGTTCAGCGCCATGGTTCTGAAGGCCGTTGTGGCTCAAGCTCTGCCGTTGCTTGCCGCGTCGCTGCTCGCGATGCAGGCGGCCGCTCCCGCGGAATCCGCGAGTGCGCGTATGACATCCGCATCCGCGGCCCTCGCGACAGGACGCAACGCCGAGGCGGCCGAGGAATTCCAGAAGGTCCTCGCCATCGACAGGACGCTGGCGGCGGCATATGCGGGACTGGGCATCGCCCTGGGAAGGCTCGGCCGCTACCCGGAAGCCGTCGCGGCGTTCCAGGACGGGATTCGCGTCGCGCCGCACGACGCCGCGCTCCATTACAACCTCGCCGTTGTCCACCAGTCGCTGGAGCGTTACGACGAAGCGGCCACGGAATACCGTGAGGCCATCACCGCCAAACACGATTTCGCGGATGCGCTGTCAAACCTGGCGATCGTCGAAGGAAAGCTCGGGCACTTCGCCGCGGTGATCGACGCGTGCGAAAGTCTCCTGCGCGTGAATCCGCGGAGCGCGCGCGCGCACTACACGAAAGGATGGGCGCTGTCGCAGCTCGATCGCTGGACGGAAGCGGCGGATGAATACAGGTCCGCGCTCGCCGTCGACCCGCGATACGTCGATGCCTCGGTCGCCCTTGGCGTGGCCTACAGCCAGCTTGGACGGGAAGAGAAGGCGATCGACACGCTGCGCGCAGCCGTCGCGCTCGAGCCGGGGCGCGCCGACGCGCGCGTCGCGCTCGGCGCGAGCTATGGCAATCTCGGGCGTTGGGAGCAGGCGGCGGCTGAATTCGAAGCGGCGATCCGCCTGGACCCGCCCTCCGCAGCCGCGCATTACAACCTGGGACGCGCGTATGCGAAGCTCGCGCGGCGTGATGCCGCGATCACCGCATATACCGACGCGATCCGCCTCGACCGCGATTACGCCGAGGCGCACTTCAATCTCGCGCTGGCATACACCGACGGGGCGCAGCATGGCGAAGCGATCGCACACTACAAAGAGGCGCTCCGCGTGAAGCCCGATTACGCCGCGGCGCGTTTCAACCTGGCGCTCGCGCTCCTCGCCACGGGACAGCGGGCGGCCGCGCTCGACGAAGAGCGCGCCCTTCGCGCCATCGACGGCAACCTGGCCGACCAGCTGCACCGGCTGATGGCCCGATGAAGTGGCAGGCGGGCGCCGTGATCGTGTCGGTGGCGCTCGTGACAGAGGCGCCGGCATCCTTTACCGAGATCACGGCGAGGTCCGGCATCGCCTTCATTCACGAGAACGCTCCCACGACGAACAAGTATTTGATCGAAACCATGGGCGGCGGCGTGGCGCTCGTCGACGTCGACAACGACGGCTGGCTCGACGTGTTCTTCACGAACGGCGCCGGGCTGCAGGATCCGATGACGGCCGATGCCGCTCCGCAGAAATCGGATCCCCGCTTCTGGAACCGCCTGTATCGCAACAACCGGGACGGCACGTTCACCGACGTCACGGAGAAGGCGCACGTCCGGGGCACCGGGTACAGCATGGGCGTCGCCGCCGGCGACTACGACAACGACGGCTTCGAAGACCTCTACGTGACGCAGTACGGGGGCAACCTCCTGTACCACAACAACGGCGACGGTACGTTCACCGACGTCACGGCGCGCGCCGGCGTGGCGGCGGACGGCTGGAGTTCCAGCGCGGTGTTCGTCGACGTCGACAACGACGGGCGGCTCGATCTCTTCGTCTGCCGCTATCTGCGATGGACGTTCCAGGCCAACGTGTATTGCGGCGATCGGCGGCCGGGCTATCGCGAGTACTGCCATCCATCCAGCTTCCCCGCTGTCACTAACCTGCTGTATCGCAACAACGGCGACGGCACGTTCACCGACGTCTCGGCGAAGTCGGGCATCGATCGCGCCGCCGGCAAGGCGCTGGGCGTCGCCGTCGCCGACTACGATGCCGACGGCTGGATCGACATCTTCGTAGCCAACGACTCGATTCCCTGTTTCCTGTTCCACAACAATCGCGACGGCACCTTCTCGGAGTCCGCGCTGACGGCCGGCGTCGCGGTGAATATGGACGGGAAGCCGTTCGCCGGCATGGGCACCGATTTCAGCGACTACGACAACGACGGCCGGCCCGACGTCTTCGTGACGACGCTGTCGAACGAGACCTACGCGATCTACCGGAACAATGGCAACGGCACGTTCACGTATGCGACCGGCGAAACGAATGTCGGCCAGGAGACGCGGCTGTTCTCGGGCTGGGGCACGCGCTTCGTGGACTACGACAACGACGGGTGGAAGGATCTCTTCGCCGCGCAGGGGCACGTGCTCGACACGATCGAGCTCACATCCGATCATCTGAAGTACCGGCAGCCGCTGCTGCTGCTCGACAACGACCGGGGGCGGTTCACAGCCGTCCGGGACCCGGCGCTGTCGTATCCCTGGGCCGGCCGCGGCGCGGCGTTTGGCGACATCGACAACGACGGCGATGTCGACATCGTCCTGGGCACGTGCGGACAGCGCGGCGTGATTCTTCGCAACGAGGTCGGCAATCGACATCACCGGCTCACATTGCAGTTGATCGGCACGCGGTCGAATCGCGACGGCCTCGGCGCACGCGTGCGGACGACGGTGGACGATACGGCGTCGCAGTTCTTTACCGTCACGACCGGCGGCAGCTACCAGTCGGCCAGTGACCGGCGCCTGACGGTGGGCCTCGGCGACGCCACCGTCGTCCGTTCGCTGGAAGTGCGGTGGCCGAGCGGAACCGTGCAGCAACTGCGCGACGTGAAGGCGAATCAGACGCTGATCGTCAGAGAACCGCAGCGGTAGGCATGTCAACCGTCGCCACGCGCGCGAGAGCTGGCATGAGACCGGATCGATGTAGGGGGAGTCCGAGGGGCGAAGCCGCCTCAGCGCGAGCGAACGCCGTGAGCGAGCCACGCGAACGGAGCGCGCCGGCGAAGCGGCGCGCGAGAGAGCGTGTAGGGGAGTCCGAGGGGCGAAGCCGCCTCA
>Ga0207648_10006728_pt1 | contig 11403 bp, 11 predicted proteins | sample KBSMisM32_FD_184310 | JGI IMG/M metagenome (GOLD analysis project Ga0207648, IMG submission 184310) | Miscanthus rhizosphere microbial communities from Kellogg Biological Station, Michigan, USA - KBS Miscanthus M3-2 (SPAdes) (version 2) | ecosystem: Host-associated > Plants > Roots >... | reverse complement strand
CGGGACGAGCGCAAGTTTTCCCGGAGAATTGTTGCTTATCCAATAGACTTTAGGTGTCATCGATCTGTTTTCTATAAACTATTTCACGGGGTAGTTGATCCACGTCAACTCCCCTTGCGCGTAAGATCTCAATCCGATGATGACCGTCAATGATCGTTCCATCTGGACGAACTTTGAGTGAGCCTGATTGGTTGGGCTCAAGCGATCTTTTCAGCTCGTCTGTGGGCAGTCTAGCATAGAGCTTCAGTTTGATCTGACTGAGCGAGGCAGTCGTATGCAGAGGTTGAAGAGGAGGATATTCCATCGTGAGGTCTCCTACTTTCTTTGTTGAATGAAGCTAGTTAACTCAGTATGTTTTACAACACCTTCGGCACTCTGAAATGTCCTTCTGCTGGATCCGGCGCCTCAGCCAGCGCAGTTTTTTGGCCCAGCGATCCGGCTAACTCGTCGTTGCGAGCTGAATCCGTAGCGGCACCCTCGGGCGTCAAACCCCCGAGCGCTGGCTCAACGTTGGACGTATCCAGTTCGTTGAGCTGTTCGACGTAAGCGACGATGTCCATGATCTGTGGACCAAAGATCTTTAGCTCTTCCGGGGCGAGTTCAAGGTGGGCGAGTTGAGCTACTTTTTCGATGTCAGATTCGCTTATAGGCATTGTCTAGTCTGATGTCCGATGTTCTTTAGCTTGTCGATTATCAAATTGAGGACGCCTTAGTCGGACCTTAACGACAGCTGAAGCATATCGGACACTCTACTTTCCTTTTCGTCTCAACATTCCCGTTGCGGCTTTCAAGAATTTCTGTCGGAGTTGTCTATCTTCAATCTCGCTGGCCGCGGACCACAAGTCGATTGGAACTTCGTTGTCGAGAATGTCGGTGTCCTGCTTACGAGGTTTCTCAACCGGCATTGCCTTCGGGTTCACCCGCAACTCAATTTTGCTGACTACCGCTTGGCCCAGCGCCGAGTTTACTCTAAACAGTAGTTGGCTCCTCATCATCGTCAACTGCGTTTGCCAGATTGTATCGCGCACATCGACAACCAATGTGCTCCCCTCGAGCTTTGTTGCTATTGCGTGTGGCCTCATTCCAGTTCCAGCCACATATTTCCACGCAGCAATGGCCGCAGCCTCAGTCACTTCGGGTGAACTACCGGCGGCGCGCACAACGCTTGATAACGATTTGATCAAATCCTCCATGAAAGGTTTGAAGTGTAACGAAGAACTTGCGGCCAGACCAAATGGCGATAGAGTGTCTTGCAAAAATACTCCAAGTCGATTTCGGTGGTAACGAGTTTCGTGTTCAGTTCGTGTGATTTCGTGTGGATCGTTCCTTTTGTCCAGAAAACTAAGGACGATCCACGAAGTCACACGAACCAACACGAACCAAACACTCGAACAGCGAGCTAGATTCGACCTTTGGAGGCAAAGCCGTTCAAGTCCAGGCTTCCGCAGGACAGGGTGCGCTCAGGGACCACGTTCTCCATCAGGGTTGCTGCACTATTAGGCTGGACTTGAAGTATCCAAAAACTACGTTTGTGGGATTCCTGCAAGGACCTCTTTAGCAGTATTGAACGAGGCGAATGGTTTTAACTCTGTAATCGATCTGTGTAATCTGTGGCTCACTATGGAACCGATAATTCTTGCTTCAAGCAGTCCACGTCGTGCAGAAATTCTCAACGCGGTTGGTTGGCCGTTCGAAGCGATCACCGCGGGCATAGATGAAACGTTACTGCCTGGAGAACTGCCGCTCGACTACGTGCAGAGACTAGCGCGAGAGAAGGCCGAGGCCGTTGCCAAATCACTTGAGTCGGGTTTGATACTAGGCGCTGATACTACCGTTGTTGTTGACGAACATCTGTTGGGCCAACCAACCGACGATGATGACGCCCGTCGAATGCTTCGATTGTTGAGCGGTAAGTGGCATGAAGTATTGACCGGCGTTGCGCTGGTGAGAATTGGCGGCGAGACAAAAGTCGACTGCGAACGAACCCGGGTTCGCTTTGCGGAAATGTCTGATGTTGAGATCGACTGGTACGTCGCGAGTGGCGAACCAAAAGGGAAGGCAGGCGCTTATGGAATTCAGGGGAAGGCTGCCTTGTTTATCGAACAGATTGAAGGTGACTATTTGAATATCGTCGGCCTCCCGATCAGGCTGGTGTACGAAATGTCCGATATGCTTTAGCTTGTCGTTGTCTCAGGTAGGTTTCAGCCGCAGATGAACGCGGGAAAACGCAGATGAGACCAAAACAAACTGAGTAGGAACCCCCAAGCAATTTCATTTCTGATCAGCGTCTTTCTGCGTTCATCTGCGGCTGACACCTACCTGAAACAACGACAAGCTGAAGCATATCGGACATTACGACAACACCGTTCCTCCATCAACATTCAGTCCTTGCCCATTAATTCCGCGTCCGTCTTCGCTGGCCAGGAGCAAAGCGATTGCGGCGACCTCATCCGAAGTGACCAATCGATTTTGAGGGCTCATCCGCTTGAGCGACTCCAACGCTTCTGCTGCCGAACGACCTGTTCGCGTGGTGATGCGATCAATGCCACGCGAAACCATCTCGGTGTCTACATAACCCGGACAGATTGCGTTGACGGTGACTCCGCTTGCTCCGACTTCCATCGCAAGAGAACGAGTGAGGCCCATAACTCCATGTTTGGAAGCCGAGTATGCGGTGATGTAGGGCGCGCCTGTCTTACCTGCTATCGATGAGATGTTGATAACGCGGCCCCAGCCGTTTTTTAGCATCGCGGGTAAGGCCGCGCGCGTGCAGTAAAAGGTTCCGGTCAGGTTAATCGCCAAATGTCGGTGCCAGAGTTCGTCTGTCGTTTTGGCGAGAGTTGCGCTTTCAGCGATGCCGGCGTTGTTTACGAGAATGTCGACTTCACCATCAAAGCCTGCGCTCACATCTTCAAACATTTTCTCAACGCTCGCACGATCGGAGACATCGCAGACAAGTGCAAGCGCATTGGTACGGCTTGCGCCTCCGATTTCCTCAGCAACCCGGTTGACTTGTTCGAGTGTGCGCGCAGCAACAGCCACGCGTGCACCTGCATTTGCGAAGGCAAGTGCAATCGCGCGACCGATGCCACGCCCACCGCCGGTGATTAGTGCTGTCTTGTTTTTGAGAAGCATAGAGATGATTTCCAGGATTGATGTTGAGGGCTTGGTGGCTAACGCGGCAGGCGAGGACGCCTGCGGTCCCAGAAGAGCGCGCCCACTAGTCCAGTGGTACTACTAAAGGGGATCGTCTGACACCCGGCACCTGACACCCGACACCCGTTTTTAGTGTCCAGTAAAGTGCGGCTCGCGTTTTTCCAGGAACGCACGTACGCCTTCGTGACCGTCGTCGGATTCGAAGCATCGCAATTGCGACTCCGTTTCGTGGCGCAACATCGTTTCCAGATCGTTTGCCTCGCTCATGTAGACCGCCTGCTTGGCAGCCGCCAGCGCGATTGGTGGGGCAGCGCGCAAACGTTCGGCGAGTTCCCGGGTCGCACTTTCAAGCTCATCCGGTGCGACAACCCGATTCACAATATTGAGACGCAAAGCTTCTTCGGCGCTGAGAGTCTCACCGAGAAAAAACAATTCGCAGGCTTTGTTCGGGGTGACGAGTCGAGGCAGAAAGTACGTACCACCCCAATCTGGATTTAGACCGACTTTGATAAACGACTGCGTAAAGGTTGCTGCGGTAGAGGCAATACGGAAATCGCACGCGAGGGCCAGATTGCAGCCTGCGCCTGCGGCAATTCCATTGACCGCGGCGATCACGGGTTTGGTCATCTGTCGAATGGCGAGAATTACTCGCCGACCTGCGCCGAGAATACGAGCGAACTCTTCAGATTCCCGTCGTTCCATCAACTCCGCCATGAACTCGACATCGCCGCCGGCACAAAAACCGCGGCCCGCTCCGGTGATAATGACCGCGCGAATACTACGTTCGCTACCGCCATGTTCGAGAACTTCGGCAAGATCCCGACGCATGTGTCCAATGAAGGAGTTGAGCTTGTCAGGGCGATTCAGAGTGATCGTCATGATGCCTTCTGACTCGGATACCAGGATGTTTTCGTAGGGCATAAGTTGTGAGCTTTGTGCTTTGTACTTTGTGCTTTGTTCTTTTTAGCTTGAGCAATCTCGTTTAGCTAGAGTGTGACCTGACGAAGCGAACAAAGTACAAAGCTCAAAATACCAAGCACAATATTTACCTTCCTTTAAACTCCGCCTTCCTCTTCCCAACATAAGCAGCCAGACCTTCCTTCGCGTCTTCGGATTGGAAGAGTTGTTGCTGTAGCTCGCGCTCAAGTGCTAAGGCCGACTCGAATGGAATCTCGGCTCCCGTTTGTACACTGCGTTTGATTTTGCCGACAGCATGAGCGGCTTTATTCGGCGCCGTGAACTGTCGAGCATAATCCATAACCTGATCTCTGAATTGATCTCCCTTTTCTGCTTCGATTATTTGATTGATAACTCCCAACTCCAATCCTCTCTCAAAATCGAAGAGTTCACCTGTGACCATCAGTTCGATTGCTTTTGATTTACCGACAATTCGAGCCAGGCGTTGAGTGCCGCCAGTTCCGGGTAATACCCCCAGTGAAACTTCCGGCAGCCCCAACTTACCCGCGCCTTTGCGCGCAATTCGAAGGTCTGCGGCCATCGCGACTTCCAAGCCACCACCTACACAGTGACCGTTGATGGCGGCGATCACTAACTTTGGTGTTTGTTCGAGTCGATTGAGTGTTTCGTTAGCATGAAGACAGAAGTAGTACTTAAACGTAGGCGTGACGTTGGTGAGCATTTGAATGTCAGCGCCCGCACAAAAGAATTTGTCCCCCTGACCTGTGATGACGATCACTTGCACAGCCTCGTCCATTCGGGCTCTCAGGATCGCAGCATCGAGTTGTTGCATCATTTCGTAGCTGTAAGTGTTCGCCGGTGGATCGTTGAGAGTTATGACAGCAATGTGATCGTTGACGGAATAATCGACGAGTACTTTTTCGGTGTTCATAAAAGTGAAGGACGCTAGTGTTGTTAAGGTCAGTACCGGAACGCGGTAGCGTCGGCTAGTTTCTTGCAGATGTAATGGGCTACCGCATTACCGTACGGCCCTCAACGCTGAATTTCGTAAACTGAAATATGTTTTCCACTCTCGGCGTCGAATGGTGTCTTTTGCCAGCTGCTCCAGCGTTCGCGCAAACGCAGACCAGCCAGTTGGGCCATCAAATCTAACTCCGATGGCCAAGCGTAACGAATTTGGATTGGATACAATCTTACATTACCTTCGCTCAATACTACCTTCTGCGCAGTTACGAGTTGCTTCGCTGAATCATGTGTACCCACATCGAGTTCGACAACATCGGTCGTCACCTTTGTCGCCAAATTCATCTGACCAAGTTGAAAGCGACTTAGATTTGGAACAAACGCTTCAATGACAAAGCTACCGTTATCAGTTAAGTGGGATGCGACATTTCGAAAGCAACGAACTTGTTCTGTTTGGGACGTCAAAAGGAAGAACGTATTGAAGACGACGTAGACGAGATCAAACTGACCTTCAATGTCGAGATCTGCAAAGCTGCCAAGATGGACTTCGATCGAATGTGCTTCTGGTTTTGACTTCAGCTGATCGATCATTGCTTGCGCAACGTCGATACCTGTCACATCTACGTTTCGCGCCGCGAGCGGGATCGCGAGGCGCCCAGTGCCGATGCCGAGTTCCAACGCTCGACCTTCACCTGCCATTTCGGTGAGCAGATCGATCGCATGCGGCTCTACTTCGGCGTACCAATTGTCGTAAACACTGGCGACGCGCTCACCGTAGGTTTCATCGGAGTAAGAGTTCATACCTTAAGATCGTACTACGCCTCGCCAGATGCTCAGGTCCTCTGGTTGTCGGCGCATCGAGTTTGCCGTTGACGTTTCGGAAACACTTCCCGGTGCGAAACCCTCGAGAAAGAGGTGCGTCAAGTTCTGCGCGAGATCGTCGACTTTGAGTTTACCTTTCGGATCATACCAGTTGTAGATCCAGTTCATCATGCCGAATAGAGCGTACGTTGCGACTGTAAGGTTCACCGGATGTTTTATGTCACCCTGATCGTGAACCTCGCGGAGAATTCGCGTCGCGAGTTTTGTGTACTTGTCTTTTCTGCCTGAGACGTGTGCATGAAGTTCACCCTGGAGCGACTCAGCTTCATGCGACAGCACTTTCATTTCCGCCATGTTTGCCGCAAAGAACGATAGATGGTTTTCAATGAAGATGCGAAGTTTTGCAACCGGGTCTGTCACCTCAACCAATCGCTCTTCAAGTCGCTCAAGCACACGACCAAAGCAGTTGTCCTGGATCAGGAACAGGAGCTCTTCTTTTGACTTGCAGTAGTGATAGAGCCCGGCAAGGCTGACGTTTGTGGCGCGGGAGATGTCGCGCATCGAAGTTGAGTGATAACTCTTGTCCGCAAAGATGCGCGCAGCGCTGCGGAGTATGAACTCCAGCTTTTGATCGTATCTTGATAAATCAGTAGCAGACATCTTCTTTTTCTTCCGATCCCCTTTAGTAATCCCAATGAGCTAACGGGCGCGCTCTTCTGGGACCGCAGGCGTCCTCGCCTGCCTCTTGAATCGAGGGCGCTCTAGTGTGGCGAGGGCAGGCGAGGACGCCTGCGGTCCCAGAAGAGCGCGCCCGTTAGTCCAGTGGGATTACTGAAGGGCGCCGAGCGGTTCAAAGCCTTACATATTCAAATTCGAATGGTTTGCCTTTGATACCGGCAGCCGGTGGTGCGATCCAGTTAGCGATCTTGCCCGGCTCTGTTACCGGATGCATGAGACTGCGAACATACTCACGATCTTCAATCGTTGGCAGCCATTCCTCTTTGTGTTGTTCAAACTCTTCCTTCGATATCAGGTTGCCGTGAATGTCGAAGTTATGTCCGGCGTATTCACCCACGTGACGATGAAATCGCGGATTGGGTAAGTAGAGCCGCTCAGTCATTCCAGCATCGTGCAGCACTTTGTTCCAGCGAGCGAGTCCCTTCTCACAATCCTTCACATACTCTGTTCGCAACACTTCGTTCAATGCGTTTCTTAACGGTACTTCACGCGCCTTTAGCTGCCCGTCTTCCACGACCTGCATGGTGAAAGTTTCGTTTGCAGCAGAGTGATCGGTGTACTGGCTCTGTTCTTTGTACCGGCCCTTCAAGCCCGCAGCAAAAAAGTCGGCGGAGTTGGAACTGATTTCGCCACCAAACAAATCGAGCGAATAACTGAACCAGAAGTTGATGTACTTCTGAATGATATTCAGTGGAATGCCGCCAAGCTCGCGAACGTCACCCTCCTTCATCAACTGCGCTGTTCGCCTAACTACGCGACCAAGTCCCGTGTCACCGACAAACATGTGATGCGCTTCTTCGGTGAGCATGAACTGACAGGTCCTGGCGAGAGGTTCGAAACCGGACTCTGCTAATGCAGACAACTGATACTTGCCGTCGCGATCGGTGAACATTGTGAACGCGAAAAAGTTTAGCCAGTCGTCGCAAGGCTGATTGAATGCTTCGAGAATGCGCGGCTTGTCGGGATTTCCGCTGCGGCGTTCGAGCAAGGCATCGGCTTCGTCGCGTCCGTCGCGCCCGAAGTAAGCCTGCAGCAGGTAGACCATTGCCCAAAGATGTCGACCTTCTTCTACGTTGACTTGAAACAGGTTGCGCAGGTCGTAAAGCGAGGGACAGGTCTTGCCGAGTTGACGTTGTTGCTCTACTGACGCGGGTTCGGTGTCGCCCTGCGTGACGATGATGCGTCGGAGTGCATTGCGAAACTCACCGGGCACTTCCTGGTACGCAGGACGGCCCAAGTTATCACCGAAACCAACTTTTGCGTCAGCGACTGCGGGCTCGAGAAAGATGCCCCAACGATAGTCAGGCATCTTCACGTAATCGAAATGAGCCCAACCTTCTGAGCCCACGTCGACAGCCGTTCGTAGCCAGACATCTTTTTCCTGGAAGCCATCTGGCCCCATCTCTCGCCACCAATCAATGTAGTTTGGCAGCCACTTCTCAAGCGCGCGCTGGAGTTTCTTGTCTTCGGAGAGGTTTACGTTGTTAGGAATGCGATCGTAAAGGTTCATGACATTTGGCCTGGTAGTTTCAGGTGGCGTTGAAGTCAGTACCACCTCGCGGTAGCGTGTGACTCACCTTGGAATTTAAGTAACTCAGATATGTCAGTGAGCCACACGCTACCGCGAGGTGGTACTGACTTCAACGCCACTAAGTCCTTTTATAGTCGAAGACCGCCTTGGTCGGCTTGCCGTAATTCGTTAAGGCGCCGTGTTCGCCAACAGCATTTGGTCGCTGGAAGATCCAGTTTTGCCAGGCTGTCAGACGGCCATAAATCTTCGTGTCCATCGTTTCTGGGCCGGCGAAGCGAAGCGACGCTTCCATTCCAGTCAGTGCGTCGGGCGACAGCGACGTTCGTTCTTCTATCGCGACGCGAATTTCGTCTTCCCAATCGAGTTCGTCAGGTGCGAACGTGACGAGGCCGATTTCTTCCGCCTCCTCCACGTCAAACCGTCGCTTTTTACCAAAGACTTCGTCCAGCTTCTGAGGCTCAGCTAGAAAGCGCGATTGCATTCTCGTCAAACCATTGCTCATCGGGAGAGCACCTTCGTTCAACTCGGACACCGACAGCGCGGTTTCGCCAGCTTCCGGATCGTTGAGCATGTAACTTCGATCCGCAGCAAGCAGTAGCTCAAGCAGATTTCCAGCGAAACAACTGCCTGGTTCGACGATGGCAAAGAAACTCTTGGCCGTGAGATCGAGACGACGAAGAACCCGCGCCATGTGTGCGAGGATTTCGCGCACCAGCCAATGCTCGCGATTTGCCGCCAGGGTTTTGTCGACGGCAAGAACTTGTTCTGCGCTGCCCTTCGCACGCAGGCAAACCAAACCGACCAGTGGTTCATTAACACGCAAGTGCAACAACGCATCATCAAGTTCTCGATACGCCTGCAAAGGCCAATAGCGATCACCTAACTCTTCTATTTCTTCTGGTGTACTCGGTTGTGCGCCCTCGGGTCCGTGAATCGTAAGGTCGGCATAGCGCTGATCACGATGAAGATCTACTTTTACGTATTTGTATTTACGTGAATTTTCCGTCTCATCGAAGGTCAGAGGATTGAGCTTGATTCCAGTTGCCGTTGGCGAGGTTGAGGTCAAGATTTGCTGGACTCGCGAGTCGATGCCTTCTTGAAACTTGCTCGTCGGAAAAGTGTCGTCAATCAAGCCCCACTCTTTCGCGCGTTTTCCTTTCAAGCCTTCAGCAAGTGTTGAGAACACATCTGCACGATCGCGCCTAATCTTTCGCTTATCGACAAGACGAGTTAATCCTCCCGTTCCTGGCAACACACCCAGCAATGGAACTTCGGGAAGTGAAACTGCGGAGTTGCCGTCATCAACGAGATAGATTTCGTCGCACGCAATGGCGAGTTCGTAACCCCCGCCTGATGCAGTGCCGTTCAGCGCGGCAAGATAACGGCGACCGGAATGGCGTGAGTCGTCCTCAATTGCGCAGCGCGTCTCGTTTGTGAACTTGCAGAAGTTGACCTTAAAGACATGTGACGAAGTGCCAAGCATGTAGATGTTGGCGCCGGCACAAAAGATTCGTGGTTTCAGACTGGTGACGACAACGACGCGCACATTCGGGTGTTCGAACCGAAGTCGTTGGACTGCATCAGCAAGTTCAATGTCCACGCCGAGGTCGTAAGAGTTGAGTTTGAGTTTGTAGCCCTCGTTGAGGGTTTTGTCTTCAGCTACATCCATGGAAAGCGTGGCTACGGCGCCGTTGATATGGAGCTTCCAATGTTGGTAGCGATCGGGTGACGTTTGAAAATTGATCATGCAGACCTCAGGATTCAGGATCGCTCGCACACGTTCGAACGTTCGTTCGAATAATACGGATCGAGGTGGGAAGCGTCAAATGGGAGAAGGCGCGGTTATACGGCTATGCCGCCTCCCGTGCGGAAAGCCTCCGGCTTTCCGTTCGCCTCTTAGAAAAGCAGAGGCTTTGCCTCGGGGCGGCCCTATGTAAGAGGTTCATTTTCATGTTTGCAGACATCGATGTGATTCACACGACAAGCTGAAGCATGTCGGACATGTCTCGCTTGACAGTCCAGCCTGATGGCGCGTAGGGTTTCAAACCTCCGAGCAACCGCCAGATTGAGGCGCTGAGGCAAAGTTCACCTCGAGTGGAGGCGAATCTGTTCTGGTGAATGGCGCGGTCTTCAAAACCGTTAGTGAGACCGTGAGAGCGGGCTCAGGTAGGTTCGATTCCTACACGCCTCCGCCAAGTTTCGGAAGCTGGTTCGGGCAGCATTTTGATCTTTGTATTTGCTAAATATCGCTCGCAAAAGCGAAACTCAAAAGGATTCCTCACATGATTAGAGATTGGGTTGAGCTGAATATGACACCGGGTATCGGTCCTCGCGCCGCTGCCAAATTGCTGGAACGCTTTGGATCCGCCGAAGCCGTTTACGGTGCGACACGTGCCGAGCTGGAACAGTTAAGACTAGTTCCTGAAGCAGTCGACAGCATTATCGCTCGTGACTTAAGACCGCGAGCCGATGCTGAGATTGCGATGGTCAGGAAACTCGGCGGCGACATCCTCTTGCTGGACGACGGGGTTTATCCCTCTTCCTTACGTGAGATCTACGACCCGCCTATTGTTCTCTATGTAAAAGGCGCGTGGTCTGAATGCCTGGATCAGCCATGCGTTGGTGTCGTTGGATCGCGCAAGTGTTCGACTTACGGCCAGAATTCGGCGTCGATGTTGTCACGCGACTTGGCTCAACGCGGGGTGACAGTGATTTCAGGATTTGCGAGGGGTATCGACGCCGCTGCTCATCGAGGAGCATTGGAAACCGGAGGTCGCACGGTTGCCGTTTTGGGAACAGGCATCGATGAGGTTTACCCTCGCGATCATAAGCGGCTGGCGAAGGAGATTCTGGACGCAGGCGGCGCTCTGGTTACCCAGTTTCCGCTAGGTACTCCACCGGTGTCGGAAAACTTTCCGTATCGGAATCGCATCATTAGCGGTCTGAGTTTGGGAGTTCTGGTAGTGGAAGCGTCGGAAAACTCGGGATCTTTGATAACAGCACGGTTGGCCATGGAACAGAATCGCGAAGTTTTCGCTGTCCCCGGAAACATCACTTCTCGAAACTCGTTTGGTACCAACTATTTGATTAAAGGCGCGGGAGCAAAACTGGTTCAGCAATGGCAAGACATTGCTACGGAATTACCGCCGCAAATCGCGGCGAAGCTGTTGCCACCCCCTTTTGGTGAAAAGAAAACTAAGTCGCTTCCTGATAAGCTGTCGTTCGTGCCGGAAGGGTTGTCCCGAATTGAGACATCTGTTTTCAAGTTGCTAACT
>Ga0207648_10006716_pt1 | contig 11415 bp, 7 predicted proteins | sample KBSMisM32_FD_184310 | JGI IMG/M metagenome (GOLD analysis project Ga0207648, IMG submission 184310) | Miscanthus rhizosphere microbial communities from Kellogg Biological Station, Michigan, USA - KBS Miscanthus M3-2 (SPAdes) (version 2) | ecosystem: Host-associated > Plants > Roots > Rhizosphere... | reverse complement strand
TTGATCGCCTCGTCCGCCATGTCCGTGATCAGGTTGTAGTCCTTCTTGCCCTGCCAGGGATAGATCTGGGTGTGATCGCGGAAGAGGTAGGGCGTCCACTGGTTGGTCTCGCCGCCCATGAATCCGTAGAAGTACTGGAAGCCCATTCCGCTCGGCCACTGGTCGAAGGGTCCGGACAGGCTGTACACATACGTCGGCGTGTTGTGGTTCTTGCCGAACCACGACGTGGCGTAGCCGTTCTCCTTGAGGATCTCGCCGACCGTGGCGCTGTCCTTGTCGATGATGGAGTCGTAGCCCGGGTATCCCGTGGATTGTTCCGCGATGACGCCGAAGCCCACCGAGTGATGATTGCGCCCGGTGATCAGCGCCGCGCGCGTCGGCGAGCAGAGGGCGGTGGAGTGGAACTGCGTGTAGCGCAGTCCCGCCTTCGCGATCCGGTCCATCGCCGGAGTCGGGATGACCCCGCCAAAGGTGCCCGACACACCGTAGCCCTGGTCATCGGTCATGATCAAGAGCACGTTGGGCGCTCCCTTGGGCGGGACGATGGTCGGCGGCCAATAGGGTTTGGAGTTGACGGCGCTGGGGTTGACGACACCGCCGAACTTCGGGTCGGGCGGCGGGAGCTGCTTGCCGTCGATTGTGGTGGTGGCGCTGGGAGAGCCAGGTGTGCCGGTGGTTTGGACCTGTGCGTTGGCGAACGGTGCAGCCGCCATCACGATAACCGCGAGCATCACGCTCAGAAGGAAGAAGGACTTCGATTGCATCGCTGTTCCTTTCGATCCGGCAGAGATTTCGTTCGCCCCGGGCCGGGGATTTCTTGTAGGTCTCCTGTGGCGGATTCTATGCCTCGCTGTTTCAACGAGAGATAGGTTGTGCCGGCAGCCCCGGTGCGTCCATGAGACCCTGGTCTCACGGGGCCGCAGGAGTCATCGGCCGGCTCGTGCGCAGGAAGAAGATCAATGGATGGCCGCGGCGCGACCGAATCGGCTCTTCGCTATTCGCGAGCCAGGTCTTCGTCCGGAGCGGATGCCAGGCGCGAGGACGCGCTCGGACTCTCCTCGAACCGCCCCATCACACCCCATCCGCCAAAGACTTCGGCAAGCGATAAAACGAGCTCGTTCCGCCCCTTTTTCAGCGGCAGGTAGAGCGTTCCCTGCCAGAAGCCGATGAGGCCCTCCTGCCTCGGGTTGTCGTGGCTGTAATGCGCGTCGCCCGAGAAGAGCGGCTGACCGTTCAGGAAGACCGTGACCTCGTCGCTGAACCCGAAGTCGAATCGCCGCACGCGCGCGGACGGGGAGTCGATGACCACGCGCGCGAGAACCGCGGGGCGCTCGACGTCCTTGGGCAGCTTCACGGACTTCTCGAGGACGACCAGGCCGGAAGGCTCGGCCTCCACCTTCCGCCATCGTCCGCGCAGAACGTCCTCGGGAAGTGCGCGGACGGGGCCCTTTTCGGGAACGAAGGGATCGGAGATCTCCCATGCGGACACGACGCCCGTCGCCGGCGGGTTCTCGTGCATCGTCGACTTCGAGAAGTCGTACGGCACGTAGCCGGGACGGAGCACGACGTTGGAGATCGCCGCGACGTGCTCGCCCTTGGGCACCGAGCCCGGCGGACAGCTGTCGGAGAATTCGAGGCCGCCGGCCTGCGGTTCCCGGCGCAGACGTTCGACGACGAGCTGGGGCTCGGCGACGTCGCCGACGAACACCGCGGCCTTCGTTCCCGAGAGAACGATCCGGATCGGGAACCACTGGTCGCGCGGGTAGACCGCCTTCGCCGTGAATCCGGGGCCGTGGTAGAGCTGCCAGCCTCCGACGCCCTGCCAGGCCGGGACGTACTGGATCGCATCGGGCAGCTCCGACTTGTGCGTGCGGAAGTAAAACTCCTCGTATTCGCCTTCTCCCTGCCGCCGCAGCCCGACCATCGGAAAGTTGCGCCGCGTGGAGACGGCCACGTCGAACTCGAGGGTGCCGTCGAGAAACTGCACGTCCTTCGCGACGACCTCGGCGTTGCACATGCGCAGGGCGGGCCGGCCGAGGAAGGTCTCGAACTTCGCGTCGCCGCCGAGCTCCCAGTGCGCGGCGTCGAGAGGGATGGGCTGGGCCTGTCCCGCTTGCGCCGCGCGCGCCCGTGCATCCATGGCGAGGACACCGAGGAGCAGACCCGCCAGCAAGATCCTCATACACCCCCCACGAGCCGCCAAGGAGCGCGGTTTCGCCTGGCAGTGGGTACGAGCCCGGTCGGGGAGGGTTGCCCTTTCGTCCGCGCCGGCGAGGCGCTCGGCACCGGGCGCGCAGCGTGGGATGCCCTAGGCGTGAGCCCGGTGGTGGTGCCGGAGCTCGCGGAGACGCTCCAGATCGACGGATCCTCCGACGAAGAAAGCCGCGACGAGCAACCCGCACACGGCGAGGATCGCGTCCACGAGAAACGCATTGCCGATGCCGACCGGAAGCGAAGCCGCCGAGTCGACGATGGCCGTGTTGAGCCCGAGGCCGATCGAGCCGCCGCCGATCTGGAACATGTAGACGACGCCTCCGGCGAGGCTCGCGCGCGAGGGATCGAGGGCCGTCACGGCCGCCGTCGTGATCGAGGAGTAGAAGAGGCCGATCCCGACGCCGAGGACGACCATGCCGGGAACCAGCGCCGCAAAGGGAGACTCGGCTTCGACCCGCGACAGCATGTACATTCCCGCGGCGAGAAAGGCCGCTCCGCCGCAGACGATGCGCTTCGGACCGAGACGGCTGTAGAGCGGTCCCGCAGCGAAAGAAGTGGCCGCGAAGACGCCCATCATCGGCAGCAGGCCCGCGCCTGCCTGGAGCGCCGAGTAGTGCAGGATCTTCATCATGAACTGCGGGACGTAGAGGAGCGCGGCGAAGAAGATGGCCGACATCAGGAGCACCGTGATGCACGCCGCGAAGAAAGCGCGGTTCTGCAGGACGTCCGGCGGGATGAGGGCCTTGGCTCCGGCGCGCCGCTCGACCAGCACGAAGGCCGTGAACGCGACGGCGAAGAGGACGAACTGCGCGAGGATCCGCGGATGGGTCCAACCGTCGTCCGAGCCCTGGTCGAGAGCGAGCAGGAGCGAGAGCAGGCCGATCGACAGCGTCGCGACGCCGAGGTAGTCGAGCCGACGCTCCTCGGTCGAGGGCGCGTCCGGCGCCACGACCTTCCAAGTCACGAGGATCGCGAAAGCCGCGATCGGCAGGTTGAGAAAGAAGATCCATCGCCACCCCAGCGTGTCGGTGAGGACGCCGCCGATGAGCGGGCCGACGGCGTTGCCGAAGCCGGCGGCGCCGAGAATGAGGCCGCCGGCCAGGCCTTCCTTGCCCTTGGGCAGCAGGGCATAGGTCATGCCCATGATCGCCGGCCACATCATCGCGCCGCCGATTCCCATCACGGCGCGCGCACCGAGGAGCGTGCCGACGTTCGGGGCCATGCCGCCGACCAAAGAGAACAGGGCGAAGAGGGCGCAGCCGAGGAAGAAGATGCGGCGCCGCCCGAACATGTCGGCGAGGCGTCCGCCGGTCACGATCGCGACCCCGAAGACCAGGGCATAGCCATTGATGACCCACTGCGCGGTCGTGACGTCGGTCTTGTACGTGGCCTCGATCGCGGGAATGGCCACCGAAAGCGCCGTGAAATCGTTCGCGATGACGAGGACGGCGACGCCCATCGCCGCGAGCCCGAGGCGGGCGGCCCGGTCCAGTCGGGGGGCGCCGAGTCCGGGGACGGTCGGAGTCATCGGAGGGCGCAGTATCCCACGGCCGCGGGCCCGAACCTTTGCCGAGCTTCTTCGTAGAATCGGGGCGGAGGATTTGATGGCCATACGTGTACGCGCCGCCACCGTTCTCGCTTCCTTTCTGCTCTCGTCCGCCTTGGCGTCCGCGGAGGAGCCGCTCAAGGGCATCGAGCTCTCCGACATGGATCGCAGCGCCGACGCCTGCACGGATTTCTTCGAGTTCTCCAACGGCGCCTGGCGCGCCGCCAATCCGATCCCCCCCTCCATGTCCCGCTGGAGCCGCCGATGGCAGGCGGGCGAGGAGTCCAAGGAAAGGCTGAAAGGGATTCTCGAGGAGACGGCGACCAAGTCAGACAAGGCGGGTGCGCCGAAGGGGAGCGTCGACCAGCTCGTCGGCGACTACTACGCGGCCTGCATGGACATGAGCGCGCGCAACGCCGCCGGAGTCGAGCCGGTGCAGCCTTACCTCGCCGAGATCTCCGCGATCAAGACCATCTCCGACGTCGGCCGCGAGATCGACCGGCTCCACGCGATGGGCATCCCGGCGCCCTTCGGCGTCGCGGCGGGCTCCGACAACCACAACCCCAACGACGTCATTGCCCAGATCTACGCCAGCGGCCTCGGCCTGCCGGATCGCGACTACTACTTCAAGACCGAGCCTCGCTTCGTCGAGGCGCGCGCCAAGTACGTCGCCTACGTCCAGAGGCTCTTCGAGCTCGCCGGCTGGAGCCCTGCGAAGGCGAAGACGGGCGCCGCAACGGTCTTCGCGATCGAGAAGAAACTGGCCGAGGCCTCGCTCGACAACGTCGCGCTCCGCGATCCGAAGGCCACCGACCACAAGACCACCTGGGCCGCTCTCCAGAAAATGACTCCGGCCTTCGACTGGACGGGGTACGCGAAGTCGGTCGGATTCCCGCAGGGCGACGTCAACGTCAGCGAGCCGAAGTTCATGGCCCAAGTCCAGAAGCTCCTCGTCTCGACGCCCGTCTCCGACTGGAAGACGTACCTGACCCTGCAGGTGCTCGACGCGGCGGCTCCGGCTCTCTCGGAGCCCTTCGTGCAGGCGAGCTACGAATACCAGGGCGCTTTCCTTCGCGGCGAGAAGGAGATGAAACCGCTCTGGAAGCGGTGCGCGGAGTCGACGGACCGGCAGCTCGGCGAAGCCCTGGGCCAGAAGTACGTCGAGAAGTACTTTCCGCCCGAGGCCAAGGCCCGGATGCTGGAGATGGTCCGGAACCTGCAGCTCGCCATGAAGGAGACGATCGAAGGCCTCGACTGGATGAGCGCCGAGACGAAGGCCAAAGCCCTCGAGAAGCTTTCGACCTTCAATCCCAAGATCGGCTATCCCGACAAGTGGAAGGACTACAGCCGGGTCCCGATCTCGCGTTCGGCGTACCTGGGCGACGTCGTCGCCGCCCGGAAGTTCAACGTCGCGGACGACCTCGCGCAGATCGGCAAGCCCGTGGACCGCGGGCGCTTCGGCATGACGCCGCCGACCTCCAACGCCTACTACAGCCCTTCACTCAACGAGATCGTGTTCCCCGCCGGGATCCTGCAGCCTCCGGCCTTCAGCCTCGAAGCCAACGACGCCGTGAACTACGGAGCGATCGGAGTGGTCATCGGCCACGAGATCAGCCATGGCTTCGACGACCAGGGTGCGCAGTACGACGCGCAGGGACGCCTCAAGAACTGGTGGACCGAGGAGGACCTCAAGAAGTTCCAGGCGAAGACGCAGTGCGTTGCCGATCAGTACGACCACTACGAGGTCGACCCCGGCGTGTTCCAGAAGGGGAAGCTGGTCACCGGCGAGTCGGTCGGCGACCTGGCGGGGGCCCGGATCGCCTACCGGGCCTTTCAGATCGCGCAGAAGGGCAAGCCGCCGCTGCCGACGATCGACGGCTTCACGCCGGATCAGCAGTTCTTCATCGCGTGGGGGCAGTTCCGCGGAGACGCCGTCACGCCCGAGCTCGCGCGGACCATGGCCCAGGGCGACCCGCATCCGATCGGGAAGTACCGCGTCATCGGGTCGGTCTCGAACCTGCCGGAGTTCGCGGTGGCCTTCGGCTGCAAGCCCGGTTCGGCGATGGTGCGCCCCGAGGGCCAGCGCTGCGACGTCTGGTGAGGAGGCGGGAGCGGAAGAGAGTCGCCTAGGGGGCCGGGTAGCCCGGGCTCGCCGATCCGGGGTGCATCGCCTGGACAGTCGCGGGTGCCGGTGCCGGGGGCGCGGACGTGATCTCTCCGCAACTCCAGCTCTGGCCGTTGTCGAGGATGACCACCCGCTCGCTCATGTCCGGCTGAGCGGCGACCGCGTCGACGAGCACCGAAACCGCCTGGCCCTCGCCCTCCGCGCCGTTGGGGAAGGTCCCGAAGTGGATGGGAATCATCGTCTTCGCGCCGAGGTCGCGCGTCGCCTGCAACGCGTCGACCGGTCCGATGTGCTGCTTCCGCTGGTACCACTCCGGCATGAATCCGCCGATCGGCAGGAGAGCGACCTTGATGTTCGGGAAACGCCTGCCGATCTCCTCGAAGTGCCGGCCCCAGCCCGTGTCGCCGGCGAAATAGACGGAGCCCGAGGGTCCGGTCACGACGAAGCCGCACCAGAGCATCCGGTTCTGGTCGAAGAGGCTGCGATTGGAGTGATGCCGCGCAGGCACCGCCGTGACCGTGATACCCGGAGCGATCTCGGCGGACTGCCACCAATCGAGGTCGTGGCCGCGTCCGATGCCCTTGCGCTCGAGAAAGACGCTGCTCCGCAGGCCGACGAAGACCGGAGGCTGGTAGTGCTGCCAGAGCCGGCGGAGCGTCGGCAGGTCCATGTGGTCCTGGTGGTTGTGCGAGACGAGGACGGCGTCGATCTTCGGCAGGTCCTCGAAGCGGATGCCTGCCGGCCGACGGCGCTTGATTCCGACGACGGGCACGGAGCGCTCGGCCCAGGTCGGGTCGGTCAGGATGTTGACGCCGTCCATCTGGATGAGAAGCGTCGCGTGATTGATCATCGTCACGGCGATCTCGCCGTCGCACACCTTCCCGGCCGGCGCGGAGCCGAGGGGCAGCTTCAGGAAATCGGGCCAGGGCCCGCGCTTCGACGTCCGATGCCTCTTGGCCCAGTCGCCGAGGGGATGCTCCACGGGCTCGGGCTGTTGAAAGCGCGTTCCGTCGAACGTGACCGTGTAGTCGGCGTCGGCGGCGGGTGACGAGGGCGCCGGCGCGGGGACCGGAGGCGATCCCGCCAGCCACAGCGCCATCGGGGCGATGCGGGACGCTTTGCGGAGCTTCATGAACAGGCTCATGGGGTGGGGAGGTTGGGGTTCCTCGGTAAGGGCGCTCATGGTACCAAAGAATCGTTGTAACCGGTTGACTGGGCTCCGTATTCCGATATCATGCGCCGTTCCTGTCGCGGGGTCGTAGTTCAGTTGGTTAGAACGCCGGCCTGTCACGCCGGAGGTCGCGGGTTCGAGTCCCGTCGGCCCCGCCATAATGGAACAGCACGAAGCGGCACCGGCTCCGACGGAAGGGCCGCCAGCATTGATGATTTCGGCCCCTCTCGGGCGGCCGGGATCCCGAGCCGGTGAGGTCCCGCGAGGTCTCGTCGCATAATCAAGCATGCTCTCGAAGCGGTCGACGTGAGAGAGGATCCGGCTCCGCGGGGGAGTGTCGAACCCGAGCTCGACCTGTCGGTCCCCACGCCGTTCTCTCTCCGAATCCTGCTCGCGGCGACGATCGTCGTGGCGCTCGTGCGCATCGCGTTCACGTATCCCGTTTTCTTCCAGACCTGCGACGAGCCCCATCACTTCGCCTGCGGAATGGCGTGGATGGACCTCCGGACCGGCGATCCGCTGGGACGAGATTCCGAATCGTGCATCGAGGCGGCGCCTCTGCCGAACGCCGCGGCGGCAGCTTTTCCGTATCTCGCCGGGCTCCGGTCTGGGGGACTCTCCGGAACGGACAGCGCGGGCAATGCGATTCTGCGCTCCGCCGGTTCCTACCTGCGGAACCTGACGCTCGCACGGATCGGCATCCTTCCCTTCTTCGTGCTCGCCGCCGGAGTGATCTGGGCATGGGCTCGACGGCTCTTCGGCGACCGCACGGCGCTCGCGTCGGTATTTCTGTTTTGCGCGCTGCCTCCCATCCTGGGACATGCCGGCCTCGCGACGACCGACATGGCGATCACCGCGGGCCTTGCCGCGGCCGTGTTCGCATTCGAGGTGTGGCTGGGGAGGCCGACCCTGCGGCAGAGTGCCCTCCTGGGCGTGGCGCTCGCGATCGCGGTGCTTTCCAAGTTTTCCGCGCTCCTGTTCCTGCCGGCCTGCCTGGTCTCACTGCTGGCCCTTCGATGGGTTCTGCAGCGCCCGACCGGCGCGGAGCTTCGCCGGGGCCTGAAGAGCCACGCCGGTCCGGGGGCTCTCGCGCTGATGACCGCCTTCCTGGTGATCTGGGGCGGCTACCGCTTCGCCTCGGCGCCCCTGAAGACGGCCGCGGAGCGACCGCATTTCGGAAGATCACCGCGCGTGACGCGGTTTCTCGGAGAGCATCCCCGGTGGCAGGCTGTCATCGACCGTCTCGTCGAGGCTCCGCTGCCGGCCGGCGACCTGGTCCGCGGCGTCTTGAAGGTTCGAGCGCACAACGCTCGCGGCCATAACGGCTACCTGCTCGGCCATTACCGCCGCGACGGCTGGTGGTACTTCTTCCCCGTCGTTCTCGGAGTCAAGACGCCTCTGGCCTTCCTCCTGCTCCTCGCTGCCGGAATCGGCGCTCTCGCGAGGATGCCGGGCAAGACACAGCCGGAACGGTGGTCACCGGTCGTCTGCGCACTGGCGATCCTGATGGTCGTGCTTCCCAGTCGAATCACGATCGGTGTGCGCCACGTTCTTCCCATCTATCCATTCCTCTCGATCACGGCCGGATTCGGGTTGGTGGCGCTCTTTCGACGCGGTCGCTCGAATCGATGGATTCAGGCCGTCGCGTTCGCGCTGCTCCTCTGGTTCTCGGCGTCCTCCGCGATGGCTCATCCCGACTACCTCGCGTACTTCAACGAGCTCGGCGGAGCGCACCCGGAACGAATCATCGTGGACTCGGACCTGGACTGGGGGCAGGATCTCTGGCGGCTGAGTCGGCAGCTTCGGGAGGTGGGAGCGCCGATGGTGACGCTCGATTATTTCGGTTCCGAGGATATTTACGACCAGGGCCTTCCCGCGGTGCGACCTCTCCTTCCGTACCAACCGGCGGAGGGATGGATTGCCATCAGTGAGTTCAGTTTGACCGTCGGTGCCGAGGACCAGCGGAAGGCAGCGCATCGGGACGATCATCCCTATGCCTGGCTTCTGGACAAGCCGTACACCCGGGTCGGCAAGTCCATACGTCTGTATCACGTGGTTCCGGGCGACTGAGCTCCCGAAAGCCCGTCGGACCCGCCACATAGACCCCGCCGCCGTCTCCTTCGCTCAGGCTGTGATTCCTGTGGCGCTCTGACGCAGGCGGGTGGATCTAATAGACCCACCATAACTTCCGGCCTTCTTCTTCGTTTCCTGATAAAGAACGGGGCTCGAGGCCCAGTTCGATTTGGAAAAGGAGACCCACATGGCTGGAAAAGTGAAACCCATCCCCGACAACTACCACACCGTTACGCCGTACCTCGTCGTCGACGGAGCGGCGAAGGCGATCGACTTCTACAAGAAAGCCTTCGGCGCGACGGAGCTCATGCGAATGCCCGCGGGGGAAGACAGGATCGGGCATGCCGAGATCAAGATCGGAGATTCGGTCGTGATGCTCTGCGATCCGATCGGGGAAATGGGGCACAAGAGCCCGAAGGCTCTGGGCGGCACGCCGGTCTCGCTGCTGATCTACGTGGAGGACGTCGACGCCACGGTCGCCGGAGCGCTCAAAGCGGGCGCCCAGACGCTGCGGCCCGTCGAGGACCAGTTCTGGGGCGACCGCATGGGTGGTGTCACCGACCCCTTCGGCCATCAGTGGTCCGTGGCGACCCACGTCGAGGACGTGTCGCCCGAGGAGATGAAGAGCCGGATGGAAGCGATGGCCGGCGCGCCCAAGTAGATCGCTTCGAGTGGAGGCGGAGCGGCGCTTCCTGGCGAAACCCGTGCGAACGGGACGCCGGGAGCGCCGGGCGCGCCTTCTGCCACCTGGAAAAGCCTGACTTTCGCTGGTCGTCGGTCGTTAGACTGGCCGCGTGAGGATCGGCGTCAGCTCGGTCGAGGCCGTCGAGTCTGATCCCGAACGCGTCCGCCTGACGGCGGCCGTCACTTACGACTCATCGCCGGGCTCCGAAGCCTACTGGTACGAGGTTCCCGCCGCGCTCGCCGGTGACCTTTCGCGCGACGGCAACCCGTGGCTGGCGCTTTTGCTGCCTCTGGCGGCGTCGCTCGACGAACCTCTCGAATGGGAGCTCCCGGTCGACCGTCCCCTCCTCGACGGCGCCCGCGAAGTCCTCCGCATCTGGCGGTCCTGGTACGGGCACACGCATGTCGTCCCCTTGAGGGGCCCTGTAGCCGAGGCTCCCGCCGGCCCTCCTCCGCTGCGGAGCTGCGCGTTCCTCTCGGGCGGCGTGGACTCCTTCTTCACGGCTCTCGATCACGGTGACGGAGACGGCCTCGAAGAGCGCGGGCCGATCGACGAGTTTCTCTTCGTCGCAGGCTTCGACCTCAGTTCGACCGACGAAGAAGCGATCGCCCGCGTCCGGCGCTCTCTCCAGGAGGTCGCCGGCGCGCTCGGCCGTCCGCTCGTCTCCGTGCGCACGAACGTTCGCAAGCCTGCGATGCGGTGGAACAGGAGCGTGGATTGGGAACACGTGGCCCACGGCGCGGCGCTCGCCTCTGTGCCCCTCGCCCTCGGACGCCGCTACGGGCGGGCGTTCATCCCCGCGTCGAACGTCTATTGGGTCCAGGCGCCCTGGGGGAGCCACCCGTTGACGGACCCGCTGTTCTCGTCGTGGACGCTGCGGATCCGCGACGACGGCGCTGCGCACGATCGCGCCCACAAGGTCCGCGCCATCGCGCCCTCGGAGCTCGTCCGGCGCCATCTGCGCGTGTGCTTCAAGTCGACCGACGGGCGCAATTGCGGCCGCTGTCAGAAATGCCTCCTGGCGATGCTGATGCTCGACACGCTCGTGGGGCTTCCCGCCTGTCCGACGTTTCCCGATCGTCTCGATCTCCGTCGGGTCCGGGCCCTTCGGATCGACACGCCGTGGCACCGCCGCCACCTGAGACACCTGAGGACGATGGCGGTCGAGCGGGGCCGCGGCGACCTCGTCCGGACGATCGATGACCTTCTCGGTTGGCGGAGCCGGATCCGGCACGTGGCGCGGGCCGGAGTGGACGGCGTCTTCGGACGGCGGGCGCTCCCTCGCCGGGCATGGAGGAGGGCGATCGACATCGTCCGGTCGGCCGCGCGTCGCGACAAGGCGAAGCCGCTTCCGACTCTTCCTAAGGGATCTGGAACGTCTTGACCACGAAGACCGCCATCTGTCCCCGGTTGACGCTGGAGCTCGGGCAGTAGAGCAGGGGAGACGCGGAGCAGCCGCCCGTAATCCCGAGCGTGTACAGCCGTTCGATCCAGTTCGTGAAGGTGCCGGGGCAGGCGACGTCTCCGAAGACTCCGGTGCACGCAGGCGGGAGGTAGCCCGAGCCGCGCGACGCCTTCAGCAGGAAGACTGCCATCTGCTG
>Ga0207648_10006714_pt1 | contig 11415 bp, 8 predicted proteins | sample KBSMisM32_FD_184310 | JGI IMG/M metagenome (GOLD analysis project Ga0207648, IMG submission 184310) | Miscanthus rhizosphere microbial communities from Kellogg Biological Station, Michigan, USA - KBS Miscanthus M3-2 (SPAdes) (version 2) | ecosystem: Host-associated > Plants > Roots > Rhizosphere... | reverse complement strand
TCCGGCCGCTGCTTCTTCGATTTCGAAGCCGGCAATGCGCATATCGCGAACCGGCGCTTCCTCGCCATGTTGAAGCGCGGCGGCGAAGTCAAGAATTACGTGACCCATGTCGTCACGGCGCGCGGCGAAGACCGCTGGATCGGCATCAACGCACGCGCCCTGCTCGACGAGAACCGTGAAGTGAAAGGCATCCGCGGCACCGCGCGCGACATCACTGAGCAACACGTCGCGACCCGGCGCATCGAGCACCTCGCGATGCACGACACGCTGACCGATCTGCCCAACCGGGTCGCGCTGCAAAAGGCGATCGAGACGAGCATCGACGGTGGAGTTCCGGGGGCGATCCTGTTCCTCGACATCGACCATTTCAAATACGTTAACGATAATTTCGGCCATCGCATTGGCGATCAGATGATCAAAGGCGTGGGCAGCGCCCTGCGCGGCATGATGCGGGACTTTTCGGGCAGCCTCTTCCGGCTCGGCGGCGATGAATTCGCGGCCCACCTGCCCGGCTGCCTGCGGCCCGATGCGATCCGCGTCGCCGAGTCCGCGCTGGAAACGGTGCGCCACTACCGGCTGCAGACCGGCACCCCCAAGGGAATTTCGAACATTTCCGCTTCCATCGGCATTGCGCTCTATCCGTTTCACGGCCCCGACGTCAGCGGCCTCCTGTCGAACGTCGATATTGCGATGTACCAGGCCAAGGAACTCGGGCGCAACCGATACATGCTGTTCGACCAGGGCTCGGAAAACGTGCGCAGCACGCACAAACGCGTGCATTGGGCGAAGAAGCTGCGCGACGCGCTCGACGACGATCGCCTGGTGCTCGTGGCCCAGCCCGTCGTGCGCCTCTCGGACCAGAAACCCGTGCATCACGAGATATTGCTGCGCCTGCGCGATGACGACGGCAAGATCATCATGCCCGGCAACTTCATCGAAATCGCGGAATCGCTCGGTCTCATCCAGGAGATCGATATGCGCGTCGTCGAAAAGCTGCTGCTGCACATGCACGAGCACAAGCTGATGGGCAAGAAGCTGCGCTATTTCGTCAACCTGTCGCGCGTGAGCATCTCCGATCAGAACTGGGTGAAGCGCTTCATCGCGATGCTGGCGATCAGCAAAGCCGACCCGAGCCAGCTCGTGTTCGAGATTACGGAGACCGCGGCAATGTCGGAGATCGACGTCACGGTCAACTTCATCAAGAAGCTAAAGGACATGGGTTGCCGCTTTGCGCTCGACGACTTCGGCGCCGGTTTCAGCTCGTTCTATTACCTGAAGCGGTTTGCGGTCGATTATCTGAAAATTGACGGCAGCTTTATCCGCGACCTTGCGGACGAAGACGGCAGCAACCGCCTGTTCGTGAAAGCGTTGAACGACGTCGCCATCGGCATGAACAAGCAGGTGATTGCGGAGTGGGTCGAAACCCCGGAAGTGCTCAAGCTGCTGCAGGACATGGGCGCCAAGTTCGGCCAGGGCTATCTCTTCCAGAAACCCACGCTGCTCGACGGCAGCCAGGACTATCGCTACGCGGAAGAGCGGTCCGCGTAAGCGCTGCTCTAAACCGTCAGTCCTTCAACCAGGCGAGCCACGCAAGGCCCGCCACCACTTTGACGTCGGTAATGCGTCCGTCGAGAACCGCAGCGCGGGTCTCGTCGATCGACATCGGCACCACGTCGAGAAATTCGCCTTCGTCGAGCGCCCGCCCCACGTGCGTAAGTTCCCGCGCCAGATACAGCTCGAAGCGCTCGTCGGAATAGCCGACGCACGGATGCAGCGTCGCCAGATGCTGCCACGACGCGGCGGTGTACCCGCATTCCTCGATCAGTTCGCGTTGGGCGGTCGCGAGCGGCGGCTCGCCCGGCTCGATCTTGCCGGCCGGCAGCTCGTACATATGGCGCCCAACCGCATAGCGGAACTGGCGCTCCATGAGCACGGTATTCGCGTCGAGCAGTGGAATGATGATGACCGCCCCTGGATGCTGCACCCACTCGCGTCCCGCCGTCGCGCCGCCGGGCAGGCGCACGCGGTCTTTGTGCACTTTGAGCATCGAGCCGTCGTAGACGAGCTCGCCGGTCAGACGATGCTCGGTATAGTCAGGGTGCTCGTCGGCCACGCGAAGGTTCTACCGGAACGACAGTGCGATCGTGTATTCGCACAGCGCCATCAGAAATCCCGGCCATATGCCGAGTATGAGCACGCTAAGCCCGTTCGCGCCCAACACGAGACGCAGGGCGGGAGACGGCGCGAGCGGCGCGTGATCGACCGGCTGATCGAAGTACATGAGCTTGACGATCCGCAGGTAGTAGAACGCGCCAACCAGCGAGAAAATTACGGCGATCACCGCCAGCCACAGGAAGCCCGCATCGATCACTGCCCACAGGACTGAAAGTTTGGCGTAGAAACCCACGGCGGGCGGCAGGCCGGCCATCGAAAACATCAGCAGCAGCATGATGAACGCGTACCACGGGCTGCGCGCATTGAGCCCTTTGAAATCGTCGAGCGTGTCCGCTTCAAAGCCGGCGCGCGACATCAGCAGGATCATGCCGAAGGTGCCGAGTGCCATCAGTACATAGATGATCACGTAGAACATCGCCGACGCGTAGCCGTCGTTGCCGCCGGCGAGGATGCCCAGCAGCAGGAAGCCCATGTGCGAAATCGTCGAATAAGCGAGCATGCGTTTCAAGTTGGTCTGGGCGATGGCCGTCACGTTGCCGATAGCCAGCGACAGCACCGCCATGATGATCAGCATCCATTGCCACTGCTCGATCAGGAAATCAGCGCCCAGTCCGGTCACCAGCAGGCGCATCACGAACGCGAACGCCGCGATTTCGGGCGCCGACCCGATGAAGAGGGTGACGGCCGTGGGTGCGCCCTGGTAGACGTCGGGAACCCACATATGAAACGGCACCGCGGAAAGCTTGAAGCCGAGCCCCGCGACGACGAACACCAGCGCGAAGAGCAGGATCGTCGTGTCCGCGCGCCCGGCCGCAATGACTTCCGCCATGCGCGTGAGCTCGAGCGTGCCCGTGGCGCCGTACAGCATGGACATCCCGTACAAGAGCAGGCCGGACGCCAGCGCGCCCAGCACGAAATACTTCATGGCGGCCTCGGTGGCTACCGCCGAATCGCGCTGCAACGCGATCATCGCGTAGAGCGACAGGCTCATGAGCTCGAGCCCGAGATAGAGCGTCAGCATATGGTTGGCCGACACCATCACCATCATGCCCAGCGTCGCGAACAGGGCCAGCACGAAAAACTCGCCGCGGTACATTTCGCGGTCGCGAATATAGGCCTGCGAGTACACGAGCACGATCGCCACCGTGAGGTAAATGAACAGCTTCAGCATGTTGGCAAGCGGATCGGCGACGAACATGCCGCTGAACGTGTAGATCTCGCCGCCCCAGTCGGTGAAGCCGGTGATCAGAAAGCACACCACCAGGGTCGCCATCGTCAGCGCGTACGTGATCCAGCGCTGCGCGTCGGATAGGAACGCGTCGACCAGCAGGATCGTGCACACCATGGCGAGCAGGAAGGTCTCGGCAAGCGCGGGGGTGAACGGCGCGATGAATTCCATGACTACAGTCCGATCAAAAGTTTGCGGCCCGGCGCGGCGAGGCGGAGTATTTCGTTGACCGACTCGTGCAGCACCTCGCCGAGCGGCGCCGGCCACAGCCCCATCGCGAGCACCGCGGCCGCCAGCACGCCCAGCACCAGCATCTCGCGCGCGTTCACGTCCGTCAGCTCAGCCACGTGCGGGTTGGCGACCGCTCCGAACACGACGCGCTTGTACATCCACAGCGTGTACGCGGCGCCGAAAATCAGCGTGCTCGCCGCCAGCGCCGCCCACCAGAAATTCACCTTGATCGTCGCCAATATCACCAGCCATTCGCCGACGAATCCGCTGGTGCCCGGCAGGCCCGAATTGGCCATCGCGAAAAACATGAACAGCGCCGCGAACACCGGCATCTTGTTGGCCACGCCGCCGTAATCCGCGATCAGCCGCGAGTGCATGCGGTCGTACATCACGCCGACGCACAGGAACAGCGCGCCCGAAATGAAGCCGTGGGAGATCATTTGCAGGATGGCGCCTTCCACTCCCTGGGCGCTGAAGATAAAGATGCCGAGCGTGACGAACCCCATGTGCGAAATCGATGAATAGGCAATCAGCTTTTTCATGTCCGCCTGCACCAGCGCGACCAGCCCGATATAAACGATCGCGATCAGAGACAGCGCAATCACGAAGCCCGCGAGCTCGTGGCTGGCGTCGGGCACGATAGGCAGCGACAGCCGCAGAAAACCGTAGCCGCCGAGCTTCAGCATGATCGCGGCCAGCACCACGGAACCGCCGGTCGGCGCCTCGACGTGGGCGTCGGGCAACCACGTATGCACCGGCCACATCGGCACCTTGACCGCGAACGCCACCATGAACGCGATGAAAATGAGGATTTGCGCGTACAGCGTCAATTGCACGTCGTAGAAATCGAACAGCGCAAAACTGTTGCCCGCCGCCTTGAAAAGGTAAATCAGCGCGACCAGCGACAGCAGCGAGCCCATCAGCGTATACAGGAAGAACTTGACCGCCGCGTACACGCGGTTGGGACCGCCCCACACGCCTATGATGATGAACATCGGTATCAGCGTCGCTTCGAAGAACACGTAGAAGAGCAGCGCATCAAGTGCGCAGAACACGCCGTTCATCAGCCCCGACAGGATCAGGAATGAAGCCATGTACTGCGACACGCGCTCCTTGATGACTTCCCAGCCGGCGATCACTACGAGCACCGTGGTCAGGCAGTTCAGCAGGATGAGCAGCAGCGACATGCCGTCGATGCCAAGGTGGTAATTGACATTGAAGGTTTCGATCCACGGCGCAAACTCGACAAACTGGAAGTCCGCGCTCGCGCGGTCGTAGGCCGTCCATAAGGGCAGCGCGATCAGCAATCCCGCCAGCGCACCGAGCAAAGCGAGCACGCGCGCGCTGCGAGCACGCGAATCGCCCAGGACGAGCACCGCCAGACCGGCGGTGATCGGGACCCAGATGACGAAGCTCAGTATTGGAAATTCCATATGCTTATTTTTCTTGGGGGCTCAGATTTATCGCGCAGCGAGCAGCGGGACGAACAGCCAGACCGACATAAACAGCAAAATGCCGATGATCATGGCGAATGCGTAGTGGTAGATATAGCCGGACTGTAATTTGCGGATCACCGTCGAACTCCAGCCGACGACGCGCGCGGCGCCGTTGACGAACAGGCCGTCGATCAGCAGCACGTCCCCGAACTTCCACAGTCCGTTGCCGAAGAGGCGCGCGCCGCCGGCGAAAAACCAGTCGTTGAAGCGGTCGAAACCGTACTTTTCCTCGAGCACCGTCACGAGCACGCCCCACTTCGCGCGCAAAATCCCCGGCAGTTCGGGCCGCGCGATGTAGATGAACCAGGCAATGCCCGCGCCCGCGAGCGCCAGCCAGAACGGCAGCGCGGTCAGGCCGTGCAATATCATCGGCAGCACGCCGTGGAACTCTTCCGCCATTTTCCTGACGGCGTCGTGCCCTTGGGCGACGTAGATCGAGCTGCCGAAGTAATCGCCGAACACGAAGTTGCCGATTACCCAGCCCGCGCACACCGAGGGTATCGCCAGCAGGATCAGCGGCAGCGTGACGACCCACGGCGATTCGTGCGGCACTCCAGCATGCGCCTGAGCGTCACCGTGGCCGTGCGGTTCTTCGCGCGCGGACGTGTGGGCTGGCGCGTGCGTATCAAACCGCTCCTTGCCGTGAAATGCGAAAAACACCAGGCGGAACGAGTAGAAGCCGCCGACGAACACCGCACCCAGCGCCGCGAGGTAGGCAAATCCCGCGCCCGGCATGCCTGCCGCGTAGGCCTCGTGCACCGCCTCGACGATCGAGTCCTTCGAAAAGAAGCCCGCGAACGGTGGGAAGCCGGCGTTCGCGAGCGCGCCGATCAGCACTGTCAAATAAGTGATCGGCAGGTATTTGCGCAGGCCGCCCATCTTGCGCATGTCTTGCTCGTGGTGCAAGGCGATGATCACCGAGCCCGCGCCCAGGAACAGCACCGCCTTGAAGAACGCGTGCGTCATCAAATGGAATATGGCGACCGAGTAGGCCGAAGCGCCGAGCGCCATCGTCATGTAGCCGAGCTGCGAAAGCGTCGAATACGCGACCACGCGCTTGATGTCGTACTGCACGGTCGCAATCAGCGCCATGAAGAAACAGGTGATCGCGCCGATCACCAGCACGAACGACAGTGCGGTCGGCGACAGCTCGAACAGCGGCGACATGCGCGCGACCATAAAAATGCCGGCGGTAACCATCGTGGCGGCATGAATCAGCGCCGAAATCGGGGTCGGGCCTTCCATCGAATCGGGCAGCCACACGTGCAGCGGAAACTGCGCCGACTTACCCATCGCGCCTATGAAGAGAAGGATGCAGATCACGGTAATCAGCGACCACGCGTGCCCCGGGAATATTTCTATCGTGTTGGCGGCCAATGTGCCGGCGTGCGCGTTCTCGAACACCGTCGCGTAGTCGAGCGTGCCGAAGTACATGAGCACGAGCGCGATGCCGAGCAGGAAGCCGAAGTCGCCGACGCGGTTGACGAGAAACGCTTTCAAGTTCGCGTAGATGGCCGTCGGGCGCGTGAACCAGAAGCCGATCAGCAGGTACGACACCAGCCCCACCGCTTCCCAGCCGAAAAACAGCTGCAGAAAGTTGTTCGACATCACGAGCATGAGCATCGAAAACGTGAACAGCGAGATGTAGCTGAAGAACCGGTTGTAACCGGGGTCGCCGTCCATGTAGCCGATCGTGTAGACATGCACCATCAGCGACACGAACGTGACGACCACCATCATGGTCGCCGACAGCTGGTCGATCAGGAAGCCGATCCCGTAAGTCGTCGTCCCGCTCACGAGCCACGTATAGAGCGGGCCGTTGAAGGTATGCCCCTGCCGCACGTCGTTGAAGACAATGATGGCGCCGATGGTGGACACGACCATGCCCGCGATGGTCACCGAGTGGGCGGCGCGGTTGCTGATTTTCATGCACAGCAGGCCCGACACCAGCGCGCCGACAAGGGGCGCAAGCGGCACAACCAGGTACAGGGTTTCGATCGTCACGGCATCAGCCCTTCAGGCTGTCGAGATCTTCGACGTCGATGGTTTGCAGGTTGCGGAACAGCACGACCAGGATCGCGAGACCGATCGCCGACTCTGCGGCGGCGACGGTCAGGATGAAAAATACGAAAATCTGGCCGGCCGTGTCGCCGAGATAGTGCGAAAACGCGATGAAATTCATGTTGACGGCGAGCAGCATGAGCTCGATCGCCATCAGCAGGATGATCACGTTCTTGCGATTGAGGAAAATCCCGACCACGCTGATCGCGAACAGGATCGCACCCAATACCAGGTAGTGCTGCAATGAAACCAATCGCTTCCCCTTGTTCAGGACCGGAACCGGCGGCTAGCGCCCGCCTCGACCCTCAATGCTCAATCCTGCTTTTTCTCCGACTGCATGCTGACCATGCGCACGCGATCCTTGCGCTGCACCAGGACCTGCTTCGCCGGATCGATATACTTGCTTTCCTTGCGCTGGCGCAGCGTGAGCGCGATCGCCGCGACGATCGCGACCAGCAGTATCACCGCCGCGATTTCAAACGGGTAAACATAAACGGTGTAAATCAGCCGCCCGAGTTCCTTCGTATTGCTATAGCCGGCAGCCGCCGGCGCGGGCTCGCCAAACTGGAATTCGTCAGCCGAGTAGTGGCTCCACAGTAGCCAGCCCATTTCCAGCACGAGCAGGGCTGCGACCAAGCCACCCACGGGCAGATAGCTCCAGAACCCCTCGCGCAGCTTGGCGAGATTGACGTCGAGCATCATGACCACGAACAGGAACAGCACCATGACCGCGCCCACGTACACGAGCACCAGCGCAATGGCGAGGAATTCCGCCTGCAGCTGGATCCATAAGCCGGCGGAGGTGAAGAATGCGAGCACCAGCAGCAGCGCCGAATGCACCGGGTTGCGCGCAACGATCACGCCGATCGACGCGCCGACCAGCACCGCGGAGAATGCGTAGAAAATAAACGATTGAAAGTTGATGTCCGGCATTTGCGCGTCTCAACGATAGGCCGCGTCGGCGGCGCGGTCCTTCGCGATCTGGTCTTCGCACATATCGCCGATCGCCAGCAGCATCGGCTTCGTATATATGAGATCGCCGCGCTGCTCGCCGTGGTACTCGAGGATGCGCGTCTCGACGATCGAGTCGACCGGGCACGATTCCTCGCAAAAACCGCAGAAGATGCATTTGGTCAGGTCGATGTCATAGCGCGTCGTGCGCCGCGTGCCGTCGTCGCGCTGCTCGGACTCGATAGTGATCGCGAGCGCGGGACACACCGCTTCGCATAATTTGCACGCGATGCAGCGCTCTTCGCCGTTCGGATAGCGCCTGAGCGCGTGCAGCCCGCGGAAGCGTCCGGATTGCGGCGTTTTCTCTTCGGGAAACTGCACGGTGACTTTGCGCGCAAACAGGTGGCGCCCCGTCAGCATCATGCCCTTGACGAGCTCGAAGAGCAGGAAGGTGCGGAAAAAATCGCGAATGGCGGCTAACATGGCGTCCTCATTTCCACCAGACCCACAGCGGCGTCTGCATCCACACGCCGAGCACGACGATCCACACGATGGTCACGGGGATAAAAACTTTCCAGCCCAGGCGCATGATCTGATCGTAGCGGTAGCGCGGGAACGTCGCGCGGAACCACAGGAACGTCGATACGACCATGAACAGCTTGAAAAAGAGCCAGCCTATATTGCCGGCGGCCAGCCACGGCAGATTGACTGCTTCCGCCAGCGCAAGCGGCACGGGCGACAACCAGCCGCCCAGGAACAGGATCGAGCACAGCGTCGACACCAGGATCATATTCGCGTATTCGGCCAGGAAGAACAGCGCGAACGTCATGCCCGAATATTCGACGTGGAAACCGGCGACGATTTCGGATTCGCCCTCGGCGACGTCGAACGGCGCGCGGTTCGTTTCGGCGACGCCCGAAATCAGATAGACGAGGAAAAACGGGAACAACGGTATAAAGAACCAGTTGAACAACCCGTAGCGGCCCGACTGGGTCGTGACGATCTCGACCAGGTTCAGGCTTTGCGCGGCCATCAGAACGCCGACGAGCGCGAATCCCATCGCGATCTCGTACGACACGATCTGCGCCGCCGAGCGCAGCGCTCCGATGAACGCATACTTCGAATTCGACGCCCAGCCCGCGATGATGATGCCGTAGACGCCCATCGACGTGATAGCCATCAGGTACAGCAGGCTAGCGTCGATGTTGGCGAGCACCAGTTCCGGCGTGAACGGCACGACCGCCCACGCGGCGAGCGCCGGCATCAGCGCCAGCATCGGCGCGACGATGAACAGGAACTTGCTCGCGCCGGCCGGAATGATGATCTCCTTGACGAGCAGCTTGAGTCCGTCGGCGATCGGCTGAAAAAGGCCGAGCGGGCCGACGCGGTTGGGCCCGATGCGGACCTGGATCCAGCCGATCAGCTTGCGCTCCCACAACGTCAGGTAGGCGACGCACAGCATCAGCGGCGCCACGATGCACATGATCAGTATCAATATCCAGATGACGTACAGAATCGATGCGCCGGCTTGTTCACCAAACAAGCCGACCACGAACACGGTAAACAAGCCCCACGCCCATGCGCCGAAATTGACTATCGGTTGGACGACAGCGTTCACACGGCCACCTTTTGCTGCGCTTCGATGCGTTCGATGGTGAGCGGCTCTGCCATCCCGCCCAGCGCCGCGGTCGCCGGATGCGCCGCGGGCACGCGCACGCAATTCGGCGGCAGCTTGTCGTCGCGCAGCGCGGGAAGCACGACCGTACCGCCGCCCTGGGAAATTCTGACCTGGTCGCCGTCCCGCAGTTTAAGTTGACTGCAAAGCTCGCCGCTCAGCACGGCAACGGGCGGCGCGGCATCATGCGTTTTCTGGAGGGATGCGGCGCGGCGCACGATCGCATCGGCCTGATAGATCGGCACTTCGGCGATGCGCTCAAGCCCGTCGCCAACCGGCTCGACCTTGCCGATAGCCGGCGCAGCCAGGCGGTTATTGAGCCGCGATGCGACGTCCGCTCCCTGCAGCGCGTCCTTCAGTACCTGTTCGCTGCTGTCGTAGTCGAAACCGGCGACACCGAGCAGATTGCCGAGCACGCGCAGGACCTTCCATGCCGGCCGCGTCTCCGCGAGCGGCTGCACGACGCCGCGGAAACTCTGCACGCACCCTTCGGTGCTCACGAATGTGCCCGATGTTTCGGTGAACGGCGATACAGGAAGCAGCGCGTGCGCGTAGTCGAGCGCGCCGTGCTGGTAGGGCGACATTGCCACGACGAATTCGGCGCTCTTCATCGCCGCGATCGCCGCGCGCGGGTCGCCACAGTCGACTTCCGGCTCGACGCCGAGCAGCATGTACGCTTTGCGCGGTTGTGCAATCAGCTCGCCGGCGTTCAGGCCGGACACCGCACCGGCGAGATAGCCGCCGACACTGTTCGCGGCCTCCCCGAGGAAACCGAATTTCGCTCCCGTCAGGTCAGCGAGCGTCTGCGCGAGCGCATGCAACTGCGTTGCCGCGGGATGATGCTGCGCGAAGTTGCCGAGAAAGACGGCCACATTCTGACCGGACACAAGGCTGTCGGCGATGCGCTGCGCCGCTTCATCCACTTTGACGCCCACGAGGTCGGCGGGAATTATTGCGTTCTTCGCCACCGCCGCGGCCTTGACCACCTGCGCGAGCGCCTGGGCCAGCTGCGATGGCGCGACGATCGCCTTGTTGGCGACCCGCATCAGGAGATCGTCATCGACCGGGTTGATCAGGTTGATCTGCAGCGCTTTCTTCGCAGCCTGGCGCAAGCGGTTCGCGAGCAGCGGATGATCTTTGCGCAGCGTGCTGCCGACCACCAGCACGCGATCGAGTCCGCCGATGGCGGCGACGGGCATGCCGAGCCACGGCACAACCTTCGCGTCGGCGTTAAAGTCGGCCTGGCGCAGCCGGAAATCGACATTCGCGTTGCCCAGCCCGCGCGCGAGCTTCTGCAACAGATAAAGCTCTTCGAGCGTCTGGTGCGCCGTCGCGAGAGCGCCGATCTGCGCGGCGCCGTGTTGCTGGCGCACTTTCTGCAACCCGGCGGCCGCGAATTCGAGCGCGATCTGCCAGTCGACCTCCTGCCACACGCCGTTGGCCCTGATCATCGGCCTGACCAGGCGGTCCGCGGAATTCAACCCTTCGTAGGAGAAGCGGTCCTTGTCCGACAGCCAGCATTCGTTGATCGCTTCGTTCTCGCGCGGCAACACGCGCATCACACGGTTCTGCTTGACCTGCACGATCAGGTTGGAGCC
>Ga0207648_10006713_pt1 | contig 11417 bp, 15 predicted proteins | sample KBSMisM32_FD_184310 | JGI IMG/M metagenome (GOLD analysis project Ga0207648, IMG submission 184310) | Miscanthus rhizosphere microbial communities from Kellogg Biological Station, Michigan, USA - KBS Miscanthus M3-2 (SPAdes) (version 2) | ecosystem: Host-associated > Plants > Roots >... | reverse complement strand
GCCCGAAGCGCCGCCGACGCCCGTTCCGCCGTTGCCCGCGCGCCCGCCGGTCCCGGCCGTGGCCCCGCCGGTCCCCGCCGTCGCGCCGCCGGTTCCTCCGATCGCGCCGCCGACGCCCGTCGCGCCGCTTCCGCCAGTTCCCGCTGTCCCGACGGTGCCGCCTCGGCCGCCGCTCGTTCCCGCGACACCGCCCGATCCCCCGGCGCCACCGCGGTTGCTTCCGCCGCTGGCGCCACCGCCGCCGTCTTTGCCGTCGGAGTTGACCGAACCGCACGCGGCGACGAACGCCGCCGCCAGGATCAACGTCGCGAGAGAAGATGTCTTCATCGTGGTCGGCTCCTCACCTGGTGTCGCACGCGACGTTCGCCGGCGTGCAGTACATGCCGAACGTGTTGCCCGACGAGCTGCTCTGGCAGAGCGGCAGCGCGGGATCGTGGCAGTCGCTGCTGGCCGTGCACGGGGTCGTGCACGCCGCGAACACGCTCGCCGGATTCGCGCAGCTGAAGCACATCGTTCCCGCCGCGCACGGAGCGCCGCACTCGGGAACGAAGGTGATGCAGCGACCCTGCACGCACGCGACGCCCGCGGTTCCGTCGAACCGCACGTGCGAACCGTCGTCTGTCGTGGGCTCGGAGGCGGCACAGCCGCACGCCGGATAGCTGGCGTCGCACTGCGACTCCAGCGCCTGATAGCGGGTCTGCTCCGACGCGCGGATACCGATGAACACCGTCTGACCGCAGCAATTGCTGGTGTGCGCGACGGCGACGCAATCGGCCGCCACCGCGCACGTTCGATCCACCGCGACCGCGGCCTCGCAGGCGGATGCGCCGCCGGTGCCGCCCGTCCCTCCGTCGGGACGCCCCAGCGTGGAACCACAGGCGGCGACCGCAAACGGCAGCAAGAGACCCGCGGCCTTGATCATTGCGCGTCGCACGTAGCATCGCCGATGCCATCCGCGATGACCAGAAACCTCGAGGTTCGCGCTAGAAAAGCGGCCAGAACCCTCCGCGCCGACTCAGAAAACTGAGTCGTGCCGCGATCAGGTTGCGACCGACGCCGCGAACAGTCGGTCCAGCGCCGCCGCCGGGTCGTCGCACAATCCCGCGTGCGGCGCGGACGGCTGCACCACGGTGCTGCGCGGCGTGGACAGCCAGTGGAACCGCTCGGACGGCGACAGGCGCGCGATCGGGCCCGCGCCGGGGTCGCCCGCGCACACGGCGCGCACCGCCTCCAGCTGAGCGTTCACGGCCGCGACGTCGGCGTCGGGCGCGAGCGCGCGCAGCCGCCCGGCATCGAGCGCGATCCGGCAGCCGAGAAATGCCGCCGCCGGACAGAACAAGATCACGCCCGCGTTGATGCGCTCGTCGCGATCGACGCGCGGGACGACCTGGATGATCGTGTAATCAAACGCGAGCGGCGCGGACACGGTTCGCCTCGTCGATGATGTGCGGCAGCGCCGCCCGTCGCGCGCGCAGCCAGACGCCGTACGCCGCGCGCAGTTTCTCGCCGCCGGGCCCCTCCAGCCAGGCATCCGGCACGGCCGCGACCGCGCGATCGATCGCGTCGTCGTCCAGCGCCGCGGCCAGCGCCGCGCCGGCCGCGGGCAGACTATCCGCGAACGACAGCAGCACGTGCTCGCGCACGCGGTCGAACGGACGCGCCGCCGACGCCGCCAGCTCGGCGCACGACTGCGCGCCGTCCCAGCCGTGCTGCCAGAACAGCGACGCGCCGTGATCGATCAGCCACAGGTCGCCGCCGCTCCAGAGCAGGTTCGGGTTGCGCGCCGTGCGGTCGACGTTGGTGGCGAACACGTCCAGCGCCACGATCGCCGACGCGAGCGCGCCGCCGATCGGCCGGCGCGCCGCGACGTCGTAACCGACCGCGCCCGCCAGGTAAGCCATCGCCAGGTTGACGCCGGCGCTGGCGATCAGCAGCTCCTGGATCTCCTGGTGCGGCTCGCTGCGGCCCAGCGCCGCGTCGACGTCGATGAGCGCCAGCTCGGGCACGCGCAGCCCCGACGCGCGCGCCAGCTCGCCGACGATCAGCTCGGCGGCCAGCACGCGCCCGCCCTGCGCGGCCGCGCGAAACTTCGCGACCCACAGCGCGCCGTCGTCCGCTTCGACCACCGCCGGCACCGACCCGCCCTCGCGCAGGGCTGTCACGTAGCGCGTGGCGAACAGGCGCCGCAGCGGCGGAACGCGAGCGGTGGGCTGGACGGCGGCGGGCACGGAAGCGGCGATTGTGCCGCATGCGCGGGCGCGGGTCACGGCAGCCGATCCATTCGCCCCGACGGCCGCGCTTTTCGTTTGCGCGGCAAAGCGCACCTTGAAGAGGGAGTCGCAAATGTTCACGACGATCTTGCTCGCGGCCACGCTCGCGCAGATGGGCTCGAGCGGCAGTCTCTACCCGTCCAGCTCGCCGGACTTCGGCAAGCTGGGGACGCCGATGGGCGGCGTCATCCCGGGCGGCGATCCCGGCCGAGATAACAAAGGTCCGCTGTCGGGCTCCGGCGGCTCGACCTATTCGGGCGGCTCGAACAGCTCCGGAAGCAACGGCTGGAGCGGCTCGGGCGGCACGACCGGAACGTCGTCCGCAGCGACCGACACGACCAGCGGCGGCGGGACCGGAACCATCACCACCACCCGAACCGCCGGCGGAACGAGCAGCAGCGGCACCCTGCGCTGACGCCGCCAGCGCCGTCCGCTGGCGGCGTGCGGATCAGTCGTCAGTCGTTCAGCGCGCCCGCGCCGATCCAGGCCGCGATCAGATCGACCTGGGCCTGCGTCAGCGGCCCGGCCGCCGCCGGCAACGGCATCGGCGAGCCACACGCCGGGGTCGTGCCCGGCGGGAGCTTGCTCGCGACCTTGTTGTACAGCAGGCTGCCGGTCGCGTTCGACGGGCTCACGCGCGGCATTGCCAGCGAAACGCACGTGACGCCCGAGGTGCCCGGGGCGGTGCCGGCGCTCGGAACGCCGACCAGGTTCGCGTACGCGGCCGCCTGCGTGCTCATGTCCAGCATGCCGACAGTGACGCCGCCGGACCCGGGCCGGTGGCATCCCGTGCACCGCGCGCCGATCACGTTGGCGTAGACGTTGGTGAACGTCGGGTTCAGCGTGCTGCATTCGACCGCCACGGTCTGCGTCGCCGACGCGCAGCCGGCCGCGTTCGGCGACACGGTGAGCGTGATGGTCACGGTCTGCGGCGTGGCCGGACACGTGAACACGGGCGAGGCGATGGCGGCGTTGTCGAAGGTCCCCGCCGTGGCCATCCAGGCGAACATCGGCGTCACCGGGCCGGCGGTCGCCGTCGCGGACAGCATGACCGTGCTGTTGACGTTCGTCTCGAGCGGCGCCGCCGACAGCCCGGTGATCGTCGCGCAGACCGCCGTCGTACCGGTGACGACGACCGTCCCCGAGCCGTTGCCGTTCGCCTGACACGTCAGCGTCACCGACACCGACGTCGCCATTCCGGCGTGGACATCGAACATCGCGGAACCGCTGCACGTGAACGCGCCGCCGACCGTCGTCGCGTTGAGCGTGATGGAGTAGCCGTTGGCGGCCGGCACGCCTCCGACCTGGAACCGAAGCGTGTTGCTGTTCTGGACGTTCACCGTTCCCGACTGGGAGAAGCCGGCGTTGGTGATGTTCCAGGAAACAGCGCTGATGGTGACGCCCGGCGCGACCTGCAATTCGAAGCCGACCGTCCCGACGTCGCCGTCACCGGACGTCGGCGGCGGCGAACAGCTGAACGAGATCGCGGATGCGAGCGTGATAACGAGAATTCCGATTCCATCGTGCGCGAAGCGTGGACGCATGGGGGTTCCTCCCGACGGTTTCGATGAACGTAGTCATCGTGCGGTAGGGAGGTCGTCGATGCGCCCGTCGCGCATGCAAGAAATCAACGTCGGGTGATGGCCCGATACGCGAGCAGCGCCGAGACGCCCAGGCCGATCGCGATGACCAGCACGCGAACCGCGCGTGGTGGCGCGCGGCGCGCGACGTGCCCGCCCGCGAACCCACCCAGCACCGCCGCCGGTACCATGATCAGCGCCGCGTGCGTGTCGATGAGGCCGCTCGCGAGGAAGTAGATCGCGGCCACCCCGTTGGCCGCAGCCGACAGGAGATTCTTGATCGCGATCCGCGTCTGCAGGCCGCCCGGCAGCAAGGCGAGCGACGCGAGCATCACGATCCCCATCGCGGCGCCGAAGTAGCCACCGTAAACGCCGACGCCGAACTGGATCGCGGCCGCCGCGACCGTGCGCCCGCGCGAAGGCGGCGGCGCGGACGCGTCCGCGCGCCGGGCCACCAGCCCCTGCAGCAGCAACGCCAGCGTCGCCGCGAACACCAGCACCGGGACGATCGCGTCGAAGGTGCGCGCCGGGGTGATGCGCATCAGCGCCGCGCCGATCACCGCGCCGGCGATCGTCGGCGCCGCCAGCAGCGCGCCCAGCGACGCGTGCGCCGCCAGCTCGCGGCGATACGCCCACGCCGACGCGAGGGCGCCCGGGCACAGGGCCAGCGCGTTGGTCGCGTTCGCGACGGGCGACGGCAGCCCCCACGCGAGGGCGGCGGGAAACGACATCAGCGTCCCGCCGCCCGCGACCGCGTTCACCGCGCCGGCCATCGCCGTGGCGCCGACCAGCAGCCCATCGCGCAGCAGATTCACGGGCGCATCGTACTCGCCGCCCCCGCGCGAAGCGCGGGATCGCGGCGCCCATCAAGACAACAGGCCTTGATCGCGACGACGCACTGAACGCATTATCAGTGCATGCCCGAGCAACATCCGCGGCGGCTGCGCGGCGCCGAGCTGGTCGAGCAGCGCCTGACGGTCCACGCGCGCAAGCACCCGGGCGCGATCTCGCTGTGCGGGAAGGATGCGGGCTCGGGCGAATCGACCACGCGGCGCAGCCAGGTCACCTGCGGGCGATGCCTCGCGGAGATCGAGCGGCGCCTCAAGGCACGGCGGAGGAAATAGCCGCCGCGCCCCTACCCGTTCATCAGACACAAGATGTTGCCGTCGGGGTCCTTGAACCAGGCGGCCTTCATCGGACCGGCGACCATCACGTCGCCTTCCCACTGCATGCCGGGCATGTCGTAGTGCTCGAACTTCACGCCGCGATCGCGCAACCCTCGGACGATGCCGTCGATGTCGGCGCCGACCATGAGGTTGAGCCCGGTCGCCTGGTTCGTTCCTGCGTACTGCGAACGGTAGACGATCAGGCGGGTGTCGCCGCTGCGGTACACGTGCGCTTCCGTCCCGCTGTCGTCCTGGACCTTCAGGCCCAGCGTCCCCTCGTAAAACTTCCGCGCGACCGCCAGGTCTTTCACCGCGATCGTCCCCACGATTTCCTTGCCTGCCAGCATGACACCCTCCTTTTTTTCGATGGTCACTATTTTGCCGCGGTCTGGGCCTTCACCTGCTCGGCCCAGCTCTTCGCGCCGCTCTGCCCATCGAGAAACGGACGCACCGTCTCGGCCAGGCGCGGCGACGTGAAGATGTCGTAATGGGTCAGGTCGGGCAGGATCGCCAGCCGATTGCGCGGCATCGACTCCCGGTTCCAGCCCGCGTCCTTCAGGCCGCCACCCAGCAACTGGTAGAACTTGATCTCGTGCTCGGGGCGGACCATGTCGCCGTCGCCGTACACCAGCATCACGGGCATCTTCAGCTTCGCCAGCGTCTGAACATCGGCGGACCAGTCGTATTTCGTACGCATGAATTCGCCCATCGCGTCCAGCAAGCGCGGGAACTCGTCGGGCTTGGGCGCGACCGCCACGTACGACTTGTACATCGGCGTCTCCTTCATCATCGGCGCCATCGCCGCCGACACCTGCGCCTGCTGCGCGCGCATCTCCGCGTACCAGCCGTCGTTCGCGAACGGCGTCGACACCAGCGCCAGACGCCGCACGAGATCGGGGTGTTGCACCGCCAGCCGCAGGCCGACGCAGCCGCCGAACGAATAGCCGAGCACGTCGACCTTCGCGCGGCCCAGCCGCTTCAGCAGCGCCGCGACGTCGTCGGCGATCGCCTCGCACCGTATCGGCCGGTTGCCCAGCGACGAACGTCCGTGGCCCTGCAGATCGACGGCGATGACTTGCCGTCCCTGGCCGAGGATCGGGAGCAGCGGCTCGAACATGTCGCTGCTTCCCAGGCCGCCGTGCAGGAGCAGCAGCGGCTCGCCCTGCCCGCGAACGTCGTAGTGGTAGTCGACGCCCTTCAGCGTGGCGCGGCCGGTCGTGTTTGCGGGCGCGCTCCTGGGCGCCCCCGCCGGTGCGGCGTGGGCGGCGGACAGCAGAGCCGCGATGGTCGTGGTGACAGCGATCAGGGACGTCTTCAGCATCTTCTTTGGCATCTTGGTGCCTCCTTTTGCTGACGCGACGTCCAGGTCCGGCCGGAAACGACAAGGCCCGCGATAATTCTCGAACTTGCGGTGAGTCTTGAGCTTTTCTCGGCTCGGGCGCTACTGTACCTTCGGTGCGCGCATGAAGCGTCTCTGCGCAAACACGGCCGCTGGCGTGGTCGCGTCGATCCTGCTCACGGCCGGGGCCTGCACGCCCTCGGCCAGCGATCCCATCGGTGGCACCGGGGGAAATAGCGGAAGTAACGGCGGCGGCACATCAGGGACGTCCGGCGCGGCGGGCACCAACGGCGGCGGTGGAGCAGCGGCTGGCACCACCGGCAGCGCGGGCACGACCGGATCCGCGGGCACGACCGGATCCGCGGGCACGACCGGATCCGCGGGTACGACCGGATCCGCAGGTACGACCGGATCCGCAGGTACGGGCGCGGGCGGTACCAGCAGCGGCGGCGCGGCGGGAACCGCGAGCGGCGGCCGCGGTGGAAATGCGGGATCGATGGCAGGACGCGGCGGCACGACCGGGACCGCCGGTACCGGCACGTCCGGCACAGGCGGCGGCGCGGGCGGCGCGACCGGAACGGCGACGTTCATGGTGCAGGTTTCGCTCGCCAGCGCGATGAACAGCGCCGCGCCCGGAACGATCGGCATCGTCACCTGGACGGTGAACGTATCGGCGCTGACCGAGGCGCACATCGACTTCGGCCTCGACACCAGCTACGGCATGACAGCGCCCGTCGATCTCGCGCTGGCCGATCACCGCACGCTGCTGCTGGGGATGAAGCCGGCGAAGACGTATCACTTCCGCGTCGTCGCGCGCGACGCGACGGCGACGTACATGAGCAACGACTACACGGTGATGACGGGACCGGCCACCACGACGGTGTCGATCTCTCGCTTCCAGATCATGAACGCGACCGCGAACAAGCGCGGCTTCATCATCACGTCGTACTGGTCGGGCACGGGCAGCGCGGTGCCCTTCATCCTCGACGCCGACGGCGAGATCGTCTGGTGGGGGCGCAGCGGCCCGGCGGGCGGCATCGCGCGCGCCCGCATGTCGGCCGACGCCAAGAACATGTGGATGACGTCGGCCAGCAACACCGGCAACCCGATCCAGCGCATGAGCATGGACACGCTGGACGCGCAGACCTACTCGACCTCCGTCGGCTCGCACGATCTGACGCCGGTCAGCGGCGCCACGATGGCGTTCCTCGAGTACGGCGAGAGCGACTGCAACAGCATCTACGAGATCGATCCCAGCGGCACGAAGCGCGAGATCTTCGAATCGCAGGGGGTGGTGCCCGCCAGCGGCTGCCACGGGAACGCTCTCCGCTACTCGCAGAAGGAGGACGTGTACACGTTCTCGGACGTGAGCTCGGACGTGTACGTGGTCAGCCGTTCCGGCCAGGTGCAGTGGCGGCTGTCCCAGAAGGTCAGCGGCGGCAACACCACCTGGGGCCGTATCCAGCACGGGCATCACCTGCTGGACGGCAGCATCCTGATCTTCGCGAACGCCGGCGGCGGCTCGATGATGTCGGCGATGATCGAGTACGACCTGAACGGCAAGGAACTGCGGCGCTTCGCCCCGGGCGACTACTCACAGAACCTGGGCGACGTGCAGCGCCTGCCCGGCGGCAACACGCTGGTGACGTTCTCGAACGCGGCGGTGATGAAGGAGATCGACGGCCAGGGCAACGTCGTCCTCCAGGTGAACGGCACCAGCCCCGCGCGGTTCGGCTACGCGCTCTGGCAGGACTCGCTGTACGGCCCGCCGTCCGACATCTCGCAGTAGCCACGGGCGCGCGCCGCGCTTGACCCGCGACCAACCGTCCGGCGAACCTGCGTCCATGAACGTCACCGTCGCGGGCGCCGAGCTGAACTACGTGACGCGCGGCCGGGGTCCTGTCTGCCTGGTCCTGAGCAGCATCGGCACGAAGCCGTACGAGCTGCAGATGCCGCGCGCGCTGGACGAGCACGTGACGATGGCGTTCGTCGACGTCCGCGGCAGCGGCCGTTCCACCGGTGACGCTGCAGGCTTGACGTTCGACGTGCTCGCCGACGACCTCGAAGCCGTGCGCCGGGCGCTCGGCGCGCCGCGCGTCATCGTGCTGGGCCACTCGATCGTGGGCATGCTCGCCGTCGAGTACGCGCGCCGGCGTCCCGAGACGGTGTCGCACGCGATCGTCGTCGGCACGCCGCCGAAGGGCGACATGGCCGCGCTGCTGGCCGAGTCGAAGCGCTACTTCGAGGCGCACGCGTCCGACGAGCGCAAGCAAGTACTGCAGGACAACCTCTCGAAGCTGCCCCCCGGTACGCCGCCCAGCCAGGCGGTGTTCGCGCAGACACCGATGCGCTTCTTCGACCCGCGCTTCGATGCGCCGCCGCTGTTCGCCGGCGCCGAGCCCCGCCCCGAGATCCTCATGCACCTGATGGCGAAGCTCGGACCGACCTGGGACGTCACGGGCGGCGCCGATCTGCGGACGCCGCTCCTGATCGTGCATGGGCGCCACGACTACACGGTGCCGCACGTGCTCTGGGACGACGTGATCATTCGCCTCCCCTCCGCCACCAAGCGCCTCTTCGACCACAGCGGCCATCAGCCGTTCCTCGAGGAACCCGAGCGGTTCACGACCGAGGTGACCGCCTGGCTCGAGGCCTGACGTCCACTTCCTGGACGTTAAAGTCTTTGAGCCGTGACGCCACCCAAAGCTCACTTCTGCGTCGAGCCTGCCCGGCGCGCGGTGGTAGGCTAGCGACCCGTGACGCCCAAGACCAAGAAGCGATTCCTTTACCTGCTGATCGCCGGCGTGGTCGGCTTCGTCGTGTTGCAGGTCTTCCCGGCGAAGGTGATCGGCGTGCACACCGAGGACATCGGGACGAACCCGCCGAAGCGGTACACGCTGGACGCGCCGCCCGAGGTGCAGGCGGTCCTGCGGCGCGCCTGCTACGACTGCCACACCAACGAGACGAAGTGGCCGTTCTGGTCGCGCATCGCGCCGGGTTCGTGGCTGATGGCGCAGGACGTCCACAAAGGACGCAGCCACCTGAACTTCTCCGACTGGGCCGGCGTCGACGAGGACGAGCGCCAGACCGATCTCGAGACCGCCTGGGAGATGGTCGAGACCGGCAAGATGCCGAAGTGGTTCTACGTCTACCCGCTGCACCTCGGCGCGCGCCTGTCCGACGCCGACAAGGCCTTGCTGAAGGGCTACTTCCTGAAGGGCGCCGCCGCGAAGACCGAGAAGGCCGAGGCCAAGGCGGACGACGCGAAGACCGGAACGAAGGAGTGATCGATGCGGCTGGCGGCGATGGTGGTGCTCGCCGCGGCGTTGATCGCCGGCGGCGCATGTTCGAGCGACAGCGGTAAGCAGACGGGCGCCGCCGGTACGTCGGGCGCCGGCACCTCAGGTGGCGCAGGCAGCTCGGGCGGCGCCGGCGGCTCGGGCGACGGCTCGTTCGCCTGCGGCCCGACGGTCCGCTGCGCGAACTATCGCCAGTACTGTTTCTTCGAGTCCGCGAACGGCGCCGTCAAGGTCGACTATCAGTGCCGGGCGATGCCGGCCGGCTGCTCGACGTGCGCCTGCGCGCGACCGGACGCCGTCACGGCCAGCATGCTGTGCACCACGCCCTCGCGCCTGACCTGCAGAGACGGCCAGAACACGATCGACGATCAGACGACCACGCCCAGCCTGGACGTGTGGTGTCTGATCCCCTGACGTCGGCGCTCGCGATCGCCGACGAGCACGGGTGCCACACGGTCGTGCTCTACGGCTCGCGCGCGCGCGGCGATGCCGACGCCGGCAGCGACGTCGACGTCCTCTGCATCCGGGACGACGGTCCTTCCTTCCGGGATTCGCGCGTCATCGACGGCGTTTACTTCGACGTCTTCGTCTACCCGCGCGATGCGGTGGCGACGGTCGACGTCGCGCTGCTGAGGATCCTGGGCGGCCAGGTGCTCCGCGAGCGCGACGGCGAGGGCACCGCCCTGCTCTCGCGCGTTCGCGACCGGTTCGAAAAGGGCCCCGACCCGCTGGCGGCGGACGACCAGATCGCGCGCATCGTCTGGGCGCACAAGATGCTCGCCCGCATCCAGTCGAACGACGGCGTCGAGGCCGACTACCGCCGCATGGAGCTGGTCGTGCAGGCGCTGGAAGACTACTTCCTGTTGCGCAGGCTCTGGTACCGCGGCCCGAAGGTGGCGTTCCCCTGGCTGCTGACGCACGACGATGCCGCCCACCACGCGTTCGAGGCGGCGATGCAACCCGGCGCCGGTCAGGACGCACTGCCCGCGCTGGTGTCCGCGGTGTACGGATCGATACCTGGAGGGTGACGTCAGGTTCGCGGGTTTGAACCCGTCGACTCGATGAGATCGGTGATCGACAGCGTCACGCCGAGCGGCGGATCGACGAACGACACCCCCATGCCCGCGGGGCGCTCGTCCGAAGACCCCGATGCCGCGCGTGCCCAGCGCACTTCGGCCCTGACCGCCAGCGGCTTGCGATCGCCGGGAAAGACGAGGAACAGAAGGAAGCGCGTGCCGGGCGGCAACGGCTGGTGCGTCGCGATGAACGCGCCTTCGCGGCTGATGTTGCGCGTGATCCCTGGAAACGGGCCGGCGGCGCCGTGCAGGTCGACCGGGATCTCGGCGGCGGACCGCCCGCGGCGCGACGCCCGCGGTTGAGTCGAATCGGGATCCTGGGCGAGCAGCTGGGGCGGATGGGGATCAACGGCTCCTGAGCTCATTTTTGCGAGGCCTCCAGGAACTTGGTGGGCGCCAGGCCCGTCGCGGTTAGGTGCCTTCCGCCCACTCCGGTAATCCGTCACGCCGCGTGGCGTCCTCGACGGCGCGCGCTTCCATCTCGTAGCGATTGCGGCGGTAACCCCGCGCGAAATGCTCGGCGAGATACTGCGCCCAGAACACGAGGAAGAACGGCGCCGCCTCGTCCTGGTCGACGTGCACGAACTCGTGGACGCGCGTGAAGGGATCTGGCGCCGCCGTGTGCCAGTAGAAGATCAGGCAGACGAACGGCAGCGGCAGCGTGAACGCGGCCCAGTTGCGGCGCGC
>Ga0207648_10006710_pt1 | contig 11418 bp, 9 predicted proteins | sample KBSMisM32_FD_184310 | JGI IMG/M metagenome (GOLD analysis project Ga0207648, IMG submission 184310) | Miscanthus rhizosphere microbial communities from Kellogg Biological Station, Michigan, USA - KBS Miscanthus M3-2 (SPAdes) (version 2) | ecosystem: Host-associated > Plants > Roots > Rhizosphere... | reverse complement strand
GACCGCGGTCGCGCCGATGCGCGAGATCAGGAACGCCATGAACGTGAAGCTGGTCACCTCGACGACCATCGAGAGGCCCATCGGCACGCCGATCCGCAGCAGCGGGACGATGCCGGCGCGCGACGGGCCGGAGAAGCGCTCGCGCAGGCCGAAGCGCACATAGAACGGATCGCGGCGCAACACCCGCCAGGCGAGCAGCGCCTGCGCCGCCGCGACGATCGCGGTCGCGATGCCGCAGCCGACCGCGCCGAGCGCCGGCAGCCGCCATTCGCCGGTCGGCGTCGGCAGCGCGATGCCGAACACCAGCAGCGCGGTCAGCGGCACCTTCAGCGCGAGCGCGCCGACCTGCAGCGCCATCACCGCCTTCGGGCGCGACACCGCGATGTTGAAGGCCCGGTACGCGCTGAACAGCAGCGAGGCCGGTAGTGCGCAGGCCAGCCCGCGCAGGTAGCCGCGCACCCGCTCGGCGACCGCGGGGCTCGCATCCGAAAGCTGCAGGAACGGCTCGGGATAGAGCAGCAGCGCGCTGCCGAGCACCGACAAGCCGAGTGCCACCCAGACCGACTGGTGCAGCGCGCGCCCGCACTCGTGCAGGCGGCCGGCGCCGTAGAGCTGGCCGGCAATTGGACCGAGCGCCAGCACGACGCCCATGAAGCCGATGAAGACCGAGATGTAGGCGGCGCCGCCGATCGCGAGCGCGGCGAGGTCGAGCGCCGAATGGCGCGCGACCATCACGGTGTCGACCGTGCTGAAGGCGAGCACCGCGATCTGGCCCACATAGAGCGGCCAGGCCAAGGTGGCGATGCGGCGCGCGCTCTGGCCCAAGGTCGCGCGGGTCACCGACGAGCTTTCCGCCGACTGCGGAATCGGCCGATCGAGACGCGGAGCCCGTGGCAAAGCGGCTGTGCGCGGGCGCTCACGCGCCGGCCTTGTCGGCCTCCGCCGCAGCGTTGCGCTCGGCGTAGCGATTGAACCGCCACGCGCTGCCCTCCATCGTGATGCGGCGCCAGGTGTTGCGCTTCTCGGCCGGCGTCATCTCGGGCCAGCGCTGCACCTCGGCGAACGTGCGGCCGCAGCCCTTGCAGACGTCGTCGCCCTGGCTGGTCGAGCAGATCGCGATGCAAGGCGCATCCGGCATCGTCGCGTACCAGCCGAGCCAGGCGTCGCGCGCGGCCGGCGGCATCGAGTCCTCGTCGCACTCGGCCTCGTGGTAATAGACCATCAGCGCGTAGACCTCGGCGAGCGCGCGCACCTCGGCGCATGCGGTGATGCCGTCCGGCGACGGATAGCGCTCGCGCCAGTGGTTGATCGCGGCTTCGATGTCGGTGATGTGGATCGCGGCCATGGCAGCCCGCCAGAATAGCGCGCCCGCCGAGCCGGCGCGCCTCATGGGATCTGTTAGAGCCGCGGCCCGTTCGCGAGCCGGCCGACGATCGTCCCGGGGAGGCTAGGGCGTGATCGTCAGCCGCGGCGCGCCGGCGGTGATCTCGCCGACGACCGCGGCGCTCGCGAAACCTTCCTCGCGAAAGATGCCGAGCACCCGCTCGACGAGGTCGGGCGCGCAGGCGACCAGCAGGCCGCCACTCGTCTGCGGATCCGACAGCAGCGCCCGGTCGGCCGCCTCGAAGCCGGGCGGCAGGTCGACGTCGCGCCCGTAACTCTCCCAGTTGCGGCCCGACGCGCCGGTCACGAAGCCGGCCGCCGCGAGCTGGCGCACATCCGGCAGCAGCGGCACCTTGGACCAGTCGATGCGCGCACCGCACTTCGCGCCGCGCGCCAGCTCGAGGCCGTGGCCGGCGAGGCCGAAGCCGGTCACGTCGGTCAGCGCATGCACGCCGGGCAGGTCGGCGAGGGCGATGCCGGGCGTGTTGAGCTTCGTCGTGCTCGCGATCATCTGCGCATAGCCGGCCGGCTCGAGCGCGTCCTTCTTCAGCGCCGCCGACAGGATGCCGACGCCGAGCGGCTTGCCGAGCACCAGCACGTCGCCAGGGCGCGCGCTGGCGTTGCGCTTGACCTTGTCGGGATGGACGAGGCCCAACACGACGAGGCCGTAGATCGGCTCGACCGAGTCGATCGTGTGGCCGCCGGCGATCGGGATGCCGGCCTCGGCGCAGACGCTCTCGCCGCCTTTCAGGATCGCGCCGATCGTCTCGATCGGCAGCACGTTGATCGGCATGCCGACCAGCGCGAGCGCGAGGATCGGCTTGCCGCCCATCGCGTAGACGTCGCTGATCGCGTTGGTCGCCGCGATGCGGCCGAAGTCGCGCGGATCGTCGACGATCGGCATGAAGAAATCGGTGGTCGCGATCAGCGCCTGCTCGTCGTTCAGCTTGTAGACCGCGGCGTCGTCGGCGGTCTCGATGCCGACCAGCAGCGCCGCCGGCACCGGGAAGCCGCTCGAGCTCTTCAGGATTTCCGACAGCACGCCGGGTGCGATCTTGCAGCCGCAGCCGCCGCCGTGCGAGAGCGACGTCAGGCGGACCGGCTTCAGGGGGGTTGGGTTCATGGAGGTCTCGAGGTGAGGGCGGTTTGCAAGAGGGCGAGGAGGCGCCGGGCTTCCTCGGCGGGTTCGAACAGCGGGGCGCGTGCCAGGGTCTGTGCCCGCAGCCGGACCAGGAACTCCGGCGCGTCGGCGGCCCGCTCGACGAGTCGCGCGAGACCCGCATCATCGCCGACCTCGAACCAGCCCGCATGGCCGACGCCGAGCATGCCGACGTTGCCGGGCATCCGCGAGGCCAGTACGGCGGTCGCGCTCTGCGCGGCTTCGAGGATCACCTGCGCGCCGCCTTCCATCCGGCTGCTGTTGACGAGCAGGTGGGCCGTGCGGATGCGCTGGCGGGTCGCGGCGCGCGCCAGCTCGCCGCGCCAGCGGTAGTGGCGCGACGCGGCCTCGGTGCGGCGCGCAGCCGCTTCGAGCGCCGGATCGAGGGCGCCGCCGATCTGCTCGAAGCGCAGCTCGCTGCGGTGCGCGAGGCGCACGGCCGCGCGCATGAAGGTCTCCGGGTCCTTCTCGTCGCGCAAGTGGCCGACCTGCACGATGCGCAGCACGCGGGCGGGCGGCGGCACGGCGGCCAGCTTCGCCGCCGATTGGTAGATCACGCAGCACTTCGCACGCAGTGCCGGGTCGAGCTCGAGCGCGCCCTGGTCCTGCAGCACGACCAGGTGCGTCGCCTGCTGCAGCGAGCGCTGGGCGGCCGCATCGACGCGGATGTCGCGGTACAGGTCGGTGCCGGTCAGCACGACGACGAGCGGCCGATCCGGTCGTGCGGCCGACCAGGCCTCGATGCTCGGCGCCGAGCGGCGCGCATGCAGCGCGATCAGCAGGTCGCAGGGCTCGCCGTCCCAGCGCTGCGCGATGCCGATGCGACAATGTTTTCCGAGCATCCGGGCCCAGCGCGACGCGGTGTGCCAGTTGCCGTTGTTGGCCTCGGCGAGGGCCGGGCTGACGATCAGGATCGAAGGAAGGGCGGGGGACAGGGACGTGCTCGACATCGAGGCACCGAACGTGGAAGCGGGGCGCATGCGCAGCGCCGGAAAAGAAGTGCTGTCGCTGGCGCTGATCGACGCGCGCAATCATACGTTGCGCTGGATCGCGGCTGGCGAGGAAGCGCTCGGCGGCGCCGCGCTGACGGTACCGCTGCTGGCCGAGATCAATCCGCCGCTCTGGGAGCTCGGCCACATCGGCTGGTTCCAGGAGTACTGGATCGCGCGCAACGTGCAGCGGCATCGCGGCGAGCGCTGCGATCCGACCCATCCGAAGCAGGCCTCGATCCTGCCGGATGCCGACCGCTGGTACGACTCCTCGAACGTGCCGCACGACAGCCGCTGGCAGCTCGACCTGCCCGATCTCGCGGCGACGCGCCAGTACCTCGTCGACACGCTCGAGACGACGCTCGACCTGCTCAGCGCGGCGCCCGACGACGCCGACGACGACACGCTCTACTTCTACCGTCTCGCGCTGTTCCACGAGGACATGCACGTCGAGGCGTTCGCGATCCTGTCGCAGACGCTCGGCTTCGACGCGGGCCTCTTGCCGCGCATCGCGACTAATGCGATGCGCGAACCGCTGCTGTTTCCGGCGACGCGCTGGCGCCTCGGTTCGGCGGCGCGCGGCTTCACCTTCGACAACGAGCGCAGCCAGCACGAGGTCGCGCTGCCCGAGTTCGAGATCGATGCGCAGGCGGTGACGTGGGCGCAGTACTGCGAGTTCGTCGAGGACGGCGGCTACGACGAGCCGCTGCACTGGAGCAAGGAGGGCTGGCTCTGGCTGCTGCAGGAAGGCCGGCGCACGCCGCGCCATGTCGACCAGATGCGCCAGGGCGTGCTGCAGCATCGGTTCGGCAAGCTGGTGCGGGTGCCCATGACGCAGCCGGTCGTGCACGTCAACTGGTACGAGGCCGACGCCTGGTGCCGCTGGGCCGGCCGGCGCCTGCCGAGCGAGGTCGAGTGGGAAGCGGCCGCGCATCAGGGCGCGACGCGGGGCTTTCGCTGGGGCGACGTCTGGGAGTGGACGGCGACGACGTTCCGGCCGTATCCGGGCTTCGCGGCTGGGCCGTATCGCGACTATTCGCAGCCGTGGTTCGGCACTCACAAGGTGCTGCGCGGCGCGTCGTTCGCGACCCACGAGCGGATGCGCCATCCGCGCTACCGCAACTTCTACCGGCCCGAGCGCGACGACGTGTTCTGCGGATTTCGCAGTTGCGCGGTGTGATGGCGCCAGGCGTTTCGATACCCCATCGCACACGCCACCAGGTTCCAGCTGCTCAGCCGAGTCGGTCGGTTTCGCTCCAGAGTGCGGCCATTGCCGCGGTGAACCGCTCTTCGACCTTTGCCTGCTGGACGTGCCGACCGTTGTGGATCACGGGGCGGCCGCCGACATAGACCGCGCTGAAGGGCGGCGCGTCGGTCGCGAAGACCAGCGCGTCGAGGCGGTGCGATGCGCGCACGCCGAGGACGCCGGGCGCCTTCAGGTCGACGACCAGCGCATCGGCGCGCGCGCCCGGCACCAATCCCCAGCTTGCGAAGCCGGCGCTGGGACCGCTGCCGACGAGCACGCGCTCGAAAAGGTTGGCAGCGGTCGCGCCTCGATGCAGCTTCGGTCCGGCTGCGACGTTGCGCTGGCGGCGCGTCAGGCGCTGGCCGTACTCGAGCCAGCGCAACTCCTCCGGCCACTGGCGCGACACCTGGCTGTCCGAACCGATCGTGACGGGCACGCCGCTGTCGAGCCAGCGCGGCAGGTCGGCGAGGCCGTCGCCGAGATTGGCCTCGGTGCTCGGGCACAGCACGATGCCGGCGCCGCTCGCGGCCGTCGCGTCGATTTCATGCGGCGTCGCGTGGGTCGCGTGGACGAGTTGCCAGCGCGCGTCGACGCGGACTTCGCGGAGCAGCCATTCGATCGGGCGCAGCCCGGTGGTCGCGACGCAGTCGTCGACTTCGCGCGTCTGTTCGGCGATGTGGATGTGAATCGGCAGGGCGGCGTCGGCGACGCGCTCGAGCAGCGCGGCGATCGACTGCGGTGACGCCGCGCGCAGCGAATGGATCGCGACCCCGGCGTTGACGAGCGGACGACGCGCCGCAGCGATCGCGCGGTGGAGCGCGTCGACGCGCTCCGGCGTACTCGCGAAGCGGCGCTGGTCGGCACGCAACGTCGGTGCATCGAAGCCGGCGCGTTCATAGAGCACCGGCAGGATGGTCAGGCCGATGCCGGCTTCCTGCGCTGCATCGGCAAGCGACCACGCGAGCGTTGCCGGGTCGCCGTAGGGACGACCGTCTTCGGCGTGCTGCAGGTAGTGGAACTCGCAGACCTGCGTGTAGCCGCCGCGCAGCAGCTCGACGTAGAGCTGCGCCGCAACCGCGCGCAGCTGCTCGGGCGTGATGCGCAGCGCGACGCCGTACATGCGATCGCGCCAGGACCAGAAGTCGTCGGCGCTACCGTCCGGATTGGCACCGATGCGCTCGGCAAGGCCGGCGAAGGCGCGCTGGAACGCGTGGCTGTGCGCGTCGACGAGGCCGGGCAGCAAGGCGCCATCGACGACCGTCGCGTGCGCAGGCACTGCGTGAACGTCGGGGGTGATGGCGGCCCAGCGGCCGCTCGTGTCGATGTCGAGTCGCACCGCGTCCTGCCAGCGGCCGTCGATCCACGCCTGGGGTGCCCAGAGGCAACGCGCCGCCGCGCGGCCCACTGCGGCGTCGACGCCGCGATCCGACGCCTGGCCGGAACTGTCCAGCTCAGGCGCGGGCATCCGGCTTCCAGTCGCGCATCGTGGCGATCAGGGCATGCAACGTCGGCTGCAAGGTCGCGAGGCGCTGCGCATCCACCTCGAACGGCGGCTCCTCGCGCATGTAGCAGCGCCAGGTCATCTCGAGCTGCACCGCATGGCGTCCTGCCGCCGGCCGCCCGTAATGACGCGTGATGTGGCCGCCCTTGAAGCGGCCGTCGACGACGTGCGAATAGCGGTCCTGCGCCGCCAGCACCTGCGCCAGCCGCGCGCGCAGCTCGGGCGCGCAGCTGCTGCCGTTGGCGGTACCTAGATTCAGGTCGTGGAGGCGTCCTTCGAACAGCCACGGCAGCTCCGACTTGATGCTGTGCGCATCGAACAGCACGACATGGCCGTGCACGGCCTGGATGCGCGCAAGTTCGGCCTCGAGCGCGCGGTGGTACGGGCGCCAGTAGCGCTCGCAGCGCGCTTCGATTTCTGCATCGAGCGGTCCTGCGCCCGACCGGTACAGCGCATCGCCGGTGAAGAAGCGCGTCGGACACAGCTCGGTGTTGTTGACGCCGGGGTACATCGGCGCGTTCTCGGGCGGCCGGTTCAGGTCGATCACGTAGCGCGAATGGCGCGGCAGCAGCAGGCTCGCGCCCATCTCGCGCACGAACGCATAGACGGAGTCGAGATGCCAGTCGGTGTCCTCGGCGGCGATGGCGCGTTCCGCATAGCGGCTGCGCAGCTCGTCGGGAATGGCGGTGCCGACATGCGGGATGCTGACCAGCAGCGCTGTCGTGCCGCGGTGCAAGGTGTAGATGTCGCTCCCGCCGTCGCCCGGATGGCGCGGCTCGAGCCCGGTGAAGTCGTCGCTGTCGTTCATCGCGTCGAGGTGGATGTCGCTGTCGCTGTCGTGGTCGATGTCGATGTCGGTGTCGATGTCGGTGTCGATGTCGGTGTTGGTGTGTCTGTCGTCGTCGCCGTCGTGGATGTCGTCATGGCGTCGCTGACGCCTGAAGCTTGGCTTGATCGCGCTCGCGGCCGCCGCGGACCACGCGCCGGCACGGGTTGCGGCCGAACCAGTAGGCCAGCTCGTTCGGGTGCTCGAGGTCCCAGACGACGAAGTCGGCGCGCTGGCCTGCCGCCAACGTGCCGCGATCGGCGAGGCCGAGCGCGCGCGCCGCGTTCACGGTCACGCCGCGCACCGCCTCTTCTGGTGTCAGGCGGAACAAGGTGGAGCCCATGCTGATCATCAGCAGCAGCGAGAGCGTCGGCGACGAGCCCGGGTTGTGATCGGTCGAGAGCGCGATCGGCACGCCGTGTTCGCGCAGCGCGGCGATGGGCGGCAGCTGGGTCTCGCGCAGGAAGTAGTAGGCGCCGGGCAGCAGCACCGCGACGCTGCCGGCCGCAGCCATCGCGCGCACGCCGGCCTCGCCCAAGTACTCGAGGTGGTCGCACGACAGCGCGCCGAACTCGCACGCCAGCTCGGCGCCGTGCTGGTCGCTGAGCTGCTCGGCATGCAGCTTGACCGGCAGGTCGAGCGCGCGCGCCGCCTCGAAGAGCCGCCGGGTCTGCGCCTGCGTGAAGCCGATGCGGTCGCAGAACCCGTCGACCGCATCGACGAGTCCTTCGGCGTTCAGCACCGGCAGCCAGCTGCAGACCGCGTCGATGTAGGCGTCGGGCCGGCCGTCGAACTCGGGCGGCAGCGCGTGGGCGGCGAGGCAGGTCGTGCGGACCGTCAGATTGAGCGCAGCGCCGAGCCGGCGCGCGGTCTGCAGCGAGCGCCGCTCATCCGCCAGGGACAGCCCGTAGCCGCTCTTGATCTCGATGGTCGTGACGCCTTCGGCCATCAGCGCCTGTGCGCGCGGCAGGGTCGCGGCGAAGAGGGCCTCGTCGCTGGCCGCGCGGGTCGCCGCGACGGTCGAGCGAATGCCGCCGCCGCTGCGTGCGATCTGTTCATAGGTCGCGCCTTCGAGGCGCAGCTCGAACTCGCGCGCGCGCTGGCCGGCGTAGACGAGGTGGGTGTGGCAATCGACGAGGCCGGGGGTCACCAGCGCGCCGCCGAGGCGCTGCTCGGCGGTCACGCGTTGCTGCAGCGCCGCCGGAACATCATCTTCGGCGCCGGCCCAGGCGATCCGCTCGCCATCGACGATCAACGCGCCGCGCTCGACCCAGCCCCACGGCGTGCTGCCGTCGAGCGTCGCGAGGCGCCCATCGCGCCACAAGGTCAGGCCGGTCATCGATGCGCTTCCGGTTGCGGCGTGAAACCGAGCCACCAGGCTCGCGTGAAGGGTCCGCGGTCATCGGGCTCGAAGCGCCACGGGCCGAGGGCTTCGGTCGTTTCGCTTTGCTCCCAGAGCAGCGTCCCGGCCGCGACGCGCTGCGAGCAGCGGCCATCGGACCATTGGCCGGCGACGGCGCTGTAGAGCGCGTGAACGGCGAACGAGGCGCTCCAGCCGACGCCGGGCACGACAGTGCTCATCGTGGCGTCGCCGCCGCGCGTCATCAGGTTCAGGTCGCGCGTCGGCCCGTCGAGCAGCCGGCAGGCCGGCGCGGCGGCACCGTCGAACGCGAGCGGCGCATCGCCGCGCCGGCAGATGCGCTCGCCATCGGTGAAGCCGAGCGCGACGCCGGTCCCATCGACGACGGCGAACCAACGCCGCACGCCGTCGAACGCCGAGAACGGGCCGTCCGCATCGATGTCGGCGACGCTGATCCGCAGTCGCCAGTCGGCGGCCGGCGGCCAGGCCAGCAGCTCGCGGGTGCGCCCGCCGCCGTTGCGCCACGGTTGCGGCGCGACGTCGCCGAGCGCGACGCTGCACAGCGTCATCGGCGGACGCTGCGCGCGGCGCGGCTCATGGCTTGAAATGTCCATCGATCTGGTGACGCGAGCCCGGGTGGACGAGGCGCGCGATCGTGATCGGCACGCCCCGGCTCATCGTACGCCGCACGACCACGAGGCACGGCTCGTGCGGTCCGACCTCGAGCAGGCGCGCTTCCTGCGCGCTCGGCGTGCAGGCCTGGATCGAGTACTGCGCCTCCCAGAGCGGCGCGACCTGCAGCAGGTAGTGGGTCGGCGTCATCGTCGTGAAGTCGACGTCGAGGTAGCCGGGCGCACAGGCCGGGTTGACGTAGCGGTCTTCGCACTGCAGCGGCACGCCGTCCTCGAAGTGGACGATCAGCGTATGGAACACCGGTGCGCCATCCGCGACGCCGAGCTGCGCGGCGAGCTCCGCCGGTGCGCGTTCGCATGCGGCGACGTGCACCTCGCTGTCGTGGCGATGGCCGCGCGAGACGATCTCCTCGTGGAGGTCGCGGATCGTCAACGTCGACGAGACGCGGTACAGGTGCGCGGCGAACGTGCCGACGCCCTGCACGCGATCGACCAGGCCCTCGGTCTGCAGCTCGCGCAGCGCGCGCGTCACCGTCATCCGGCTGACGCCGAACTGGGCGACGAGCTCGGCGTCGGACGGCATCAGCGCACCCGGCACCCAGCGGCCGCGCGCCAGCTCGTCCTTCAGGAACTGCTTGACCCGCAGGTACGGCGCCGTCGGCCGCCGCACGGCGGACAATGACGCGCTGTCCGGGAAAACCATCGCGCCAGCTTACTTGCCTATACTTGTCTAGTCAAGTAGAGTCAGTCCATCGATCCTCTTCATGCCGAGGCATCCATGACCGATCTCTCCGTGATCCACCAGCTCGCCAAGCCGCACCCGGTGCGCGCGCCGCGCGGCAGCGCCATCACCTGCAAGAACTGGCTGATCGAAGCGGCCTACCGGATGATCCAGAACAACCTCGATCCCGAGGTCGCCGAGAACCCCGATGCGCTGGTCGTCTATGGCGGCATCGGCAAGGCGGCGCGCAACTGGGAGTGCTACGAGGCGATCCTCGACGCGCTGCGCAACCTGAACGAGGACGAATCGCTGCTGATCCAGTCGGGCAAGCCGGTCGGCGTGTTCCGCACCCATGCCGATGCGCCGCGCGTGCTGATCGCGAACTCGAACCTGGTGCCGAAGTGGGCGACCTGGGAGCACTTCCACGAGCTCGACCGCAAGGGCCTGATGATGTTCGGCCAGATGACCGCGGGCTCGTGGATCTACATCGGCAGCCAGGGCATCGTGCAGGGCACCTACGAGACGTTCGTCGAAGCGGGCCGGCAGCACTTCGGTGGCGACTTGGCCGGCCGGTGGATCCTGACCGCCGGTCTCGGCGGGATGGGCGGCGCGCAGCCGCTCGCGGCCAGCTTCGCCGGCGCCTCGTCGCTCAACATCGAGTGCCAGCAGAGCCGCATCGACTTCCGCCTGCGCTCGCGCTACCTCGACGAGCAGGCGAACGACCTCGACGACGCGCTAGAGCGCATCGAGCGCTACTCGCGCGCAAGAAAGGCGGTCTCGATCGGCCTCCTCGGCAACGCCGCCGAGCTGCTGCCCGAGCTGGTGCGGCGCGCCAAGGCGGGCGGCATCCGCCCGGATCTCGTGACTGACCAGACGTCGGCGCACGACCTCGTGCACGGCTACCTCCCGGCCGGCTGGTCGGTCGAGCGCTGGCAGGCGGCGCAGGCCGAGCCGGGCCGGCATGCGGCGCTGCGCGACGCCGCCGCGCGCAGCTGCGCGACCCACGTGCAGGCGATGCTCGACTTCCAGGCGATGGGCATCGCGACCGTCGACTACGGCAACAACATCCGCCAGGTCGCATACGACCAGGGGGTCGCCAACGCGTTTGATTTTCCCGGCTTCGTGCCGGCCTACATCCGCCCGCTGTTCTGCCGCGGCAAGGGGCCGTTCCGCTGGGTCGCGTTGAGCGGCGATCCCGAGGACATCGCGAAGACCGATGCGAAGCTGAAGGAGCTGTTTCCGGAAGACCGGCACCTGCACCGCTGGCTCGACATGGCAGCCGACCGCATCGCGTTCCAGGGCTTGCCGGCGCGCATCTGCTGGATCGGCCTGGGCGAGCGCCACAAGGCCGGCCTCGCCTTCAACGAGATGGTGAAGCGCGGCGAGCTGAAGGCGCCGATCGTGATCGGCCGCGACCACCTCGACAGCGGCTCGGTCGCGTCGCCGAACCGCGAGACCGAGTCGATGAAGGACGGCTCCGACGCGGTCTCCGACTGGCCGATGCTGAACGCGCTGCTGAACACCGCGGGCGGCGCGACCTGGGTCTCGCTGCACCACGGCGGCGGCGTCGGCATGGGCTATTCGCAGCACGCCGGCGTCGT
>Ga0207648_10006709_pt1 | contig 11419 bp, 7 predicted proteins | sample KBSMisM32_FD_184310 | JGI IMG/M metagenome (GOLD analysis project Ga0207648, IMG submission 184310) | Miscanthus rhizosphere microbial communities from Kellogg Biological Station, Michigan, USA - KBS Miscanthus M3-2 (SPAdes) (version 2) | ecosystem: Host-associated > Plants > Roots > Rhizosphere... | reverse complement strand
CTCCTCGAGGCTGCGGATCGCGACCTGGTAGATGCTTTGCAGGTCTTGGCGCTCGCCGATCGCGCGCGTGATCTGGTCGAGCAGGGTCAGGCGGTCGAGTTGGGATTGGAGCTGCGCCTCGGTGCGCTCGCGCTCGACGATCTCGGACTTCAGGCTCTCGGTGGTTCGCTGCAGGTCGGCGTTGCTGACGCGCAGCGACGCGGCGAGCCGTGCCTCCTGCATGCGAACGTCGATGTTCGAGGTGAACAGGGTCAGGCCGAGCACCGCGACCGCCGCGACCCCGACGAGCATGGTCAGGGTGTTGCCGGACAGCGCCGCGGCGCTCAGGCACACGGTGTTCTCCGGAAAACCGGCCGCGGCCATGCCGGTGTAGTGCATGCCGCTGATGGCCAGGCCCATGACCGCCGCAGCCGCGAGTTGATAGCGCAGCTCGCGGTGCTTGCTGACGCGCCGCAGGCCGAAGAAGATCAGCAGCGCAGCCGCCGACGCCGCCACCGCAACCGCCGCGGATGCCGCGACGAGCACCGGGTTCCAGTCGATCGGCGGGGCCATGTCGAGCGCCGCCATGCCGAGATAATGCATCGCGCAGATGCCCGCGCCCATCGCGAGCGCACCGCCCGCCAGCCGCAACCACGTCAGCGAGCCGCGGCTCGCGAGCCCGAGCGCCACCATCGACACCAGCACCGCCGAAGCCCACGACACGAAGGTCAGCATTCCGGTGTAGCCGAGCGCGATCGGCAGCGAGAACGCGAGCATGCCGACGAAATGCATCGACCAGATGCCTGTGCCCATCGCGAGCGAGCCGCCGGCCCACCAAGTCAGCGCGATGCTGCGGTTCGCGGTGCGCACGCGCTTGGCCAGATCCAGCGCGACGAACGACGCAAACCCCGCGATCAGCACCGAGGCCGTCACCAGCCACGGGTCGTAGCGCGGTGCGAGATAGCTCACCGCGTGCCGATCGCAGTGACGACGCGGCCGCGGCACGCCACCACGGTGGCGCGCACACCGGCTGCATCAGCACTCAACAGCAGGATCCTCATCGGCTCCTTTCTTGCGACCGGCCCGCCCGGTTCGACCCCGGTGGACAGCATCGCCACGCCGCTCGGCACGGCGGCCAGCGTCGACTCAGGATATCGGCTGCGGCGCCGACTCTCCACTGTCAGTTCTTACACGGTCACGCCATCCGCACATGGCGCGCCAGCGCCTGGCGCAAGTCGCGCAGTTTCGGCGGCTTGCTCAGGATCTCGTCGACCGGCATCGCGGTGTCCCCATGCGCATCAAGGCCTTGACCCCAGCCGGTGAGCATGATGACGGGCGTCGACGACGATGCGCGCTTCACCGCGATCGCCACCTGGCGGCCGTCGACATGGGGCATGCCGAGGTCTGTCAGCACCGCCGAGAACGTGTCGCCGCGTGCCTGGGCCGCGTTGAAGGCATCGATGCCAGCCTGCCCGCCCTCGGCCGCGACCACGACATGGCGGTCGGCTTCGAGCATGCGCTGTAAGGTCTCGCGCACCACCGGGTCGTCGTCGACGACGAGGATGCGCAGGCGCTGCGGCGACGGCGCGTCGACCTCCGCTGCGAGGGCGGGCGGGCGCTTGTCGGCGACCGCGAAGCGCAGCGCCACGCAGGTGCCACGCCCGGGCTCGCTGCGGATGTCGATCTCGGCGCCGTGGCGCTGCACGGTGCCGTAGACCATCGCCAGGCCCAGGCCGGTGCCGCGCTCGCCCTTGGTCGTGAAGAAGGGCTCGAGGCAGCGCCGGCGGGTGTCGTCGTCCATGCCGATGCCGGTGTCGGCCACCTCGACCTGCACGCGCCGCGGCGCGGCGCCGTCGGCAACGAGGCGGGTGCTCAAGGTCAGCTCGCCGCCTTCGGGCATCGCGTCGACCGCGTTGAACACCAGGTTGATCAGCGCTTCGCGGATCTCGCCTTCGATGCCCAGCACCTGCGGCAGGTCGTCCGCAAGCGCGGTATGCACATGGATCGCGACGCCGCGCTGCTGCGGCATGTCGCTCCAGCGCGCGCGGGTCAGGTCCATCACGTGCTGCACCATCCGGTTCAGCGCCACCGGTGCGAACGCCAGCTGCGGTTCACGCGGGCGGTAGAACTCGCGCATGCGCGCGACCGTGGCCGCGACATCGTCGATCGCCCGCGCGATCGTCTCGAGGTAGCCGCGTGCGCGTGCGCTCAGCCCGGCCTCGCGTTCGAGCAGGCTCTCGGTGTACAGCGCGATCGGCGAGATCGCGTTGTTGATGTCGTGCGCGATGCCGCTGGCCATCTGGCCGAGCGCACGCAGCCGCTCCTGCTGCATCACCGTCTGCTGCGACTTGCGCAGGTCGTCGTAGGCGCCCTGCAGCGCGCCGTACAGCTGCGCATGGTGCGCCGCGAGCGCGACATGTTCGCTGAGCTGGTGCATGAACTCGCAGTCACCGCTCGAGAATGCGTCGCCACCCTCGCGCGCCGCGAGCAGCACGCCGAACGCCTTGCCCTGGACCTGCAGCGGCGCGAACACCGCGCTGCGCAGGCCGGCGCCCGTCAGCCGCCGGGCGAAGTCGGTGGCGACCCGGCCGAGCTCGGGTTCGTGGACGAGGCGCCCCTGCAGGCAGCTGTCGAGCGCGGCCGCGCCGAGCGCCACCACGGCACGGTCGGCCAGCCCGTGCTGCGCCGCCCGTGCCTGGCCCTGCGCCCCGAGGCAGACGATTTCATAGCCCTGCTGCGTCGCGTCGAGCAGCGCGACGGCGCAAAAGCCGGCGGGCAACTGGCGTTCGATGCTGTTGCACACGATCAGGAACACGCTGTCCAGGTCGAGCCGGTCGCCGATCGCGCGCGTGATCTGGTGCAGCAGATCCATGCGCGACAGCTGCGACTGCGTGCGTCGCATCAGCGCCTCGCGCTCCTGCTCGCGGGCGCGGATCGCACGGTCCGCCTCGACCAGCTTCGTTCCGGTCTGGGCCAGGGTCGCGCCGGCGGTGTCGAATTCGGCCACACCGGTCGGTTCGTACGACACCAGCGCGCCAGCCTTCAACGCCTCGGCGGCGCGCTGCAGGCGCTGCGCCGGCACGGCGATCCGGCGGCCGACCACCACCGCCGCCACGCCGCCGAGAATCAGCAGCACGACCGCTGCGCCCGAGGCTTCGAGCACCGAGCGCCGCAGGCTCGCGCCGAACACCGCATCGGGCACGCCGATCACGAAGGCCCAGCGGTAGTTCGGCGAGGTGCTGAAGAAGGCGGTGACGTCCTTGCCGTCGAGCGAGCGCGATTGCACGAAGCCTTCAGATTCGGCCTTCAGGCGCTGGGCCAGATTGGGCGAGACCGACTGGCCGGTCCATTTCAGCGGGTCGGGATGGCGCGCGACGATCGTGCCCTGGCGATCCACGATCGCGGCGATCCAGCCCGCCGGCAGCTTCTGGTCGTCGATCACGCGCTGCATCTCGTCGGCGCCGACGACCACGCTGATGCCCTGGTCCGTGACGCCGCTCTGCTGCACCGGGACGCTGATCGCGACGACCCACTTGTCAGTGGCCGGGCCGCGAAACAGGTCGGAGATCGATGCGCCCGAGCCGGTCACGCGCACGGTGCGCTGGCCGTCGCGGCGTCGCGGCAGTTCGGCGCCTGGCGGCCGCGAGGTGTTGACCAGCATGCCGTCGGGCCCGAACAGCACGACCCAGCCGCCCAGGCCTGCGCTGGCCTGGGTCGCCTGCGCGTGAAACGACGCGAAATCGCCAGCGCGCAGGCTCGGCGAGGTCGCGAGCGTCCAGGCGACCGCCTCGCGCCGGCCCAGTTCGCGGTCGACGACCAGCGACAAGGCACGGGCGGTTTCGCGCAAGGCCTGCTCCATCGAGGACTTCTCGCGTGCGTAGGTGGAGGCCACGGCCCAGGCACCTGCCGCCAGGCACGACAACACGACGCACAACACGAGCACCAGGATGCGTAAGCGGACGGACAACGCGCGACCCTCTCCCTTGAACCGTGCGCGGCGCAGGCCGGCCGGTCCCGGACCATCTTAAGGGCGATCCTTGCGTGGCCTTCATGGCCTGTTCTGGCGAGACGGCGCCACGAGCGAACGGCTTCACGCCAGCGCGGCAATCGTGCGCAAATTCTCGATGCGCGCCGACCGCACGCGGTCGCGCTTACAAAGCCGCCGCGACAACTACATCAGGTTGCGCCGGCGCGGCCGCGCCTTGGCTAGGATGAACATCGATTGACAAGGGCAAACCCGCGCGAAAGCCGGGAGCGCAAAGCCACCGGTCTTCGGCCGCCGCAGCAGACATTCCAGGCGTCGGCGGCCATGACAGCGGGGTTGCCATCATCCTGGAGCCGGGCGGTGCTTGCCTGCGCTTCGCGACTCGACAACGGTCGGGTGGCATACCCCTCACCGATGGTTCGCGCTCACGGCCGGCCGCGAGCGCACACCCGCTCGTAACGCGCGAACGTCTCGCGCCGGTGATGCGCGTCTTCGTCAGGAAAGGCGACGCCATGAACTCGAACAAGCATCCGATTGACATTGACGCCAGGTCAACGCCGCGGGCCGAGCGCCGGGCCAGGGCCGCGCAGGGGCCCCTGCGTGGCCCAGCCAAGCCGGCCGCTCGCTGGCGCGATTCGTCCACCGGACGAATCACGTCCGCACTCGCCCCCCCGGGGGATCGGCCGACGTACCCGACGGACGAGGGGTTGTCATGACCGTCAAGCGCCGTGCCAGCGACGGCGACACCTGCGACAACGCGCTGATGCTCGCGGCCCGCGCGCTCGACGCCGGTGAGCCGCAGGCGGCACGCGAGCTCGCCCAGTCGGTGCTGATCGCGGCGCGATCCGGCGCCGACCGCCACATCGAAGCCCGTGCGCTGGCCTGCCTGGCGCACTGCGACCGGGTCGCCGCGCGGCTGCGGCGCGCCGCCGACACGAGCCGGCGCGCGGCGCAGCTGTTCGAACAGCTCGGCGATGCCGACGGCGAGGCGCAGGCGCTCACGACACTGGCGCATGTCTGCATGCTGCTGGGCCGCAACGACGAGGCGGTCGAGGCGGCGCTGCTGTGCGTCCGGCTGTGCGAGCGCCTGCGCGCCGACAGCGACGACCGCACGCCCCGGCTGCAGGCCGTGCTCGCGCACAACTGCCTGGGGATCGCCTACTGCTGGAGCGGCGAGTTCGTCCTGGCGGGCGGCGCACTCGAGACCGCGATTGCCCTGGCCCTGCAATGCGAGGCGGCCACGAGCATCTACCAACTGCGGCTCGACCAGGCCTGGGTCGAGGCATCGCGGCTGCTCGACGAGCGCTACCGGACCGGCACGATGTGCAGCCTGAACCGGCTGCGCACGCTGGTGCAGCGCTGCAGCGAGATCGAACGGGCCGGCCGGGCGGCCGCCCTCGTGGCCGGGCTCGAGCCGGCGACGCGGACGATCTCGGCCGTGATGGGCGCACTGCTGGCCACCTGGTCGGGCGACTTCGAGCCCGCGCGTGCCAAGGCCGACGAAGCGACGCGCTCGCTCGGCGGCATCATGACCTGGCTCGACGCGCTGGTGCGCTGGTGCGTCGGCGAGCTGGCCTGGGCGCAGGCGCGCTGGGCCGCGGCCGAAGACGCGTTCATCGACATGAAGACCCGCGCGCTGGCGGTCGAGCACGAGCAGCTCGCCTGCACCGCGCACCTGCTGCTGGCGCAGGTCTACGAGGCCCAGGGCAAGGCCGAGGCGGCGCGGCTCGAGCACCGCGCGCTGCGGGTGCGCGAGCGCCGCATGCTCGGCGAGAGCCTGCTCAGCCGCGAGTCGGTCGTCTCATGGCGACTCGACGCGCGGCGCAGCGAGCGGCACCTGAAGCAGGCGCTGGTCGCATCGAAGCAGTTCGAACGCTGGTCGCTCGAGGACGCGCTGACCGGGATCCCGAACCGCCGATGCTTCGAGCGCACGCTCAACGAGCGGCTGCGCGCCGACGGTGCGACCGGCCAGCCGCTGACCGTGGCGATGATCGACGTGGATCGGTTCAAGTCGGTCAACGACACCTACGGCCACCTGGTCGGCGACCGGGTGCTCAAGACCGTGGCCGCGATCATCGCCGCCAACGTGCGCGAGCAAGACCTGCCCGCGCGCTGGGCCGGCGACGAGTTCGTGATCCTGTTCCATGACGCCGACGAGGAGACGGCGACGCAGGTGCGTGCGCGCATCGAGACCGCGCTCGCCGAAGTCGACTGGTCGTCGATCGCGCCGGGGCTGCAGCTGAGCCTGAGCATCGGCCTGAGCGCGGTCGCGGCCGACGACACGATCGAGGCCGTCCTGCAGCGCAGCGACGAGTCGATGTACTCGACGAAGACGATGGACCTGCTGGCGTATTGATTCCGCACGGTCGCGGCGGCCGCGCTTCAGGGGCTGGCGCGCTGCGCGTCGTTGCGCGAGGCGAACAGGTCCCAGACCGCGATGAAAAGCGCGGCGATCGCCGGGCCGATCACGAAGCCGTTCAGGCCGAGCACCGCGATGCCGCCGAGCGTCGAGACGAGCACCAGGTAGTCGGGCATCTGCGTGTCCTTGCCGACCAGGATCGGCCGCAGGATGTTGTCGATCAGGCCGATCGCGAAGACGCCGGCGGCGATCAGCACGACGCCTTTCCAGACACTGCCGGCGAGCAGGAAACCCGCCGCGATCGGCACCCAGACAATCGCCGCGCCGACCGCCGGCAGCAAGGACAGGAACCCCATCAGCACGCCGGCCAGCAGCGCCGCCTTGACACCGAGCGCCCACAGGATCAGGCCGCCCAGCGCGCCTTGCGCAGCCGCGACCAGCACGTTGCCCTTGATGGTGGCGCGCACCACCGTCGCGAACTTGCCGAACAGATGCGTCTTGTGCTCCGGGCTGAGCGGGATCGAGCGCTCGATGTGCGCGGCGATGCGCGCGCCGTCGCGCAGGAAGAAGAACAGCAGGTAGAGCATCACGCCGCCGCTGACGATCAGCTCGAAGGCGTTCTGGCCGATGCCCATGGCCTGGGTCGCGACGAAGCGGCTGGCCTGCGCAGCGCCGGTCGCGAGCTTCTGCTGCATCGAAGCCAGGTCGCCGAGGCCGAAGCGATCGAGCAGCCCGGTCAGCCACGCCGGCAAGGTGCCGATGAACTGCTGCACCACGGCCGCGACATCGATCTTCTTCGACTGCAGGTTGTCGTAGAACAACGCCACCTCCTGCACCAGCGCCGCGACCAGCAGCCCGATCGGCAGGATCACGACGAGCAGGCACAGCAGCACCATGCCGGCGGCCGCGAGATTCGGCCGGCGGCCCATCAGCCGCAGCAGGCGGCGATGGGCCGGCATGAACAGCAGCGCCAGCGCCGCCGCCCAGAAGACGGCACCGAAGAATGGCCACAGGATCCAGGCGAACGCGATCGATACCGCGAGGAGCAGCAGCTGCAGGGCCCGTTGCTGGGCAGGGGTGGGATTCATCGGTCGCTGCGGGCGTGAGGCTGGCCGCAGCCTAACCGAGTCGGGGCCCGCGAGTCCGGCCTTGCGGATCAGGCCGTGCGTTTGGCGGCGGCCTGGCGTGGCTTGCGCGAGGCCACGGGCACCAGCGCCTCGTGCAGCCGGTCGCGCGAGTTGCCCGAATCGGCCAGCGTCTCGTCCAGGCGTGCCGCGAGCGAATCGATGTGCGCGCGCATCAGCGCCTCGGCCCGTGCGGACTCGCCGGCCGCGAGCGCAGCGACGATCTGCGCGTGGTCGTCGTTCGACTCCTGCGCTGCGGTCTGCGACTGGTACAGCGCCGACACCAGCGTCGTGCGGGCCGACAGATCGACCATCATCGCGGTCAGGAAGCGGTTGCCGAGGCAGTCGGCCAGGCAGACGTGAAAGTCGGCCAGCAGCACGCTGCGCGTCGCGGCATCGGCCGCCGCGATCGACTTGCGCTCGTCGGCCACGTGCTGGCGCAAGCGCCGGATCGCCGACTGCAGCGGCTTGCCGGCGTCGCGCAGCATGCCCGGCTCGATGATGCGCCGCGCCGCGTAGGTCTCGCGCGCTTCGTCGAACGAGGGCTCGACCACATACCAGCCGAGGCGCGAGCGGACTTCGACGAAGCCGCGCGCCTGCAGCTGCATCAGCGCCTCGCGCACCAGCGTTCGGCTCACGCCGAACAGGTCGGCCAGCTCCTGCTCGCCCAGGCGTTCGCCCGGGCGCAGCTTGCGGCTCAGGATCGAATGAACGACCCGTTCGGCGATCTTCGATTTGCTCAGCATCGCGGGGCGATCCGGCATGCGTGCGTCACGTCGCCTTGGCCGTTGCCGGCAACGCGCGCGGGCGCAGGCCCGCCATCACGAGATAGACCGTGCCGGCGATCGCGACGCCGAAGAACCAGCCATAGGTGTTCCACCAGCCCGGCAGCAGGTTCGTGAAATTCGGCAGCAGCGTCGAGAACACCGAGCCGATCCCGGCAGCGACAAGCGCGTTGACGTTCCAGCCGCCCTCGTAACGGTATTCACCATGCTCCTCGTACAGCGCCTGAACGTTGATGTTGCCCTTGGCGACCAGGTAGTAGTCGACCAGGATGACGCCCAGCAGCGGCCCCATCGTCGCGCCGATCGCGTTGACGAAATGCGCGGCGTTGCCCTCCCACGGCGCGAACGGGTACAGCACCAGCGCGATGCCGGCCGCGATGTAGCCACCCTTCTTGAAACTGATCAGCCGCGGGAAGGTGTTCGAGATGTCGAACGCGGCCGAGACGAAGTTGGCGACGACGTTGATGCCCAAGGTGGCCACCGCGAAGGTCAGTGCCGCGATCAGCGCCAGCACCCAGCTGTCGAACTTGGCGGAGATCTGTTCCGGGTGCAGCAGCACTTCGCCGTAGACCTTGAACGCGGCGATCGTCGTGATGCCGGCGACCAGCGAGAACGCAATCAGGTTCACCGGCAGGCCCCACAGGTTGCCCTTCTTCACGGCCTCCTTGTTCTTCGCATAGCGCGAGAAGTCGCAGAAGTTCAGGTAGAGCGCGGCGAAGTACGTGACCCAGGTCGCACCGACCGCCATCAGCGCCCAGAACGACCCCGGCTCGCCGCTGATGCCGGCGTCCTTGGTCTTGTCGAGCAGCACGTCCATCGGGATGCCGTGGTCGAACGAGAAGCCGCCGGCCTTGACGCACAGCCCGATCGCCAGCACCAGCATCGCGACCCACACCGCGGGGCCGGCCCAGTCCTGGAAGCGGCGCACCGTTTCCATGCCCTTCTGGATGATCAGCAGCTGCAATGCCCAGATCACGACATAGCAGATCACCTCGAGGCTCGAGTGCCCGAGGAAGTGACTGCTCTTGTGGAACGCGAGCACGGCGTCGCTGCGGATCAGCAGCGCCACCATCGCGCCGGACGCCGCCGCGGTCTGCGCGCCATACCAGAAGCACGCGACGACCGCACGCACGATTGCCGCGAGGTTCGCACCCCAGACGCCGAATGACGCGCGCGCCAGCACCGGGTAGGGCACGCCGGTCTTCTCGCCGGCATAGCCGATCAGGTTCATCAGCGCGAAGATGATCAGCGAGCCGAGCCCGATCGCGATCACGAAATTCACGAAGCTGCCACACAGCAGAAACAGACTGGCGGCAAGGTAGTAACCCCACAGGCTGTGGACGTCGGAGGTCCAGACATTGAAGATGCTGAAGGCGCCCCAGTTGCGCGCCTTGGCGGGCGCGAGATCCTCGTTGTAGAGATCGGGAGACGGGTTGCGGATGTCCATGCGGTTCTCCGTTCGGTGAGGTGATGGCCGGCCAGTCTCGCAAAATCCATGCCGTCGGCACCAGTGACGCACGCAAGCTGGTATACAAAACTGTACGCAAAATGCGCCGTGCGGTGATCCCGATTAACCCGAGTGCCGGTGAAGCGAGGCGGCTCGAGGCGCCGGCCGGCTGCATCGGGTGGCGCCTCGGGCTGGCGATGCTGTTGCACCGGAGCGTCGCTAAAGAGGCAATTTCCTACAACTCTCGCTCGAGAAATTTGGTAAATTTTTCCCATGGAAGTCTTCGATCCCGACAAGCTCGCCTGGTGCGCCACCTTCGCCGGCATCTTTGCGTTCGAGACCAAAGGCGATTTCGGTGCGGCGATGAAGGTCGCCGTCGACGCCTACCGCGACATCGGCAGCATTGCGCCGGAAACCGCGGTCCAGTACGTGCTGCAGGCGCCCCTGACCTGGCCGGGCGACGACCGGCTCGAACGCGCCCAGAACCACGCGGCCTCTTGGCTGGAGCACCTGTAGACCGTCCATGCCGGCGCGATCGATTGCGCCGGGCACGCTTGACCTGCCTGCCGCTCGCCGCCTGCGCATGAAGGCGGGGCTCAGCCTTTGCGGCGCAGCCCGCTCATCAGCGGGTCGCTGACTCTCGGTGCGTCATACGGTCTGACAGGCGCCCGGCCCGATCGCCAGCGTGTCCTAGGGATGTACGGCCCACTCGCCGGCGAGTAGCTTGTCCCCGCTTGCCGGGGACTGACAGCTTTCCCACGCTGGCGGAGTCCCTGCGCGGCGCCTCGATCGGTCCGTCAGGAGGGGTCTGCCATGATCGACTTTCGTACCCAGCAGGGCGGCACCGCCGCCATCACGCCGGAACGCATCGATGCCCTGCGCACCGCGTTGCGCGGCAATCTCGTCCTTCCCGATGAGCCCGGCTACGACGCGGCACGCACCCTTTGGAATGCCATGGTCGACCGCCGACCCGCGGCCGTCGTGCGCGCTGCCGGCGCCGGCGACGTGATCCAGGCGGTGAAGTTCGCCGGCGAAAACCGGTTGCTGCTCGCTGTCAGGGGCGGCGGGCACAACATCGCGGGCAAGGCCACCTGCGATGGCGGTCTGATGCTCGACCTGTCGGCCATGAAGTCAGTGCGCGTCGATCCGGCCCTTGGGACAGCGCGCGTCGAACCCGGTGCGCTTCTGTCGGACTTCGATCGCGAGACGCAGGCCTTCGGCCTGTCCACCCCCACCGGCATCAATTCGACGACCGGCATGGCCGGTCTTACGCTGGGCGGCGGCTTTGGCTGGCAGAGCCGCAAGCGTGGCCTGACGATCGACAATCTGCTTGGCGTCGATGTCGTGCTTGCTTCGGGTGAGTTCGTCCAGGCCAGCCCGACGCAGAACGCCGACCTGTTCTGGGCCGTGCGCGGCGGCGGCGGCAATTTCGGCGTCGTCACCTCGTTCGAGTATCGATTGCACAAGCTCGGGCCCGAGGTCCTGGCGGGGCTCATCGTCTACCCGATCGAGCAGGCGCGCCAGGTCTTCGAGGGCTATCGCGCCTTCACCGCCTCGGCGCCCGACGAGATGACGGCCTGGCTGGTGATGCGCAAGGCGCCGCCGCTGCCGTTCCTGCCTGCGAGCGTGCATGGCACCGAGGTTGTCGTCCTCGCGTTCTGCTGGATCGGCGAGGCGAGTCAGGGCAATGAACTGGCCGCGCAATTGCGTCGCTTCGGTACTGCGGCGGGCGAGCACGTC
>Ga0207648_10006707_pt1 | contig 11421 bp, 8 predicted proteins | sample KBSMisM32_FD_184310 | JGI IMG/M metagenome (GOLD analysis project Ga0207648, IMG submission 184310) | Miscanthus rhizosphere microbial communities from Kellogg Biological Station, Michigan, USA - KBS Miscanthus M3-2 (SPAdes) (version 2) | ecosystem: Host-associated > Plants > Roots > Rhizosphere... | reverse complement strand
CTCGGCCTTCCCGTATACCAGCTGCTCGGGGGCAAGATGCGGGACAAGATCCGCGTCTACTGTGACTCCCAGACCGAAGACCCCGACGACCCGCAGGCCCGGGAGAAGCTCGGCGGCATCCGCGACATGGGCTTCACTGCGGTGAAGATCGACATCGACGACCGCGACGACCCCAACCGCTGGGACGCGGTGAACTGGACGGCGAGCAACGCCGAGATCGACACCATGATGCGGAAGATCGCCTTCGTGCGCGAGTTCTTCCCGAAGCGCGTGGACCTCGCCGTCGACATGCACGGGCGCTACGACATGACCACGGGCAAGCGGGTGGCCAAGGAGGCCGAGGCCTTCAAGCTCCTGTTCCTGGAGGAGCCGGTCCCTCCCGAGAACGTGGATGCCATGAGGGACATCCGCGAGTCCACCTCGACTCCGATCTGCTGCGGCGAGAACCTGTTCCTGCGTCACGGCTTCCGGGAGCTGCTCGAGAAGCGGGCGGCGGACATCATCATGCCCGACATCCAGAAGTGCGGTGGCCTGCTCGAGTCCCGCAAGATCGCGGACATGGCGCACACGTACTACGTGCCCTTCGCGCCCCACTGCGTGGTGTCTCCCATCGGCACCATGGCCTCCGCCCACGTCTGTGCGGCCGTGCCGAACTTCCTCGTCCTGGAATGGCATTGGATCCAGCGGCTCCCGCTGTGGAAGAGCTTCGTCAAGGAGGGCGAGATCATCGAGAAGGGTTGGATCACGGTCTCCGACCGCCCGGGCCTGGGCGTGGAGATGAACGAAGAGGGGGCGCGCCGCGCCCAGATCAAGGGGACACCCTGGTTCGAGCCCGCGGCGTGAGGAGGGGGAACGTGCGAAGAGGAGCCGTGGCCGTTCTCGCGTGCGCGCTCGCGGGGAGCGCCGGCCTCGCCGGGGCGGCGCCGCCGGCCGACGTGGCGGCCGACGCGCAGCTGCGCGCCCGCCGTGACACCTACCACCCCGTGATCGACCTGCTCCGGACGAAGGCCGTCCGCCTGAGCGACGAGCAGATGGAGAAGCTGAAGGGCTTTCCCCTGGAGGCGGTCTGGGCCTCGGTCCAGCAGCTCGGCTACACGAACGCGCACATGAGCGGTCTCCATTCCACGCGCCCCAGCGAGCCGCTCGTGGGCCGCGCGCTGACCATCCGCTACCTGCCGCGGCGCCCCGACCTGGTGGAGGCGATGCAGGCCCTGGCCAAGGAAGGCGACTGGCCCGTTGCCTACAACGTGCGCGCGGGCGAGGAGGCGAAGCCGGGCGACGTGCTGGTGGTGGACCTCGGGGGCGGCGTCCCGGACGGGATCTTCTTCGGGGACATCTCCGCCCTGGCCGCCCAGCTCCAGGGCGCGCGGGGCGCCGTGCTCTACGGCTCGACGCGCGACCTGACGGAGCTGCGGGCCATGGCCGGATTCCCGGTCCTCGCCGTGGGCTTCGATCCGCGCCCGGCCTCGCAGATCGGCGTGGACTGGAACGTGCCCGTGCGCGTCGGGGGAGCCACCGTACTGCCTGGCGACGCGGTGGTGGCCGACGACGAGGCCGTGGTCTTCTTTCCCGCCTCCATCGCCGACGAGGTGATCGCGCGCGCCACGCGCGTGGTGGAGCAGGAGAACTACGAGCGCGCCCTGGCCCGCACGAAGCAGCACCGCTTCCGCGACGTCTATCCGATGAGCCCCGAGCTCCGCAAGAAGTTCGAGGAGGAGAAGAAGAAGGACAAGCCATGAAACAGCCCGGTCGTGGCCGCACCCTCCTTCGCGCCGCCCTGCTGCTCGCCGTCCCCGCCGCCATCGTGGCCGCGGCCGCGGATACGAAGCCCCCAGCCACACCGGACGACGCGCTCATCGCCGGCTTCAAGCAGACCTACCCGGCGTCGGTCTCGGATGCCGTGGAGCTCGTGACCGGCCAGAACGGCACCATGCGCTACGACATGAAGCTGGTCACCGGGAAGGCGATGGTCGGACGCGCGGTGACCTCGCTGGCCCGGCCCGCCGCGCCCGAAGCGGCCACGCCCGCCCTGGCCACGAAACACTCGGTCGAGATGATCGACGCGGCCAAACCGGGGGACGTGGGCGTCATCGTCATGGAGGGCACGCTGGACATCGCGGCCATGGGCAACCTCATGGGCACGGGGGCCATCGCGCGGGGAATGGCGGGCATGGTGCTCGACGGCGCCATCCGCGACATCTGGGACATCCGGCGCATGGGGCTGACGGTCTACGCGCGCTCCTCCACTCCCCGGACCGCCGTCGGCCACTATGCAACGGTGGCGAAGAACGTCCCGGTTCAGTGCGCCGGAGTGACCGTGCGCCCGGGAGACATCATCGTGGCCGACGAAGACGGGGTCGTGGTCGTCCCCCAGGAGCGCGCGGAGGACGTCCTGAAGAAGGCGCGAGAGATCGACGCGCGCGAGAGCGGGATGTTCCCGTTCATCCGCGAGCACAAGTCGATCCAGAAGGCGATCGAGATCTTCAACCGGATCTGACCGCCGCCGCCCGGGATCAGCGCGCCGCGGGTTTGAAGAGGCGTGGCGCGAAGTCCTTGAGATCGCGCCGCCAGGTCTGCCACTCGTGGTCCGTGCCGGGAGACTCCCAATAGACGTGCGGGATCTTTGCCTCCGTGAGCGACGCGTGGAGTCCGCGGATCCCCTCACGCATCCGCTCCGGCTCGTCGGTGCCGACGCCCAGCCACAGGAGGCGCACCTTCTTCGCGAAAGCCTCCGGATCCGCGAACGCCCCGTTGTAGGCCGTCCGGGCGTCCAGCTTCTCGCCCGCAAGCATCTGCGCCGCGCCCGCTCCGCTGAACCCTCCGATGTACGAGAAGAGGTCGAGATGGCGCAGCGTGACGTGGAACGTCTGCATCCCGCCCATCGACAGTCCCGCCATCGCGCGATGGTCCCGGTCGGCCGTCGTCCGGAAGGTCGAGTCCACGAACGGGATGAGGGCCTCGGTCACGTCCGCCTCGAAGGCGGAGGCCATGTCCAGCATCGCCTTCGCCCGCTCCGGCGAGCCCGGCGGCTTGCCCGTCAGGTCGGGAATGGGCTGGCCGGCACGCCGCGCGTACCCGTAGGCCATGACGACGATCATCGGCTGAGTGCTGCCGGCCGCGATCAAGTTGTCGAGGATGAAGTTCGCTCGTCCCTGGCGGACCCAGCCCGTCTCGTCCTCGCCCCCGCCGTGCTGCAGGTAGAGCACGGGATAGCGCCGTTTCACCTGCTCGTCATATCCGGGCGGCAGGTAGACGAGGGCGTGACGCCAGGTGCCGGTGACCTTCGAGTCGTACCAGACCTCGCGCACCTGGCCGTGCGGCACGGGCTGGATGGAGTAGTAGGTGGACCCGGGCTCCGGCACCTCGACCGCGCTCGCATACTTGCCGCCGCCGAAGAAGGCCTGGCTGCCGAGGTCGGCGACCTCCGCGCCGTCCACGTTGAGCATGTAGTAGTGCAGGCCGGGCACGAGCGGCGGCGTGGTGACCGTCCACAGCCCGTCGGACTGCTTCACCAGGTCCAGCTTCGGCCCGCTCCAGAAGCTCACCCGCACCTTCGTGGCGTCGGGAGCCTTGATCCGGACCTCGACCCTGCCCGCCCCGTCGACGCGGGGATACTCCGCTCCCCAGACGTTCGTCGCCGCGGGACGGAACTCGCCGGACTCCTGGGCGGAGCAAAGGCTGGCCACGAGAAAGAGCGCCCATCCTGCCTTCTTCATGTCTACCCCTCCAGCATGCCGATCACACGCGAGGATCGGCGTCGAACTCGCGCTCGCGGTATTCGAACCAGTCGAAGTCCGCGGCCTTCGCCGTGCCCGCCATGTCCTGGCAGGCCATGCCCACGAACGCGCCCGTGAAGTTGGGCAGGCCCGGGGTCGTCGCCTCGTCCGAGAGGATGCTGGCGTCGAACTGCTGCGGCAGCCACTGCCAGTTCCCGCCCGCCGGGCGGTAGCCGAAGTACATCCGCTCCTCGTCCACCTCGACGCGCAGCTCGACGGGGCCGGCCGGGATCGCGACCTTGGGCGTGAAGGCGTCGGCCTGCGGCGAGTCGGGGAGCGCCGACATGACGGCCAGGTACCGGCCCAGGGTCTCGTCGTGCGAGACGTGGAGGTAATGGAACTTCGCCCCTCCGTAATAGCAGACGAGGCCCGCCATCTGCTGGAAGTGCTCGGGCTCGAAGTCCACGATCGTCGAGGCGCTGAAACAGTGCGCCTGTTGCCGGCGAGCGACCAGGGCCTGGCGGAAGACGCTGCCGATGGTCTCGCGCCCGTAGAGGCGGAGGTGCCCGGGCCGCGCGCCCAGGCTGAAGATCTCCTCCGGCCGCGGCGAGCGCAGCCATTGGAACTCGATGGGGAGCGTGCCGCCGTCGAAATCGGATCGGGCCGCGGGCTCCCGAAACGCCTGCGCGGGGACGTCCGGTCCCGGGACCTCGAGCTGGGGAAGCCCGGCGCCGTCCGCCGTCCGCAGCCAGCCGTCGTCGCCCCACTCCATCCGCACGATCGCGCTCTCGCGTCCCAGCGTGCAGCGGCCGCGGTTCCGCAGCGGCCGGCCGCAGAGGTACACCATGTACGTCTCGCCGGCCGGGGTCTCGACGAGATCGGCGTGCCCGGCGCGCTGCAAGGGGGCGTCGGGGCGGTGCCGTGCGCTCAGGATGTACACGTCGGGGTGCAGCTCGTAGGGCCCAATCACCGCGCGGGCGCGCGCCATCGTGACCGCGTGCCCCCAACCCGTGCCACCCTCGGCCGTGATCAGGTAGTAGTAGCCGCCCCGCTTGTAGAGGTGCGGCGCCTCGGTGAGACCCAGCGGCGTGCCCTCGAAGATGACCCGCCGCTCGCCGATCAGCCGGCGCTCGGCCGGCGCGTACTCCTGCAGCACGATTCCGGCGAAGCGGTTCCTCCCCGGGCGGTGGTCCCAGAGCTGGTTCACGAGGTACTTCCGACCGTCGTCCTCGTGGAACAGGGAGGGATCGAACCCGCTGCTGTTGAGATACACCGGATCCGACCAGTCGCCGTCGATCCGGGGGCTCGTGACCAGGTAGTTGTGGAAGTCGCGCAGTGAGGCCCCGGACGCTCCGCCCACGGTGGTGCGGCCGTAGCGCTTCACGTCCGTATAGATAAGGTAGAAGAGGCCGTCCGCGTGGGTGAGGCAGGGCGCCCACACCCCGCACGAGTCCGGGTCGCCCCGCATGTCGAGCTGGCTCGCCCGCGTCAGGGGCCGGGTGAGGAGGCGCCAGTGCACGAGGTCGCGCGAGTGGTGGATCTGCACTCCGGGGAACCACTCGAACGTCGAGGTGGCGACGTAGTAGTCGTCGCCGACGCGCACGATCGACGGGTCCGGGTTGAACCCGCGCAGGATCGGGTTGCGGATGACGGCGCGCTCAGGCACGCGCGGCCTCCGGTGCCTCGCTCCGCGGCTCCCGCACCAGCGTCCAGAGCACGGCCGCGCCCACGAGGTCGAGCACGCCGAGCCCGACGAAGAACGGCGTGTAACCGATGGTGGCCACGAGCCCGCCGATCATCAACGAGAAGATCAGCAGCCCCGCGTTCCCGCAGGTGCCCGCCATCCCCGCCACCGTCGCCACCTCGCTGCGCTTGAACAGGTCCGAGGACATGGTGATCACGGTAACGGAGAGCGTCTGGTGCGCGAAGCCGCCCAGGCTCAGGAGGGCGATCGCGGTGTAGGGACTCTCGACCACGCCCACGAAGCCCATGCCCATCATCATCACCGCGCCGGCGGTGAAGGCCGAGCGGCGCGCGTTGATCAGCGACACGCCGCGGCGCTGCAAGAAGAGGCTGATCGTGCCGCCGGCGAAGCAGCCGATGTCCGCGGCCAGGAACGGCATCCAGGCGAACATCGCGATCTGCTTGAGGTCGAAGTGCCGGACCTGGCTCAGGTAGAGCGGCACCCAGAAGGTCAGCGTGCCCCACGTGGGATCGGCCAGGAAGCGCGGCAGGGCGATGCCCCAGAAGTTGCGCTGGCGCAGGATCGTGAGCGGCGACGGGCGCGCGCCGCCGGCGAGGTGCCGCTCCTGGCCTTCCACGATCATCTGGCGCTCCTCGGGACTCAGCGCGCGATGCCGGTCGGGCGTGTCGAAGAAGAGGAGCCAGAGCACGACCCACACGATCCCGATCCCCCCGGTGATCACGAACGCGGTCTGCCAGTCGTAGCTGAGGATCGCCCAGGCCACCAGGGGCGGCGCGAGCATCGAGCCGAAGGAGGCGCCGATATTGAAGAGCCCGCCGGCGAATCCGCGCTCGCGCGCCGGGAACCATTCCGCGGTCGCCTTCATGCCCGCCGGGTTGGCCGAGCCTTCGGCGAGGCCCAGCAGCCCGCGCAGCCCGGCCAGCGCCTGCCAGCTGTGGGCGAGCGCGTGGGCCATGCTGATGAGCGACCAGGCGACGGCGAAGATGGCGAAGCCCAGCCGGAGCCCCAGCACGTCGAGGACGTATCCGCACAGGGGCTGGAGCATGATCGCGCCCTGGAAGGCGGCGACGATCCAGGAATACTCGCGCGCCGAGATGTGGAGGTCCTGGAGCAAGGTCGGGGCCGCCACCGACAGCGCGCTGCGGGTCAGGTAGTTGATGATCGACCCCATCATCAACAGGGCCATCATCCACCAGCGGAGTCCCTTGACCTTCACGGTTGGCACCGCGGGATCATACGCGGCGCGCGCACGAAGTGAGTCAGGCCGCGGAGACCGGTTTCACGCGGCGAGGCCCGCTCAGCGACGGCGGGCCAGCGTCTCCAGCGGCGGATGGGACGTCGCGTGCAGGACGACCTCGGCGGGAGCGGCTTGGCCACGGAGCGTGCGCGCGACCAGCTCCACGGCCGGGCCGGTCGTGGTCGGCTTGATCAAGGTGGCCGTCAGCTCGCCGGAGGCGACCATGCGGCGTCCGCCCTCGGGAAGGCCGTCGCACCCGGTGAACGGCAACGTGGACCAGTCGCTTCGCCCGGCCCGGATGGCGGCGCGCGCCCCGGACGCCATCGAGTCGTTCTGGGAGACGACCGCGTCGACGCGCAGGCCCTCGGTCGATTTGAGGCGCAACCAGGACGTCACCGCGGTTTCCGCGCTCCGGGCCGTCCAGTCTCCACGCAGCGCCGTCCTGATCTCGATGCCCGAATCCTTCAGCCCGCTCACCAGGCCGTCCTGCCGGCGCGTGGCGCTCGTGGAGTCGCCGGGTCCCTGGATGACGAGGACCCCGCCGCCCTGCGGCAGCAGCGCGCGGACCTGGCGCGCCTGGATCGAACCGATCTCTTCCTCGTCCACGGCGACGGACACGACCGGGACCTTGGGGTGCTGGACGCGGAGGGCGGCCAGGTATTCGGTCCTCCATTGCTGTATGACCCAGCCGATCCCCGCCTTGACCGCGTTGCGGGCGACGCGCTCCATGCCCTCGGAGCTGACGGCCTCGACGAGGAGGGCCGCCGGTCGCCGGTCCTCCGGCGCGTGAATGAACGAGTACAGCTGCTGGATCTGCAGGATCGCGTTGTTCTCGGCGAACACCACCTCGACTTCCAGTCCCGTGCGCTGGCCCGCGGCGCGCGCGTCCGCGGCCTGCATGAGCTGGAACTCCTGCGCGGAAGTGAGGAGGGACACGACGACCCTGGCCTTCATCCCTCCGTACTCTACCGCGCGCGCTGAGGTCTTCCGGAGCCGGAGAGTGGTTTACGGGCAGTCGCCCTTCGCGCAAAGGCTCCGGCTGAAGAACGGCATCACGTGGTTCTGGAAGCGATCGGCCACCTTGCTCGTGTGCGTGCCGGGGTAGACCTCGAAGGTGTTGGCGATGGCATATCGCTCGAGCGCGTCGTGCAGCTTCTCGGCGTCGGCCCGCAAGCGGTCCTGGTCGCCCACGTCGATGGCAATGGCGCGATACCGGCGCAGGTTCCCGACGTATTGGTCCAGGAAGGCGAGCGGAGAGTTGGCCGCCCACTTTGCGAGCACGTCCGCTTGCGGCTCGCCGCCTCGCGTGGGGAGCTGGAGATAGAGCGGCGGATTCTTCGGATCGGGCGACCAGGCGGCCGCGCTGGCGAGCTGGGCGCGGGCGAAGAACGAGAGACCCGCCGAATCGGCCGGCGTCTTCACCGCCTCCAGGGTCTTCTCGATGTCTCCGCCGGGGGAGCCGGCACCCCGCGGAGAGAGGCAACACGGGCTCATGATGTACACGCTCCCGAACACGTCGGGATGTTTCATGGCGATGCGGGTCGCGCCGTAGCCGCCCATGGAGTGGCCGACCAGGCCGCGGCTCGATCTCCGTGGAATCGTCCGATAGTGAGCGTCGGTCCAGGCCACGACGTCCTCCGAGACGTAGCGCTCGAAATCGCCCGTGGTGACCGAGCTCGAGTACATGGAGCCGTTGTGCACGGTCTTCGAGTCGGGCAGGACGACGATCACCTCCTGGGCGCCCTGCGCGAAGGCGCCTTCGAGGGTCTGCGGCACGTGTATCTCCGGGGCCCACTGCTCGGCGCCGATGGAGTAGCCGTGCAGCGCATAGACGACCGGATAGCGTCTGGACGTCTCCTTCGCGTAGCTCGGGGGCAGGAACACGATGGCGTTGCGATCGACGGCGTTCCCCTCGAGATTGCCCTCCAGGGCCGTCCCGTGGATCTTGACCCGCTCCACGGTGGCGGGCCTTGCGCCGGGGACGAGGGGCGGCACCTCGGTGTTCACCTGGGCCGCCAGCGGCGTCGCCAGGGCCAGGCTCGCGACGAGCGTCTTCACTCTCATGCGCCCGCTCACGGTTGAACCGAGATCACCGTGACCGATTTGGGCTCGACGGTGAGCGTGACCGCTCCGTCCTGGACCCGCGCCGTGATGGGCTTCGGGGCGACGGTCGTGGGCGCCTCGAACGTGTTGACGCTGTCGACGCGAGGCCCGGTGAGGGTCTGGCCCGCCGCCGACCGGGGGGTGAGGCCGGCCACGCTCGCCGTGATCGTCGCCGGCCGGTTGGGATCGACGTTCGTCACCGCCATCCAGACCTTGCCCGCGGCGTCCCTGGCCGCGATCGCATCCACACGCGGCAGGGTGATGCCGCCCTGGGTGTACGCGCCCGCGTCGAAGGTGACGGGCACGAACGTCGCGTCCTGGAACGGCACGTACATCTGGAAGACGTGGTAGGTCGGCGTGAGGACCATCTTCTCCTTGTTGGTCAGGATCATGGCCTGGAGCACGTTGACCATCTGCGCGATGTTGGCCATGCGCACGCGATCGGCGTGCCGAGCGAAGATGTTGATGTTGAGCGCGGCCAGCACGGCGTCGCGCTGGCTGTTCTGCTGGGCGAGAAAACCCTCCGGGCTGCCGGGCAGCTTCGCGTACCAGGCGCCCCACTCGTCGACGACGAGCGCGATCTTCTTCTGCGGGTCGTATTTGTCCATGATGGCCGAGTGCTTCGCGATGAGCCCGTCCATCTCGAGCGTCTTCTGGAGGATCTCCGCGTACTCCTTCTCGCCGAACCCGACGGACGCGTAGGCGGGCGGCCACTTGATCACCGTGTAGTTGTGGAGGGAGAGGCCCTCCATGTCCCAGCTCCACTGGTGGCCCTGCCAGGCCTTCATGATCGTCTCCGTCCAGTCCGTCCACCGCGACTCGCCGCCCCCCGGGCCCACCGCGATCCGCAGCATCTTCCCCGTGTCGCGCTGCGCGGGATTGAAGTTCCGCACGAACCGGCTGTAGATCGTCATCTGCCGTGTGTAGTACTCCGCGGTCATGTTGCCGCCGCAGTCCCAGCTCTCGTTGCCGAGTCCGAGGTAGGGGATCTTGTACGGAGCGGGATGGCCGTTGGCGGTACGCTCGACGGCCAGTGCGGTCGGCTGGTCGGTCGTCAGGTACTCCAGCCATTCCGCGGCTTCCTGCGGGGTGCCCGAGCCGATGTTGACGGAGAGGTAGGCCTCGCTGCCGATCTGGCCGATGAAGTCCATGAACTCGTGCGTGCCGAAGCTGTTCGGCTCGATGACGCCGCCCCAGTTGGGATTCAGGGTCGCCGGGCGGGTCTTGCCGATGCCCTTGCGCCAGTGGTACTCGTCCGCGAAACACCCGCCCGGCCAGCGCACGTTCGGCACCTTGATGGCCTTGAGCGCGGCCACGACGTCGTTACGGATGCCGCGCGTGTTGGGGATGGGGGAGTCGGGGCCGACCCAGACGCCCTCGTAGACGCCGGTGCCGAGATGCTCGGCGAACTGGCCGAAGATGTTCCGGTCGATCTTCGCGCCGGGCTTGGATGCGTCGATCGACACGGCCACCGTGTTCGCGGCCGACGCCGGCGGGTTGGGGGAGGCGGTGATCACCGGCCGGAGGGACGCCGCGGCGACGAGAGCGAGAGTGAGAGCGAACATTCATTTCCCCCTTATTCCGAGCGCAGCACGCGCGCCGGGCTGACCCGGGACGCACGTCGCGCGGGCAGATAGCTGGCCAGCAGGGCGAGCGCACCCACGGCCGGGACGATGGTGACGTAGGTCAGGGGATCGGCCGTGCCCACGCCGTAGAGCAGCGAGGAGAGGACCCGGCTCAGCGCAAGCGAAGCCGCGATGCCGATCCCGATGCCGAGCGCGGCCAGCGTCACTCCCTCGCGGAGGACGAGAGAGAGGAGGTCTCGTGGCCGCGCCCCCAGGGCCGTGCGCACGCCGAACTCGCGGCCGCGCTGGCTGACCGTGTACGCGATGGTGCCGTAGAGGCCGATGGCGGCGAGGGCGGCCGCGAGGGCGGCGAAGAGTCCCAGGAGCTGCATCGCGAAGCGCTGGCCGGCGGTGACCTGGGCCAGGTATCCGCGCAGCGTGATCACGTCGTAGAGCGCGAGCTCGGGATCGATCCGGCGCACCTCTTCGCGCGCGATGTCCACCACCCGCGACGCCTCCAGCGGCGAGCGTACGGCGAAGTAGAACGAGTTGAAGGGCCACTGGGCCAGGGTGACGTACGTCTGCTCGCGGCCGTCCCGTCCCGGGTTGTCCTGCCGGACGTGCTGGACGACGCCGACGATCTCGACGTCGTCTTTTTCCTGCGCCGCCGTGCGCACCTTGAGGTGGCGTCCGATCGGGTCCTGGCCCGGGAAGGCCTTCTCCGCCAGGTGATCGTCGATCACGACCACCTTGCGGCTGTCCTTGACGTCCTCCCACGAGAGGTCGCGTCCCTTGAGCAGGCGCGCGCCCAGCGCACGGAAGTAGCCCGGCAGCACCACGTGGTTGTCCGACTCCACGGTGCCCCACTGCTGCTCCGTGCGGGCATCGAACGCGTATTCGTTCGTCCAGAACCGGCCGCTCATCGGAAGCGGGAAGCTCGCGCTGAAGGCCTCGACCTCGGGCCGCGCCTGCATGCGCGCGCTCAGGCTCTCGAAGAAGCGCGCCTGGTCGGGCGGGCTCGGATAGCGGATCTGCGGCAGGGCGAGCTGGAAGGTCACGAGGCGATCGGCCTCGAAGCCCGGGCGCGAGGCCTGG
>Ga0207648_10006704_pt1 | contig 11423 bp, 11 predicted proteins | sample KBSMisM32_FD_184310 | JGI IMG/M metagenome (GOLD analysis project Ga0207648, IMG submission 184310) | Miscanthus rhizosphere microbial communities from Kellogg Biological Station, Michigan, USA - KBS Miscanthus M3-2 (SPAdes) (version 2) | ecosystem: Host-associated > Plants > Roots >... | reverse complement strand
GTGCTCGAACCTGCAGCGCCTCGCCGCCGCGGGCCTCGAGGGGAAATTCGGCTTCTACGAGGCGATCGACTACACCGCCTCGCGCGTGCCGCGCGGGCCGGGAGACACGCGCGCGCCCGGCGCCGTGGTGCGCTCCTTCATGGCGCACCACCAGGGCATGGTGCTGCTGTCGCTCGCCCACCTGCTGCTCGATCGTCCGATGCAGAAGCGCTTCCAGGCCGACGTGCGCTTCCAGGCGGCGATGCTGCTCCTGCAGGAGCGCATTCCGAGGCCGACCGCCGTTTACCTGGAGAACGCCGGGCGCTTCGACTCGCGCGCGCCCTCGAGCGGCCCGCAGATGCCGATGCGCGTGCTCAGCACGCCGAACACGCCGATCCCGGAAGTGCAGCTGCTCTCGAACGGCCGCTACCACGTGATGGTCACCAACGCGGGCGGCGGCTACAGCCGCTGGAAGGATCTCGCCGTCACGCGCTGGCGCGAAGACCCCACCTGCGACCACTGGGGCAGCTTCTGCTACCTGCGCGACGCGGCGAGCGGAGAGTACTGGTCGAGCGCCCACCAGCCTTCGCTCAAGCCGGCGCAAGGCTACGAGGCGATCTTCTCGGAAGCGCGCGCCGAATTCCGCCGGCGCGACCACGACTACGAGGTGCACGCCGAGATCGTGGTGTCGTCGGAAGACGATATCGAGCTGCGGCGCCTGCGCATCACCAACCGGGCCGCGATCGCGCGCACCATCGAGGTCACAAGCTACGCCGAGGTGGTGCTCGCGCCGCCGGCGGCGGACGCCCTGCACCCGGCGTTCAGCAACCTGTTCGTCCAGACCGAGATCGCGCGCGAGCGCCAGGCGATCCTCTGCACGCGCCGGCCGCGCTCGGCCGCCGAGCGCGCGCCCTGGATGTTCCACCTGATGGCGGTGCACGGCGGCGAGGCCGGCGAGATCTCCTACGAGACTGACCGCGCGCGCTTCATCGGGCGCGGCGGCACGGTTGCGGAGCCCCAGGCGATCAACCGGCCCCTTTCGGGGAGCGAGGGCTCGGTCCTCGACCCGATCGTGGCCATCCGCTGCAGCATCACGCTGGAGCCGCGCCAATCGGCGACCATCGACATGGTCTACGGCATCGGCGAAACGCGCGAAGCGTGCCTCGCGCTCGCCGGCAAGTACCAGGACCGGCATCTGGCCGACCGCGTGTTCGACCTGGCGTCCACGCACAGCTGGGTCACGCTGCGCCAGATCAATGCCACCGAGTCCGATGCGCAGCTCTATGGCCGCCTCGCCAGCTCGGTGCTCTACGCCAACGCGGCGCTGCGCGCCGAGGCCGGCACGCTGGTGAAGAACCGGCGCGGGCAATCGGGGCTGTGGGGCTACGCGATCTCCGGCGACCTGCCCATCGTGCTGCTGAAGATCGGCGACGCCGCGAGCATCGACCTCGTGCGCCAGCTGGTGCAGGCCCACGCCTACTGGCGGCTGAAGGGGCTGGCGGTCGACCTGGTGATCTGGAACGAGGACCACGCGGGCTACCGGCAGCTGCTGCAGGACCAGATCACGGGGTTGATCGCCTCGGGCATCGAGGCCCAGGTGATGGAGCGCCCGGGCGGCATCTTCGTGCGCCGCGCGGAGCAGATCTCGGACGAGGACCGCATCCTGTTCGAATCGGTCGCGCGCGCGGTGATCAGCGACAAGCGCGGAACCCTGGCCGAGCAGATCAGCCCGAAGAAAGTGGCGGAGCGCCGCCTCGCCGGACGTAGCGCGCGCTGGGACGCACCGCGCTTGCGCGTCGTTCGCCCGCAGCCGCGGCCGCCTCTGCCGCCGCCCGGTGGCGATCTGGCTTTTTTCAACGGCAGCGGCGGCTTCAGCGCCGATGGCCGCGAGTACGTGATCACGACTTCGTCCGGGCAGCCCACGCCGGCGCCGTGGGTGAACGTGCTCGCCAACGCGAATTTCGGCACCGTGGTCTCGGAGAGCGGCCTGGGCTACACCTGGAGCGAGAACGCCCACGAGTTCCGGCTCACCCCCTGGAACAACGACGCGGTGAGCGAACCGAGCGGCGAGGCGTTCTACCTGCGCGACGAAGACAGCTCGAATTTCTGGTCGCCGACCCCGCTGCCCTGCGCCGGCACCGGGCCGTACGTGACGCGGCACGGCTTCGGCTACAGCGTGTTCGAGCATACCGAGGACGGCATCCGCTCGGAGCTGCGCGTCTACGTGGACCTGGAGGCGGCGGTCAAATTCTCGGTGCTGAAGCTCGTCAACCGCTCGGGCCGGCCGCGCCGGCTCTCGGCCACCGGCTATGTCGAGTGGGTGCTGGGCGACCTGCGCCCGAAAACCGCGATGCACGTGGTGACCCAGATCGATCCGTCGAGCGGCGCGCTCTACGCGACCAACGCCTACAACACCGAGTTCGCCGGCAGAGCCGCGTTTTTCCAGGTCGACGACGCGACGCGCCGGGTGAGCGGAAACCGCACCGAGTTCCTCGGCCGCAACGGCAGCCTCGGCAACCCGGCGGCGATGCGCCGCGCGCAGCTCTCGAACAAGGTCGGCGCGGGGCTCGATCCTTGCGGCGCGTTGCAGGTCGCGTTCGAGCTCGCCGACGGGCAGGAGCGCGAGATCGTGTTCACGCTCGGCATTACCGGCAGCCGGGTGGCGGCGCCGCGCGCCGCGCTCGAAAGGGTGGAGCAGTACTGGCAGCGCACCTTGAGCGCGGTACAAGTGGAAACACCTGACCGCTCGTTCGACTTGCTGGCGAACGGCTGGCTCCTTTACCAGACGCTCGCCTGCCGCCTGTGGGCGCGCAGCGGCCACTACCAGTCGGGCGGCGCGTTCGGTTTCCGCGACCAGCTGCAGGACGTCGTGGCGCTGATCCACGCCGAGCCGCGCCTCGCGCGCGAGCACCTGCTGCGCTGCGCGGCGCATCAGTTCCGCGAGGGCGACGTGCAGCACTGGTGGCATCCGCCGTCGGGCCGCGGCGTGCGCACGCATTGCTCGGACGATTACCTGTGGCTCGCCTGGGCAGCGTCGCGCTACGTGTCGAGCACCGGTGACGCCGCGATCCTCGACGAGACGGTCCACTTCCTCGACGGCCGCCCGGTGAACCCCGAGGACGATTCCTACTACGACCTGCCGGCGCGCTCGAGCGAATCCGCAACCCTGTACCAGCACTGCGTGCGCGCCATCGAGCGCGGCACCGGCGTCGGCGAGCATGGGCTGCCGCTGATCGGCTCGGGCGACTGGAACGACGGCATGGACCAGGTGGGCGCGAAGGGCAAGGGCGAAAGCGTCTGGCTCGCCTTCTTCCGCCACTACGTCCTCGAGCGCTTCGCTGCGATAGCGCGTATCCGCGGCGACGCGGCTTTCGCGGAGCGCTGCACGACCGAGGCGAGCACGCTGCGCGCGAGCATCGACCAGCACGGCTGGGACGGCGAGTGGTACCGCCGCGCGTACTTCGACGACGGCTCGCCGCTCGGTTCGGCCGGCAACGAGGAATGCCGCATCGATTCGATCGCGCAGAGCTGGTCGGTGCTCTCCGGCGCCGGCAGCGCGGAGCGCTCGCGCACCGCGATGGAGTCGCTCGATCGTTACCTGGTGCGCCGCGAGCACGGGCTGGTCCAGCTCCTGGATCCGCCGTTCGACAAGTCGGCGTCCAATCCCGGCTACATCAAGGGCTACGTCCCCGGGGTGCGGGAGAACGGCGGGCAGTACACCCATGCCGCGATCTGGGCCGCGATGGCGTTCGCCGAGCTGCGCGACAGCCGCGCGTGGGAAATCTTCTCCATGATCAATCCGGTCAACCGCACGCAAACCGCGGCCGCGATCGCCACCTACAAGGTGGAGCCCTACGTGATGGCGGCGGACGTGTACGCGGCCGCGCCGCACACCGGCCGCGGCGGCTGGACCTGGTACACCGGGTCGGCGGGCTGGATGTACCGCCTCGCGCTGGAATCGCTCCTCGGCCTGAAGCTGGAAGGCGACAAGCTGCGCCTCGCGCCCTGCCTGCCGGCGAAGTGGCCCGGATTCAAATTGCGTTATCGGTATCGCGACACCGTGTACCACATCAACGTGGTGCGCGATGAAACGGCCGGGCAGTCGGACCACGTCATCTCTTTGATGGACGATCGCCGGGAGCACAGAGTGGAACTTCGTTACCGGAGGCTTCAATGATCCTGAAGGACGTACTGACGGCAAAGGGCCACCGCGTGGTGACGGTGCCGGCCAAGTCGAGCGTCGCCGACGCCATCCGCGCGATGCACGCCGAGAAGGTCGGCGCGCTGATGGTGCCCGACGCCGAAGGGTGCCCGGTCGGCATCTTCACCGAGCGCGACGTGGTGCGCCTCTATGCCGACGGCGACCGCGACCTCGACACGCTCGCGGTCGAGGCACGCATGACCTGCAGCGTCGTGGTCGGACGGCTGTCGATGTCGGTCGACGAAGCGCTGGGCCTGATGACCGAGCGCCGCTTTCGCCACCTGCCGGTGATCGACGACGGCAAGCTGCTCGGGCTGGTGTCCATCGGCGACCTGGTGAAGGTGAAGCTCAGCGAAGCTGCCGAGGAGGCGCAAGCGATGCGCGCCTATATCGCCTCCTGACTACCCTTTTCTAAACCACGAGGAATCCATCATGGCCAGGCTCGTCAAGCGCTTCCGCAACCAACCCTACGCAGTGACACTGGGCGCAGAGACCGCGTCAATTTGCGGCTGCGGCCTTTCCGCCACGCAGCCGTTCTGCGACGGCACGCACAAGCTCAGCGAGTCGGAAGAGGTCGGCAAGCTCTATTGGTACGACGATGCCGGAGAGCGCCACCTGGCCGCCGATGGCGAGGGCTATTACATTCGCAGCGATCGGCAGCCGCAGGCGGCTTAGAGGCTTCGCGCGACAGCAGCAGCGTCGGGCGGAAGGTCGACGATGAACGGTACGGCTCGCAGTGTGACGAATCCGTACCGCACTTTCTGTGCGCTGGGCGCCATAGTGCGGCTACGTGCTCTACCGTACATAGCGACGGGCGGAATCCGTGTAAGGTCGGCGCATGCTGCACGCATTTCTCTCCGCAAACCGGGATGACCTGATCGACCGCTGCCGGTTGAAGGTCGTTCAACGGCGCGCGCCGAAAGCCACCGACGTGGAGATCGAGCACGGCATTCCGCACTTCCTCGACCAGCTCATCAAGACGCTGCAGGTCGAGCAGACGCCCGAGCCGATGCGAAGCCGCGACGTTTCCGGCGAGTCGGGCGGCGAGGGATCGGTCTTTTCCGAGATCGGCCTGGCGGCGGCGCAACACGGGCGCGAGCTGCTGCAGCACGGCTTCACGGTCGACCAGGTGGTGCACAACTACGGCGACCTGTGCCAGGCCATTACCGATCTCGCCTTCGAAAAGGAAGCCCCCTTCGAGGTGGACGAATTTCGAACCCTCAACCGCTGCCTGGACAACGCGATCGCCGATTCCGTGTCGGAATTCACCTATCAGCGCGACCTTCTGCTCGTCGATGCAGGGGCCCATGCGCTGAACGAGCGGCTGGGCTTCTTCGCGCACGAGCTGCGCAACCTGATCCAGAACGCCACGCTCGCCGTGACCGCCATCAAGGCCGGCAATGTCGGGCTCGCCGGGGCGACCGGCGCCGTGCTCGATCGCAGCCTGATCGGCCTGCGCAACCTGGTCGATCGCTCGCTCGCCGATGTGCGGGTGACGGCGGGAATGCCGGTGCGGCGCCAGCTGATTCCGCTCGCCGGCTTCATCGGCGACGTCAGGATCTCCGCGTCGCTCGAAGCGCAATCCCGCGGCTGCGGGCTTGCCGTCTCCACGGTCGATCCCGACCTCGCGGTCGAGGCCGACCGGGACCTGTTGCTCTCGGCGGTCGGCAACCTGCTGCAGAATGCCTTCAAGTTCACCGAGGAGGACACCGAGGTCTCGCTGCGCGCCCATGCAGCCGGCGACCGCGTCATGATCGAAGTGGAGGACAACTGCGGCGGCCTTCCGCCGGGCGACGCGGAAAGGATGTTCGAGCCGTTCACGCAGGGCAGCACGGACAAGTCGGGCCTCGGCCTGGGCTTGTCGATCTGCAGGCGCAGCGTCGAGGCCATCGGCGGCGTTCTCAGCGTACGCAACATGCCCGGCGTCGGCTGCGTGTTCACCGTCGATCTGCCGCGGCACGTCGTCGCTTCAGGACCGTCTCCTGCGGGTGGTCCCACATAGTCCGCGATCTGACCGGCGGCGAGGGCTGCATCACCAGATGCGGGGAATACGTGCGCGTCGATTTCGGCGGCTGCAACTCGTCGGAGCTGACCGCGGTCTACCGCGCCTTTGCCGCCTTCTGCCTCAACAACAAGGTCACCCGGGCGTTGCTGAAAGCGGGTGACAACGACCCGCCCGGCCACTACCGGCTGCGCGATGCGCTCGCGAGCATGGCGCAGCGCGCCAGCATCCCTGCCGAATTCAAGCTCGCGCTGATACCGAGCACGCAGGCGATCGACGCGATCTACCGGGAGGCGCAGGGCCACCTGCGCGCCGCCGGGTTCAATGCCTGGGTCTTCGCCAGCGAGAACGAAGCGGTGGACTGGCTGGAGGGTCGGGCGTCGGGCGGGCTGGCCGCGTCTTAAGCGCGTTGCGTCAGTGCGGCGCGGCGGTGCCGGTTCTGCGGCGGCCCCACACGGCCCAGTATTCGCGGCCGCGGAGCACGACCTCGACGTGCAGCACGATCGCCGCATCCACGCCGGAAATGGTTTTCGCCTTGTCTTCGGGAATGCGTCCCTCGAAGGGCTCGCCGTACACCAGCAGCGCTTCGGCCGAGCCGCGCTCGCAAGCCTGCCGGCAATGCTCCAGGCGCTCCTGGCCCGCCGGCTTGTCCGACCAGGGCCGCGATCCTTCCTTGTTCGGCGCCCACAGCAGGTAGGCGCAAATCCCGGTGTCGCTCTGGATGGCGTCCTTCCAGATCGACAGCACCACGGTGCCGTCGGAAGAGCGCACGCCGCCCCAGCTCGACAGCTCGTGCAGCGTCACGCCCCGGGTCTCGAACGCGTTGCGCCGGGTCACCAGGCGCACGCCGCTCGCTTTCAGGCGCCGCGCCATCTCGCCGCCCGAATCCTTCGCGGCCTTCAGCAGCACCTGGTCGCACAGCGCGACGACCTGCGCATTGCCCAGGCCGGCTGCGTTGTCGCGAAGCTGCGTCACCTCGCTGCGCCCGAGCTTGGCGATGCGCTCGATGGTCCAGCGTTCGGCGTGGGGGCGGAGCAGGTTGATCACGGCTCTTCTTCTTATACGCGCATTCGAACGCCTTTGCGATAATCCTCCCGGATGGTCTCCATCCTGATCATCGGTGGCGGGATCGGCGGCCTCTCGGTCGCGCGCGAGCTCGCGCTGCGCGGGATGAAGGCCACGGTGCTGGAACGGGCGCCGCAGCTCAACCCCGTCGGCGCCGGCATCATCATGAATCCCAACGCGATGCGCGTGCTCGAGCGCAACGGCCTCGCCGAGCAGGTGCGCGCGGATTCCTGGCCGTACCTCACGCGCGAGACCCGCGACCACACCGGTCGATTGCTCGCTACGCGCGACTACAAGCCGCTATATGAGAGCGGCAAGCTGGCGCAGGGCTGCCTGGTGCACCGCGCGCACCTGCTCGATGTGCTCTACCGCAGCTTGCCGGCGGAAACAGTCTGTTTTGGAAAAACTCCAACCGCCAATGATTTCGAGGGTGCGGACCTGGTCATCGGCGCGGACGGAATTCGCTCCCAGGTCAGGCGCGAGCGATTCGGCGAGGTGGAGCCCGGCTACATGGGCTACCGCTCTCACCGCCTGATCATGGAGAACGTCGCGGGTGTGCGCTGCTTCACCGAGTACTTGGGGCGCGGCCAGCGCATCGGCCTGGTGCCGATCGGCGAGCAGCGGCTGTATATATGGACCACGTATAACTCGCCGCGCGCGGAGCGCCTCGCGCCGGAACTTCCGCGTCAATTCGCGCAGTTCACCGACCCGGGCATCCAGCGCCTGTTCGCCGCCCTGCCGCCAGCGGAAAACATCATCACCACCGAGATCGAAGAGCTGTGGATGGACGACTGGGTGCGCGTGTCGGCGACCAACGCCACCGTCCTGCTGGGCGACGCGGCGCATGCGCTCACGCCGAACATCGGCCAGGGGGCGGGCATGGCGATGGAAGACGCGGCGGTGCTCGCCGAGGAACTGGCGAGCGGCGCCGAAATCGAGCAAGCTGTGGGTCGTTATGCCGCTCGCCGCAAGCCGCGCGTGAAAACCGTGATGCGCATCTCGCGCGAGGTGGGCGAGGACGGCCAGCGCAAGAGCGCGCTGGGCTGCTGGCTGCGCAACCGGCGCGTCGAGCGCGCGGGGCGCGACACGCAGCGCTCGCTCGACGAGCTGGAGCGGCTGCTCGCTTTTTCGGGATAAGCCATGGGAAAGATCAGGCACATTGCAATCACGGCGGAAGATCCTTTCGTCACCGCCGAGCTGTTCAAGAAGGCGCTCGGCCTCGAGGAGATCAGCCGCGGCGACAGCGACCTCGCGCGCGAGGTCTACCTCACCGACGGTTACATCAACCTGGCGATCGTTTGCTGGAAGCGCACCAAGGAAACGCCCAACCCTTACCCGGACGGCTATGGGCTCGATCACTTCGGCGTGCAGGTCGATGACCTCGGCGCCGCCGAGGCGCGCGCGCGCCAGGCCGGCGCCACGCCGCAACCGCCGCCGCCCGTGGATCTTTCGAAGCTGGCGGGCAACACGCTCTACTTCGAGAAGAAGCTGCAGCTCGCCGGGGTGAAATTCGATCTCTCGGGACACGGTTGGTCAATCAAGAAGGAAAAATAGCGCTCGAGGCAAACGGCATCCGCAAGGTCTACCGCAAGGACGGCCGCGAGATGCCGGTGCTCGACGTCGCCAGCTTCGTCGCGCGCGAAGGCGAGTTCATCACCATCATCGGCCCGAGCGGCTGCGGTAAGAGCACCTTCCTGCACATCATGGGCGGATTCATTCCGGCCGACGCCGGCGCGATCCGCGTCTACGGCAACGCGGTGAACGGCCCCGGCCCCGACCGCGGCATGGTGTTCCAGGAGTTCGCGCTGTTCCCGTGGAAGACGGTGGCGGGCAACGTCGCCTGGGGCCTGGAAGCCCTGGGTATTGAAAAAGAAAAAATTACCGAAACCGTGCAGGCTTACCTCGAGCTGATGGACCTCGCCCAGTTCCGTAACCACTACCCGGCAGAAATCTCCGGCGGCATGAAGCAGCGCGTCGCGCTCGCCCGCGTGCTGGCGTTCAACCCCAAGGTGCTGCTGATGGACGAGCCGTTCGGCGCGCTCGACGCGCAGACGCGCGAGACCATGCAGGAAGAGGTCACGCGCATCTGGGAGCGCACGCACAAGACCGTCGTCTTCGTCACCCACGACATCGAGGAGGCCGTGTTCCTCGGCGATCGGGTGATCGTGCTCAGCGCGCGTCCCGGCCGCATCCGCGAGGACATCCGCATCGAGCTGCCGCGCCCGCGCACGCTGGAGATCAAGAAGTCGGCGCAGTGCCACGAGTACCGCAACACCATCTGGGATTTGATCCGGCAGGAATCCCGTCATAAAGGAGAGAACAACAATGGCTAACGACCTCGGCAAGCTCATCCTGCGTCTCACCCTCGGCCTGCTGATCCTGCTCCACGGCATCGCCAAGATCAGCGGCGGCACCGACGGGATCCAGAAAATGCTGGAAGGGAACGGCCTGCCGGGATTCTTCGCGTTCGGCGTGTACCTGGGAGAGATCCTGGCGCCCATCCTGGTGATCCTCGGCTTCTACGCGCGCCTGGGCGCCGCCGTGATCGTGGTGAACATGCTGTTCGCGGTCATGCTCGTGCATCGCGCGGACCTGTTCCTGCTCGGCAAGAGCGGCGGCTGGGCGCTCGAGCTGCAGGCGTTCTTCCTCTTTACGGCGGTTGCCGTCACGCTAATCGGGCCCGGCCGCTTCGGCATCAACCAACGCTAGCCTCATGCCGCGGTATGAGCTGTCGCTGCGCGTCGATGCGCCCGGTGACGAGCGCATGCTCTTCGACGACGGCACATCCGCGCGCGCCCGCGAGCGAGTCTACGGTGCGCTGCGGCTGAAAGTTTTCAGCTCGGCCTGGGTACGCCTGTCGCTGGGCACATCGAAAGCAGACCAGGCCATGGCAATGCTCGTGCAGGAGCGCCAGGCGAACAGCGCTTTGGTCGGCACCGCGCACCTGGCGGAAATCCTCGCCGAGGAGGAGGAGCCGCGCTCGGATTGGAGCCTGCTCTACACCCCGCAGGTGAGCGGCAGCTTCTCGCTGTGGGACGACTATCCCGAGTACAAGCCAGGCTCGCTGCCGAAGGGCGCGCACGCCCTCAACCACAGCTTCGTCTCGGCCGAGTTCCGCGCGGTGTGCGAGCGCGCCGCCCTCACCGGCCTGGAGTTCCTCCGGCTGCGCACCGCCGGCCGCAAGGCGGGCTCGGCATGGTTCGCGGCGTTGCCGCGCCGCAGCCTGGGAAACGGCCTCGACCATCCCTGGTTCGACCGCAGCCGCTGGGTGCCGCACGTAAGGCACCATGCCGGCAAGCGCATCAGTGAAGTGAACATCGGGCAAAGCCAATTCCATCAATACTGGCTGCGCGACGCCGAAGTCGGAAGCAATGCGTTCGTGCAAAGGCTGCTCGAGCTTTGCCCCATGCCGGGCAAAGCGGAATCGGGATTGTTCGGGCTCACTTTCGTCATGACGCCACGCTATCTGGCCGGCATTGAACCGGCCGAGGACTTCGCCTACGTGCCCTGGGGTGACGACGGCCCCAATCGCGAAGGCAAGGTGATGAGGTTTCGCATGCTCGCGTTGCGCCGCCGCGCGCGCGATGCGCTCGTCGCCGCTGGCCTGTTCAAGCCGCGCGCCTTCAAGCGCGTGCTCTCGGTCGCCGCTCCCGAGGCGGGCGTGGCCAACCTCGACCAGCTCCATCCGCCGGTTCCGCCGATGTATACGGCGGCCGAGCTTGCGGCCTTGCGCGCGCGGGAGCGTTCCTGAGGTAGCCTCGCGCAATGGTCACCCACACCGGCGGCTGTCACTGCGGACGCGTGCGCTTCGAGGTGCAGGCGGCGGCGCGCTTCGAGGTGAAGGACTGCAACTGCTCGATGTGCGCGAAGTCCGGCTATCTGCATCTCATGGTGCCGAAGGAGCGCTTCAAGCTGGTCGCGGGCGGCGACGCGCTCACCACCTACGAGTTCAATACGAAAACCGCGAAGCACCTTTTCTGCAAGGTGTGCGGCATCAAGTCGTTCTACGTGCCGCGCTCGCATCCCGACGGTTACAGCGTCAATGCGCGCTGCCTGGACCAGGGCACGATCGAAGAGATGAAGGTCATTCCGCTCGACGGCCGCAACTGGGAGCAGAGCTACCCCAAGGGCCGCGGCGAGTACGACGCGTGAGCGCACCCTTCTTCCGTGAAGCGG
>Ga0207648_10006701_pt1 | contig 11424 bp, 10 predicted proteins | sample KBSMisM32_FD_184310 | JGI IMG/M metagenome (GOLD analysis project Ga0207648, IMG submission 184310) | Miscanthus rhizosphere microbial communities from Kellogg Biological Station, Michigan, USA - KBS Miscanthus M3-2 (SPAdes) (version 2) | ecosystem: Host-associated > Plants > Roots >... | reverse complement strand
GCTCTCCATCGACATCGTCAGCGAGTTCGTGCTGCCGATTCTGGAGCGCGACAAGGCGGCGGTGTTCATCGTCGTCGATTGTCTGCGCCTCGACCAGTGGCGCGCGCTGGAGCCGCTGCTCGCTCCGTACTTCGACGTCGAGACAACGCACTATTACGCGGTTCTGCCGACAGCCACGCCGTACTCCCGAAACGCGCTTTTCAGCGGGCTCTTTCCCGGCGAGATCGCCGCTCGCCTCCCCGATTGGTGGGGCAACGCCGATCGCGAGGACGAGTCTCTCAATGCCCACGAGCGTGAGCTGCTGGAGAATCACCTGGAAGAGCTGTGCGGCAAAACTCCCGTTCGCTACCAGAAGATCTCTACCGCCGCCAACTCCGACGAGCTGGAGCGCCATCTCGGAACGGCAATCGGGCCCGAGGGAGTGAGCGCCTTCGTCTTCAACTTCGTGGACCTGCTCACCCACGGCCGCAGTGAGTCGCAGATACTATATGAAGTGGCCCGCGACGAGATCGCCCTCAGGCAGATAACCCGTCAGTGGTTCCAGCGGTCGGCGCTCTTCAGCGTCCTGAAGGAGGCATCGCGGCGGAAGATCTCCGTGCTCCTCACCACCGATCACGGCTCGATTCATTGCAACACGCCGGCAACGGTTTACGCCAAGCGCGACGCCAGCGCCAATCTGCGTTACAAGTTCGGCGAAGATCTCCGCGCCGAGCGTCCGGATCAGGCGCTGCTTTTCTCGAACGAAGACATGCTGAGGCTGCCGCGGAGGGGAGCCGGTGGCAACACTCTGCTCGCCACCAACGATTGCTTCTTCGTTTATCCCACCAAGCTGCGCGAGTATCAGAGCCGTTACCGCGGATCCTTTCTGCACGGCGGTGTATCGCCCGAGGAAGTGATTTTGCCTTTGGCACTGCTTACGCCTCGGCGGTAGGTCGATTGCGCGAGGATAGCGGGACGGGGGACGCGGGACGGGGGACGGGAGAAGAGCGCACGGCACACCAGCTTCGCGAAGCGGCGTTTCTCCCATCCCCCATCCCCCATCCCCCGTCCCGCTCTATCTACCAGCGCCTCCTCCCCTTCCTCCGGCCACACGCCTGGAGGATGGCCATCACCATCGTCTGCAATCTGGTGGCGGCATTGCTCGATGGATTCGCCATCGCGCTGCTGATTCCGTTCCTCAACATCCTGTTCCATCAGCCGTCGACCTCACTCAAGTCGGGGTGGGTTTCCAGGCTTCTTAACGCGACCGTCGGCAACCAGATCGTCGCCGGCGATGAGATGCGTTCGCTGCGCAACGTCATTCTCATCGTGCTTGCATCGGTGCTGCTCAAGAACCTGCTGGTGTGGATCGCGGGCCAGTTCGGCGCGACGCTGCAGGAATACGTCACGCGCGATCTTCGCAACGCAGTCTATCGACACCTCGCGCACCTCCCGCTCGGCTATTTCACGCAAATGAAGGCGGGGCAGATACTGTCGCGGGTGATCAACGACACGTTCGAGACGCGCCTCATTCTCACCCAGATCGTGACGCAGTCGCTGCAGAGCGCTTCGCTGGTCATCGTCTACATCGCGATTCTGTTCAGCATCTCGTGGAAGCTGTCGCTGATCGCGCTCATCATCCTCCCGCTGCTCGGTCTCTCGCTCCAGCCGATGCTCAAAAAGCTGAGGCGCGGCAATCTCCGTCGGGGAAATGTCCACGGCGAGATGACCAGCGTGCTCCAGGAGACCATCAGCGGGATTCGTCTGGTCAAAGCGAGCGGCGCCGAGAGCTACGAGGAAGCCCGATTTGCCGACGGGAGCAACAAATACGCGCGCAGCAGCCTCAAGATGACTCGTCTGGCGCTGCTCGCCCCGCCCGTCACGGAAATCATCGGTACCTTGATTGCTGTCTTAGTTCTATGGATTGGCGCGTGGCAGGTCCTGAGAAGCGGGACCATGACCGGCGCCACTCTGCTGGCGTTCCTGACTCTCGTACTGCGACTGCTCCAGCCCTTGAAGCAGCTGTCCCAGATGCGCACCACTGCCCAATCGTCACTTGCATCGGCCGAGCGCCTCTTCGATATCCTCGACTCGCCGGCGGAGTTCCAGCGCGACAGCGGCACCAGGGACAGAGCGAGCTTCGACCGCGACCTGCGGTTCGAGAACGTCAGCTTCTCCTACGGTGACGCTCCGGTGCTCATCGACATCGATCTGGTGGCCAGGAAAGGTGAGGTGGTCGCGCTGGTCGGGCCGAGTGGATCGGGCAAGAGCACGCTGGTCGATCTGATTCCACGCTTCTACGAGCCGAAAAAGGGACGGATCACGCTCGACGGTGTGGATACCCGCGAGATCAAGCTTCCCGCGCTGCGTGGTCTCACCGGTATCGTGAGTCAGGAGACGGTTCTCTTCCACGACACGGTGCGCAACAACATCGCCTACGGCGCACCCGGCAGATATACGCAGCAACAAATTGAGGATGCTGCGAAGGCGGCTAACGCACATAGTTTCATCATGGAGCTGCCAAACGGCTACGAAACCATGCTCGGCGAGCGCGGCACACGTTTATCGGGGGGTCAACGCCAGCGACTCGCGATTGCACGGGCCTTGCTTAGTGATCCACCGATTCTCATTCTCGATGAAGCGACTTCCGCGCTGGACACCGAATCCGAGCGCCTGGTGCAGGAAGCCGTCGATCGATTATTGCAGGGAAGGACGGTGTTCGTGATCGCGCACAGACTGTCGACGATCACGCACGCGGACCAGATCGTCTTTCTCGATCGTGGTGAAATTGTGGAGCGCGGTACCCACGCCGACCTGCTGGCCAGGCGCGGCGCGTACTCGCGTCTCTACACATTACAGTTTGGCAGCGCCGATAACGGCGATGATGGTAGCCAGACTGAACAGAAGTCCGGTAAGCTCGCATCTTCAGCTGGGTAACGCACTTTGCACGTTTTATTTCTTCATACCGCCCGCGAATGGTCAGGTACCGCCCGGCTGTTTGCGCGAGCGGGACGCGGCATCTCCGAGCGCGGGGCGAAAGTCACGCTGCTGGTGACGCCTGACAGCAACGTGCATCTCGCCGTGTCCCCGCGTCGCGATCCGGGGCAGCCACGGCACACGCCGATCCCCGAGCCGTTCGAGATCATCCCGTTTTCCACCGACGGCTGGTTCTTCACCGCGGCGCGTCGGCTGCGACGGATTTTCCGTCGCTGGGATGCCGACACGATCTTCGTCTCCACCGATCGTGAGCACCTCATTGCCGCGACCGCCTGCTGGATGAGCCGCAACGGATCGGTGGTGCGCTGGACTCCGGCGGGCAGGAAGCTCGAGATGGGGTCCTCCGGCCGCTGGGGCGCGCGTCTCGCCCGCACGTCGTATCTCTTCGCCAGCGAGATGGATCGCCGTGCATCGAGTCTGCCCAAGAACGCGGTCGATGCATCCGTCGCCCAGATCGGCGTCGATGTCTCGACCTATCCCGCCGACGGTGCCAGGCCGCCCGCGGCGGAGGGTGAACCGGCAACGGCGACAAATCCAGCCCTTAAGTTCATAGTCTGCATTTACGATCCGACTTCGCGTGGCCGGGCCGCCACGGCGATTCGGACCATCTCGATGCTGGCGCCGCGTCATCCAAATCTGCGGTTGATCATCGTCGGGCCCGGCTCCGACGATGAAGATCTCCGCATGCAGGCCGCTGCCCTGCGGGTGTTGCACCTCGTCAGCTTCCTCGGCGAGCGCGACGACGTGATCAGTCTGATGCGGGATGCCGCTCTCGGATGGGTCGTCGCTGATGCCGACACGGGTGCTTATGGAGTTCTTGACCTGATGGCGGTCGGCATTCCGACGGTCTCGAGCGAAGGCGGTGTCGCGCAGCGCTACATAGCGAACGGCATCAGTGGCGCGCTCTATCCACCGGACGACTCGGCATCGACAGCGGCGACTGTGGCGGGCATGCTCCTCAGCGACGAAACGCGCGAGGCGATGGGGAAGGCCGCGCGGACGAGAGTCGCCAGGGAATTTCCCGAAACGGAAATGATCGAGGGATTCGATCGCGCCGCGAACAGCGCGCGCACACGGGGCCGCCGGTAGACGAACGTGAGTCCATCCAACCGCGGCTCCCCCGACGTAACGGCGGTGATCGCGGCGCACGACGAATCCGCGAACATCGAAGCCTGCATCGCCAGCGTGGATTGGGCTCGCGAAGTGATCGTCGCCGAGAACGATTCATCCGACGATACGGTGGAGCGTGCGCGGGCAGCCGGCGCGACGGTGATCAGCCCGAAGTTCACGACGATTGGAGCCGCGCGAAATCATGCAGTCACGCGCGCGACGACAGCGTGGATACTCGTCCTCGACGCCGACGAGCGTTGTACGCATGAGCTTGCCGACGAGATTCGCGAGATTGTCGCAGCGCCGGGAGACAGCTCAGCCTTTAGAGTGCCGCGCCGCAATTACTTCCTCGGCAAGGAGATACGCCACGGCGGCTGGGGCAGCGACAAGCCGGTGCGGCTTTTCAGGCGCGAGCTGCGCTACAATGCCAACCTTGTGCACGAGCACGTCGATGTGACCAAAGGCAAGATTGGTGAGGTCAAGCATTCGCTCCTCCACTACACCTATACTTCGCTCAACCAGTATTTTGAGAAGTTCGATCGTTACAGCCGCTGGTGGGCTGAGCAGAATTACGCGAAAGGACGGCGGGCGAGCGCCGCAACTGTTTTCTTCAAACCCCCGGCGCGCTTCGCGGGGATGTATCTCATCAAGGGTGGGTTCCGCGATGGTGCTCGCGGACTCGTCCTCGCCTGCCTCGCGGCCGCGAGTGTCATGGCCAAGTACGCACGACTCTGGGAACGAACGATCCGCAATGATGGCTGAGGTGGAAGGGGGGCGGCACTAGCTTGAGAGTCCTCATCATCGGCAGCAATCACCGATGGCGGATGGAGAAGTGCACCGAGCGCGCGCTACGGCGGGACAATCACAAGACCCTGCTGATCGACGACAAGCGGGCCGCGCGTGTGATAGGTCGCAAGTTCACCCAGCGCTGGGCGCTGGCCAAGGCGCGGAAATTCAAGCCCGATTTCGTCTTCCTCGGCAAGTGCCACGGGCTCGACGTCGACACGGTCGCCGAGATTCTTCACGGCAAGCCGAACTCGATGTGGTACCACGATCCGCAGTGGTACAAGAGCACTTTCCGCCCCGAGGTGGCGCACATCATCGCCGTCGGCAAGCTGACCCAGACCTTTTTCGTTTCCGGGTTCGAGAATGAGTGGAAGAAGCTGGGGCTGCCGGCAAAGTTTCTTCCGTCCGCGGCCGACATGGACATCAGACCGGTTGCGCCGATCAAGCGCTTCCACTCCGACGTCAGCTTCATCGGCACGGGCTACGACGCGACGCGCGCGCAGTTTCTTCTCAAGGTTGCGAACAAGTACGACCTGAAGGTGTGGGGCGAGGGGTGGGAGGAGTGGCGCAAGCCGCTCAATTGGGGCGGCCGCCCGGTGCAGGGAAAAGCCTTTGCCGCCGTATGCTCCAGCTCCAGCATCTCGCTGGGGATCAATCCGGCCCGCGCCAAGGGCAGTACGACGTATACTTCTGATCGCACGTGGATGGTGATACTCGGCGGCGGCTTCTATCTGGGGCAGGGAACGCCGGGGCTCACCGAGCTGTTGCGCGAAGGCGATCACTGCGCGTGGTACCAGGACATCGAATCCTGTCTGGCGAAGATCGACTACTACCTGAAGAATTCAGCGGCGCGCGAGAGGATCAGGCGCGAGGGTCAGGTATTCGTGCGGCAGCACCACACGTTCGATTCACGCATTCGCAACCTCCTATCGGGCGAAGAGTTCCATAACCCGCTTGCCTAAGAAGAAGCCGACGCTCGCCCACCGCGCGGAGTACTACGCGATGCGGGCGACGATCGGTGCGCTGCGCGCGCTGCCGTGGGATGCTGCCGGCAAGATCGGCGAGCGACTCGGCGCCCTCGGCTACAAGCCCCTCGGAATCAGGAAGCACGTCGTCGAGAAGCAGATTGCGGCGGCTTTTCCCGAGCTCGACGACGCGGCCGTGACACGCCTGGCGCGGGAGTCGTATCAGCACCTCGGCCGGACGTTCGTCGAGAGCGCACTGCTCGACACACTCGGCAAACCAGGGCTGCTCGACCTCGTCGAGACCGTCGATGGCTGGGAGAACGTCGACGAGGTGATGTCGATGGGGAGGGGAGCCGTTATGGTGACCGGGCACATCGGAAACTGGGAGCTGGCGGGTGCCTACGTTGCGGCGCGCGGGGTTCCGCTCGACGCGATCGTCCGGGGCATGGCCAATCCCTTGTTCGACGCGTACGTGAACGAGGCCCGCGCGATGTCGGGCATGACGGTAGTGCACGATTCGGAGGCGGTGAAGCGGACGCCGAGGTCTCTGCGCGCCGGTCGCGCCGTCGCGTTCGTCGCGGACCAGGGAGTGCTGGGGCTGGCATCGACCTTCGTGCCGTTCTTCGGCCGTCCGGCCAAGACTCCCCGCGGTGCCGCGGTATTCGCTTTGCGATTCGAGGTGCCCGTCATCTTCGTCGTCGCGCTGCGCCAGCCGAACGGACGCTTCCGAATCGTCGTCGAGCGCATCGAGGCGGCGCGGACGTCGAACATGGATCGCGACGTCGATGCGATCGTCGCAACTTATACCGAGCATCTGGAGAAGTGGGTACGAGTCGTGCCCGCTCAGTATTTCTGGCAGCACCGCAGGTGGAGAAGACAACCGCCCGACACGCCGCCGGAATTGCGGGATCCTTCGGCGAAGTAGTCTTCAGTAAAAGGAGAGACGTTGCTCGATCCCAAACAGCGAAAAAGATTTTTTCACGACAATCGTGCTCGCCTCGGGATCGGGATCGTCGTCGTCATGACTCTCGCCGCGATTCTCGCTCCGCTGATCGCCCGGCAGAGTCCAATCACCATCGACCTGCTCCACATCCTGCAGCGTCCGTCGGGCCAGCACTGGTTCGGCACCGACATTCAGGGGCGCGATATCTGGTCGCGATTGATCTATGGCGCGCGAGTCTCGCTGACGGTTGGTCTGGTGTCGCAGGTGATCGCGCTGGCGTTGGGTGTCACGATGGGATTGCTGGCTGGATTCTACGGCCGCTGGGTCGACGAGATCGTGATGCGTCTGGCCGACGTGACGCTCGCGTTCCCCACGCTGTTGCTGCTGATCGCGATGGTTGCCGCGCTCCAGCCGTCCCAGGGCGTCGTCATCGCGACCATCGGACTCGTTGGCTGGGCGGGAATGGCTCGTCTCGTTCGCGGACAGGTACTGGTCGTCCGTCAGCTCGAGTACGTCCAGGCGATCAGAGCACTTGGCGCGGGCGATCTTCGCATCATGGTGCAACACGTTCTGCCAAACGTCATCGCGCCGGTGGTGATTGCCGCCACGCTCGGCGTCGCCGGTGCAATCATGGCGGAAGCGGCGTTTTCCTTCCTCGGCCTCGGTGTTCCCCCGCCGGCGCCAAGCTGGGGGTCGATGATTGCAGACGGTCGGGATCTCGATCAGCTGCGCCGAGCGCCATGGACATCGGTGTTCCCCGGCATGGCCATCGGCGCGGCCGTGCTGGGATTCAACCTGCTTGGCGACGCGCTGCGCGACGCCCTCGATCCGCGGCAGATCTACCGGCCAATGAAGGAAGAGAAAGCCTGAACATGTCCCGCGCCGGCCCGATCGTTCTCGCTCTGACCGCGATCATGTGCGGCACTCCGCGCGACCAGGCGGAGGCTGACACGCAAATCGCCAGCGGCGCCCAATCGATCTCGCTCGGCACTCAGGTCGTCGCGCAGGGGCTCGATCAGCCGGTTTACGCGACAGCCCCCGCCGGCGACGACAGGTTATTCATAGTCGAGCAGCCGGGACGCATCCGTATCGTCGAGAACGGGACATTGGTGCAGAAGCCGTTTCTCGACATCAGAAACAAAGTCGGCTGCTGTGGTGAGCGAGGTCTGCTCAGCGTCGCGTTTCATCCGCAGTACCGGGTGAATGGATTTCTGTTCGTCAATTACACCGACAAGCACGGCAACACGCGCATCGAGCGATACACGGTCTCGACCGCCGATCGCAACAGCGCCGATCCGGGTTCGGCCATGCTGATTATCGCCATCGATCAACCGTACGCGAACCACAACGGGGGTCTCAATCTTTTCGGCCCCGACGGGATGCTTTACATCGGGATGGGCGACGGTGGCAGCCAGGGCGATCCGCGCGGCAACGGCCAGAATCGGAATGCGCTGCTTGGAAAGCTGCTGCGGATCAATGTCGATCGCGGAGATCCATATACAGTGTCGGATGGCAATCCCTTCTCGAAGGGAGGCGGCCGGGGAGAGATCTGGGCGCTTGGTCTGCGCAATCCATGGCGCTTCGCGTTCGACAAGGTTGCCGGACTTCTCTACATCGCCGATGTCGGTCAGGACCGGTATGAGGAGATCAACATCGCGCCGACGTCATCCGCCGGCGTGAACTACGGCTGGAACACGATGGACGGCAACGGCTGCTTCAGAAATTCGGGTTGCTCGACGTCCAGCTATCAGAAGCCGGCGGTTGTCTACACGCACGACGGCGGCAACTGCTCGATCATCGGAGGGTTCGTCTATCGCGGCAGAAAAATTCCTGAGATTCAGGGCGAGTACTTCTACTCGGACTACTGCAACAGCTGGGTGAAGAGCATCTCGTTTGCGAACGGCAGAGCCAGCGAGCCGCGTCAGTGGATCGCCCGCGGCCTCGGCAGCATTGTTTCCTTTGGAGAAGATGGGCAGGGAGAGTTATATATCTGCAGCTCGAACGGACGGGTCTACCGCATCATCAAAGAGTGAAGCAACTCACCTTCACACGGGGATGACATGCTGCTCCAGACTACTGCCCAGGTTCCTGTTCAGACAGTTCCCGCCCAGCCTTCGTTCACCGACACTCTGATCGGCTCCTTCCGCGACGCGGCCACGATGATTCTCGGGGCGATTCCGCGGATTCTTGGCTTCATCGTCATCGTCGCCATCGGCTGGTTCATCTCGTCGATACTGGCGAGAGGGGTCGGCGGATTGTTGCGCGCGATCCGCTTCGATGAGCTGATGCAGAGATCGGGCATCGGCGATTTCCTCAACAAGATGGGCACTGGCAACGACCCGGCCGGGATCATCGCCGGCCTGGTGAAGTGGATCGTACGCGTCGTGGTGCTGCTGGTGGCGTTCGACGTGCTCGGCCTGCCCGCCGTCTCCGACGTGATGCGTCAGCTGTTGCTGTGGCTGCCCAATCTGGTGGTGGCGATCTTCGTGCTCTTCATCGGCGGAATCGCCGCGCGCGCTCTGGGCAACATTGTAAGAGGCGCGACGGCTGAAGCCGGATTCGCCAGCCCGGAAACGCTCGCCAACGTGACAAAGACGACGGTCTGGGCTTTCGCGATCGTGGTGGCGATCAATCAGCTCGGAATCGCGACGAACCTGATCACAACGCTCTTCACCGGCTTCGTCGCCGCGCTGGCGATCGCGCTCGGCCTCGCCTTCGGACTCGGCGGACGCGATCTCGCGTCACGGACGCTCGAGAACTGGTACGATCAAGCGCAAGAGGTTCGGCCCAGAAGAAGGGCGAAGAGCGAGGACTAGAGGACCGCACTGAAGACTACCAGCTAGTAGCTGTCGGCGGAGCAGCGGATAGCTCCGAGCCGGGTTTTGATTTCAACCGCGCTCGGCGCTGTCAGCCGCTCCGCCCGCAGCCAACAGCTGGTAGTCTTCCTTTGCAGCTAAAGGTGAGGTGCGATGGCCGCCGTCGCCTTCTCCGATGTAAGAATCGGAATCACCTCGAAATCAACGATATCGTTCCAGTTCGACATCCATTCGTCGAGCAGCATCCGGTCGTCGCAGTCCATGATCTGGAAGCAGCGCTCGAAATCCGTCGTCACCCAGCTCGATAGATAGCGCGCGCCGTGCGGCGCCATCCGGCCCTTTTCCCTGAAGCGGCGATAGACGGGTTTCGGATCACCATCGCGGTACTTCTCGATCACCATGAACAGCATTGCAGTCTCGCCTCAGGCGTGGACGGTATTAGCGCTTGAACGCGGTGGGATGCTTCGGTTGATACAGTCCGACCTTCGCCCCGCTCGGCAGAGAGAAGCTCGTGACCGTTCCCCACGGCGCTTCTTCGACCTTGGCGAAGTGGACTTTCTTCTCCAGGGATTTCATCGTCGCCTTCAGATCATCGCACATGAGATAAACCGCGGCCGCCGCATTGCCATCTTCCGTCGTTGCGGCTGCCGTGGCGTGTGACGGGTGCACCGCGATCTCGCTCGGCGGCAGAGCGTAGATCGGCCACCCTCCACCAGCATCGATCGACGACAGCTTCAGGACCTCGCCGAGGAACTCGCGATCGGCTTCGGCTCTTTTGCTGTATAACAGGAAGTGCGCGCCGAATATCATCTCGAGGATCCTCCTGCGGAGCGGATTAGTCCGTAGTCGCGGGCTCCCTTCCGCAGCAGATGGTATCCGCCCGCCAGCGGCTGCGTCTCCGCGAGCGTGGTGCTGACGGCCGCTCGCTGACCGTTCAGATAGACTCCTCCCTGTTCGACCACCCTTCGCGCCGCGCCTTTTGAGGGGGCCAGCTTCAGGGTTACCAGAGCATCGAGCAACCCCGGAGTTTCGCTCATCTCGGCGAAAGGCACTTCGTCGCTCAGGGCTCTCAGCACCGGTTCCGTCAGCGTCGATGGGTCAGCCTTGCCGAACAACACTCGTGACACCTCCTCGGCTACCCGCGCCGCATCGGCGTCGTGGACTCGCGCGGTTACGTCGCGCGCCAGCGCCTGCTGCGCCTCACGCTTTTCCGGCGCTGTGGCGATCGACTTCTCCAGCTCTTCGATCTCGCTTTGCGACATCAGCGTGAACAGCCGCAGGTATTTGCCCGCGTCTCGATCGTCAACGTTGATCCAGTACTGATAGAACTTGTAAGGCGACGTCCGCGCCGGATCGAGCCACACTGCGCCGGCTTCGGTCTTGCCGAATTTCGATCCGCTCGCCGTCGTCACCAGCGGCAGCGTCAGAGCGTGCGCGGTCTTTCCCTCGACGCGGCGTATCAGCTCCATTCCCGCCGTGATGTTTCCCCACTGATCGCTGCCACCCATCTGAAGCGTCACACCCTCGCGGCGGAACAACTCGAGATAGTCGTACGCCTGGAGCAGCATGTAGGAGAACTCGGTGAACGAGATCCCGCCCTCGATCCGCGACTGCACGGATTCCTTCGCCAGCATGTAGTTGACGGTGAAATGCTTGCCGACGTCGCGCATGAACTCCACGGCCTTGAGCGGACGCAGCCACGCGGCGTTGTCCCGCATCCGCGCCGCGTTCGCGCCGCTGAAGTCGAGGAAGTGCGACAGCTGCTTTTCGATCGCGCGCGTATTTCTCTCTATTTCTTCCTCCGACAGCAGCTGGCGCTCCGAAGTGC
>Ga0207648_10006695_pt1 | contig 11430 bp, 9 predicted proteins | sample KBSMisM32_FD_184310 | JGI IMG/M metagenome (GOLD analysis project Ga0207648, IMG submission 184310) | Miscanthus rhizosphere microbial communities from Kellogg Biological Station, Michigan, USA - KBS Miscanthus M3-2 (SPAdes) (version 2) | ecosystem: Host-associated > Plants > Roots > Rhizosphere... | reverse complement strand
CACGTCGTAGCCGCCCTTCTTGGGCATGCCGATGTCGGCCAGGACGATGTCGGGCCGTTCGATGGGAATGCGGGCAATCGCCTGCTCGCCGTCGTTCACGGCGATCACCTGAATGTCTTCGCCCGAGAACGTCAGCTCGATGACACGCTGAATCGTCACGCTGTCGTCGGCCAGCAGCAGCTTGTGCATCAATCGACCTTCGCGGTCACGTGACCGCGAATGAACTCCACGATCTCCTGCATCGGCGTTCCCGGCTGAAACACGCCGGTGATGCCGATGGCATTCAGCTTCGGGACGTCGGCGTCGGGGATGATGCCACCGACCACCACCCGGACGTCGTCCATCTTGTGCTCGCGCAGCAGCTCCACGATGCGCGGGCAGATGTGCATGTGGGCGCCCGACAAGATCGAGAGGCCGATCACGTCGGCGTCCTCCTGCAGCGCGGCCGTCACGATCTGCTCCGGCGTCTGCCGCAGCCCGGTGTAGATGACCTCCATCCCGGCGTCGCGCAGCGCCCGGGCGATGACTTTCGCGCCCCGGTCGTGCCCATCGAGCCCCGGCTTGGCAATGACGACACGGATCCGGCTGCTCATCCTAATCTCAGCGGGTCGCGCCGGGGGTGCCACTTTGGCACGCCGTTGCGCAGCGCCTTCACCCCCGCCCGCCCGAAGGGCGGGCAATTAAACACTGTCGATAATCTAGCGAATCGCCCTCTACGAATCTTCCCAGGGCGACACGCTAGATTATCGGGACTTCTTCGTATTCGCCCCAGACCTCTCTGAGAGCGTCGCACATTTCCCCCACCGTGGCATACGCCCGGACCGCGTCCAGCAGCCGGGGCATGGTGTTTTCCCCGGTGGACGCCGCGGCCTTCAGGGCCCCGAGCGCGGCCTGGACCCGCGTGGCGTCCCGGTCGCGGCGGAGCCCTTCGAGGGCGGCCCGCTGCTCGCGCTCCGCCTCCTCGTCGATGTACAGCGTCTCCACCGGCTCGTGCGCGGTGGCGGCGAACGCGTTGACGCCGACAATCGTCCGAGCTTTGCTCTCCACCGCCTTCTGGTCCGTGTAGGCGCTCTCGGCGATTTCGCGCTGCGGGTAGCCGGCCTCGACCGCCGCCACCATGCCGCCCATCGCGTCGATCACCTCGAACTGCCGCCGCGCCTCCGCCTCGAGGTCCGACGTCAGGCGCTCGATGCAGTACGAGCCGCCCAGCGGGTCGACCACCTCGGCGAGTCCGGTCTCGTAGGCCAGGATCTGCTGCGTGCGCAGCGCCAGCAGCGCGGCGTCCTCGGTGGGCAGCGCCAGCGCTTCGTCGAGCGCGTTGGTGTGCAGCGACTGGGCGCCGCCCAGCACCGCGGCCAGCGCCTGCACCGCGGTGCGCACCAGGTTATTGGCCGGCTGCTGCGCGGTGAGCGACACACCGGCCGTCTGCGCATGGAACCGGAGCTGCCACGACTTCGGATCGCGGGCCCCGAAACGGTCGCGCATCACGTGGGCCCACAGCCGCCGCGCCGCGCGGTACTTGGCCACTTCTTCGAGCAGGTCGTTGTGCGCGTTGAAGAAGAACGAGATCCGCGGCGCGAAGCGGTCCACGTCGAGGCCGGCGTCCACGGCGTGCTGCACGTACTCGATGCCGTCGCGGAGCGTGAAAGCCAGCTCCTGCGCGGCCGTGGCCCCCGCCTCGCGAATGTGGTAGCCGCTCACCGAGATCGTGTTCCACTTCGGCACCGACTCGGTGCAGAACGCCACGATGTCGGTGACCAGCCGCATCGAAGGACGCGGCGGGTAGATGAACTCCTTCTGCGCGATGAACTCTTTGAGGATGTCGTTCTGAATCGTGCCGCGCAACGAGCTCCACGGCACTCCCTTCCGCTCGGCCACCACGAGGTACATCGCCAGCAGCATCGGCGCCGGCGAGTTGATGGTCATGGACGTGGAAATGGCGCCGAGGTCGATCCCGTCGAAGAGCGCCTCCATGTCGGCAAGCGACATGACGCTGACGCCGCACTTGCCCACTTCGCCGAGCGCGAGCGGGTGATCGGGGTCGCGGCCCATCAGCGTCGGCAGATCGAACGCCACGCTCAGGCCAGTGCCGCCCGCGTCGAGCAAGGCGCGGTAGCGGCGGTTGGTGTCGCGCGGCGTGCCGAAGCCGGCGAACTGCCGCATCGTCCACAGCTTGCCGCGGTAACCGTCGGTGTGGATGCCGCGTGTATAGGGGAAGTGCCCCGGGGCTGGGCTTTCGTGCGCCACGTCGAGCCCCCGCAGGCTCTCTCGTGTGTAGAGCACGTCCATCCCCATAGCGCTCATTCTATGATGAGCGCCATGGCCGAACACGGACCCATCTTCAGCGCGATGCTCGAGGCGTTCGACGACGCCGCGCGGCTGCTGTCGCTCGACCCCGGCATCTGGCGCATCCTCACCCACCCGAAGCGCCAGATCATCGTCTCGTGCCCGGTCCAGATGGACAACGGCGAGATCGAGGTCTTCACCGGCTACCGGGTGCAATACAACATCACGCTGGGGCCGGCCAAGGGCGGCATCCGCTATCACCCCGACGTGACGCTCGACGAGGTGACGGCGCTCGCCGCGTGGATGACGTGGAAGTGCGCGGTGGCGCACATCCCGTTTGGCGGCGGCAAGGGCGGCATCGTGTGCGATCCCACGCGCATGTCGAAGCGCGAGCTCGAGGCGCTGACCCGGCGGTACGTGTCGGAAATCATCGACGCCATCGGGCCGGAGAAAGACGTGCCGGCGCCGGACGTCAACACCGACGCGCAAATCATGGCGTGGGTGATGGACACCTACAGCATGCACGTCGGACACACCGCGACGGCGGTGGTCACCGGCAAGCCGGTGGAAATGGGCGGCTCGCTCGGGCGCCGCGAAGCCACCGGCCGCGGCGTGATGATCGTGGCGCGCGAGGCGGCCAAGCATCTCGGGCTCGACATCAAGGGCGCCACCGTGGCCGTGCAGGGGTTCGGGAACGTCGGGTCGGTGTCGGCCGATCTGCTCGCCGGCATCGGCGCGAAGATCGTGGCGGTGAGCGATTGGAAGGGCGGCGTCTACAACGCCAAGGGGCTCGACGTCGCGGCGATGCTGGAGTACGCGAAGACGCACAAGTCGATCGACGGCTTCCCCGGCGGCGAGGCGCTCAGCAACGAGCAGCTGTTCGGGCTCGACGTGGACGTGCTGATTCCGGCCGCGCTCGAAAACCAGGTGACGATGGACAACGCGCCGTCGATCAAGGCGAAGATCCTCGTCGAGGGCGCGAACGGACCGACCACGCCAGACGCGCACCAGCACCTGCACCAACGCGGCGTCTTCGTCATTCCCGACATCCTGGCCAATGCCGGCGGCGTCACCACCTCGTATTTCGAGTGGGTGCAGGACCGCTACGGCTACTTCTGGGAGCTGGGCGAGGTGAACACGCGCCTCGAGCAGAAGATGGTCGAGGCGTTCGACGACGTCCTGCAGACGTCGATGAAATACAAGGTGGACCTCAGGACGGCGGCCTACATCGTCGCGATTTCGCGCGTCGGGAACGTCACCCGCATGCGCGGCATGTATGCGTGATGTAGAGGGCGGTCTTTAGACCGCCCTGGACGGGCCGCCTGAAGGCGGCCCCTACGTACCGCCCTACGCGCCGACTCTGATCGCGAGCACTTCGCTCGCCTTCCCGCTGGCGCCCACGGCGTCGATCTGAATCAGGTACTCCCCCGCCGGGATGGTGTTCAAGCCCAGTTCGAATGCGTGCGTGCCGCCGGCCGCGGCCGGCGCCACCGGCAGGTCCGCCATCTTCTCGCCGCTGCGGTTCAGCAGCGTGGCGGTGGCCTTTGGCTGGTCGGTGCCCGCCGCATACACGTCGAAGCGGACGATCAAGCGCTCGGCGCGAGAGAACTCCCGGCCGATGACCGGCGTGGCCGCACCGTCGGCGGCGAGCGCCGCCGCCTCACGTGCCGTGCGGGCGCGGAACACCCGCGGCGTGCTGAGCGCCACCTGCGGCGCCGTCAGATCCGGCACCTCGATCGTCCTGTCCTCGCGGTCCAGCGTGCCGGCGCCGTTTGCACCTTCGACGGTGAGCCGCAGTTCCAGCTTGCCGGGCGGCGCATCGAACGTGAGGCGCTGCGTGCCAACCCCGGCGCCCGCCGGCAGCGGCGTCGTGCCGGCCGACCCCGTGCCGGGCGCGCCCGGCACGCTCGACCGTCCGCGGTACACGAGGTCGCCCTTTTCGGTGGCGGCGAGCACCGCCAGCCCGCCGGGGGCGTCGCGTCGCGCGCCCGCGGGCACCGGCGCCGGCTCCCACACCAAGGTGACCTTCGTCTTGCCGTTGGCCCCCTTCTCGGTGCCCACCCAGGTGCGGACGTAGCTGCGGGACTGCGCCGTGCCCGACAGCGTGGAGAGTGCGCTCAGCACCGGTTTGGCAAACTCCTTGGCCGGCGCGGCCGCGCGCTGCATGTCCTGCGCGGTGGCTGCCCAATAGCCGCGGCGTGAACGCACGTCGACGCCGCGTCGCTTGATGCGCACCTTGATGTCGTGGAACTTGCCGTCCGTGGGCGCCTTGGAGCTGTATCCGAGCAGGTAGTAGTAGCTCGAGTCCTTGACGATCTGGTTGAGCCCTTCGAGCAGCGTGTTGCGATTGACGATGGCGCGCCCGTCGGTTTCCTCGGACAGCGACCGCAGCGTGTCCTGCGTCATGTTCAGCACGCGGCGGTCCGTGGCGAACGTGGGCGTCGCGGCCGAGTCGTCCAACCCGAACTCGAACACCGCCAGCCCCCGCGGGTCGAGCGAGTAGATCGACGTGTTGTTGCGATTCGCCATCTGGTAGACGTCTCGCATGCGCATGTTGACGTCGGACTGCCCGAACCACGCGGCGGTCTCTTCCACCGACGAGTCCTGAAGCCCGCCCGCGCGCTGAGCGTCGAGCGGGTTCTCCGGCTGCGACGCATCCTGGCGGCGCATCTGCGGCGGGAGGATGGCGGTGAAGCCTTCGCTGACGAAAATCACGCTCTTGCGCCCTTCGCGCAGCGAGCCGAGGCGCACTGACAACCCGCGCAGGGCGCCCATCACCACTTCGTTGCGGATGCGCTCGACGGCGTCGGTGGGATAGCGGGCGTAGTTCTCTTCGAGCTGGTTCATCGGGCGGTAGTCGTACTTGCGCCCTTCGAAGGCGTTGATCGCGCCGATGATCTTCGCGTGATCGCGCGTGAACGACACGTCGGTGACCGGCGTGAGCGGATACATCACCGCCACCATGTCGTTCGGCCGCAGCTGATTCTGGATGAACCTGATCAGCGGTTCGCGCACCGAGATCGAATTCGACCGCCGCACGTGATAGTCGTCGAGCAGGATGGCGAAGATGCGGACGTCGTCGCGCGCCGCCTCCGACTCCTCGTCGTCACGGTTGCGGATCTCGCGAGGCGGCGGATCGCCCGGCTTCGGGTTGCCGTCCACCTTGATCAGCCGGAACTGCTCCACCTTCTGCGGCTGGTTGTCCTCGAGGACTTCGAACTCTTCCTGCTTCAGGTCGAGGACCGGTTGTGCCTTGTTGTCGGTGGCAATCACGTCCACGCGGACGAAGTTGATGCCGCCGCGGAAGACCGGCTGTGCGTCCTGACCTGGGATGACGGGTGGTGCGGGCTGCCCGGCCGGCGCCTGAGCCGCGGGCGGCTGCGGCTGCGCCGGCTGCCCCTGCTGTGCGCGGCCAACCGCGGCGACGGCGGCGAGACAGAGGATCACGGCCGCGGGCCGGACCCATCGTGCGAGGCGCGCGCGCGGCGATGTCTGCATGCCAGCCGTCCTTTTTCGCGATGATAGCATTCCGTCTGTGAGCCCGGAGGCTACTGCTTCGCCCGCCCTTTCGACGCTGTCGGACGACGAACGGCTCTTCCACGACTCGGTTCTCGACTTCGCTTCCCAGGAAATCCGGCCGCGCGTCCGCGAGATGGACGAGCGCGCGGCGCTCGACCCCGGCCTGCTGACCCGGCTGTTCGACCTCGGGGTCATGGGCGTGGAGGTCCCCGACCGCTTCGGCGGGGCGGGCGCCACCTTCTTCCACTCGGTGCTGGCCGTCGAGGCGCTGTCTCGTGTGGACCCTTCCGTCGGCGTCCTGGTGGACGTGCAGAACACGCTCGTCATCAACGCGCTGGTGCGCTGGGGGTCGGCCGAACAGCAGCGGGAGCACCTGTCCCGTCTGGCGCGCGACACCGTCGGTGCCTATGCCCTCTCCGAGGCCGGCTCCGGTAGCGACGCGTTCGCGCTCACCACGCGGGCCACGCCGAGCGGCGACGGGTTCGTGCTCGACGGCCGCAAGCTGTGGATCACGAACGCGGCCGAGGCGGGCGTCTTCATCGTCTTCGCCACCGTCGATCCCGCGGCCGGCTACAAAGGCATCACCGCGTTCCTCGTCGACCGCGGCGCACCCGGCTTCACTGTCGGTCACAAGGAAGACAAGCTCGGCATTCGCGCCAGCAGCACGTGCGAACTGCTGTTCGAGGGGTGCCACGTTTCGCGGGCGCAGGTGCTGGGCGAAGTCGGCAAGGGCTACAAGATCGCCATCGAGACGCTGAACGAAGGGCGCATCGGCATCGGCGCGCAGATGCTGGGCCTGGCCGAGGGCGCGCTCGAACACGCGGTGCGCTATACGCAGGAGCGCAAGCAGTTCGGCAAGGCCATCGCCGAGTTCCAGGGCGTGCAGTTTCAGCTCGCGCGCGCGGCCACCGACGTCGAGGCCGCGCGGCTCCTGGTCTACAACGCCGCGCGCCTGCGCGACGCGCAGCAGCCGTTCCTCAAGGAAGCGGCGATGTGCAAGCTGTTCGCGTCGGAAGTCGCCGAGCGGACGGCGTCGCTCGCCGTGAACCTTTATGGCGGCTACGGCTTCGTGAAGGACTACCCGGTCGAGAAGCTGTATCGGGACGCCAAGATCGGTCAGATCTACGAAGGCACGAGCAACCTGCAACTACAGACGATCGCCAAGCAGTTGCTGTCGTCTAGTCACTGACGCCTGCGGCCAGACTGCGCCTGCACCTGGCGCCGCCAGCGGTTGATGTGGCTTCCAACGGCCCATTCGACCATCACGACCGAATCATCCTCGGACAGTGCGGCCTTCGCTACGGGTGAGGCAGGCGTCGCGCTCGGTATCAGCAGAAGTTGGGTGGGAGTGATGACCACCGCCCAGCGCCCATCTGGCGACGCCAGAGCGTCGGTAGCCCCGGGCACACGCCGCCATTCTGCTCGAGGCGAACCCGTCGGGCCGGTCACTGGCCGCAGATCGGTCGCCGCTGTGTAGTCGAACCCCAGGCCACAGAGCCGATGCGTGTTCGCCCAACCCTCCAGACGCCAGTCGCCGTTCTCGTGGGTGATTCGCCAGGACGTTGGCTGAAACGCCGTCTCTTGCACACATTCGGTGCCCTGAGAGGACGCGTCATCCTTTCGCGCGGCATCGAACGCCGCCTGCATGCGCTGCTGTGTTGCCGGCCCGATGGCCTCCGAGATGGCAATGGGCTTGTCGAGCGACTCGATGCGTCTCATCGTGTAGTCGAGAGCGGACCACATGCTGAAGCCGCACCCTGGCGGCTCGAACGCGTCTTCCATCGAGACAAAGTTTGGCCAGACCCAGAACAGCGCCTTCTGGTGGTCGTTGACGCAATGCACGTTCTTCGACTGACAGGTCTGGCCCTCCGGAATGACGGGGCGTGCCTCGATGGGATACGCCCACAGTTCTTCGTTCACGTCCAGGGCGTCGCCTATCGGCTTGTCGTCGAAGTCGAAGTCAGGCTCCTCTCCACAGAAATGAACCAGTTCGATTCGCCAGAATCCAGTCGAGCGCGGCACGAGAAGATGCGGCACCGTCGTAGTCGTCGCGCCTGACGACTCGAGCCACAGCGTGCGCAAGGTGGCAGGTTCAGGGGCCGTAGTCGTGACGGCCACGTCGGCGCGGCGGTGCACTCCGACCAACACGCCGATCGGCGAGGCTGGACGCAAAGCCTGCTGACCCAGCGTCGTTGCCCCAAGCGCTGTCAGGACAAGAGAGGCGAGACAGAGGGTTCGCACACGCTACGTATCGGCGGCACCGCTGGCGCGCGCCATGCCCTATCCCGGCAGCACCTCATCGGCGACCGCTTCGCGCAGCGCTTCGGTGCGGCCGGCAAAGAGCTCCAGCGCGCGCACGTCCTGCGTGAGCTGTTCGAGGATGTGCCCCTCGCGGAACGACTCCGCGCCGACGATCTGCGTGGCGCGTGCGACGGCGCGCTGGGCCGCCTCGCTGGCGGCGAGCTTGGCCATCGACGCCTGGGCCAGCGACATCGGCGACCGCAGCGACGCCTGCTGCACCAGCAGCATCGCGGCGTCGAGCTCGGTGGCCGCATCGGCCAGCAGCCCCTGCACCGTCTGCTCGCCACCGGCGCCCGTCCGGCCGAACGCCACGGCCGCCTTGAGCGCTTCGCGCGCGGCGCGACGCCCCATCCCGATCCCGGCCGCGGCGAGGAGCACGCGCACGCGCGCCATCACCGGCTTCGGCGATCCGATCGGCACGCACGGCGTGCCGGCAAACGCCAGGTGGGAGCACGCCAAGCCGTGGAGCCCTGCGGCACGAATCTGCGTCTCGGCCACACCGGGGGCGTTGACCGCCACCGCGCATGCGACCGTCTCCCCGCCTTGCTCGGCGCCGACGATGAGCGCGGTCTCGGTGGCCATCGGTCCCACCCATGTGGCCTGACCGGTCAGGCGATCGCCGTCGAGGCGCGGCTTCACTTCCGACGAGAGCGCGACCGCCCGGCCGGTGGAGGGGCGCAGCTCCACGGCGCCTGCCAGGGAGACGCTGGTGGCCACCTGCAGCGCCAGCGTCACGGCGCCGACCGGATGCTCGATTCCAGCAGCTTCGATGAGCGCGACGGCACTCGGTGCGTCGAAGTCCGCCGCGAAGATGCCGGCGGCGTGGGCCGACGCGGCGACGGCGGCAGCCACCATCCCGATCGGCCACTCGTGGGCCAGCGCACGCCCCTTCTCCTGCCAGGCACGCTGAGTGTCGGACAGCGTGAAATCCATGGAGGGGATTGTAGTGGTGGACGGGCCGCCTGAAGGCGGCCCCTACGACGGATTACGACTGCTTCTTCACCAGGTCGGCGAATACGGGACGGAGGCGAGCCGCCGATTGCTGGAGATCCTCGGGCAGCACGCGGGTGTTGCCGACCACGCTGATGAAGTTGGTGTCGCCGTTCCAGCGCGGCACCAGGTGCACGTGCAGGTGCTCGCGAATGCCCGCGCCCGCCGACAGTCCGAGATTGATCCCCACGTTGATGCCTTGCGGGCGGTAGGCGTTCACGAGCGCCGTCTCGGCCAGCCTGGTGAGATCGGCCAGTTCGTGCAGTTCCTCGGTCGACAGGTCCGCCAGCGCCGGCACGTGCCGGTTCGGCAGCGCCATCAGGTGGCCGGGGTTGTAGGGATAGCGGTTGAGGATGACGTAGCACTGAGCGCCGCGGTGGACGATCAGCGACTCGGCTTCGGGCAGGGTCTGTTCAGTGCAGAAGACACAACCCACGTCGGCCTTGCTGCCGGTCACGTAGTCCAGTCTCCAGGGCGACCAGAGGCGCTCCATGCGCGCGCAGCGGCCGCCGGGGTCAGAACGACGAAGCCGCGGGGGGAACAGCGGGATCGGTCGGCGCGGCCGCGGCTTCGGCCGCCTCCGCCTCGCGGTTGATCAGGTCTTTCAGCTCTTTCCCGGGCTTGAAATACGGCACCTTCTTCGGCGGTACGTCCACCTTGTCGCCGGTCTTCGGATTGCGCCCCTTGCGCGGCTCGCGCTTGCGCAGGCGGAAGCTGCCGAATCCGCGGAGCTCGATCTTCTCGCCGCGATGCAGCGCGTCGATGATGCTCTTGAAGACCGTGTCGACGATGACTTCTGAATGCTTCTTCGTGAGGTCGGAGACGCGGGACACTTCCTCCACGAGCTCCGCTTTGGTCATGCTGCCGCCAGGTGTATTCACTGTGCTTTCCTCACAGAGAGCCTGAAACACTCAGACAGCGGCGCCGTGCCTCCGGCGCCGCCGCTGTGGAACCCGAACGGGCCGCCTGAAGGGCGGCCCGTTCGTCCTTCGTTACCGGTTCTTGAAGTGGTCCCCGAGCGTGGCGTTGCCGGTGCCCTCGCTCTCGCGGTATTCCTCCCAGTCGGCGCGGTACTCGTCGGACTTGAGCGCACGTATGCTCAGGCCGATCTTCCGCTCCTGCGGGCTCAGCTTGATGATCTTCATCTGGTAGCTGTTGCCCACCTGGAGGTCGATCTTCTCGCCCCCGTGCGAGTCGTCGAACTCGGAGACGTGAATCAGACCCTCGATGCCCTCGTCGAGCTCGACGAACGCGCCGAAGTTGGTCATGCGCGTCACCTTGCCCTCGATGATGTCGCCCACCTTGTGACGGGAGAAGAAGTCGTCCCAGATGTCGGTGGCGAGCTGCTTGAGGCCGAGCGACAGCCGCTGGTTCTCGGCGTCGATGCTGAGCACCATCGCCTCGACCACGTCGCCCTTCTTCAGCACCTCCGACGGGTGCTTCACGCGCTTGCTCCACGACATGTCGGAGATGTGGATCAGGCCGTCGATGTCTTCCTCGACCTCGACGAACGCGCCGAACTCGGTGAGGTTGCGCACCTTGCCCTTGATGCGCGTGCCCACCGGGTACTTCTCGGTGAGCTCGTGCCACGGGTTGCTCTCGACCTGCTTGAGGCCGAGCGAGATGCGCCGCGCCGCCGGGTCTACGCCGAGCACCATCGCGTCGACGTTGTCGCCGACGTTGAGGATCTTCGACGGGTGCTTGACCCGCTTGCTCCACGACATCTCGGACACGTGGATCAGGCCTTCGACGCCGGCCTCGAGCTCGATGAAGGCGCCGTAGTCGGTGAGGCTCACCACCTTGCCGCTCATGCGCGCGCCCACCGGGTAGCGGTCCTGCACCGTCGCCCACGGATCCTGCACGAGCTGCTTGTGTCCGAGCGAAACGCGCTCGGTGGCGGCGTCGTACTTGAGCACCGTGACGTCCACTTCGTCGTTGACCTTGAAGAGCTCCGACGGGTGGCCGACGCGGCCCCACGACATGTCCGTGATGTGCAGCAGGCCGTCGATGCCGCCCAGGTCGATGAAGGCGCCGTAGTCGGTGATGTTCTTCACCGTGCCGCGGAGCACCTTGCCCTCGGCCAGGGTTTCGAGCGTGGTCTTCTTCTTCTCGGCGTTCTCCTCTTCGAGGAGCGCCTTGCGCGAGAGGACGATGTTGCCGCGCTTCTTGTTGACCTTGATGACGCGCATGCGCAGTTCCTGACCGCGCAGGGCATCCAGGTTGCGAACCGGGCGGACGTCGATCTGCGAGCCGGGCAGGAACGCGCGCACGCCGATGTCCACGGCGAGGCCACCCTTGATGCGCTCGATGACGCGGCCGATGACGACCTTGCGG
>Ga0207648_10006693_pt1 | contig 11432 bp, 11 predicted proteins | sample KBSMisM32_FD_184310 | JGI IMG/M metagenome (GOLD analysis project Ga0207648, IMG submission 184310) | Miscanthus rhizosphere microbial communities from Kellogg Biological Station, Michigan, USA - KBS Miscanthus M3-2 (SPAdes) (version 2) | ecosystem: Host-associated > Plants > Roots >... | reverse complement strand
CACCAAGAAGGACCGGAAGGCCTTCGTCGACTTCGCATGGGAGGTCTACAAGGACGACCCGGCATGGGTGCCGCCGCTAAAGGACGAGGTCCACGGCCTGATCACGCCGGGCAAGAACCCATGGTTCGAGCACGCCCGGGCCCAGCTGTGGCTGGCGGAGCGTGGCGGCAACGTCGTCGGCCGGATCAGCGCGCAGGTCGACGAGCTCGTCCAGGAACATATGGGGCGGGGCACCGGCCAATGGGGGATGTTCGAGGTGCTCGACGGCGAAGCAGCAGCGGCACTGATCATGACGGCGGAGGACTGGCTGCGCACGCAGGGAATGACCCGCGCGCTGGGCCCGATCAGCCTTTCGATCTGGGACGAGCCAGGCCTCGAGATCGAGGGATTCGCCGAACCGCCGACGGCGATGATGGGCCACCACCGGCCTGAGTATCAGGCATGGATCGAGGCGGTGGGCTACGCGAAGGCCAAGGACCTCATCACCTACGAGCTGGACATCACCCATTGGGAAGATCCCAAGATCGACCGGCTGATCGCGATGGGCGAGCGCAACCCGCACATCCGCATCCGCATGGTCGACAAGTCGAAGTTCGACGAAGAGGCGCGGATCATCCTCAACCTCCTCAACGACGCCTGGTCGAACAATTGGGGCTATGTCCCGCTCACCGAGGCAGAGATCAAATATGCCGGCAAGAAGCTGAAGCCGATCATCTTCAACGAGCTGGTGCGCGTCGCCGAGCTGGATGGCGAACCGGTCGCGTTCATGCTGACGATCCCCGACATCAACGAGCTGACCAAGGACCTGAACGGCGAGCTGTTCCCGTTCAACTTCATCAAGCTCTTATGGCGGCTGCGGAAGCCGCGGACGCGGCGGCTGCGCGTGCCGCTGATGGGTGTCGCCAAGAAGCTCCACCACAGCCGGCTTGCGAGCCAGCTCGCCTTCATGATGATCGAATATACGCGGCGCGACGCGACCCGGAAGTACGGCGCGACCCACGGCGAGTTCGGCTGGATCCTCGAGGACAACAAAGGGATGCTGTCGATCGCGCAGCTGCCCGGCGCCGCGGTGAACCACCGCTACCGGATTTACGAAAAAGCGCTGTAGCCGACGCGGCTAATTTCTGGTGTCGACCCGCGCCATCCAGCGCTCCGCCTTGTCCAGGGCAGCTTGGTCGTCGACATCGATCCAGCAAAGATCCCCGCAGTCGATGGTCAGCGCCTTCCCCCCGCGCGCGAGGACCCGCATGCCTTCGGTCAGCGATGGAGATTCCAGCGTTCGCAGTGCTGTGAACAGCGATCGCCCGATGGCGAATACTCCGGTATCGAAACAGTCGAACGGCACGAGCCCCTTGCCGATCGCGATGACTTGGTCGCCAGCCGTCTGCACCCGCGTTACGTCCTCAATGTCGACCCAGTCGCTGTGGATGCGCCGATCGACGCCGAGCCGTGCTCCGCTGGATGCTCCTGCCTGCGCGACCAGGCCATAGAGCGCCGGCTCGACCAGATGGTCGCACATCGCCAGCAGCGCTTCGTCGGCTCCGACGAGCGGCTCCGCGGCCAGCACGGAAGTGCCGTTCGGACTGCGATAATCCTCATTGAGAACCGTTTCGACGGCAAGCGGCCACGAACGCTCGGCGATGTGGGCGGCGACTTCGTCGGCGCCATATCCGAGCACGACAACGGCTCGGGTCAACCCCGCGTCGGCGAGCCCGCTGAGCGCATGCGCCAGCAGCGAGCGTCCTGCTACAGTGCACAGCGGCTTGAACGGCGCAGCAGGTCGCAGGCGGCTGCCCTCCCCTGCCGCGAGCAGGATCGCAGTCGAGATCATCTCATTGGTTAAGGATGAATTCTTCGACGGCGTGCTGGGCGATGTCGTCGGTCATCTGCTCCGGCGGGTGCTTGCAGAAATACGCGGCCGGTGCTTCGACTGGACCGCCCTGGCCGCGATCAAGCGCAAGCTTCGCGCAACGGATCATGTCGATCGCAACGCCCGCGCTGTTCGGCGAATCCTCGACTGACAGGCGCAGTTCCAGGTTCATCGGCACGCCCCCGAACATCGCGCCTTCCATGCGTAGGAAGCACAGCTTGTTGTCGTTCTGCCAAGCGACATAATCGGACGGCCCAACGTGGATGTTCTCGTCGTCAAGGCGACGCTCGGCGACGGCCTGTACGGCCTCGGTCTTGCTCTCCTTCTTGGAGGCGAGGCGCGAACGGTTCAGCATGTTGAGGAAGTCGGTGTTGCCGCCCGTGTTGAGCTGATAGGTCCGTTCCAGGCGGACGCCCCGCTTGGCGAATAAATCGGTCAGCACACGGTGGACGATGGTCGCGCCGAGCTGTGCCTTGATGTCGTCGCCGATGATCGGCACTCCGTGCTCCCGGAACCGCCGCGCCCACGCCGGATCGCTGGCGATGAACACCGGAATGCAGTTGACGAAGGCGACTCCGGCCCGAAGCGCGCACTCAGCGTAGAATTCGGTCGCCCGCTGGCTGCCCACGGGCAGATAATTGACCAGCACCTCGGCACCCGATTCCTTGAGAACGCGCACCACGTCGGCCTCGTCGGGCTCCGCTTCGTCGGCGAGTCTGAAGGTGCGGTCATCAGGAAAGTCGGCCATGTGATCGGCGACGCCGTCGAGCTTGCGGCCCATTCGGACGATCGCGCCGCTCGCGGCCACGTCATCACAGAACACTTGGGTGCAGTTCGGCTTGGCAAAGATGGCCTCGGCTACGTCCTTGCCGACCTTGCGCTGGTCAATGTCCCAGGCGGCCACAACGTGGATGTCGCTCGGGCGGTACCCGCCGACATCCCAGTGCATCAGCCCGATCGTGTCGTTCGCGCCGTGGCGATAATAAGACAGGCCCTGGACGAGGGAGCTGGCGCAGTTCCCGACGCCAATGATCGCGACGTTGATGTTCGGCATTAATTCGTCAGGTCCTTCGATTGGGTCAATGATGAGCTCGGAAACGATGCTGTCGCCGCGCCTACGTTGCGGATGAGCCGGGATTCCACAGCGCGATGCCAGGAAAGGCCTATGATGAGGATCGCCGTCATAGGCAGGATTTCGATCCACCAAAAGAGGCGGGGTTCTCGCGCCATGCAGGCAAGGAATATCGCATAGACGCGCACATTGGCGCTGAGCAGGGTCATCAGCCGCATCGGCTTCGCGGCGGCGGCGCCATATTCGGAGCCGAACTGAATCGGATTCGGATGCCGCCCGAGCACTTGGTCGAACCGCAGGGCGAACCTGTCGACCAGGCCCCACACGCGGTCATACAGGCGCAGCAGCAGATTGCGGCCGGGCGCCGGCGTTATGGTTGCGACTCCCCGTGTTCGGCGGTGAAACCGCGTGCGCTCGCTTTCATAAAGATTGGACTGCAGCGCGTGGAGCACACTTGCGCAGGCGCCCAGAATCCATGCGTCCAGGGTTCCGATCGATACGGCCAAACCGACGTAGATCAGAAAGAACACGCCGTGATCGCACAGTCCGTCAAGAAAGCGTCCGACGGGGCTCGCAGTGCCGGTTGTGCGTGCGATCATTCCGTCCAGGCCGTCGGCAATCATCCAGGCCATGGAGAGGAGCAATCCGATGACGGCAAACGGCCACAAATGCCAGTTGGCGAACGCAAGCGCGGCAAGAGCTCCGATGCAGAGCCCGCCCACCGACACCGCGTTTGCGGAAATGCCGCGGACGAGGAACCACGGCAGCAGCGCTCGCGCTGCAGGGTGAATGATCCACAGATTGCTCGGATCCTCGATCCGGCGATCCCGCGACCGATCCGGAACGTGAGGGGACATCAACGCGGCCTACAGTCTTAAGAACGCATGTATCAAGTGATAAGCTGCACATGAGCTCGGCCCGCTCCACCAATCCGGATTGGCCGCCAGACTAGTTCAAGCGAATCCACGTCGGCGCATGGTCGCTCGCTTTCTCTTCACCCCGAGCCCATTTGTCGACGCCGGTTCCCTGCAAGCGGTCGGCCGCCTCGGGCGAGCACAGCAGATGGTCGAGTCGAAAGCCGAGGTCCCGCTGCCAGCAACCGGCGGTGTAATCCCAGAAGGTGTAGAGCTTTGGCTCATTCGGGTGAAACGCCCGCAATGCGTCGGTCCACCCTTGGTTGTTGATTCGCCGCCACAGCTGGCGTGCTTCTGGTTGCATGACTGCGTCGTGTTGCGTCGCGCGGACTGAGAACACATCGCGGTCCTCGGGCACGACGTTCCAGTCGCCGCACAGGACCGCGGAACCCTCGTCACGCAGCAGCTGGGCGGCATGGGCCAACAGCCGCTCCATCCAGCGGAGCTTGTAGTCGAACTTCTCGGTGCCGACCGGATTGCCGTTGGGAAGATAGAGCGAGCCGACGACCACGCCCGCGACCTCCGCCTCGATGTAGCGGCTGTGGGTGTCGTCGGGATCGCCCGGCAGGCCGACGCGGCGCAGTTGCGGCTGATCGCCTTTCGCCAGGACCGCGACGCCGTTGAAGCCCTTCTGGCCGTGCCAGACAGCGCCGTAGCCGGCCGCCTCGATATCGGCGATCGGCAGCGATTCATCGGCGCATTTGAGTTCCTGCAGGGCGACCACGTCGGGCCGCTCCCGCTCGAGCCATTCCAGCAGGCGTGGTAGTCGGGCCCGGATCCCGTTGAGATTGTAGGTGGCGAGCTTCATCGCGCTCGCACTAGCGGCTCGGCGTCAGACGGAGAAGCTGCTTCCGCAGCCGCAGCCGGACTGGGCATTGGGATTGGTCACGCGGAAGGTTGCCCCGCCCAAATCCTCTACGAAATCGACCGCCGAGCCCTTGACCAGGCCCAGGCTGACCGGGTCCACAACCAGCTTCACTCCGTCCGTTTCGCTGACCGAATCTGCGTCTTCGGCCGCTTCGGCGAGCTCGAACTTGTAGGTGAAGCCTGCACAACCGCCGCCGTCCACCGCCAGGCGCAGGATCGCGGGCTTGCGCTGACGCTCGGCAATCCACGCGACGCGCTTGGCCGCGCTTTGCGTCAGGCTGATCTGCGACTCGCTCATGCGTGCGAGATAGGAAGCGCCGCGTCGAGCGGCAAGGAAGCGCTCAGCGCCGGCCGGAGACCGGGCCGCCGATCGCAACCGCGTCCATCGACGCCGCGCCGGCACGGCGTTGCATGGCGAGGACGTAGTCGGTCGACTTCATGAAGGGGATCGGGTTCACCGCGCGTCCGTCGATCCGCACCTCATAGTGGAGGTGGGTCCCGGTTGAGCGGCCGGTCGAGCCCATGCGGCCGATCTGCTGTCCGCGAGTGATGTGGTCGCCATCGCGAACGAGGATCGCCGACATGTGGCCATAGCGGGTGGTGATGCCACGGCCGTGGTCGATCTCCACCAGATTGCCGTAGCCGCCATTGTTCCAGCCCGCGCGAAGCACGGTGCCGTCAGCGGTTGCATAGACCGGCGTGCCGTAAGCACCGGCAAGGTCGATGCCGGGGTGCATGGCGGCACCGGCATGGAACGGGTCGGAGCGGACGCCGAAGCCGCTCGTGAATTCGACGCTGGCTTTGATCGGCTTGTCCGACGGAACGGCGATAATGCCGTCCTGGAGCTGGTCGAGCTTCTTCCAGCTGTCGAACAGTGATTTGAAGGTCGCGTTTCCGGCAGCCTCGAAGGGGCCGCCCACGCCGGCAGTGCTGCCGACGCGGGCCGGAGTGATTCCAAGGCGCTTCAGCTCGGCTGCGGTGACTTGGTAGCGGACGTCGAGCGCTCTGGCGACGAGCGCCGCCTGCTCGAGTTGCGCTTGCTCGACGCGAGCGAGCGGGCCGTCCTTGGCAAGGCGGCCACCGCTTGCGGCAGCAATCAGCTCGGGGCTTATCTTCTGGCCGGCGAGCGCGGCTTCGATCAGGGCCTGCCGCTGCTCGATCATGCGGGCGCGGGCTTCGGTCGCGGCGGGAAGGGTCAAGGTCGACGCAGCTGGCTGCGCGCGCGAGAGAAGTTGTGCGGTTGCATAGCTGGCCCACGCGACGAGCCCGAGCGTGATCACAAAAAACACCGCCTGAAGCGGTGCCGAGACGCGAAAGCGACGCAGCTTGGACCCGTCGTGAATAAACAGGTCCCGGTCACGAAACAGACCGGTCGTTACGGCCAAAACTTGCGTCATTTGATCCCGCTCCACAATCGACGGATGCGTCAAAGCGCGCCGCCGAATCCCATCTTGTAAAGGAGCTCCCCAGCCCCTTGCCGATGCCCGCGAATTGCCCGTCGCGAGCTGGCCTCAGAGACACTGCTTTCGGTTGGTTAATGAATTCAACCTTCCTGCGTGCTCCGCGGGACGAGTCGTCCGCTGAGCACGGTGAATGGTTGAATCACGCTGCTCGACAGACAGATTCTAGCAATTTCAAGCTCTTGTGCAGCGCAGCATCCCCATCGATTCTCAGGTCGCGGCGAATCTTTCGCGGTTGCCTTGCGAGCGCCGCAATCCCCCTTACAAACGGCGGCGGGCCACGCCGTCCCAACGCGGCGCGAGCTCTCTGCGAGGAGAGTCACATTGACGGACACTGCCACAGCGGCTGCAACATTGCGCGCTGCAAAACCCGCCACCAAACCCGACCGGCCTTATTTCTCGTCGGGCCCGTGCGCCAAGCCGCCGGGCTGGACCGCTCAAGCGCTGGACACATCGGCACTCGGCCGGTCGCATCGCGGAGCGATGGGAAAGGCGAAGCTTCAAGAAGCGATCGAGCGCACTCACGCGCTCCTGCGCCTGCCAGCCGACTACAAGCTCGGCATTGTCCCCGCCTCCGACACGGGGGCGATGGAGATGGCAATCTGGTCGCTGCTCGGCCCACGCCCCGTGACGATGCTGGCCTGGGAAAGCTTCGGTGCGGGATGGGTGACCGACGTCGCCAAGCAGCTGAAGCTCGATGCGCAGATCCGAACGGCCGACTACGGCGAAATTTGCGACCTCGCCGCAATCGATCCCGCGAGCGACCTCGTCTTCACCTGGAACGGCACGACGAGCGGCGTTCGCGTCCCCAATGGCGATTGGATTGCGGCCGATCGTACGGGCTTGAGCATCTGCGACGCTACCTCGGCCGCCTTCGCGCAGGACATCGACTGGGCCAAGATCGATGTCGGCACCTTCAGCTGGCAAAAGGCGCTCGGCGGCGAAGCGGCTCACGGCATGCTCGTATTGTCACCGCGCGCCGTTGAGCGCCTGGAGCGCGAGCCGGCGCCGCGTGCACTGCCCAAGATCTTCCGCCTGACCAAAAGCGGCAAGCTGATCGAGGGCGTGTTCAATGGCGAGACGATCAACACGCCCTCGATGTTGTGCGTCGAAGACTGGCTGTTCGCCCTCGACTGGGCGGAGCGGATTGGAGGACTGGACGCGCTGATCGCGCGCGCGGACGCCAATGCCGCAGCCCTCGATCGCTGGGTCCAGGGCGCGGAGTGGATCGAGCATTTGGCGGCCGACCCGGCGATCCGATCGAACACGTCGGTGTGCCTGCAATTCGCAGATCGGGCGGACGAGGAGGCGAACCGGGCTCGGCAGAAGGCTATCGCCAAGCTGCTCGAAGCAGAAGACGCCGCTTACGATGTCGGCGCCTATCGCGATGCGCCGCCGGGCTTGCGCATCTGGTGCGGCGCAACAATCGATACCGCCGACATCGAGGCGCTCGGACCCTGGCTCGACTGGGCTTGGGAGGCCACACGATGACCGAACCAGTCAAAGTCCTCATCGCCGACAAGATGGATCCGCGAGCAGCGGCGATCTTCCGCGAGCGCGGCATAACCGTTGACGAGAAGCCCGGCCTGACGCCCGATGAGCTGAACGCGATCATCGGCGGCTATGACGGCGTTGCCGTCCGCAGCTCAACCAGGATCAACGCGGCAGCGATGGACGCGGGCCTCCCGCGCCTGAAAGTAATCGGCCGTGCCGGCATTGGCGTCGACACGATTGACGTGCCGGCGGCATCGGGACGCGGCATCGTCGTCATGAACACGCCGTTCGGCAATTCGATCACCACCGCCGAGCATGCGATCGCGATGCTGTTCGCGCTCGCCCGCGAGATCCCGCAAGCCGACCAGTCCACCCAGTCCGGCAAGTGGGAGAAGAACCGCTTCATGGGCGTCGAGCTTGCCGGCAAGACGCTGGGGCTGATTGGCTGCGGCAATATCGGCTCGATCGTCGCCGACCGCGCGCACGGCCTCAAGATGAAGGTCGTCGCCTACGACCCCTTCTTGTCGCCCGAACGCGCTGTTGAACTGGGAGTCGACAAGGTTGAGCTCGACGAGCTGCTCGCCCGCGCCGACTTCATCACGCTCCACACCCCGCTGACCGAGCAGACGCGCGGCATCCTGAGTCGAGAGGCGCTGGCGAAGACGAAAAAGGGCGTGCGTATCGTCAATTGCGCGCGCGGCGGGCTGATCGACGAAACGGCGCTGAAGGAGGCGCTCGACAGCGGCCAGGTCGCCGGCGCGGCGCTCGACGTGTTCGCCGAAGAGCCGGCCAAGGACAATGCGCTATTCGGGACGCCAGGCCTCATCTGCACGCCGCACCTCGGGGCTTCGACCACCGAGGCGCAGGTCAATGTCGCGATCCAGATCGCCGAGCAGATGAGCGACTACTTGCTGCTCGGCGGAATCACCAATGCCGTGAACGTGCCATCGCTTTCGGCTGAGGAAGCGCCACGCTTGAGACCCTACATGGGCCTAGCCGAAAAGCTTGGCCGGCTGATCGGGCAGATCGCAGGGACCGAGATCCGGTCGATCGACATCGAGGTCGAAGGCGCCGCCGCAGAGCTCAACATCAAGCCGATTACCGGAGCAGTACTCGCTGGGGTAATGGCGACCTGGTCGGACACGGTGAACATGGTCAACGCACCCTACCTGGCGAAGGAGCGTGGTATTGCCGTGCGCGAAATCCGCAACGAAGGTGAAGGCGATTACCACACGCTCATCGCGGTGACGGTCGGCACCGATCACGGTCCGAAGCGGGTCGAGGGCACCTTGTTCGGCAACCGCGCGCCGCGGCTCGTCAACATCTTCGGGGTGCCGATCGAGGCCGAGCTTGCCGGCCAGATGATCTACATCGTCAACACCGATGCACCGGGCTTCATCGGCGCGCTCGGGACGAAGCTCGGCGAAAACCGGATCAACATCGCGACGTTCGGGCTCGGCCGCCGCAAGCAGGAAGGCGAGGCCGTGGCGCTGGTCGCGGTCGATGACCCGATCACGGCGGGCGTCGCGCGGCAGCTGCGGGAACTGCCCGGAGTCCGCGAGGTCGTTCCGCTGAGCTTCTAACGCAGAAAGGGCGCCCACCCGGTCCGGAGGGGCGCCCTGGCCGACCAACTTGCGTGCGAGTTGGCCGGAACCGATTACTTGCCTTTGTTGGCCATCGCGTCGGCCGTATTGTCGGCCGCATTCTTCATTGCATCGGACTTGTTGTCAGCCGCAGCCTTCATGGCATCGGCGGCGTTGTCCGTGCTCGCAGTCATATTGTCCGCGGCATTGGCGACGTTCGCTTCCATCGTGTCGGCGGCATTATCGACATTGGCTTCATAATTGGCGGCGGCCTGCTCCTGCGGGCTCTTGTTGCACGCGGCGAGCGAGCCAAGGCCCAGAACGATCGCAAGGACGGTGGTGGTCTTCATGAGCTGCTTTCCCCATTCATTGGTTCAGGTCGCGCCCGCGCAAGGGCGCGTCGCGGTTCATCAATACGCGCAGACGCTGAATTCTGTTCCGTATGCCGAACGATGGCCGGTCGGCTGGACGGGCCGCCGGTTCGCCCCTAGGAGCCGCGTCGGACGCTCCAAATAAGGAACATTCGTGGGTAACGTCACCGTCATCGGCGCCCAATGGGGTGACGAAGGCAAGGGCAAGATCGTCGACTGGCTGGCGAGCCGAGCCGACATGGTCGTTCGCTTCCAGGGCGGCCACAATGCCGGCCACACGCTCGTCGTCGGTGACCAGGTATACAAATTGTCACTGCTGCCGAGCGGGATCGTGCGGGGCACGCCGTCGGTTATCGGCAATGGCGTGGTGCTCGACCCCTGGGCCCTCAGGAACGAGGTCGAACGGATCCGCGAGCAAGGCGTCGAAGTGACGCCTGAGGTGCTGCGGATCGCCGAGACCTGCCCGCTCATCCTGCCGATCCACCGCGACCTCGACGGGCTGCGCGAGGATGCTTCGGGCGCCGGCAAGATCGGAACCACTCGGCGCGGCATCGGGCCCGCTTACGAAGACAAGGTCGGACGCCGCGCCATCCGCGTGTGCGATCTCGCTCATCTCGGCGAGCTCGGGCCCTTGCTCGACCGCCTGTGTGCTCACCATGACGCGCTCCGCGCAGGCTTCGGCGAGCCTCCAGTGGATCGAGCGCGGCTGCTCCACGACCTCGCCGAGATCGCCGACTTCGTGCTGCCGTTCGCCGGCCCCGTCTGGCGCGACCTCGACGAGGCGCGCGGCCGCGGCCGCCGAATCCTGTTCGAAGGCGCGCAGGGCGTGCTGCTCGATGTCGATCACGGGACCTACCCGTTCGTCACTTCGTCCAACACCGTGGCGGGGACGACGGGCGCCGGCAGCGGCATGGGCCCGGGCGCGGCCGGCTTCGTGCTCGGCATCGTCAAGGCCTATACAACCCGCGTCGGATCGGGGCCCTTTCCTACCGAGCAGGACAACGAGATCGGCCAGAAGCTCGGCGAGCGCGGTCACGAGTTCGGAACTGTCACCGGCCGCAAGCGCCGCTGCGGCTGGTTCGACGCCGTGCTCGTGCGCCAGGCCGTCGCCGTCAGCGGCGTAACGGGCATCGCGCTGACGAAGCTCGATGTGCTCGATGGCTTCGAGACGGTGAAGATCTGCACCGGTTATCGGATCGGGGGAGAGCAATTCGACTATCTCCCGCCCCACGCCGCGGACCAAATGCGAGTAGAGCCGGTCTATGAGGAGATTGAGGCCTGGCCCGGATCGACGCGCGGAGCGCGCAGCTGGGCCGATCTCCCGGCCCGCGCGATCAAGTACGTCCGTCGAGTTGAGGAGCTGATCCGCTGTCCCGTCGCGCTGGTTTCGACCAGCCCGGAGCGTGATGACACGATCCTGGTGAGGGACCCGTTCGCGGGTTAGTGCCGCACTTCGAAATCGTCGAAGTCGAACGTCTGGACGTCCCACACATGAACGTCCTCGACGCGTGCCGAGGGTGGGCCGCGGCGGAGCCGTTCGATGAGCTGCACAACCGCCGCCTCGTCACCTTCGATGTGAGAATCCACCCGTCCGTCCGGGCAATTGCGAACCCACCCGGTGACTCCAAGCTCAATCGCCTGATCGCGCATCCAGCCGCGGAAAAAGACCCCCTGCACACGGCCGGTCACGCTCACGTGACGTGCAGCCTTCGGCATCACACCGTCGAAATGTCGGGCGCGTCCTCGGCCTTCATTCCGACGACATTATAACCGGCGTCCACATGGTGGATCTCGCCCGTGA
>Ga0207648_10006689_pt1 | contig 11434 bp, 8 predicted proteins | sample KBSMisM32_FD_184310 | JGI IMG/M metagenome (GOLD analysis project Ga0207648, IMG submission 184310) | Miscanthus rhizosphere microbial communities from Kellogg Biological Station, Michigan, USA - KBS Miscanthus M3-2 (SPAdes) (version 2) | ecosystem: Host-associated > Plants > Roots > Rhizosphere... | reverse complement strand
GGCGACGATCAATCTCGAAGCCGAGCGGGAGGCGAGCAAGTCCCGTTTCGGCGTCCCTGCCGTGACCCTCGACGATGGCGGGACCGAGATTGTCCGCGCCTTCCCCGAAGATGCGCCGCTCACGCGCACCAGCCGGACCGATTCGCTGCGGCTCGGCACCGCTCTCAATGGCCAGCGCGGCAAGTGGCGTCTGTCCTCCACTGGCAATGCCGAGCTTAATCACAGCGTGACGAAGTCGGACAACGGTCCCGACCTAAGCGATATCCAGGCACGGCTCGATGCGGGAGACCCGACGGTCGACCCCTTCGGCGACTTCGAGTCACTGGATGTTCTGCCGCGCGATCGCACGCGCTCGAACCACTATAATCTGGCGCTCGACGCCACCGCCACCGGACCGTTGTTCGTGCTTCCAGCGGGAGACGCCACCGCCACCTTCCGCATCGGTGCAGGGTCGACCGGAATCGATAGCGAGACGACCATCGACGGCGCGCATGCCGAATCGGATTTGAGCCGCGGCACTCTGGAAGGCTCGGCCAGCATCGATTTGCCGATCACCAGGTCCAGCGCGTCGATCGGACGGCTGACCGCCAACGCCAATGCGCAGCTCACCCACCTTAGCGATTTCGGGACCCTCACCAGCCTGGGAGCGGGGCTCAACTGGGCGCCGGCCCAACCGCTCAATATCAATGTCAGCTGGACTCGCGAGGAAGGGGCGCCGTCACTGCAGCAACTCGGCGACCCGCTGATCGAGACTCCCAATGTCGACTTCTTCGACTTCACCACCGGCCAGACGGCGCAGGTGACGACGGTCACCGGCGGCAACCCCGATCTTCGATCCGACAAGCGCAACGTGTTCAAGATCGGCGGCAACTGGCAGCCGCTGAAGGAAACCGACCTTCGGCTGCGGGCGGAATATGTCCATCAGACGATCGACCGTCCGCAAGCCAGCTTTCCTGCCGCCAGTGAAGCGTTGGAAGACGCTTTTCCCGGCCGGTTCATTCGTGACTCGGATGGCAATTTGATTCGGGTCGACCTTCGGCCAGTCAATTTCGAGCAGTCGCGGAAGGATACCATCCGCTGGGGCTTCGATTTCACCAAGCCGCTCAAATCCGAGCCGCCCTCGCAGGCGGCAATGGACTCCTTCCGACAGCGCTTCGCCGCCGAACGGGCCCGGCAAGGCGGCACCGCACCGCCTCCGCCTCCGCCTCCGCCGCCCGAGGGTGGCCGCGGCGCTGGGCCGGGCAGCGCGGGAAGCGGAGGCTCCCGCGGGTTTGGCGGGGGAGGCGGCCGCTTCGGCGGCGGCATGGGCGGACGCCTGACCTTTTCGCTGACCGATCAGATCAATCTGGTCGATGAGGTGGAGATCGGACCCGGCGTACCCAAGCTCGATTATCTGAATGGCGAGCCGGTCAGCTCGCTCGGCGGCCGGCCGCGGCACGAAGTGCAATTCGAAACCGGCTATTACAACAATGGTTATGGCGCCCGGCTACTGGGCAGCTGGCGGAGCGGAACGACGGTCGAAAGCTCATCGGGCGACCTCAAATTCTCGCCCTACTTCGACCTCGACCTGAGGCTGTTCGCCAACCTCAGCGAAAATTTCGACCTGGTGGCGAAGCACCCCTTCTTCCGGGGCGCCTCGATCCGGTTCGACGCGGAGAATATCCTCAACAATCGGCCCCAGGTGCGCGATGCCGGCGGCGACACGCCGCTCAGCTACCAGCCAGACTTGCTCGAGCCGATCGGGCGGACATTCGGAATCACCTTTCGGAAGCTGTTCATCCCGCGGCGCTTCTTCCAGCAACAGCGCCAGCAGCGCCGGCAACCGCCCGCAGCCTAGGCGGAGGCCTCCTCGGCCTTCGCCATTTCGATCGAGTCGAGCACGACCTTGCGGGCAGCCTCGGCATCGCCCCACTTGCCGACGCGCACCCACTTCTCGGCCTCGAGGTCCTTGTAGTGGGTGAAGAAGTGCTCGATCTGCTCGACCACGATCGGCGGCAGGTCGGTGTAGTCGTTTACATCCTTATAATAGGGAGAGACCCGGGTGACCGGAACCGCAAGGATCTTCTCGTCGCCGCCAGCCTCGTCCTCGAGGTAGAGTACCCCGATCGGGCGGCAAGCGATCACGGAACCCGGCTGCAGGGTCCAGCGGGTCATTACCAGCACGTCGAGCGGATCGCCGTCGCCGCACAATGTTTGCGGGATGAACCCATAGTTGCACGGGTAGCGCATCGGTGTGTGCAGGATGCGGTCGACGAAGATCGCACCGCTCGGCTTGTCGAACTCATATTTGACCGGTTCGCCGCCAATCGGGACTTCGATAAGCACGTTGACGCTGTGCGGGACGTCAGTTCCCGACGGAATTAGATCGATTCTCATGATGGCGCTGCCCTTAGACGCTGGCGCGCCAAGGGCAACCCCCCAAGGGCAGGCGCGGTCAGCGCGGGGCGAGCAGCCTGTCCAGCGGGGCATCGCCTTTGCCGGCCTTCTCGAAGCGCGGATAGCGAAGGCCCCCGCTCCACATAATGTCGACCGGCCCCACCTCCTCGCCGCGCTTGACGATCAGCCGGATGGGCGCATTACTGCCCTTGGCCGCGGTCACTGCGTCCTTCAGCACATCCTCGCTATAGGCATGGCCGTTGACCGAAACGATCGTCTGCCCGACGGTCAGTCCGGCATCGAACGCCGGTGACCCCCACACCACTGGAGCGAGTTTCGCTTCCTTGCCGACGCTGAGGCCGAGCGAATAGCTGAAATCGGCGGCCTCGCGGGACTTGAAAATGGCCTTTGCGGCATCGGTCGGGGTGTCGGTGTAGACCAGCCGGTAACCGGACTTGGCGAAGCCGTTCAGCGGCGCCCGCTCGGAGGTCTGGTACACGCGCTCGCGAAGAAACGACGACCAATCATAAGGATAGACGCTGTTCAGCGTCGCCACGACATCGTCGAAGCTGTAGGTCACTTCACCCCAGTCGCCGTCGTTGATGCCGAAGAAGGCGCGGGCGAAATCGTCCATCCCGCGCTTGCCCTTTGTATCCTCGCGGATGATCGCGTCGGCCTCGGTCCAGATCAGCAGCCCCTCGTTATAATAATCCTCGGACCGCTGGTTGCTGGTCCAGCCCTTGGGACGCCGCGCGGAGATGATCGGATCGTTGGTGGTATCGATCAGCGGCCGCCATTGCCTTCCCGGCAAATTGTCGAGCCCGGCTGCAATCACAGCCAGCTTGTCCAGCACTTCCTGCTTGGTCGACAGGCCGGAACGCGCTTCCAGCACATAGCCCCAAAACTGGGTCTGGCCTTCGTAAACCCACAGCAGGCTGTCGCGCATCGGGGTGCGGAAGTCCGGGGTCCACAGGTCGGCGCCACGCCGGAATTTGCCGTTCCAGCTGTGCGTGAACTCATGCGGCAGCAAATTGTGGTCGGCCAGGCTCTTCTTCCAGTCGATGAAGTAGCCAGGGTCGTTCTGGTCTTCGCTGCTGCGGTGATGCTCGAGGCCGATGCCGCCCATCCGATCGGTGACCGCATGGAGGAAATCATAATGATCGAAATGACGGGCACCGAACAGCTTCAGCGCCTGGTCGACCAATGCGCGATGCTTGGCGAGGACGTCAGCGGAAACCTCCAGTTCCTTCGGCGCATCGGCGACCGTGTTGAGCGTGACGCCATGGCCAAGATCGTCGGCGCGGAAATATTTGCCGGCGAACACAGGCGAATCCTGCAGGACTTCGTAACTCACGACTCCATAGTCGATCCGGCCGCCATCGCCGCCAGTTGGACGCAGTGCCGACGCCGCCCGCCAGCCGCCGGGGATGGTCAGGCTCGCCTGGACCGGGATCTGCCGGGTGAAATAACCGGCCGGATAGAGCGATACGGCTTCCCACTGAACATTCATCATTTCGCGCGTGACGGTGATCCGGCCCTGGTCTGCGGCAGTCGACGCCAGGTGCAGGAAGCGAACCTCGACCTCTTTGGCGCCGGCCGGGACATCGACGTGAAAGGCATAGACGTCGACCGGGTCGCGCAGCCACGCCAGCTTCTGGCCGTTGGCGGTGATTTCCAGGTTGGCCAGCTTCTCGATCGGGCCGCGCGGGGCGTGGTTGCCCGGGAGCCATTTGGGAGCGAGGAGCACCAACGGCCCTGGCCCCGCCACCGGAATCGTCTCGCGCACCTTCATGATGCCGCGCGCAAGATCGGTTGCCTCAACCGACAGCCGGATCGTTCCCGGATAGGCGATGTCTCGCGCCGCCGGAATATTGTCGGCAAATGGCTGCGGCTGCGGCGCGCTGTTGGCGGCAAGGATGAAAGGAAGGGCGAGACTGAGCGCTATTGCGCGACGAAGACCTGACATGGGCGCATGGCTAGCGTTCGTTATTTCGAGACGCTAGGTGCTGCCCCATCCGTATGTCGAACAGTCAGACCCCTCAGCCGATCCGTGGCACCCAGAGCCTGCTTGGAGAAGAGGCCGATCGCTTCCATGCAGTGGTCGCTGCCTTCGATCGCGTTCGCCGCCTTTATGGCTTCAAGCGGGTCGAGGTTCCGCTGATCGAGCCGACGCAGGTGTTTGCCCGGACGATCGGCGAAACCACCGACGTCGTTTCCAAGGAAATGTATTCGTTCGAGGACCGCTCGGGCGATTCCATCACGCTCCGGCCCGAATTCACCGCCGGCATCTGCCGCGCCTACCTGAGCGAGGGCTGGCAGCAATTTGCGCCGCTCAAGGTAGCGACCCATGGCGCGGCCTTTCGCTACGAACGGCCGCAGAAGGGCCGTTACCGCCAGTTTCATCAGCTCGATGCAGAGATCATCGGAGCAGGCGAACCTCAGGCCGATGTCGAGATTCTGTCTCTCGGCTCACAGCTATTGGCTGAGCTCGGTATCGGCGGGGTCATGCTCAAGCTCAATACGCTGGGAGATGCGGAAAGCCGCGATTCCTGGCGCACTGCGCTGATCGACCATTTCGCAGCACATCGCTCGGAACTCAGCGAGGACAGCCAGGAGCGGCTCGACAAGAACCCGCTCCGGATCCTCGACAGCAAGGACCCCCGTGACCGGCCGTTCGTCGACAAGGCACCGACCATCCGGCTGACCGGGGAGGCTGAGGAGTTTTTCGGCAAGGTCCGCGAGGGACTGGAGGCGGCGGGCGTAGCATATGAGCTCGACCCGCACCTGGTGCGTGGACTGGATTATTATCGTCACACGGCGTTCGAGTTCGTCACTGATCGGCTGGGCGCGCAAGGAACGGTCATCGCCGGCGGCCGCTATGACGGCTTAATTGAATCGCTTGGCGGACCGCACACGCCCGCGATTGGCTGGGCCGCGGGAATTGAGCGGCTGGCGATGCTGATCGATGCGCCCCCAATCGAGCAGATCGATGCGGCGATTGTCGTTGAGGACGATGCCGCCCTCGGTGCCGGCCTTGCCGCCGCAAGCCGGTTGCGTGCGGCGGGACTATCGGTCGAGATCGTCGCCACCGGCAGCCCGCGCAAGCGCTTTGACCGCGCGGTGAAGAAGGGCGCGCGCGAAATTGTGGTGCTGGGCTTTGCCGATGGCGCCGTGACCCGCCGGGTCAAGTCGAACGACGCGCCTCGGGCGGAGGCATTGCTGACCGCATGAAGACCATCTCGCTCGACCGGATCGTCTCGATCGAGGCGAAGAAGCATGAGTTGGCTGAAGCGATGGCCGCGCCCAATCTCGCGCCCGAGGATTTCGTTCGCCTTTCCAAGGAATATGCCCAGATCGAGCCCGTGGCCGCCGCCGCCCGCGAAGTCCGGCGGCTGCGGGCCGAGCTCGAAGTGCTGATCGGCCTCTCTCATGACGCCAGCGCCGAGCCCGAGCTCAAGGAACTCGCGGCAACCGAGGCCGAGGAGATCAAGGAAAAGCTGCCCGAGGCCGAGCGTGCCCTGGCGTTGAGACTGCTGCCCAGGGACGCAGCCGACGACCGCGCGGCGATGCTGGAAGTCCGGGCAGGCACCGGCGGCGATGAGGCGGCATTGTTCGCGGGCGACCTCCTTCGCATGTACCAGCGCTTCGCCGAGGAACAGGGCTGGAGGTTCGAGCTGATCAGCGCTTCGGGGGCCGACGTCGGCGGCTATAAGGAAGCGGTCGCGTCGATCAGCGGCGCCGGCGTGTTCGCCAAACTGAAATTCGAAAGCGGGGTGCACCGGGTCCAGCGGGTGCCGGTGACCGAAAGCGGCGGCCGCATCCACACCTCGGCGGCGACGGTCGCCGTGCTGCCCGAGGCCGAGGATGTCGACGTCCAGATCGACGACAAGGACCTCCGCATCGACGTTTATCGCTCGTCGGGCCCCGGCGGCCAGTCGGTCAACACCACCGACAGCGCGGTCCGCATCACTCACCTGCCGACAGGGCTGGTAGTTATCCAGCAGGACGAGAAGTCGCAGCACAAGAACAAGGCCAAGGCGCTGAAGGTGCTGCGCACCCGCCTGTTCGAATTGGAGCGGGAGCGGCTGGCATCGGAACGGGCAGGCGCCCGCAAGTCGATGGTCGGCTCGGGCGACCGGTCGGAGCGCATCCGCACCTATAATTTCCCGCAAGGGCGGGTGACCGACCACCGCATCAACCTCACGCTGCACAAGCTCGATGCGATCCTCGAAGGACCGGGCCTGCGCGAGCTGGTCGATGCGCTGGTCGCCGAGGATGAGGCCGAGCGGCTGTCGAGCCTGGAAGAAGCGTGACCGCTATCGCGCGGGCGCTGAGCCGCGCCACCCAGCAACTGTCCTCGACCAGCGATACGCCGCGCCTTGACGCGGAACTGCTGATGGCCGCCGCGCTGGGTGTCGGCCGCGACCGGCTGATCCTCGACAATCCCAGGGGTGAAGCGCCGCCGGCCTTTTTCGACTTTGTCGAACGTCGCCGGGCCGGCGAGCCGGTTGCCTATATTACCGGCCATCGCGCCTTTTGGACGGTCGACCTCGAAGTCGGACCAGGTGCGCTGGTGCCCCGTCCGGACAGCGAAACGCTGATTGCCGCGGCCGTCGAGCATTTCTCGGGAAGACAAGGTCCCGCGCGCATCCTCGATCTCGGCACCGGGCCTGGAACCTTGCTGCTGGCGGCGCTTGATGAATGGCCGGACGCAACCGGGGTTGGGATCGATGCATCGGATGCGGCCCTGTCCTACGCCCGCCGCAATGCGGAGCGGCTCGGCATGGCCAAACGCGCCGACTTTCGCATTGGCGATTGGGCCGAAGGCATCGGCGAACGATTCGACTTGATCCTGTGTAATCCACCGTACGTCGCGGCGGACGCCGACACCGGTCCCGGAGTAGCCGATTATGAGCCGGCCGAAGCCTTGTTCGCCGGTCCGGAAGGTCTTGACGACTATCGCCGCCTGGCTCCGGAGATCGGCCGACTGCTGTCGCCGGGCGGCCTGGCGGCTATCGAAATCGGTTTCGACCAGGCGGAAAGTGCTGCCGAACTGTTCCGCCAGCAAGGCTTGTCGCCGGCGATTGCCCTTGACCTTGGCGATCGTCCACGGGCGCTGTTGATTGGCAGTTAGTCGAAAACGCTTGGAATTTCCGCGGCTCATCATTACATCAGGGTCCAGGGACGGGGCCGCTCCCTTAAAAATGATGCGCCCCCGCCACCGACCCCCGACGACATCGCCGCGCTTTCGCAATGCGACTGACGGCAAAGGGAGGGTCGACTTGCGTAGTTGCGCGAGCCGGTCCGCCGCGACGGGGGCCACACTTCCGTTGAAGGGAAGAAGGAAAGGCAATCGGTCGAGGCCGGTGCCAGTGCGACAGGGAACCAGATTTTGATCAACAATCGTCAGGGCGGCCGTCGTCGTGGCCGCGGCGGACAGCGTCCGCAGGGAATGCCTGGTAATGCCGGTGCCAATCGGCAGGACAACCGCCAGCGCGGCAATGCCGCCCAGCTGCTGGAAAAATACAAGAGCCTGGCGCGCGACGCCCAGCTCGCCGGCGACCGCGTCCAGACCGAATATTATCTGCAATACGCCGACCATTATTTCCGCGTGCTCGAGGACAACCGCTCGCGCTTCGAGGAGCAGCAGGCGCAGCGCCGCCCGCGCCGCGACGATGATGAAGACGTCGAGGGCGATGAAGAATTGGTGGCCGAGAATGATTCGGCCGAGGACGAGGGCGAAGAGTTTCGCCAGCGCCCCCGCCGCGACCGCGAACGCGGCCGCGACCGGTTCGAGCGCGGTGACCGCAGCGACCGTGCTGACCGCGGCGAACGAGAGGCCCGTGCCAATGGCGCTCGCCGCGACGATCGCGACGACCGCGACGACCGCGACGAGGAAGCAAGCGAAGAGCGGATTTCTCTCGGCGTCCTGCCGCCTTCGATCGGCGCGCCTGAAACGGACGTTGAGGAAGACGAAGCGCCCAAGCCTCGCCGCCGCGCCCGCAAGCCCCGCACTGACGGGGACAGCGACGAGACTTCACCGGCCGCTTAAGCGAGACTGGACAGCAAAGGGCGGCGGAATCAATTCCGTCGCCCTTTCTGTTGCCGCAAAGCCTCGGCCGTTGCCGTCACGAAACGGTAATATGAAAGTCACGAACGCGTCGCGGGTCCGTCCTAATCCGCACCCTGTCGGCGAACGGAGCTGTTCGCCCAAAGGGACTTGTCACATGACCTCGAAGACTCTGATCTATGCCGCCACCGCGGTAGCCGCACTCTCACTACCGGCCATGGCCGATGCGCGCGGCATGCGCGCCGTCGGCAGCTCGACCGTCTATCCATTCGCCAAGACCGTTGCTGAACGCGTCGCTCGCGCCAACCCCAAGCTCGGGGCGCCGGTCATCGAATCGACGGGCACGGGCGCCGGCATGAAGCTGTTCTGCGCTGGCGTCGGCGAGCGTTTCCCCGACATTGAGAATGCGTCGCGGCGAATGAAGGCGTCCGAAGCCAAGGCGTGCGCCGCAAACGGCGTCACCGAAGTCACCGAGATCCAGGTCGGCATCGACGGCATTGCCTTCGCCACGGCCAAGGGCAGCCCGCTTTCGGGCGTGACCACCAAGGACATCTATTTGGCCCTGGCCAAAACTCCGTTCGGCAAGCCGAACAGGGCCAAGACCTGGAAGGACGTCAATGGCAGGCTCCCGGCCATTCCGATCCGTGTCTATGGCCCGCCGCCGACCAGCGGCACGCGCGACGCCGTCGGCGAGCTGATCATGTCGGCCGGCTGCGACACGAACCCCGCCATGCCTGCCCTGAAGAAGGCCAATGAAGCCAAGTACAAGCAGGTCTGCACCGCCATGCGCGAAGATGGCGCGTTCATCGAAGCCGGCGAGAACGACAATCTGATCGTCCAGAAGATCGAGGCGAATGCCGGCACCATCGGTATCTTCGGCTATTCCTACCTGGAGGAGAATCTGAACCGCCTGAAAGGCCTGACGATCAACGGCGTTCAGCCAACCTATGAGAATATCGCCTCGTTCAAATATCCGGGCGCTCGTCCGCTCTATGTCTATGTGAAGAATGCGCACGTCCGGGCGATCCCGGCGGTCCGCGCATTCGTCGCCGAGTTCACCAAGGAAAGCGCATTCGGCCCCAACGGCTATCTCCGCCAGGCCGGCTTGATTGCCGCTCCAAACGGCGTCCGCGCTCGCGCGCAGATGGCGGCGCGCAACCTCACTCCAGTTAAATTTGCCGAGCTGAAATAGGCTAGGTTGGTCACATAAATGCCATGCGCGCCGTCCACTCGGGCGGTGCGCATCAGCCTCACCAAGTGAGGCGGGGGGAAAGGGAATAAGATGAAGCGTACTACTTTCATTCGCGCGCTCCTCGCTGGCAGCGCTTTGGTCATGAGCGGCACGGCGCTTGCGCAGCAGGCCACCCCGCCAGCCGACACGGATCAGCCCGACCAGTCCGACGCCACCGCCGACGCCGCGATCCAGCAGGCGAAGGACCTCGACGACGCCCAGGCAAAACTCGAACTGCTCCAGGCCCAGGTCGAAGCGCTCCAGGAATCAATCGCTCAGATCCAGGCCGCCCAGGCCAAGGTCACCCCGTCATGGAAGGGCGCACCGCAGCTCGAAGACAAGGATGCCGGCTGGAGCTTCAAGCCGAAGGGGCTGGTGCAATATGACGCCGGCTACGTCGGCTACCCGAATGGCGACGAGCTCCGCGGCACCGTCGCGGGCCTCAACTTCGGTAACCTCGGCTGGAGCACCCGCGCTCGTCGCCTGACGATTGGCGCCGACGGCACGATCCCCGGCGGGTTCCGCTACAGTGTCGAGTTCAACTTTGCGCAAGGCCAGGTCGATTTCGAAGACGTGCTGCTGGCATATGACTTCAAGGACACGCCGCTGACGGCGCAGGTCGGATATTTCTACCCCTTCTCGAGCCTCGAGACGATGACGAGCTCCAAATACACTTCGTTCATGGAGCGCGCTGGCATCACCGACGCCTTCTCGCATAACCGCCGCATCGGTGCCGCATTGGTCGCCAACGACAAGGCGGCGGACAAGTGGACGGCCCAGGCCGGCATCTTTAGCGAAGAGATGAATGCCAACGACTTCAACCGTACCGGCTGGGTGTTTGCCGCGCGCGGCGTTTTCTCACCGACGCTCGGAACGACCCGCCTGCACCTCGGCGCAAATTTCGAGCACCGTGACAACAGGCGGGAAGCGCAGAGCCGCAACTATCAGTTGCGGCCCACGACGCAGCTGACCGATCAGCGCTTCATCAGCACCGGCGCCCTGTCGGCAGCGGGCGACAATATCGTCGGCGTCGAAGCCGCGGCGATCTTCAAGCAGTTCCACGTCGCCGGCGAAGCGCAGAAGGTTTGGGTGCATGGAACGTACACGCCTGCCGAGCAGGCGGCCAAGCTGTTGGATCCCGAATCGAACACAACGCCCAACGGCACGGCACTCAATGGCAACCCAAGTTTCTGGGGCGGCTATCTTGAGGCTGGCTTCTACCTCACCGGCGAGACCCGCGCCTACAAGGGCGGTAGCTTCAACCGCGTGAAGGTGCTGAAGCCGTTCAACCAGGGTGGTTGGGGCGCAATCCAGCTTAACGGCCGTGTCGATTATGTGGATCTTAGCGACGATGTTGATGGCGGCTCGTCATCACTTTCAGCTCCGTTCTACGTCAACGGCGGCAAGCAGATTGCCTACCAGGCCAGCATCATCTGGAACCCTACGGATTACACCCGCTTGATGGCGCAATATGCGCACATCAACGTGACAGGGGGGCCGCGCAATTCGCTTGGCGATGACCTGTCCGACCCCGCCAACGAGCGTGAATTCGACAGCGACGTATTCGCAATGCGCGCCCAGCTCGACTTCTAGGGGCCTGTTCTCCCGGCCTCACTAGGGCCCCCGCTTGCCGGGGGCCCTTTTTACTTGGGTTCGACTGGCCTCGGCCGAGGCTGCTCGTCGAGCGCGACGAAGGTGAACAGGCCTTCGGTGACCTTGATGTCGGTCGCTCCGCGATCGCGGGGAGCAATGACCTC